>AUXO011920928.1_pt1 | contig 95696 bp, 91 predicted proteins | sample 768731 | NCBI WGS metagenome assembly AUXO01 (sample SAMN02715735, study PRJNA202380) | gut metagenome | biome: sheep rumen | host: Ovis aries | place: New Zealand: Palmerston North
GCGGATGTGGCGGAATGGCAGACGCAGCAGACTCAAAATCTGCCGGTGGTGACATCGTGCGGGTTCAAGTCCCGCCATCCGCATTGATTTAAGCGATAGGATTTGTTCCTATCGCTTTTTATTTTTTATAAAATCATCTGATATTTTATACGAATAATACCAATATATTTTTCTTTATCCAATATACAAAACCTCTCCGAAAATATCTGAATCAGACATTTATTCTAATCCAAAATATTACCGGAGAGGTTTTATTTTTAATATTGATTTTTAATATTAAAATATTGGTACACTTCTAATGTAAATAAACATTTACACATGCAAACTATGATATGTAATCATTTTACAGTTCTTTGTAAAGTTTTTCATATTCTCTTGCTGATGAATTCCATGAGAAATCTGTTTTCATTCCACGGTCAACAATCTTGTTCCATTCACGCTTGTGTTCATAATAAACACTCTTTGCATACTGAATAATTCCAAGCATTTCATGTGCATTATAATTTGCAAAAGAAAATCCTGTACCCGTGCTTTCATATTCATTATATGGTTCTACTGTATCTTTCAAACCACCTGTCTCTCGCACGATTGGAACCGTACCATAACGAAGGCTCATTAACTGACTGAGTCCACACGGTTCAAACAATGACGGCATTAAGAATGCATCACATGCTGCATATACCTTATGTGAGAAATCTTCTGAATAATAAATATTTGCTGACACTCTGTCATTATATTTCCAGTCAAAATGACGGAACATATTCTCATATTTTTCATCGCCTGTTCCTAAGACAACCAACTGCACATCTTCCGTACAAATCTGATCCATCACATAAGCTACAAGATCAAGTCCTTTCTGGTCTGTCAAACGGGAAACAATACCAATCATGAACTTTCCCTTGTCTACGTTCAAGCCAAGCTCTTTCTGCAATGCCACTTTATTCTTCCACTTCTCCTTACGGAATGTGATCTGGTTATAATTTGCAACGAGTGCGGGGTCTGTTTCCGGATTATATACTTCATAATCAATACCATTTACAATACCACTCAGGCAATTTGAACGCGCATTCATCAATCCATCAAGATGTTCTCCATAAAATGGTGTCTTAATCTCCTCTGCATATGTAGAACTTACTGTTGTAACACGATCTGCATATACAATACCACCCTTTAAGAAATTCGCATCATCATATGCTTCAAGCTTGTCTGATGTAAAATATTCATCTGGAAGTCCCGTAATATCCTTCACTTTCTTCAAATCCCAGATTCCCTGGAACTTCAGATTATGAATTGTCATGATAGACTTTACATCGCGATAGAAATCGCCCTGTGAGAATCGTTCTTTTAAATATACCGGAACAAGTCCCGTCTGCCAATCATGGCAATGAATGATATCCGGCTTAAAACCTAATACAGGAATCGCAGATAATGCTGCCTTTGAGAAGAAGGCAAACTTTTCAATATCTTCATGAATCCAACCATAAGGCTTTGGACCTGAAAAATAGAATTCATTGTCAATAAAATAGAAAATAACTCCATTATATTCTAATTCAAAAACACCAACATACTGTGTTCTCCATGCAAGATCAATATAAAAATGCGTCTTGTACTGCATCTTTTCACGATATTCCCAAGGAATACATGTATATTTCGGCAACAATACACGCACATCAAATTCATCTTTATTAAAATACTTCGGAAGCGAACCGACAACATCGGCCAAACCTCCTGTTTTAATAAAAGGTACTGCCTCTGAGGCAATAAACAATACATTTTTCATAAATATTTCCCTCCACATTTATCCTCATTCTGAATTATCGGAATTTTTAAATTATATTTTGAAAATTTCAAACTTTCTATTGAAATATTATGTATTATATTATATCACAAACTCATCTATATGAAAATACAGAAAAATGATATTTAACAAAGATTGTGCCTTGTCACATTCTCGCACCGAGTGCGGTCGCAGAATGTGACATTTTCCATTTGCGCGAGTGCACATCCTTGCAGCGTATTTTTCTTTATAGGAAATTCGGCGGACTCTCCTATAAAGATCCGAGTGTCAAAAGGTATATTTTATGTTTTGAAGCACCTTTTGACACCAAATCCTATAAAATAAAAAAGCTTTGTAATTCATACTTCTTTCGTACAAATTACAAAGCTATACTTTAAAATCGAATTACCAATAACGTCTTACTGCAATAATCGGTAATGTTCCATACATATCTGCCTGTGCGATCTTTACAACATCTCCCGGCTGTGGTGCATGAATAACCTGTCCACCACCAATATATAATGCTACATGACCAGGATAACATACAATATCACCCGGCTGTGCATTGCCAATACCGCCTACATCAGCTCCTCCACCCGGAATTGCTGAAGAACCCGGTGATACATAAATGCCATACTGCTTAAACAAATAATACATCAAACCGGAACAGTCAAAACCACTTGGAGACTTACCGCCCCATACATAAGGAACACCTAACATTTGGTAAGCAAGACTTACTACACCTGATGCAACAGAGGAATTGTTGTTTGCGTTTACCGGTGCAGACACACCTGATGAATATGAGTAAGAAGAACCACCACCTGATGACTGACTTGCTCTTTGTGCCTCCGCTGCTGCTGCGGCAGCTGCTGCAGCTTCTACTGCTGCTGATAACTGGCTGGAAATATCATCCACCTGACTCTGTTTTTCAGCAATTTGTGTATACAAAGTTGCCTGCTTTGCAGTCATCTCCGTTGCCATCTTATCTAATTCTTTCTTTTCTGTTTCAAGACTCTGCTTCAAATTCTGAATCTGAATGGTTGTCTGTGCAATTTCTTCTAACTTAGAACGATCATAATTATATACATTCTGTACATATTCAGCCTTATTTAATGCATCACTCATACTTTCTGCAGTAAGGAATGCATCTGTAAGTGATGTCGTCTGATCTTCATACATATATTTAATACGAAGTTTCATATCTCCATACTGCTGTTCTAATTTCTTCTGTGTTTCTTCCAGATTGGCGTTTACTGCATTAATCTCATCTGTCTTCGTATACATCTGCACTTCCAAATTGTTCATTTCTGTAAGTAAAGATGCTAACTCATTCTGGAATGAATCCAACTCCGACTGTGCCTGATTCTTCGCATTGGTAAGGTCTGACACGTCATCAGCCCATGCAATTGTCGAACCAGTGATACTTGTTACAAGCATTGCTGCTACCAATGATTTCACTAATCTTTTTCGCATATATCTCATATCCTTCTTGTTTTTCTTGTGCTCTAAAATATTACAAATATGTTACATAATTTTTAAAACTAGGTAACATTATAATATATCAATGCGAATAAATCAACCCATATCCACAAAAAATACACGAAGTATAAGAACTTTTTATAGCTCATGTTGTATATTTTGTATATTCATAATGATTCACTGATATTTATTTAATATTATACTGCAATCTGATTTTATCCGCAATTAATGCAATAAATTCTGAATTGGTAGGCTTTCCTTTTCCATTGCTAATCGTATATCCAAACAAATCATTGAGTGTATCCGTATTTCCACGGTTCCATGCAACTTCAATCGCATGACGAATTGCACGTTCTACACGACTTGATGTCGTCTGGTATTTCTTCGCAATGGTCGGATACAGAATCTTTGTAATACTATTAATAATTTCATTATCATTGACTGACAGAAGGATAGATTCCCGAAGGTAATGATACCCTTTAATATGTGCCGGAATCCCAATATCATGTATAATATTGGTAATATCTTCTTCTAAATCGTGATTATTTACCATGAATTTTTCCTGTACATTTGCACTTTTCTTTTTGACAGATTCCTTTCGCCTTTCCGTGCTTACATACCGAATTCTGTTGACAAGAATCTCATTATCAAATGGTTTTCTGATATAATAAGTTGCTCCCATATTAAAGGCATCTTCCGTAACGCTTTCTCTACCGACTGCGCTAATAATGATAAATGACGGAATTTTCTGTATATCTTTATCCTGATTCACTTTTTCCATTACAGTAAGTCCATCAATCTGTGGCATAATAATATCAAGCAATACCACATCCGGCTGCTTTTCTTTAATAATATGAAGAATTTCCATACCATTTGTCGCCATGCCTACTACATCAAAATCTTTTTCCTGTGCAATTACTTTTCCTACAATATGCAACATCTGCTCATTATCATCTGCAATTGCTACTTTTAACATCAATTTTCCCTCCTAAATTTACATTAACATTGATGATTATATAAGCATTGACAAATATTGGCAATATTTTATTATCGCATTTTCCGCCCTTTTTCGACACGATTTGACATTTCTAGTGATAATAATTCCATTTTCTACAATTTTCCACAGACTTTCACATCATATTTTCTAAAAAAATACCATAGCCGCAATGCGGATCTTCCACAAATACATGTGTCACTGCACCGACAACTTTTCCATCCTGAATAATTGGACACCCACTCATTCCCTGTACGATTCCATTCGTTTGATTAATCAATTCTTCTGATACAACTTCAAATGTCATATTTTTATTTGCATGCGTTGTAAGTTCACGTATCTGAATCGGATAATCTTTTTCAACACCTTCTATACACATCCGAATAACAGCCTCTCCTTTATGAACCTCATAGCTATACCCAACCGGCATTAACTCCATATTTTGTGCTTCACACAAGCGTGCAAACTCCTCCTGTGTAAAAATTCCGCCAATTCCATTTTCTGTATTCCGTAATATCGTTCCTAAAAAATGAACCGGCTGATAATCAATCGAACCGACAAATTCACCCGGCGTTCCATTTTTTCCTTTTACAATGGAAAGAATTTTTGTTTCATATAATGCACCAATCTTCATATCTAACAGCTTACCGGTCTGATTATCTGTAATTCCATGTCCTAACGCTCCAAACTGCCGCTGTTCATCAATATAAGTCAACGTACCAATCCCCTGTGCATCATCCTTTATCCATGCTCCGATTCTATATATCCCTTCTGTATCTTTTGCAGGGCATACTTTCGTTTCCTGCAATTTACCTGCCCGGTTATATACTATTGTTATTTCTTCTCCTTGCGAATCTGCTACAAGCGATTGAAGTTTTTCCTTTGTATCTACCTGTTTTCCATTAATCTGCACGATATAATCACCCGGTTTTAAAATATCTTCACAAGGTGCACAACATCCTCCATCGTACAATTCAATTTCTTCTGTTTCAACAACCATCACTCCGTCTGTTTTCATGTACAATCCTACCGGAAACCCGCATGGATAGACGTTTTTCTGTTCTACAACATTAACCTGCATCGACGGTACGGAAAAAATCCCAAACAATTTCAAATTCATTGCATATGTTCCGGTTTCCTGTGCAATAAATGTTACCGGTTTTTGGAAATTAACGGTTTGAACTACGTTTTCACCAGTTACCGGAAGGTTCCATGCAATTGTTGTTTCTTTATTCTGCTCAATATATATATTCTTCGGAATTCGCTTCATCAAAAGATGAATATATATGCCAACAAATGATGTCAGCACTGCCATAATTATAGCGAAAAAAAAGAACCTATTTATTATTCTACGCTGTACATTCTTCTGATTCATACTCCACCTCCTGAAACGTCCGGTGTGTTACTCATAGTATTTGCACATTTATAAAATAATAATATAGGTTATTTTTTCTAATTATGATTATTTTTTAACTCTCTTGCATTCTGAATCGCTGCATCTGTAATTTCACTTCCGCCGAGCAATCTTGCAAGTTCCCGTACAGATTCTTCATCTTTCAGCGGATAAATATCTGTCGTTGTTGTCTGGTTCACTGCTGTTTTTTCAATCTTAAAATGGAAATCTGCCTGTGCTGCAATCTGTGGCAAATGCGTAATACAAAGAATCTGATGTACTTTTGACAATTCCGCCAGCTTATTTGCTACCAACTGTGCAGTCTTGCCACTAATACCGGCATCAATTTCATCAAAAATCAATGTACCAATATTATCCTGATTGGCTGTAACTGTCTTAATTGCAAGCATGATTCTAGACAATTCACCCCCCGATGCAATCTTGGATAAAGGCTTAATGTCTTCTCCCGGATTCGTTGAAATCATAAATCGCATCTTGTCATAGCCATTGGCATGTAGTTGTTCTGTCTGCTCAAACTCCGCCACAAACTGTACCTCTAAAAAGTTCAAATCTGTTAAAGCCCTAACAATCGAAGCGGTCAATTTCTGGGCGTATTTATGTCGCAACGCAGAAAGCTTTCCGCACAATAGACGTACTTGTTCTTCTTTTACCGCCAACTGTTCTTTAAGTTTGACTATAACCGCATCATGGTCATATAATTTTTCAACCTGCTGCTTTTTTTCTTCACAATATGTTAAAATCTTATCAATGCTGTTGCCATATTTCATTTTTAAGTTATTAATCAAATCCAGTCTCGTCTGCATCTGTAAAAACTCTTCTTCTGAAAATTCACTCTTATCAAGATATTCACTCAACATATAAGATGCATCATTTACCATATTTTCTACATCTGTGAGCACCTTTTCCAAATCCTGCAATGAATCATCATACTGCAGCCCTGTACGTACGGAACGTAACGCCATTCCGGATAATCCCGACATATTTTCTGTGTCTTCTCCCGAAATATAATTTTTTGCCAGCACGAGATTTTCAATAATTTTCTGCATATTTGACATTTTGCGAAACTGCGATTCTAACTGTTCATCTTCTCCATCCTGCAATTCAGCCTGTTCAATCTCATGTATTTCATATTCGAGAAATGAGATTTCACGGCTTCTCGTTTCCGCATCCATATCCTGTTCCTGCAAATCTTTCTGAATTGCAGCATATTCTTTATACGCTTCTAATAATTCTGCCTTTACAGGTACAATTTCATTTGAACCGTATTCATCAACAAGTGCCAAATGTTTTCCCTCATCAAGCAGCATCTGATTATCGTGCTGCCCATGAATATTAATCAGATAAGCAGCAATCTGCTTCGCCTGCCCTGCCGTACAATTCTGTCCGTTAATTTTAATAACAGATCTAGTCGGTGTAACTTTTCTCGAAATCAGAATATCACCTTCATCAAGTTCTTCGATATCAAATGACTTTAATGTATTTAATACTTCTGTATCCTCTACATGAAAAAGGAGTTCTGTCAATGCATAATCTGCTCCTTTTCGAATAATGTCCGAAGATACCTTATTTCCAATCGCAATATTAATAGAGCCTAAGACGATAGACTTACCAGCTCCCGTTTCGCCTGTCAGTATATTCAACCCGGGCTGAAAATAAATATCTGCTTCTTCAATTAATGCTAAATTTTTTACATGCAAATTTGCAAGCATTCATTTCCTCCCATTACTTATGAATGACATTCTTTAATCGATTCATCACCTTAATTGTATCTTCTACAGAACGCACTGCACACATAATTGTATCATCTCCTGCAATAGAGCCTACAATTTCATGCCATTTTAATGCATCAAGTGCTGCACACACTGCCATCGCCATACCTGCTACTGTCCGAATTACAATAATATTCTGTGCCATATCCATCGATACAAATCCTTCTTTTAATACACGGATATACTTGTCACTCATCTCTGTCTTTGTATTCTGTAACACAACATATTTCTGTGTTCTTCCATCTACTGTAACTTTCGTCAGATTTAATTCACGAATATCTCTTGAAACAGTCGCCTGTGTCACATGAAATCCAGCCTGATTTAACGCATCTGCCAATTCTCCCTGTGTTCCAATATTCTGTTCATGAATTAATTGAATAATTTTATTATGTCTTTCTGACTTCATCTTATTCCTCCTTTCCTGTAAATCCTATTTAACTCATATACAAATAATAAACAAACGATTTGTTTCAATTACATTTTTGTACGAATTCTCTCCAAGAAACTCAGTTTATTTGTCTTGATTAACTGTGATGTCTGCTCAGCTTTGCGTATCACAATTTTATCTCCTGTAATCACACGGCAAAACATTTCACCATCATATGTTGCCACACGTTCCTCTTCTAACTGCTTATTATCACCCATTTCAATCATAATCTCATCCGCAGCATCAAAGACAATACTTCTCTTATTCAACGTATGTGGACATATTGGTGTCATCATCATCATCTGTGCATTGGGCTGTACAATCGGGCCGCCTGCGGACAAACTATACGCCGTCGAACCCGTTGCTGTCGCTACAATAACACCATCTGCTGAATATGCGTTTAAATATTCTCCATTGACATAAATATCAAAATCAATAACCCGCAATGTTCCACACCGATTGATAACAATGTCATTAAGTGCTGTATTTTCATAGATTTTTTCGCCATTGCGGTAAACCGTTCCATACAACATCATTCTATGGTCAATCTCATAATTATCCTGCATAATTGCATCAAGTGTATCATTCACAGAACTCATATCCGTATCTGTAAGAAATCCCAAGGTTCCAATATTAACACCTAACAATGGAAGTCCTGTTTTGTTCAAATCTCTTGCCGCCTGAATCAGCGTTCCATCACCGCCCAAAACAATAATACATTCCGTATCTTTCGGCACATTATCCGCATTGGTATAACGATAGGGTGTTCCTGCAAGACTTTCATCAACATCCTGACAGATACAGCTCTTTCCATGCTCTCTTAAATATGTAGCAATTTCTTCCGTCATTTCATGTTGTGGATCTTTATTTTTATTTGCAACAATATAAAAGTTATTCAAACCCATTATTCTTCATTTTCCTCTAATCTAATGTTTCATGAGCCTTTGCTACGACATCCATCGCTTCAAATGGAATGTTTTCATACAGGCCTTCAATATGCTTCTGCAAATGAAGCAAATATTCAATATTCCCTTCCGGTCCTTTTACCGGCGAAAATTCCAGATTTAATACCTCAAATCCTATGGAAATTGCATATGCTATGACCTTTTCAATTACTTCAAGATGTACCGCCTGATCGCGAACCACACCATGCTTTCCAACTTTTTCTCTGCCGGCTTCAAACTGTGGTTTTATCAAACAGACAATCTGACCGTCATCTGATAATAATTCTTTGACCGGTCCTAATACTTTTGTCAATGAAATAAATGAAACATCGATACTTGAGAATTGAATTCTGTCTGCAATATCCTCTGGTGTTACATATCGAATATTTGTTTTTTCCATACAAACTACACGCTCATCATTGCGCAGCTTCCACGCAAGCTGTCCATGACCTACATCTACCGCATATACCTTTACTGCACCATTCTGTAACATACAATCTGTGAATCCACCCGTTGATGAACCTACGTCCATACAGATTTTGCCTTCGAGTGTAACGTCAAAATTGGCCATAGCTTTTTCTAACTTCAGTCCGCCGCGGCTAACATATTTCAATGTATTTCCACGAACTTCGATCGGTGCCTTCTCATCAAAATTGGTTCCGGCTTTATCTTCTTTTTGTCCATTAACATAGACATTTCCTGACATAATGATTGCTTTTGCCTTTTCTCTGGACTCTGCAAGCCCACGCTGCACAAGCAATACATCTAATCTTTGTTTACTCAATATTTTTCTCCTTTTTCAAGTTCTGGATGATTTTATGTGTAAATCAATATGAAAAATTTTATTCTTCATTTCTTTTAATACTTTCATAGAATGATATAATACGCTCTACCACTGTATCTGCATCAATTCCTGCTTCTGATTTCAAAATATCCACACTTCCATGTTCAATATACTCATCCGGAAGTGAAATCGTCTGAACTTTTATATCATACGCATGTTCGCACACATTCTGACAGACCATCTCACCATAACCGCCGGACTGAACATTTTCTTCCAACGTCACAATCAAATCATGGTTTGCCTGACAGCGATAAATCATATTTTCGTCAATCGGTTTTACAAAACGTGCATTAATCAGTGTTACGCTATACCCATTTTCTTTGAGCTGCTTACGTACGTTGTCCGCAACTGTCACCATATTTCCAACGGCAAACAGTGCAATCTGACACTCCCAATAAAGAATCTCGGAAGCACGATATACAATCGGCGTCTTAAATTCTTCAAAACCATCTTCCACTACGCCTCTTGGATACCTGATTGCAAATGGACCACACTGCTTTTCAAGTCCGAATTCCAATGCCTGTTCTAATTCCCATGCATTTTTCGGTGCAAATATCGTCATGTTCGGAATGGAAGATAAAAACGACAAATCAAAAATACCCTGATGTGTTTCTCCATCGCTTCCTACCAGTCCTGCCCGGTCTATTGCAAACACAACATGTAACTGCTGAATACATACATCGTGCAATATTTGATCGTATGCCCTTTGTAAAAAGGAAGAATATACGGCAAACACTGGCTTTAATCCTCCTGCTGCAAGTCCTGCTGCAAAAGTAACTGCATGTGCTTCTGCAATTCCCACATCAAAAAAACGTTCCGGATACCACTTTGCAAACTTTGCAAATCCCGTTCCATCTGACATCGCTGCGGTAATTCCGGTAATTGTTTTATCCTGTTTTGCAAGTTTGCACATCGTATCCCCAAAGACCTGTGAATATGTCTTCTTATCACTGTGTGCAAGCACTTCTCCCGTCTTGATATCAAACGGCGCAATTCCATGGAATTTACCGGGATTACGCTCTGCCGGCTTATACCCCCGTCCTTTTTGCGTTACAACATGTACCACAACTGCATGGTCGATTCGCTTTGCGACCTTAAATACTTTAATTAACTTATCAATATCATGCCCATCTACAGGTCCTAAATACGTCAGACCTATGCTTTCAAATATTTGATTGGGGATAATAAACTTCTTTAGATTCGTCTTCGTCTGCTTCACACGTTCAACAATATGTTCCCCTTTCGGCAGCTTGTACAACGTATTCGCAATACTTTCCTTAAAATCATAATAAGAATTGGATGCCCGCACTTCACTGAGCATCTTCGATACGCCTCCGACATTTTCAGAGATTGACATATTATTGTCATTCAGAACAATAATAAAATTACCTTTTACCTGTGCTGCATTATTCAAAGCTTCATACGCCATACCGCCTGTCAACGCACCATCTCCAATAACAGAAACAACATTATAATGTTCATGAAGGACATTTCTGGCTTCTACATATCCTAATCCTGCTGAAATTGATGTAGAACTATGTCCTGTATCAAATGCATCATAGTTACTTTCATTTCTCTTTGGGAAACCACTCATTCCTCCAAACTTACGCAGCTGATCAAACTGATTCTTTCTGCCCGTCAAAATCTTATGCGTGTATGCCTGATGTCCAACATCCCATATGAGCTTATCCTGTGGAAGATTCAGCACAATATGAAGTGCCATTGTTAATTCTACTACTCCGAGATTAGACGCTAAATGTCCACCGGTCACGCTAATTTTATCTATTAAAAATGTACGTATCTCTTCCGCAAGTTTATTATATTCGATTGGATTGAGCTTTTTTATATCATTTGGTCTGTTAATTTTCTCCAGTATCATATAATCATGCCCCTTTTACGGTTTACTTCTTTCGATCTATCAGCTGTGCTACAAGTTCTTTTAAGAAAACATTTTCTCCCTGTGCTTCGATTAATGCAAGTGCCTGCTCTGACATTTCTTTCACATCCCGGTGTGCCTTTTCTATTCCATAGAGTGATACATATGTTGTCTTATTATTCTTTTCATCACTGTGAATTGGCTTTCCCAACTGTTCTAATGTACTTGTAACATCCAATATATCATCCTGAATCTGGAACGCAACTCCTATTAAATTGCCTGCTTTTTCCATATCACGAACCTGTGACTCATCTGCTCCTGCAAGATATGCACCTGCCATCATGGCAGCTTCAATCAACGCAGCCGTCTTTAGATTAAAGATAAACTGCATCTGCTCTGCGTTCATTGACTTTCCAGTCAGCCATACGTCTAGAGATTGTCCGCCAACCATCCCGTAAATACCGGCTTTCTTGGCAATAATACGTGAAGCAGCCAGTCCATTTTTTCTAATCTGCTCATCATCTGTATTCACTAAGTAATCAAGCATAATCTCATATGCATAATTGAGTAAAGCATCTCCTGCAAGCACACCAAAATCTTCTCCATATTTTTTGTGAGTCGTGAGCTTGCCACGTCTATAATCATCATTATCCATTGCAGGCAAATCATCATGCACCAACGAATACGTATGAATACATTCCAATGCAGCCATAAATGGTGCAGCTTTACAAATATCTGTTCCTCCAAACAGACGATATGTCTCTAACATCAACATCGGACGAATACGCTTACCACCTGCTAACACACTGTAATTAGCCGCCTCTATCACACGTTCCTGCAAACCTTCCTGCTTTGGCAGAAATGTCTTTATTTGTTCCTCTATTTCCTTAATATGTTCCGGTAATTCTTCCTGAAAACTCATGAAAGTTCTTCCTCTCCATCATTTAGTATCACGATTTGTTTCTCGACCTTATCTAATTGCTGATTACTGCTCTTTATCAGCTTCATTCCTTCATTATACAGCTTCAAGGACTCATCCAATGACAAGTTAGAGTCCTCTAACATTGACAATATTTCATCTAATTTTTGAAATGACTGTTCAAGTGTCTGTGCCTTTGCCATCTGTCACCTCTACAATCCGTGCTTTCATTGCACCATCTTTTACATATATCTGTACAACATCGTCTGTATTTATATTCTGAACAGACGATATACGCTTTCCTTCTTCATTCTGAATATACGCATATCCCTGACTTAATTTTAACAAAGGGGACACCCCATGCAGTCTGGAAGCATACATTTCCAAACGATGTCTGTTATCTTTATATTTCTGCTGCATCAGCATCTGTAATCGTTCTTCCGCATTGAGCAGATACTGTCGCTTTTCATTGACCTGATTGGCCGGATTCAGATATTCCAGACGCATCGCTTTCATATTGAGATTATAGCGATACTGCTGCACTTTTTCATCAATCATTCTGTATAACGTCTGCGTATACGCCATAATCATATCTTCTGTATCTGACAAACGGGCAACTGCCAATTCTGCCGCTGCCGACGGTGTCGGAGCCCGCATATCCGCCACGAAATCTGCAATGGTAAAATCCGTCTCATGGCCAACTGCGGATATAATCGGCGTGTGTGCATTAAAAATTGCTTCTACAACAACCGGCTCATTAAATGCCCACAAATCCTCTATTGAACCGCCTCCACGTCCGACAATAATTACATCCAGATTCATTCTGTCTAACACATCAATTCCACGTACAATACTATCCTTTGCCATAGCTCCCTGCACCAATGCAGGATATAATATTAACTGAACATATGGATTTCTACGATATGAAATATTCATAATATCATGAATTGCCGCCCCTGTCTGAGCCGTAACTATCCCTATTCTTTTTGCATACTTTGGGATTACTCTTTTGTATTCCGGCGCAAAATATCCCATTTGCTCATACTCATCCTTCAGTTGTGCAAATTTTTGATACAAATCACCGATTCCATCCTGTTCAACCGTCTGGGCATATAACTGATATTTTCCATCTCTTGCGTAAACCGTAACTTTACCGGTTACAACCACCTGCATCCCATTTTCCATACGAAATGATAACTTTGCAACATTCGCTGCAAACATGATTGCTGATAACGTACCGGTTTCATCTTTCAATGTAAAATAAACATGACCGGATGTATGATATTTACAATTTGAAATTTCTCCACGTATTGAAATATGTCCAAGTACAAAATCCTGTTCAAACATATTTCGAATATAAGAATTAATCTGTCCTACAGAATATACTGTTGCCATTTATTTTACCAACTTTGCTAATACACCATTAATAAAGGATGGTGCACTGTCTGCTCCATACTGCTTTGCTAATTCTACTGCTTCATTGATTGCAACATTTACCGGAATATCATCATCATATAACATTTCATAAACTGCAAGACGCATAATTGCAAGTTCTGCCTTTCCTAATCTTATTACCGGCCAGCCTTCTGATACTTCGTTAATTTTTTCATCGATTTCCGGAATTAATGAAGCAACTTCTATTGCCTTATCTGTAATATATGTTCTGTCTTCCTCTTTCATAGATGGATAATCTTCCATATAGAGACGTACCTGTCCTTCAAATTCATGTGTCTCATGGAATTCCACACGAAAAAGTAATTTGAAAATATGTTCTCTGATTGTAGATCTTGTCATTATTATTCTCTCCAATTGTTTTGTATTTTATTGACAAATATGCAACAAAGATACGCAGATACGTATGCTGTGTTCATATACTTCTCATTCATTAAGCGCAGACAAGACTGCCATACCCCTATTCCAAGCGATATGCCAGTCTTTTCTGCATCTATTACCGGTTGCTGTTACGCATCCATATTTACTGTTGCAATGCGAATATTTACTGCTGTTACTTCCAAACCTGTCATTGTTTCAATGGCTGATTTTACCTTTTCCTGAACCTTCTTTGAAATCTCAGGAATCTCATAGCCATACTTTACATTCAATGCAAGGGCAACGCTGACATGTCTGTCTTCTACTGCAATCTTAACACCCTTTGACAGATTCTTCATTCCCAGCTTGCTTACCAATTCATTCGTAATGTTTCCTGCCATTGATTCAACGCCTTCAATCTCAGTCGCTGCAAGACCGGCAATAATTGCTACAACTTCATCTGCAATCTTAACTTCACCGATATTTACATCTTCCTGTATTGTATAATTCGTTCCTCTATCTTCGAATTCCTTAGTCATAAGATAACCTCCTATCGTATTTTACGATTCCTTCATAATGATTACATCATATATGTAACATTATACCCAATCCTTTGATATAATGCAAACATTTATTTGCCAGTCTGTAAATTTGCCTTTCAATATCTGATTTACTGCGGATTGCATACATTAATCGTAATTTTATCTGCACTCATCTGTGTCTTTCTTTTTACAATATCTTCTATCTGGGCACGTTCCGAATCCGTTAATGTTGCTTTCCCCACAACGACATCTACGCTGTCATTCATTACAGATACAACAACATCCTGAAACCCTTTTGCTTCCAACAACAGTTCTGCTGCGATTTCTTTTTCTGAGTTTTCCGTAATGTTTGCAAGTTTATTTACCGCATCCGCCTTTGCTGCATCAGATAAAGATGCATTATTCACAATTTCAAGAAGTGATTCTTTATTCTTTGCCCGGATCTGTTCCCTGCCTAATTTTGCTTCTGATACAATTGCCGTATTTATTGCATTTGATGAAGTAAGAACTGCACTTCCCGGCTCCGTAAGACTTTGTTCTAATGCTGACTCATCCACTTCGTTCGATGCAAGTTTTTCATCTTCTAAATCCTCATTTACTACATTTGTATTTGCAACATCCTGCACAGATATAATATCTGAAAGACTTCCTGTATAATTAATATATCCTGCAATTGCAATCATTATCGCAAATGCCGTAATAATAATCTGGTTCTTTTTAATCTTTTTCACATGAACCTCCAATCTAAACTATGACATTTTCAAAACTTTGATTTTATGGGGTGCAATTCCAAAAAGAGCTTCAACGGCCGCCGTAATATCTGCAGCTACCCTTCCATCCCCTCCTCCTTGCGCAACTACAACCACACCTTCCACTTCCGGCATCGTCTCCCCCGTAACATAAGGACTGCTTCCGCTTTTATCCTGTGTGGTAACTTTTTGACTATTTTCCTGCGCTTTTTTCGATGTTCTGCTGCCACCGGACGCATCTGTTTCTGTTAATTCTTCATTGCTGCTTTCTTTATTTTCAGCAAGAATTTTTTCTGACGTATTCTTCAACGTTACCATAACTTTGACATTTCCAACGCCTTCTGTTTTTGTTAATATTTCTACAATTCTTTTTTCCAAATATGTCTCATATTGTTTTGTACTCTCAGCTGTATCTTTATTCTCTCCGCTTATGTTTTCATTTTCCGATGCGGCCGCTACAGAGCCATCACTTCCTTTCTGCCCGGTATCTTTCTTCGTCGGTATTGTAATAACCAGCAGCAAAATACCTATAAGTACTACTATTGTTATTGTATCTTTCTTCGATTTATTCATAAAATGTGTAATGATTTCTTTAAAATTTCTTTTTGATTTCATTTCTGCCACCTTCACTCATAAATGTGAATATTTTTTTCATCCACTCTGTAAAATTGTGCTATTTTTTGCCGCAGATTCTGTGTTTTGTCATCAACGCACTCCTCTCCCTTCTCTTTCGACGGCTTTTCAACCTTTATCGGTTCTATTTTTATATCTGATTCTGTCTCCGTATACTGCTTAACAGTATCCGTACCTTCTGTCATCCAAATCTGTATTTGCCTGATATTTCCATATGTCTCACTCTGTTTATCCATATCAATTTCCACTTGCACATCCTCTGTAAGCAGCTGCTCCTCCTTTGCAAATGTCTGTATATCACGCTGCATACAGGCACTGACCTGCTGCACAGCCGCACAGTCATTATCCGGCTGCTGCTTTTTTGTATCTGCCTGTATTTTTTGATAAAATGCATCCGAAGACAGATTGCGCCATAAATCATCCGATATTAGATTTTCAGTAAAAAAATGCTTTCCAACCGGCCATAATGTCAGCGTTACCATCATCAGCCCTCCCACATAATTTAAGTAGCGGTCATATTTACTTCCAGAAACCAGATGTCTTATCAGTTGTACAAGAATACTGAGTATAAATATTTGTTTCGCCCATATCATAAAATTCTGCATATTCATTCTCCACACCTGACCGCTTTATGTCATTTTGCAAATCAATACAATAAACATCATAAAAAGCAATACCGTCGTCAAAATAATTTGAGCAAGTAATCCAATTGCCGTACTTGCAGTTGTTAAAACATTCACAACCTTTTTATCTGTCAACGGCTCTGCCAATATCGCAAGTATACGAAAAATCCCCGCTGTCACAATCATTTTCATAAAGGGAACAACTGTTGTGATAATCATCAGACTAATTGCTGCAATCCCAATTCCATTACGGGCAATTGCACTTCCTCCCGTAACAACCTGCGTAATACTTTCCGCAGAATCTCCAATAACCGGAATTGCCTGCAGTGCCTTAAAAAATACATTTTTTCTGACCGCCTCTGCCAACGGTGCTCCCATACCTTTTATCCCCGTAAGACCGGAAAATACCAAAAAAGCTGCTTTACATCCATACCGGATAAGCCAAAAAAGCGTTTTAGAGGCCTTTGTAAAATGCGGCTTATCTGAAATACTGTCTGCCATTGTAAGCAGAAGTCCTGCCTGATTCATTCGAATAAATCCTTTTTCAAATACAATAGTAACCACCTGTAAACATAACGCAATGATTTCCTGATAGACCGCAACACTAACTTCGCCTGTCATCACAAGCACCGCCGAAAAAAAGACCGGCAACACTGCAAGATACACTGCTTTTACCTGTTCAAGAATCTGTACGCACTGTCTCGTTTCCTGAATAAACACCACCAAAACAACACCTGTTAAAGACAATCCAATCGTCATCTGTGCCAGTTCTGACACTTGTTTATGATTGATTTCCGGTGTAAATAACGCTAAAAAAGCCGAAAACAGAATCATCACAACAATCTGCAGAATCATAGTCCGATACGATTGACAAGTTTGTGCAATTGTTGTCACCACCTGATTTCCCAGGTTTGCAAAAAGCCCTTTATCATTGTTGTGTAAAAACATCTGCACCAACGATTTAAAATCGCCCTGATATCCTGCACGTTTTGCCGCAATATCTATTTGCGTAAAATCATAAACATCCGTATAATTCTCCTGCAAATCTGTATTTTCTCTGACGTTCATTGCATAAATCACTTGCTGAAACGCACCGACTGCAAAAATAAAGAGTATAACCCCAAAAATAAAACAAATAACTTTATTTCTTTTCATCACGACACACACCGCAATACCATATCTAACAGATTCATAACCATTGGCATGCTTAAAAGCATTATCGTAATCTTGCTAAAATTTTCAACCTGACCTGCCACCGCTGTATATCCATTTTCCCGACAGATATCTGTTGTAAACTGTGTAAGATATGCAATTCCCAACACACGCAGCAATAACACAATATATTTAGGCGGAATGGTCGTATAAGACTGTAATGCCTGAAATTGTGTCAGCACTTCTGACATTAACTTTGTAATCCATATAAATATTAAAATCCCAACTGCAAAAGATACCATCATTGCAAATGAACTTTGTGTATTTTTTAACAACATACCAAGACACACTGTTCCCATCGCTAGCAATACAACGCGGATAATCCCCATATTTTCTTACATCTCCTCTATAACGCAAACATCCTTTTCATTGTTTCAAATAAATCTGCAATATACGGAACTATCCAATACAATACCAGCAGCAATCCTGCCAGACTTGTCAAAAACGCCTGTTCCTCCCTGCCACTGTGTTTGAGCACCTGACTCAGTACTGATACTAAAATCCCGACTGCTGCTATTTTAAAAATTAGACCAACCTCCATAACGCCACCCTCTTTACAATAATAAAATCACAATAAATACGCCCGCTATTGCCCCACCGTACTGATACAGCTTTCTCTTCTGCTCTATCTGTATTCGCAGCGCTTCTGTATGCCGTTTTAAATGTTCATCTACTTGTCCAATCATTTTTGCCTGTGCTGCTCCATCCAGACAAAATGGAATCGCCCCCACCTCTGATAAAATCGTAATGTCCGCTGCCGTCAGGTATGCCTGCTTCTGACATTCCCGAATTTTCCATATCCAAAGCTGCGAAAATTTCTGCTTTTCTTTACTCTGTAATTGTGCTGCAAATTCTTTATAAAATTCTCTAACAATTTGATTCTGAATTGCCTCTGCTATATGTATACAAACCTGTGCCATGCGTATTTGTGCAAACTGTAATTCCTGCTGCATAAATACAAATGACGTTTCAAACGCCTGTAAACATGCCAGCCTTACCTGCATCCTGTAAATCGCCAGAACTCCGGCATAAGTCATTCCAACAAGCACGAATACCGCACCCATTATTCGAAGTATCATTGATTGCTCCATTTCTAATTTTTATTTTATATGTTTTCCGTTCTGTTTTTGTGCTTCAAATCCACACAGTACTGTACATGCCCCTTTTCTTTTGTATCATCCAAAACAATACATTTTGAAAATAGCGACGGAGAAATCAGATGATGCAGCATCGGGTTTTCCTGTGCCTGTGCAACACTTTCTGCATGCACTGTTCCAATCATCACACAACCGGTACGAATACTGTATACAATCGCCTCTGCATCCTGCGCAGTTCCTATTTCATCAACTGCAATAATCTCCGGATTCATTGCTCGGACCAACAGTCGAATTCCTTCTGCTTTCGGACAATTATCAATTACATCCGTTCTGATACCCATCTGATTCTGCGGAACTCCCTGATGACACGCAGCAATTTCTGAACGTTCATCCACTACTGCAACACGTTTTCCGGCATGTCCGCCCCAACCGTTTGATAAATGTACAATAATATCCCGCAGAATAGTCGTCTTACCGCAGCCGGGCGGTGACAATATTAACGTATGCGCAAGTCCGCCTTCATATAAAAATGACATAACTTCATCGGCACACCCTATTATTTCATGCGCCACACGAATGTTTAAGAAGCTGATATTTTGCTGTAACTGAATCTTTTGATTTTGGATAATAACTTGTCCGCATACACCGATTCTGTGCCCTCCCTGTATGGTAAGAAACCCCTGCCTGATGTTCTCCTGAAATGCATAAATCGAATACTCACTGGCATATTGCAGGCACTCCTGAATATCTTCTTTTTGTATAATACAATCCGTATATACATATTCTTTTGTATTTGTTTCAACAATTAACGGCTGCCTGACACGCATACGAATCTCCGTACTTTCCTGCAAATTGACTCTATCTCGAAACCGTTCTGGCAAAATCCGATATAATTCTGTTATATGATGTTGTATTTGTCCCACATTTCCACCTTCTTTCTTTTCAATATATGTAAAATTTATCTCTCCTATACCTATGATTTTGCAAACATATCTTTTCCCGCATTGTCATATAGTTCTATCAAAGTTATTTCTTTCAGAATCAAAGGAGTTTTTATGCCATTTTGCTATAAAAAACGAGTTCTGTTTCTTGTTATTTTTCTGACAATCCCCTTACTTTCTATCCAGTTGTTCAAAACGAAAATCATCTTCGGCTTCAATAATTGTCCGCACCATTCGGAAATACTGTATCCGACACAAAAACAAATGACAACATCCGTCAATGACAATTCATTACATGCAAAATATGCTGCCATTCTTGACGGTGATAATAATCGTCTGCTCTATGGCAAACAATCCGACACCCCGGTTCCAATGGCAAGCACCACAAAAATTATGACTTGTGTCATTGCACTCGAATATGCCCCTGCTGACTATGTATGTACTACCAGCAAATACGCTGCTTCCATGCCTGACGTTCAATTAAACGCAACCCGTGGCGAACGTTTTGTTTTAAATGATCTGCTCTATTCTCTTATGCTGAAATCGCACAATGATACTGCTGTCATCATTGCAGAAAATGTCGCTTATACATATCTGTGTCATCTCTCTGACACTGCACCCACACAGCTTGCCGCTTATACTGCCAATCTTTCTTTTCTTGCTGACCACTATAACAACGATTCCTCATTTCTAAGTTCTTTGTCTATAGAAGACAGCAAGGTTCTCGTTTCCGTATTTACAACACTCATGAATGAAAAAGCCAGTCAGTTAGGCTGTGTTTCTACACATTTTGTCACACCTAATGGTCTTGATGCCGCTGATGACAATGGAACCCATTCTACAACTGCCAAAGAATTATGTATGATACTTGCATACTGTATACAGAATAATGACTTTATAAAAATAACACGCACCCGGCAGCATACATTTACTTCCTATATCGTAAACGATTCTCAAAACAAGCCTTATGAAAAAGGAATTTCCTATACGGTTAGCAATGCAAATGCATTTTTAGATATGTACGACAACATTCTGACCGGAAAAACCGGTTTTACAAATAACGCCGGATATTGCTATGTATGCGCTTATCAGGCTGATGGCAGAACTTTTATCGTCGCTTTACTCGCCTGTGGCTGGCCAAACAATAAAACTTACAAATGGAAAGACTGCCGCCTGCTCTTAGATTGGGCACGCAATAACTTCTTTTATCAGACACTCCTTTCTCCGGAATCCCATTTGCGTACAATGCCTGTCGTAAACGCTTTGCAGACAGAAGCTCCACTCGTTCTAAAAGATTCCTGCGGACTTTTACTGAGTGCAAATGATACCATTCAGATTACTTATGACATTCCTGATGTTCTCTCTGCCCCAATTCGTCAAAATACTCCCGTAGGCTCTGCAAATATATATATCAATGACACACTGTATACCTCTCTGCCCATATATCCGGCAAATGATATTGATAAGCTAACCTTTTCGTACTATTTGTACCGTATATTACAAAAATTCTTATACATAAATTGATGTATTGCAAATGAATCCGCTATTCTGATAAAATCTATCACGCAATATTCCTGTTAGAATGAATAGACAAATAAAATAAACAGCGTTATAATAAAATACAAATTTGACACAGAAAGGTTCGCCGCTTTGTATGTAGTCTTATGTGGCGAAATGGCATGAATATGAACAAAATTTACAAAGCATTTCCAGGTGGAAAACACAAAGTACTGACATTAAGTTATGACGATGGCAAACTTGCCGACAGACGACTTGTTTCTATTTTTAACAAATATGGAATCAAGGGAACTTTTAATCTAAATTCCGGAATTTCAGATCCTAAGACACGTATCCCAAAAGATGAGTGGAAAGATTTATATGTCGGTCATGAAGTTGCCGTGCATACTGTATCACACCCAACCATCGCACGTTGTCCGGATCTCGAAATTGTTCATGAAATCCTTGATGACCGCATCAATCTTGAACGTGTTATGGGCTATCCAATTCGTGGTATGGCATTTCCAAATGGTTCCTGCGATGAAAAGACATGTAGAATTGCTTCTGATCTCGGCATAAAATATGCACGTGTTGCTGCCGACCAGTATTCTGTCGTAAAAAGTGCTGAATTGAATTCACAGTATGCACAAGGTCCTATCCTGTTAGGCGATGAAACGGGATTTAATATGCCGGAAGATTATATGCGTTGGCTTCCAACCTGTCATCATAACCACGAACTGATTGCCTTTGGGAAAAAGTTCATGTCGTTAAAAAAATCACAATATCTTTATATGATGTATGTCTGGGGACATAGTTTTGAATTTGACAAAAATGATAACTGGAATGTTATTGAAGAATTCTGTGAGATGATTGGCGGACAGGATGACATTTGGTACGCAACCAATATTGAAATCGTTGAATACAACGAATTATTTGAACGTTTACAATTTGCAGCAGATAACTCATTCGTCTATAACCCTTCTGTAAAATCCGTATGGTTACAGGTAAACAACGAATATGTAGAAGTAAAGGGCGGAGCTACTGTTGTATTTTAAAATCCCATCATACGAAAAGAATCCCAATAGAAGTATTCTTACTTAATTTGAATACTTCTATTGGGATTCTTTTATATGTAATTATACTGTTATGAATTCTTTTTATCCATTGCAACATCTTCAATATTTTCTGCTGACAACTGAATTGCTTCCATAACATTTTCTTTAGAAATGCCAATCTTATCCGCAAGTTCGTCTACTGTCGGTTTACGTCCTAACTCTTCCTTTAAACGCACTGCCCAATCATTTACAAGATTTACTTTATTTAACACCTTCTGCGACACCTTATCCTCTGCACTCTGCTCATCAATCAACATTGACAGACTTCCATTCACTTCTGACTGCACTTCCTTTGTCATTTCTTCAAACACAGCCATCACATCATCAACATTTCCTTCTTTAATCTTCTCACGCCATTCATAATTATTTAAAAAACGCTTCTCGCTGATGTATGCCATCATCGCAAGATTTCCTTCCTGTACAAGATCTCCTGCTAACACACCTTTATAGCGGAACGGTTCAATCCATTCGATAATCTTGTCTAAAAATGCCTCTGATAACAGTTTTAAAGACTCTTTATCATTATCTTCCGCTATATTTACCAACAGCAATGCTTTCGTCATATCTGACAATGGCACCAGATTTTTTAAGTCCTCTTTATACATTTCTAAATACTTCTCATCGGCAGAATAATCCACATCTTTCTTAGGAGATTCTTCTTCCTCTTCGTGAATTCCCGCTTCTACCTCTCTGTCATGCTCTACTGCATTTTCCATCATATTCAAAAAATCATTATCAACAGTCGCTTCTCCTTTGACTTTGATATTATTTGCCATCAGATAGCCGTAAATCATCTGACGCTTACCCTCATCTAACTCCATATCCTTGAAATAGCTGTCTACATCATCTTTGGTAACGAAACCACCATTAACTTTCGCATATTCCTTTAAACTGTTCATTGCCTCTAAAAAAGCACCCTGTGTATCTTTATTCTGTTCCATTTCATTAATCCTCTTCTATAAGAACATATTCTGTACATTTGTACCTATGCTCTTATCTTTCTATTCATTTTCATACAATTCAACGTCTATATTATCACAACCAATATGAGTTTGTCATTGACAAAAACACAATATTTGCTTATATTTTATATGTATGCATTTTTTCAGTAATAAGAAACATACAAAAACAAAAAAGAAAGATGAGGTTTTATCATGAGAATTGCTTTAATTATGGAAAATAGTCAGGCAGCAAAAAATGACATCGTTTATAACGCATTAAAGGGCGTTGCTGATAAAAAGGGTTATGAAGTAGATAACTACGGTATGTACTCTGCTGAAGACAAGGAACAGCTTACTTATGTTCAGAACGGTATCTTGGCTGCCATCTTAATTAACAGCGGTGCTGCTGATTTCGTTGTAACCGGTTGTGGTACAGGTGAAGGTGCTATGCTTGCATTAAACTCATTCCCAGGTGTGTTATGCGGTCACGTTGTTGATCCATCTGATGCTTATATGTTCATGCAGGTAAATGACGGTAATGCAATTTCACTTCCATTCGCTAAGGGCTTTGGCTGGGGTGCTGAATTGAACCTTACATATGTATTCGAAAAATTATTCGAAGGTGAACCAGGTGGTGGATATCCTAAGGAAAGAGTTGTTCCAGAACAGAGAAATAAGAAGATTTTAGATGGCGTTCGTGCTGTTGCATTCAAGGATAGCTTAATTGATATCTTAAAGAATTTAGATCAGGATCTTGTAAAGGGTGCTGTTGCAGGTGCTAAATTCCAGGAACTCTTCTTTGCAAACTGCAAGAATGAAGAACTCGGTGCTTATGTAAAGACACTTCTTGCATAATATCTAAAAACATCACATAAGAATGTTTTTATAACTTTTCATTTCTTATGTAACAAAAATACCGGTAATCCTTCTTCTGAATGGATTAACCGGTATTTTTTATTGCGGCAATATTTAATTTTATAATAATCTATCAATTCCCCCAATAGTCTATTGTACATAACAAATATTGCCGCAAGTCTTTGCTTTCCCCTTATCTCATCGTGTCCACGTTACATACAAAAATACTAACCTTCTGTTCTTGCATGCTGTGAAAACATTCCTGCCTTTGAAAGTCCTCTATGTACCTCACGTCCCAGAATCGTACCAACAACAATCTTGATAAGATCTCCTATAATAAACGGTACAACGCATAACATCAATGCCTTTCCAAGTGGCATATGCATGATGAAAATGAACCAGGCTGTTCCAAATGCATAATCAACTGCTGTTCCTACAACCCAGGCTGCAATCGTTGCAAAAAAATTGCGATTTGACTTTTCAATAACATATCCCCCGATAAGTGCCATAAAAATAAAGCCTATCAAATATCCACCTGTCGGACCTGTTAACTTTGCCAATCCCCCCGCATATCCTGAAAAAACAGGAAGACCTACTGCCCCTAATATCAGATACAAACATAAACTACCTGTACCCAACTTCGTTCCTAACACATACACTGCAAAATACACAACGAAATTCGTTAATGATATTGGAACCGGTCCAATCGGAAGCGACAACGGTCCTAAAATACACATAATTGCCGCCAATAGTCCCATAAAGACAATGTTATACACGGTTAGCTTTTTCTCTTTCATTTCCTTTTCTCCTCCACCTGCAAGCTATTTACACAACGTCTGCACTTATATTCGCATCCCTTGTATAATATAAGTTTACATGGTATCTTTTTAATTGTCAACCTTTTGTTGCATTTAAGTTTACAATTAAATTGTCTAAAACACAAAATCCCACAAGCACCTGCTGCATAATCAATGATTTGCCAGCTTTATCTGCCTGTGGGATAACGTTTATATTGGCTTTATGAATATGTACATCCACTTATTCTGCCCGAATTGCCCAACGCATTTTTGTTGAACGCGCTCTCGGATTCTCATTACACTCTCTTGCAGACGGACGAATTACATCTGAGGCAATCTCAGAAAATAGTCCTTCCTTTTTGAACCGCTTAAATGCTTTTTTTACCAATCTGTCTTCTCCTGAGTGGAATGTTAAAATCGCCACTCTCCCATTCGGTGCAAGTACTTCCGGCAGCTTTTCTAAAAATGCTTCTAACACTTCAAACTCACTGTTCACATCAATGCGCAGTGCCTGAAATGTTCTCTGTGATGATTTTTTTATTGCCTCTTTTTGCTCATTTGCCGGCAAAAATTGGAGTGCTTCTTCAATACAATGATACAAATCTTTTGTCGTTTCTATATTCTGTCCTTTTCTCATATGTGAAAAAATTACACGGGTAATCTCTCTTGCATATGGCTCATCTGAATTTTCTATAAGCATCCCTTCTAGTTCTTCTTTCGTCAGCTCTGTCAAACGTTGTGCAGCACTGACTCCCTTTTGTGGATTCAGACGTAAATCAAGTGGGCCATCTACTTTGTACGAAAATCCCCGTTCCGGATTATCAATCTGCATAGAAGAAACCCCTAAATCTGCCATCATAAAATCAAACGGACCGTATTCCCTTGCCACTTCATCAATATTCGCAAAATTCGTCTGAATTACTGTCAGAATATCTTCTCCATATCCCTTCTGATGTAAACGCTCTTTCGTCTTAACAATTTCAATGGGATCAACATCTAATGCATACAAATGTCCTTCACCATGCAACTGCTCTAACATCTTCGCACTATGTCCGCCATAACCCAATGTTGCATCTAACCCCTTTTGTCCCGGTTGAATCTGCAAGAAGTCAAGAATCTCCTGGACCATAATAGAAATATGCATTCCTGCCGGCGTACTTCCTTTTCGAATTACTTTCTGAATTGTATCTGCATACTTCTCCGGATTTAATTCTTTATATTTTTCTGAAAATTTTGTTGGATGTGTTCCCTTATAACGCACACGTCGTTTATGTGGCTTTTCTGCTACTGTCTGCTGCTCATTTTGTTCTATTTCATGGTTCATTTTAACACTCTCCTGTTTTTCGTTTATTTGTTTTGAAAGATGCGTATTGCAAAACGCTACGCACCATGCATCTTTCTCAACAATATTTTCCCCTGCAAATACAAGTATATCATCACAAAAGTTATGCTTAACCTGCAGTGAAATTTTATATTATACGAACGAAGTCCCCTATAATATAAAAAACGCACCCTCTCTGCTTATTATATAGAGTTCTCTGCTTATTTATCAATATAACACAATTTACACATTGTGCCTATTTTATTTTGCTTTGAATCCCTTACTCTGCAGATAAGCTGCGTATTTTATGTATTATATTTTCTATCCGATAAACATATCTGTACGAACTTACCGGCTATTTCTCATTCAATATATTTCTTATGCCTGATGACGCACCTCATCAAACTTATCAATAACATTTTGTTCCGGCGCACCTGTTAAAAGACTAACAACCACAATTACAACCAGTGCTACAATAAATGCAGGCAACAATTCATAAATTTCAAAAATACCGCCTAATTTTGCAATAACATATTTCCATACAAAAATCATAACGCCACCTGATACCATACCTGCAAGTACGCCATATTTATTGGCACGTTTCCAAAATAATGCCACTAAGACAACCGGACCAAATGTTGCGCCAAATCCTGCCCATGCAAATGATACAATCTCAAATACAGAACTATCCGGATCACTTGCAAGCATAACAGAAATAATGGAAATTACCAGAACGGTTACTCTAGCAACATGCATCGCTTTTTTTGCTGACAGCTTTACCTGAAAAAACTCCTGCAATACATTCTGTGATACCGCAGATGCAGATGCTAACAACTGAGAATCTGCCGTTGACATGGTCGCTGCAAGAATACCAGCAAGAATGATACCTGCAAGAATCGCCGGAAGTACTCCATGTGTACTAAGCAAATGTGCAATACGAACGATAATTGTTTCCGCCTGACTCTTGCCTTCTAACACTTCGATTGCACCAGCTTTTGACATTCCAAGACCTACTACACCAATAAATACACCTACTGACAATGAAATCACTACCCAAACACTTGCAACACGTCTTGAAATCTTTAATTTCTTTTCATCTTCAATCGCCATAAAACGAAGTAAAATATGAGGCATACCAAAATATCCCAATCCCCATGCCAACGTTGAAACAATTGATAACGGACTGCAAGAAGAAGATGTACCTGTTACCGGCGAATATTCGTTAAAAATATCCCAATATCCCGGTAAACTTTTCGCATTATCCATAACTGCATCAATACCACCTGCCTTGTTAATTCCAAAAAATACAACAACAAATAACGCAATTGTCATGACGATACTCTGAATCAAATCAGTGGTACTTGCAGCAAGGAAACCTCCCATTGTACAATAACCGACAATAATTGCCGCACTAATAACCATTGCAGTTGTATAATTTACGCCAAACAGACTTGAAAATAACTTACCGCATGCCGCAAAACCAGATGCTGTATATGGTATAAAGAAAATAATGATAAGCAATGCTGCAACAATTGTCAGTATCTTCTTCTCATCGCCAAATCTTTTTGCAAAGAAATCCGGAAGTGTTACAACATCATATCCCTGTGAATATCTTCTGATTCTTTTTGCAACAATCAACCAGTTCACATATGTACCAACTGCAAGTCCCAATGCCGTCCATACAGCATTAGACAATCCGGAAATATAAGCAACTCCCGGTAATCCCATTAACAGCCAGCTACTCATATCTGAAGCTTCTGCACTCATCGCTGTTACAAATGGTCCCAACTTACGACCACCTAAATAAAAATCATCAACATTTTCATTTTGTTTGGAACAAATATATCCAACATAAAGCATCACCGCAAGGTAAACCACAATTGCGGCCATAATAATCACTTGTGACATTCTTTCTCTCTCCTCTACTGTTCATATTAAATACGCTGAACTAATATTATACCATATAATTACCTTATTCGCAAAGAAAAAATGGACGAGTCTCTAATAAAACTCATCCATTCCTCTTTATATTATCTTGCCAGCGTCGTTTCCGTAACTTGTGTACTCTGCGTCTGTGTTGTTACTTCTGTTGTCTGTGTTGTTATTTCCTGTATAGGAGCTGTTGTCTCCTGAATTACCGCTGTACTTTCTTGTGTTACATCTATATGCATCGTTTGTATGCTTGACGATGTCTCTGCTACTGTTGTCGATTCCTGTATAGCGGTTGTCGTCTCCTCAATCTTTTCCACAACTGTAATATATCTCCAATATGCAAGATTTGTACCATAATTGTCTTCAAGATGATAAATTAACACATACTCTCCCGGCGTATTTAAATCCAGATTTCCTGTAATTGTAATATACGATGTAATATCATTTCTCGATGTATCTACTGCATAGATTCCTGCCCATCTGTCAAATGCATCTCCAACCTGTATTGTTACATTATTGACACCAGTCATATAATCAATCCGTGATGTAACTTTTCCATCTTCGGATGCACGAACATTATCCGTAGGATCATACTTGCTATCCGCCGCAATCTGCGTAAATGTTCCTAATGCAATTACCGGTGATTCTGTTGTATCATCATATATCTCCACCTCAGAATTCACACCACAATTTTCATAAATCCATTTTGCATCCGCTACTGCAAGATAAATAGAACCTTGTGTTGCTGCATTTCCTAAATTATTATATGCTGATGCAATCAAATCTGAATTACTCTGAGAAGCATACGGAACCGAATGAATATATGCCGCATTTCCCAAGCCTGTTGTATAATGTCCGTATACCCTGTCTGCAAGTCGTCTCCATACATATTTATCATTAATAACGGTCTTTCCTACATTTACAGTTGGATTCACAGAACATCGAAATGTCTTATATGGTATTGTAAAAGCACCGTCATCATCCAGCTTATATATTGTAATAAAATTCGCAGCACGATTTACAAGAATTCGATAGGACTGATTGGCTGCTACATAATTCTTACTTTCCTGATTTTCTGTCTGTACCTGTGTCTCTTTATTCTCCGACATAGAGCCTACTGTCCGAAACATAAAAAGAACGGCTGCTACAAATACAATTAATATAAATGCATAAAGCCATACATTTCTTCGTAACAGCCATCTTTTTATATCGACTTTTTTAATTCTTTTATATCCTTTAATTTCCATAAAAAATCTCTTATTGATTATTATTCTTTTCCTTTAATTCGATATATTTCATAATTAATTCAATCGAACCGTCAATTCCTAATTCACCACTATCAATACACAAGTCATAGCTCTTTGCTTCGCCCCACTTCTTGCTAGAATAGTAGTTATAGTAACTTGCACGCTTCTTATCCGTCTTCTGTATCAACTCAGCAGCCTTGTCTTCCGATAACTCATACGTCTTCTTAATACGTTCAATTCTCTTATCCAAATCTGCCTTAATCCATACACTGACTGCAAATGGATTATCCTCTAATGCATAATCTGCACATCTGCCTACGATAACGCATGATTCTTTCTGTGCCAACTTCTTAATAGCATCAAACTGTGCTAAAAATACCTTATGGTTAATTGGCATATTAACATAAGAATTCGTATAACCTAATGAATATGTATCCATTACAAGGGAATACAAAAAACTGTTTGTCGGCTTCTCATCCTGTGAAGCAAACAACTCTTCACACAGCCCACTTTCTTTTGCCGCAATCGCCAGCAATTCCTTATCATAGCAAGGTATTCCTAAACGCTTGGCTAACTTCGTGCCAATCTCATGTCCGCCACTTCCAAACTCTCTACCAATCGTAATTACCGTTCTTTCATCCATATGTGTTACCTCCCCTACTGTCATTGCTGACTATCTATATTTAAATTATAGTATATTTGTCAAAAAAAATCCATAAATATCTGTAAATTTCTATATTTTTTCACAATTATATTAATAACCATTTTTATTTCGAAGGTCTGCCAGCAATTTTTCAAAGTAGTTTGGCAATGGAGCCTCAAATTCCATATATTTCTGTGTCCGCGGATGTACAAACCCTAATACTTTTGCATGCAGCGTCTGACCCTGTAACTGTGTGAAAGCACGCCCGGAGCTATATACCGCATCTCCCAGGAGAGGATGCCCGATACTTGCCATATGCACACGAATCTGGTGCGTTCTGCCTGTCTCTAACTGACATTCTATATACGCATATTGTCCCAGATTTTCAATAACATGATAATGTGTCACCGCACGCTTGCCATTTTTGGTATCAATTGCCATCTTCTTTCGGTCTATTGTACTTCTTCCAATGGGTGCATCAACCGTACCATCTTCATGAATCGCATTATAAACAATCGCATGATATTTACGTGTAATCGAATGTACACTAAGTTGTTCTGCGATACAATTATGTGCAAAATCATTCTTGCATGCAACTAAAACTCCTGTCGTGTCCATATCTATACGATGAACAATTCCCGGTCGTAATACACCATTAATTCCAGATAAATTATCCTTACAATGATACATCAATGCATTTACAAGCGTTCCACTATAATGTCCTGCTGCCGGATGAACAACCATCCCTTTTGGCTTATTAATAACAATTAAGTCATCATCTTCATATAATATGTCTAATGGAATATCCTCTGCAACAATTTCCGGCTCAATCAATTGTGGAATATTTACAGTGATAGAATCTGCCTGTTGCACAGTATAATTTGCTTTGACCGGTTTGTCATTTACAAATACTCCACCGTCCTTAATTAATTTCTGCAAAAAAGAACGGGAATATTCTGTACAGATATTTGACAAATATTTATCAATCCGTACACTTCCCGTTGCATTTTCTACCACAAATTGCAATTTATTTTCATTGCTCTTCATGATTATTATCCTTCACTTTCCATAGAAATTGAAATTCTTCTTCTTTGTATACAAACAAAATCAAAATAACCAAAACAAACACCGATACTGTTACATACATATCTGCGACATTAAAGACCGGAAAATTAATCGCTTTAATATAAATAAAATCGCGAACATAACCTAATACAAGCCGGTCAATAAAATTTCCTATTGCCCCCGCTCCTAAGAGTAATGCAACACATCGAAGCGGTAACATCCGACGGTGCAAAGGAATTCTATACAAAATATATGCGAGTATTCCGACTATTACTACTGTAATCAAAAGAAAAAAGTATCTCGCACCAGACATCATGCCCCATGCAGCACCTCTATTTTCAAGATAGGAGAATGTAAGCCACTCTCCAAGTATTGTCTTATCTGCCTGATTCATAAGTGCATCTACAGCCCACTGCTTACTTATTTGGTCTATAAATATCAGAACGCACACAATGATAACATTACTGATAATCTTTCTTATTTTTAAATACTTCTCTGTCATATCTTATAACTTCTGCTCTGTCTTACCAAATGCTGATAAATCCACACCACCTGAAAGAATCTTTTCCGGAATATCACCAGAAATATCAACGCCCTTCGGTGTTACAATAAAAATGTAATTTGTAATTTTCTGTAAATTACCATCCATTGCATAACATGAACCTGATGAATAGTCAATAATTCTCTGTGCCACTTCAATATGTATTCCTTCCAGATTTAACACAACTGCCTTTCCTGAAAGCAATGTATCTGTAATTTCGCTTGCATCTTCCATAGATTCCGGACGAATTACCACAACCTCTAATCCATGCTTGCTATCTGTATTGATTGGAACAATTTTTCCACTTGCATATGATTTTGACTTGCTTCCTCCAAATAACTTGTGCTTCTGATAATCTTTATCATTTTCATAATCATCATCTGAATCATAACCATTATTGTAATCTTCGTAATCATCCTCATAATCACTGCTATAATCGTCCGAACCTGAAAACATACCTCTTATATTATCAAACATACTCATATTTCTACTCTCCTACTCCCTAATTATAATTTCTTGCTCCAAAAATTGCCGTTCCAACGCGAACAATATTCGCGCCTTCTTCCACTGCAACAACATAATCACCTGTCATTCCCATCGAAAGATATCGCATAGTAACATTATCAATGTTTTTTGCCGCGATGTCAACTGATAATTGCTTCATTTGTTTAAAATATTTACGATTATCTTCAGGATTTTCTACAAATGGTGCGCTTGTCATCAACCCTTCTATAGAAATTGAAGGGAACTTTGCCATCTCCTGAATGTCTTGAATTGCACTGTCCACAGTGATTCCAAATTTACTTTCTTCTTCACCAATATTTATTTCTACCAAAATCTTTGCAATCACCCCTTTTTTGACTGCTTCTTTGCTAATTGCTTCAGCAAGTCGAATGGAATCAACAGAATGAATCATTGCAACATTTCCCACAATATATTTTACCTTATTTCTCTGCAAATGACCAATCATATGCCATTCAATATCTTTTGGCATCTGATCTATTTTTCCGCATAATTCCTGTACATAATTTTCTCCAAATTGGCGAATCCCATAATCATATACTTCCTGTAACATTTCTATCGGCTTCGTCTTACTCACTGGTAATAATAAAACTTCTTGCGGATCTCTGCCAACTCTGTTACAGGCCTGTCTAATATTTTCTTTTACCTGCTCAATGTTCTCTTTTAACATATACAACACCTTCTTAATATATCATTTTATCTACATCATACTTGTCTGCGTCCAAAATAATCCTGTCATACACAGAAACTCCTGACTTTGCTTTATCTAAAATACAGTACTCATTATTCTGGTCAATAATCTCCGCAGTTTCGAATACAGTGTATCCCGAATTAATACAAAATACACCCTTCACTTTTTCTGTCGGTCCAACAATGTATCTTTGTGTTGCATCCGGCATTACAATATTCGTACCGGGTTCAAAATATTTCTTTTCCAGATAAATAATGTCATCTGTTCTTTTTACTGATTTCACTTCAACAAACTTGCTGGTAACTTCTCCATTTGAAGAATAACTTTCTGTAATAAAGCCATAATTTGAATCATTACCGCCCTGTGTAAGGTAAGCTGCCGGAATTGTGTATACCTCTAAATCCGTCAATGCAGACATTGGTACTTTCAACCCACTCTTTCCGGTTGTTGCTACTTCAATATCCAAAAAGCGTTCTGTCGCATATCGTATCATATATTTATCTAACTCGATAACTCCATAATAATTTCCATCATTATTAACAATGGAAAATTTTCCCTGCGTAGAAATCTTATCCTTCTTAATTGTAATGGATAAACTGTTCTTATTAAATAAATCATATTCCTGAATCTGCTTATCCGTCAGCGGAATACATAACTTCCACTGTTCACTCTGAATTAATTTAAATGCAGGATTGCCCGTTACCACCAGATCCTCTGCTTTCATACTTGTTTTATTGTAGGATTTCTTATCAAATAATGACGCAGTCAGACGTTCCGGTGTAATATTTTCATAATTATCAAATGAATAAACAATTACACCTCCCTCTTTTGCCTTTTCTGTCTGAAATAAATTACTGCTTCCTGTTTTTTCAACAATAGAATCCATATGCTTCATAATATTTTCATTCATTGCCTGAAGTATCGTTGCATTAATATCTGTTTTCATATCATAAATTTCATCAAAATTTGACCCGTCATATCCTGTATGAAAATTATTCAGTGTAGACTTAATAATTGCTAAATTTTCTGCTGACAGAGAATTTTCGTCAGCTTTTGAATATTCCGCAAGAACATCTGCTACTTTTCCTGTTTCATCCACAGTATACAATATATCATCTTTCTTGATTCTTGTTCCTTCCCGTTGGTAATAATTAATATTCCCAGAATATGTCGAATTGTATACTTTTTCATCTCTAAGTATTAATGCTGAAAAAGAGGCATTCGATGTTAATGATCCCGTTTCGACCTCATAGGAATGAACTTTATTCTTTGTCAGATACAATGTCACAAACGAAATCACATATAACAGCACACCAATACAAATAATTGGCATTACACGTGGTCTTCTTTTATATCTGACGACTTTCCGATTATTATTTTCTGCCATTATTTCCTCCGTTTTTCCATATGAAACCATCAATTTAATAAATCTTCATATTTTCCAATGTTGTCCAAATCATAAATTCCTGCATAAATTTAAAAAAATAAAACAAACTAACAATATACCATTGAAAATGGCTAATCTATTTTATAATTGGAGGTTTTTATGAATTCGAAATTTCTAGACTATACAGCTTTAGCAATTACCATCATAGGTGCAGTCAATTGGGGACTGATTGGTATCTTTCGATTCAATCTTGTTTCTTTTTTATTCGGTTCAGCAAGTCCGGTAAGCCGTATTATTTATACCCTTGTTGGTATATGCGGACTGTATTTATGCACACTATTTGGTCGTATACGTAATTCCTAATTTAGGAGACATATCCAGGAAATCATTTTCCTTATAAATTCTATATTTGCAATAAAACTTAGAATTTATTCAAAAACATTCATAATGTACACCTACACACGACGCACTATGCCGAAGCAAACAACATTCGAAAAAACTGTCTTACTCTATTAAAATTTAACCATTTTGAGTAGAACGTATAACGAAAAAGCAGGAACTTCATGACTAGACGTTAGACTAATAAAACTACGATATTTTATTAAAAACAATCTCTCATGAATCTTCCTGCTTTGTATTTTAACCATCGGCTTATTGGTAGATTTCTCTCCACTCCATATCTCCACGTTCGAGAGATTTTACAAGCAATTCCGCAGTCGCCAAGTTGGTCGCAAGTGGAATATTATACATATCACACAGCTTGCAAATATGATCTGAGTTTGGTTCATGTGCCAAAGGATTTTCTGCTTCTCTAAGAAAAATCACCAAGTCAATCTGATTATGTTCTATCTGGGCGCACAACTGCTGGTCACCGCCCAAATGTCCTGCTAAAAATTTATGAATAGAAAGATTGGTCACTTCTTCGATTAATCTTCCCGTTGTTCCTGTCGCAAATAACTGATTCTTATTCAATATTCCTCTGTATGCAATACAAAAATTCTGCATCAGCTTTTTCTTCGAATCATGTGCAATCAAACCAATATTCATAGGTACCCTCCATCATTTAGTATTTCTAACCTCTAAAATCATCTGCATAAATCTCATCGTCTTTATCTACACGTCTTTGCAGATTAACATTTAATACAACCCCCATCGTCATATATAATGTAAGTAATGATGTTACACCATAACTAAAAAATGGCAACGGCAAACCTGTATTTGGTAAAAGTCTTGTTACTACGCCTATATTTATTGCACTCTGAAATGCAATATATCCTGCAGCTCCGCAGCATATCAAACGCCCCGCAAAATCCTTTGCCCTTACTGCTGCAATTATACACTCTATCACAATCCATGACAAGAGCAGAATTGCAGCACAGCATCCAACAAATCCTAATTCTTCTCCAATAACGGCAAAGATAAAATCCGTCTGTGCTTCAGCAATATAATGTGCATTCTTCAGTGAGGATGGATCGTTATTATTCAATCCTTTTCCCAGCAACTGTCCGGAACCTACAGCCTGCACGGAATAATCCTGCTGATATGTTCCGTCACCGTAATTCTCCGGATCAATAAATGCCATAATACGATTTCTCTGATAATCTTCAAGGAGTGTCTGATTCGGATTACTTACATAAATGGCTAATACAGCCGTAATCGGAATAATAATCAACAACGCAGTACCAATGATCCTATAACTTAAACCTGCACAAAATATAATCGTTAATAAAACGAATGTTATTAACAGGGTTGTTGACAAATCCGGTTCGATAACAACCAGCCCCAATGGAATCAGCAGAACAATTGCTAAAACCGCAAGGAACTTGAGATTATTGATTTCTCTTCGATACATAGATAAAATCTTTGCCGCACACAAAATCAATATAATCTTTGACAATTCGGAAGGCTGTATCTGAATTCCCAAATTCAGCCATCTTTTTGCCCCGTTCCTTGATACACCAAACAATTTAACTGCCAAAAGCAAGACAATATTTATTGCATAAAATAACCAGTAATATTGCAACAGCCAATTATAATCTATAAATGAAATCACTACCATTACGACAAAAGATAATGCAAGACCAAAGCACTGTCTTACTGTAAAAGCAGAATTTGCACTATTAATCACTGTAATTCCATAAATTGATGTAATAAGTATTACAAGAACCATTCTAACATTATACGAACTCAGTTTATACTTTTTGAACATCTTCCACTCCTTGATTGGATATTATTTATCAGAATTTCTAATATCCTTAATTGGTATATTCGCAAAAAGTGCCGGAACTGTACCATTATCTGTCTCAGACTCTGTAGACGTAATTTGTATATCCAGTCCTTCTGCATCAATTACCATATATTTTGATATTACTTTAATAATATCGTTTTTAATCATTTCCATTACTTCAGGTGAACAATTTGCCCTATCTGAAACAAGCAACAGCTTCAGTCTGTCTTTTGCAACATCACTAGAGCCTTTTTTCCTAAATAAATCTATTAAGCCCATTTTTTGCCTCCCTGGTTATCTTATCGCTTTTCTCCCTTAAACAATGCTGAAAGTTTCTTAAAGAATCCACCTTTTCCATTCAAATCTAAGAACGGAACATCTTCCCCTATGATTCTCTTACAAATATTCATATATGCCTGACCTGCAAGACTCTCATCTCCTACAAGTGGCTGTCCCTTATTTGTAGCAACGACAATTCTTTCATCATCTGGAACTGCACCAATTACATTCAACTGTAAAATATCATTTACATCTTCAATCGACATCATGTCACCACGATTTACCATATCCATACGGATTCTGTTGACAATCAAATCCTCGTGATCCTTTAAACCATTCGCATCCAATAATCCTACAATTCTGTCTGCATCACGAATTGCTGATACCTCCGGTGTTGTAACTACCAATGCTCTGTCTGCTCCGGCAATCGCATTCTGAAATCCCTGTTCAATACCGGCCGGACAATCTAAAATTATGTAATCAAATCCTTCCGGATCTGCTTTTAATTCATCAATCAATTTTACCATCTGCTCTGGTGTAATTGCTGACTTATCTCTTGTCTGTGCTGTCGGCAATAAATATAAATCAGGACATCTTTTATCTGTAATTAATGCCTGTTTAATACGACAGTTTCCTTCAACAACATCAACCAGATTATATACGATTCTGTTTTCCAAACCCAAAACAACATCAAGGTTTCTCAAACCTGTATCTGTATCAATCATAATAACCTTCTTGCCTAATTTTGCAAGACCTGTACCTATATTTGCTGTTGTCGTCGTTTTTCCTACGCCGCCTTTTCCTGATGTAACAACAATTACTTCGCTCATTTTCTTTCCTCCTGAACCCTATCGCATTTCTTCCATTATGCGAGATTTTTTTAATGAAATCAATACTTTTTATAAAATTATTCTAAAATCAGTCTGCAAAACGAATATCATCAATTACATTCTGCTCTAAATCTTCAATATAAATATTGCCATCTTCTACAAATGCAATCTTCGGCTGAATAACCTTTGCACTCTTCTTTAATCGCTTTCTTGGCGTACTGTCAGAACTTCTTGCAATAACGTCTCCGATTTTTATCTGCATCGGATCCATATCAAGTGCCACAACAAATGCATGTTCATTTCCATCTGCACCTGCATTCGCATTTCCTTTAAGACTGCCTAATACAATAACGCTGCCCTTTGCAACAATTCTTCCACCGGGATTAATATCTCCTAACACAATAACGCTTCCATCTGCACAAATAGACTGTCCGGAACGTAATGTTCCTTTATAATACAATCCTTCTTTTAAATCATCCTGCATAATCGCATCTGATAGCATTTCACTTGACATCATCTGTACCTGTTCCGCAACATTTGGTGCTGAAACCGCCTGTGGCTGCATTGCCTGCTGCACAACCTGTCCAAAATACGCCTCCCGTTCTGAATCATCATCTATTAGACATACAATATGAAGATCTGAAACTTCCATGATTATATCTGCAATTTCTTGTTGCTGCTGTGTTGTAAACGATTGCCCTTCAAAACCCAGTGCCATCGTTGCATTTCCAAAAAACTTTGCCGACTCGATAAACTTGCTGCGAACGAGACTTTTAATTTGTACAAAATCAACATTTTCCGGAACTACGATTACAATTCCATTCTTATTTCCTTTGATAACAATTGAATTTTCCATTTCCTCTTACCTCATTATTTAATTGTTATTTTGTGTTGTTGCTTCTTCATCCGCGCCATAATAAATTCTATATATATCTGCCGCAGTTAAAATCGTACTTGATGAAGAATATCCATTTGGCAACATAATTGCTACTGCAACTTCTGGATTATCATACGGTGCATAACTTACGATTGTTGCATGGTCAGGTTCTGTTGTACGTTCCTGAGCCGTACCTGTCTTAGCTGCAATCTTATATGGAAGTGTATTAATAACAGAATATGACTGCCCTGCGAGCTGTAAGCCGTAATGTACATCGTTCCATACTGATTGTCCAATTTCCACCGTATTGCTTACTTCCGCATGATTTTTTCGAATTAAATTTCCTTCAGAATCTGTTATTTTATCAACCAATGTCAGATTGTAACATGTTCCTGAATTTGCAACTGTTGTAACATATCTTGCCAAATTGACGCAACTGTACTGATGTGTTCCCTGTCCGATGGCAGAAGCATACGCATATACATTTGAAGAATGTGGGGCCTTTTCATCAATTTCAATTCCTGATGGTGTCGCAAGTCCCAACTCTTCAGCATACTTTCTCATAATTGTCGTTCCATAGGAACTATCATATGTCCCATCTTTACTGCATGCAAGATTCCAACCTACATTTGCAAAGAATACATTACAAGAATCCCTAAGTGCCGTAGACACGTTATCATTTCCATGTCCTGCAAGATTCCAACACTTCAATGGAGGACTAATTCTGTCAAATACACCACCACAATAGAATGTTGTACCAGAATTAATAACACCTGTATCAAGTCCGGCAATTGCTGTTGCAATTTTATAAATGGAACCCGGTGCCGATTGTGACTGTGTTGCCCAATTCAACAACGGCTTAGATTTATCGTTACTAAGTTTTTTATAATAATCCGAATCTACATAACCGGAAAATTTATTATTATCATAACTTGGATAACTAACCAATGCTAATATGTCCCCATTGTTAGGATCTGTTACGACACAAGAACCTGAACACGGTTTTAATGCCAACTGCGCCGGCGTTATTGTTCTGTCTGCCACAGCTCCAAACATAAAATTATATGCTGACATTGCGCCGGAACGCAATGCTGAATATGTGGCATCATCTTCTAATACACCCTGATCGTACAGCAATGTACATACCTGATTACCTGATATGACACCTGAACGAATCATATATTCATAAATTTTCTTATAAAAACTCTCATCCGTTTTTAATACATCTAAAATATATCCAACCAACAGATTATAGGATTCCTGAAGACTTGAGTACTGCTGTTGTGTAAGTACCGTCATGTCTATCCAGTTCTGAGAAATTGCCTGTTCTAAGAGCTGTGTCATTGAAACAGAATTTCCCTCCGTCCACTCCTTATATACAGTGTCACTCGTATCAATACTATCTTTATTCAAGACGGAATTATCCCGCAGCATTTGATAAATATACCAAATATACGCCTGTTGTTCTGTCGAAAGTGCACCATATTCTGTCGAGCCATCCAACAATTCAGATTCCACCCAACGCATAACATCACTCTGTCGTCCTAAAAATGCATTATAAACATTTTCTTCGTTTGATGTTTTTGCTTCTGCAATTTTATCCATAGAGACGATATTATTGTCAATCAGTGCAAAGTACGCATCATTCATCGGTATATAAACATGTGAAATTACACCGGACGAATTATACGCATATCGTTCCGAATCACTTGGTCTGAAATTTTCAAGAAGCAAAGCGACAACCTGATCTTCGATTGCTTTATAAATCTTCTTTTGCAAATTCACATCAATTGTTAAATAAACATCATTTCCCGCTTTTGAATCTGTTTCCTCTAATACCTGCGTTATACGTCCTACTGTATCTACATATACTTTTTTAGAACCTTTTTCTCCTGCAAGCTCTGATTCAAGACTCTTTTCAATACCTGTTTTACCTACAACATCATTTGCTTCATACGATTCATCATCTGCCTGCAAGTCCTCAAGCTCGCTCACGGATACGGTACCGGTATATCCTAACACTTGTGAACAATATACACTATCTACATATCGACGAATATACTGTTCTTCTACCGTTACACCTACTAAACGATCCGAATTTTCAAGAATAGCGGCAACCGTCTCATCTGATACTTCATTTGCAATCACAAATGACATATATCTGTTATAAGAATTTGCCTGCATATATCTTCTCAAATTAATAATCTCTAAAATATGTGCAATGGAATACTTCGACTTATCAATACCATAACGGTTACACAAAAAATCAACCAACTGTTCGGCAGACGCATTTTTCTGTTCATCCGTCAATTCACTGATAGAACGTGTTCCATACGTATCACGCAGAAATCGAAGCAATGCATTTCCCGAAATTGTATAATGATATCCCCCCTGCTCCGTGTATTCAATCTGCAAATCATTGACATAACTATCGCCTTTTTCTTCAATAATTCGCAATGTCGAGTCAATCACTTCATTCAACACATTATTCTTTTCTGCATTATCCTTATAAGTACCACTATCGCTGATTTGAACTGAAAATGCCAAATCATTATAAGCTAGTAATACCCCATTTCGGTCATATATACGACCCCTTGTAGCAGCTACACTTGTTGTCTTTTCTACGGAAGCTGTTAAATCCGTAACATACGATTCTCCGTTAATTATCTGTAGTGAAAATATCCGGTGTACAATAACGGATAATAAAATCACAAATACGCACACCAATGGCATAATTCTTGACTTTAGTAAACTTAAAATATAATCAAAAAAATCCCTAATCAATCTCACTCAATCTCCTTTTATCTTTACGCTCAAGTCTTTTATTCAGAAATGCAATTGGTTTATACATAATTACTGCTACAAACAGTGTATAGACAATTTCCGGAAGAATAAATCTGGAAATAAAATAAAGTACATCTAATTTATTGTGCAGCAAAAAGTTTCCAATATATGAAATAAATTCAAAGCAAAAATCAGAAACCATAAGTAATGCCAACGGAATCAACGCTTCTGTTTCCTCATACTTTTGATAAAACACACCTGCAAAATATCCTGCAAAAACAAATACCATTGCTGTCACGCCAATCAAGTTTGAGAAGTACAAATCATATAACAAGCCTGCACAAAATCCAATAAACATTCCCTCGTTCTTTCCCTGAAGAAATCCAAACAAAACCGGAAGAATAATTAACAGATTCGGCATAATACTTCCTATTGCAATATTTCTACCAAATGTAACCTGAATCAGATATAAGAATAAAATCAAAATAAGTTCTCCGACTTTTCTTTTCATATTAAGATGCCTTTCTTACCGATTTATGAATTTTGTTTCTTCTTCTGAATAATAAGTACTTCCTGAAGATGCTGAAAATCAACTGCCGGAACAAGGTATCCTGACTGTGTCAGATTGTTTGAATCATTCGTAACATCCTTTACGTAACCAATCAGAATCCCCGGAAGAAACTTATCACTGATATTTGATGTAACAATCTTGTCACCATTTCGCACCACTACATCTTTCTTAAAATACTGAAGACGAACCAAACCTGAATCCATCAACTTAATATCACCCTTGACAGAGCATACGTCTCCTGTATCAATCAACATACCACTGATATAACTTCCATCCTCAATAACAGTCTTGACAGTCGCATAATGTGGGCCAACATCTGTCACAACACCGACTAAACCGCCATCTGCCATGACATTCATATCAACTTCTATGCCTTCTTCACTGCCTTTATCAACCGTAAATGTACGAAACCAATTATCTGTTGTAGTACCAATTACCCTTGCCGCAACCTTACTATATTCCGGATATTTTTCATCAAGTTCATACAATGTACGCAATCTGGCAAGTTCATATGTATCCTGTTTTAGTTGGTTATTTTCCTCTGTAAGTGTATCCACCTGTTCTTTTAAATCTTCATTTTCCTCTAAAACTGTACGTATTTCCTGCAGCGTATCATATCGATCCGCCACAAGCAGCCCAACATAATTCATTCCTTTCTGTACAGGAATTACCACTGTTGAAATGGCATTTCGTAAAGGCGTAGTCAGCTTGTCTGTAAAGAAACTTACGCCAATAAAAACCGCACACAACATCACACATAATATCAGTATGATCTTTGAACTTAAAACGGAAGATAACTTTTTCTTCATAATCGCATCAGATCCTATTCATATTTTTTATCCTGTGGAGTGTATGGAATCTTTGCAAATTCCGGCTTATTTACAACATCAATCAAACCTCTTACAACACTCTCAGCTGGATTTTCAACAATATTTACGTTTAGATTTGTTTCTCTGTTAATAAACTTCTCTAAGTTACTGATATTTGAAGTGCCACCGGTTACATAAATACCATCCTTGATAATATCGGCTGCAAGTTCTGGTGGTGTACGCTCTAAAATTACTTTGATGGAATCCATAATAGAATGTAATGGATCTGTAACGGCTGAATAAATAACATTCGATGAAATATCAACACTGACAGGAAGTCCTGAGAGAACGTTTCTGCCAAATCCAGGTGCAAATCTTTCCTCCGCCTGAACTGCACTGCCAAGTTCCTTCTTTAAACCTTCTGCTGTCTTGCTGCCGATAATGAGGTTGTACTCTTTACGAACCATACTGATAATGCTGTCGTCTAACTTATTACCGCCAATTTTAACAGACTTGCTGATAACAATACCACCAAGTGAGAGAACAGAAATTTCTGTTGTCTCTGCACCAATATTAACTACCATAATACCTTTAGATTTTGTTACATCAAGTCCCGCACCAATCGCATCTGCAACCGGCTTATCCACGATGTAGATATTCTTTGCCTTTACTTTTGATTCTGCAACAAGTTCATAAAACGCTCTCTTTTCTACCTCTGTAACATCTGTCGGTACAGCAATATAGAAATCTGTGTTTCCTGTAAACTTTTTGCTTTCATTAATCTTATTAAAGAACCCAAGAAGCAATGTCTGCATATGTTCAATGTCTGCAATTACACCATATTTTACCGGAAATGATACTTCAATATTCTCTGGTGCCTTTTCATACATCTCATATGCTTCATCCCCAATTGCCAATACATCATTTTTGTTTGCAATTGCAATAATGTTCTTTTCATTTAAAATTTTATCTTTCTCGTTGCAACACATTTTAAAGTTGCTTGTACCAATATCTACCCCGTAAATATTCTGTGCCATCTTTGGGCTCCTTTCCCTTATATAAATTCTTTTTCTCTCAAACTCGTATATGTATTATCTCCAATGATCAGATGATCTACCAATGGAATTCCAAGCACATTCCCGGCTTCTAAAATTCTTTGCGTAACTGCAACATCATTTCTGCTCGGCGTTGCATCGCCACTCGGATGATTGTGTAACAATACAACTGACACCGCTCCAAATTTCAAAGCCTCTGCAAATACCTCCCTTGGTGTAACCAGTGAAGCATTGACTGTACCTATTGACAAAACGCTGTCATGTATTAAACGGCACTTGCTGTCTAGCATAACCAACAGCATGTGCTCCTTATCCAGACATCTCATATCCTGCATATAGTATGATGCAATTGCTTCCGGCGAAGAAAAATCCATTCGTTCTGAAAGCTGTTGTTTTGCCATTCGTTTTGCCAGTTCGCAGATACATTGAATCTGAATTGCTTTGACTACGCCGACACCTTTTATCTGCATAAACTGATTCAAGGAAACCTGTGCCAAATCCAATAATCTGTCTGTACAATGTGTCGTTTCAAGTATCATTGCCGATAATTGTGTTGAATCCATTCCATTCGTTCCTGTTCTTAAAATAACAGCAAGCAATTCCTCATCTGTTAAATACACCGGTCCGAATTTTGTACACTTTTCATAAGGTCTTAAATCCTTTACCCCACTATCATTGCTAATACATTTGTTCTTGTTTATCATTCTTACGTCCCTTCTGACAGACGGACGCTTCTTTCATCTGCTGGAAATATATAGCAATCTGCATCACGCCAATAACACAAATTGCACCTCTTTATTTCCCGTATCGCAAATGTAACCACATATACTTTTTATTCTTCCCGGAAATCCATACAAAAATCCCAAAAGAATAAACCACATTAAATTATAACACAAATGTAATATCTTGTATACAACCTTTTTATTTTGATTTACAACTTTTCCGGAATTGTAAGCAATCCTTTTTCATACATCTGCTGCATACTCATCATAATTCCATATTTTGCATGATACCATGTCAGTCCACCCTGGAAATATGCAGCATAAGGTGCTTTCAATGGGCCATCTGCACTCAATTCAATGGAAGAACCCTGTACAAATGCACCTGCTGCCATAATAACATCTGAGTCATATCCCGGCATTGCCCATGGCTCCGGTGTTACATAACTGTCTACCGGTGCTGCCGCCTGAATTCCCTTACAAAATGCAATAAGTCCTTCCGGCGTTCCTAATTCTACTGACTGGATGATATCATGTCTGCTTTCTGTACTGTTTGGAATTACTTTGAAGCCTAATTTTTCATATACATTTGCTGCAAAAATAGCGCCCTTTAATGCACCTGCAACAACTGTTGGTGCTAAGAATAATCCCTGATAAAATGACTGATTAATTCCTAATGTAGCACCAACTTCCTTACCCAGTCCCGGCGAAGATAATCTGTATGCCGCCTGTTCTACACATTCTTTTGTACCAGCAATATAACCGCCGCAAGGTGCAAGACCGCCGCCCGGATTCTTAATCAGTGAACCAACCACCATATCTGCCCCAACATCACTTGGTTCTGCAAGTTCTACAAATTCTCCATAGCAGTTATCAACCATACAGATGACTTCCGGCTTAATCTTTTTAACAAATGCGATTAACTCTCCAATACGTGCTACCGATAATGTAGGTCTTTGTGCATATCCTTTTGAACGCTGAATTGTAACCAACTTTGTCTTTTCGTTAATTGCCTTTGCAATATTGTCATAATCAAAGCTGCCGTCAGGAAGTAAATCCACCTGTCGATAGCTAATGCCATATTCTGCAAGACTTCCCTTTGAAGGACGAATACCGATAATTTCATCCATCGTATCATATGGCTTTCCTACCGGTGACAACAACTCATCGCCCGGTCTTAAATTGGCTGCAAGAGCCACATTTAATGCATGTGTACCACAGACAATCTGTGGACGCACAAGCGCAGCCTCTGTATGAAAAATATCTGCATAAATCTGCTCTAATGTATCCCTGCCTTCATCATTATAACCATATCCCGTACTTCCGGTTAAATGCATTTCTGCAACTTTATTCTTCTGCATCGCCTGTAACACTTTCAATTGGTTATATTCTGCTGTTTTGTCAATTTTTGCAAAACGATCCTGTAACCCCTCTAAAATTTTCTCTGAAAAATCATACACTTTCTCATCAATTCCCATATTTTTGCAGTACATCTGCTTCATATCACTTGTATTCATTCTATTATGTTCCTTTCTTTTAATATCCCAATCATATCTTCTAACATCCGTTTTTTATCATGACCATATATTGCATAATCCATCCAGTCTACGCACTTTTCTCGTCGGAACCATGTAAGCTGTCGTTTCGCAAGGTGACGTGTATCTAACTGAATCTGTTCTTTTGCACGTTCAAAATCATGATCCGTCTCAAATGCTTCTACAATCTCTTTGTAACCAATGGCCTGCATTGATGTCAATTCCTTTGTATATCCCTGGTCATACAATGAACGCACTTCCTCTACAAGCCCCTGTTCAAACATCAAATCCACCCGCTTATCAATCCGGTCATATAATACCTGTCTGTCATCATTTAATACAAAGTATGCATAATTGTATGGTGATACCTTTTCTTTCTGCTCTGCATTATGTTCCGAAATCTTTTTGCCTGTTTCGTGAAAATATTCAATCGCACGAATGACACGCTTCACATTATTCGGATGAATCTGCTTCGCCGCTTCTTCATCCACTTCTTCTAACTTCTTATGTAACGCCTGTGCGCCGTACATTTTTTCATATTCTGCCAATTCTTCCCGCAATGTATGTTGTTTATTTTTTTCTTCAACCGTTACAATCTCTGCATCTTTATCGTTATTATTTTCACAATCGTTTTTTTTGCCATTTTGTACGCCTGACGCATTTTCCGAAAAATCAATATCATATAGTACTGCCTGAATATAGAATCCGGTACCACCTACAATAATCGGAATCTTTCCACGGCTGTAAATATCCTCCATCGCTTCTTTCGCCATTTTCTGAAATAAAGCAACGTCAAATGCTTCATCCGGATCTAATACATCCACCAGAAAATGTGGTACTCCCTGCATCTCTTCCGGTGTAATCTTTGCCGTACCGATATTCATCTTACGATATACCTGCATCGAATCTGCACTGATAATCTCACCATGAATTGCCTTTGCAAGTCCAATGGATAATGCCGTTTTACCTACCGCAGTCGGTCCTGTTAATATTACCAAAGGTTTCTTTTGCATATACCTTTCTCCTCTCTTCGATACAAAATTCCTCGCTTAGCCATTCATCTATTGTATTCAAATAAACAATCCATAGATAAAATGTTCGGATTCTTATACAACTACAAAATACGTTTGAATTTTCTTTCAATATCATATTTGCTCATCATAATTAATGTTGGTCTTCCATGTGGACAATTATAAGGATTTTCTGCCTGCATCATCTCTGCCATAAGTTCCTGTGCTTCCTGCATTGATAACTTATTATTTCCTTTGACTGCCGCTTTACAGGACATTGATGCAATCTTTTCTGTAATCATCTCCGGTGTCTTTGCATTAGAATCCTCTACCAGACCATCTAATAATTCCATAAATAACTGCCTGTAATCCATCTTCGGCAAACTTGCAGGCAACGCCGTCACCTTATATTCTCTGCCGCCAAATGATTCAATTTCATAACCAATTCGTTCAAAAATCTCCTTGTTTTCCGTAAGCACTTCCTCTTCTCTCAGATTCAGACTTAAAATAACTGGCGGAACAATTAACTGACTATCCATCTTCTTTTCTTTCAGTCTTCGCATCATTCGTTCATACAACACCTTTTCATGTGCCGCATGCTGATCCATCATATAGAACTTATCTTCAAATTCAATCAACCAATATGTATCAAATAACTGTCCAATAATCCGATACTTATTCTGATTCGACGTATCTAAGAGTTTATCTGCAAACAATGACATCTGTTCCGGCTGTTCCTTACGCTCCTTCTGCACGACTTCCTGCATAACCTTTGCATCATGTTCTGCCATTTCTTTTGAACGTTTCCTCTCAAATGGTTCCGGAAGTCGTTCTGAATATGAATTAGTCTGATACTTTGGTTTAAAAGCAGCATCCGATACTGATTTACTGCCTGAAATATTGTCTGCTTCAGACTGCTTCGGTATATCTGCAGCCGGAAGCGGCTTTAATGCAGGTGCATGATACCCCACCGTATCTTCTGCAACCGTCTTCACAGCTGCATACGATGGCTGTGCTGACGATGAAACAGACTTGCCGGTATCCGTTTCTTTTATTCCTGCAATTGCTTCCTGTGTCAAACCAGTCTGTATCACAGGTTGTTTCTGTGAAAATTGCGCAGATGAAAATGCATTTGTATTGTTATTTTTTTCACGATGCAATACATTTTCAGACTGCATCTGTTCTGCCTTCGGCGAAGCAACTGACACCTGTGGAATTAATTCTTTTTCTGAAAGTGCCTGTGTCAACGTATCTAAAACGAATCGGTAAACAAATTCATTTTTCGAAAATCGAAGTTCCATTTTCGTTGGATGCACATTCACATCCATAATCTCCTGATTTACCGTGAAATGCAATGCAGTAAACGGATAATTATGCGGCATAATATGACCTTTGTACGCTTCCTCAATTGCTTTCGTTACAATTCCACTCTTAATATATCTGCCATTGATATAATAATTTTCATACAGGCGATTGCCACGGCACAGCATCGGCTTGCCAATATATCCTGTAATCTGAATATCCTGCGTCTGTGCCTCCACCTCAATGAGATTCTTCGCAATATCCCGTCCATATACATTATAAATAATATCCCGAAGATTCATATTTCCTGATGTATGCAGACGATTCTTATTATTATTGATAAATCGGAAGGACACATCAGGATGTGAAAGTGACAAATGTTCTAACAGCGAATTGATATATCCCGCTTCTGTTGCTGCTGTCTTTAAGAACTTTCTTCGTACCGGCGTATTATAGAAAAGATTTCTGACAATAAATGTTGTACCATCCGGTGCCCCCACTTCTTCAATGCTCTTTTCTTCTCCGCCTTCAATCACATAACGATACCCCGTAAAATTATCTGCGGTCTTTGTAATCAGTTCAATCTGCGATACTGCTGCAATACTAGATAATGCTTCACCACGAAATCCTAAAGACGTTACACTTAACAAATCCTCCACCGAACGAATCTTACTTGTAGAATGGCGCAGAAATGCTAACGGAAGCTCTTCTCCTTTGATTCCCTCGCCATTATCTGTAATTCGTATAAAAGATATACCACCATCTTTAATCTCCACAGTAATCGCTGTCGCATGTGCATCGATTGCATTTTCAACAAGTTCTTTTACAACAGAAGACGGGCGTTCTATCACCTCGCCCGCTGCAATCTTATCAATTGTATTCTGATCTAATACCTGAATTGCCATCTTCCTAATCCTTCTCTATCCTACCAACGGTTCTTTGCCTTTTCCTGTAACTTATATAATACATTGAGTGCATCAATCGGTGTCATATTACTGATGTTTAATTCCTTTAATTCACTGATAATCTCATCATTCCCCACAGCATCAAATAATGACATCTGATGAACTTCTAACTCATCAACCTTTTTGTATTCTTCATTCATTTTTTCTTTTTTCTTAGAATACTGAGAAACATCTTTTGCTTTTAACGAAATATCCGCATCACTTAATTCAACGACTAATTTCTTAGCACGCTCAATCACTTCATCCGGAACACCTGCTAATTTGGCAACCTGAATACCATAACTCTTGTCCGCTCCACCTTTGACAATCTTTCGTAAAAAGACAATATCATCGCCACGTTCTTTGACAGCGATACAGTAATTATTGACACCTTCTAAGGTACCTTCTAATTCTGTCAGTTCATGGTAATGCGTTGCAAATAATGTCTTTGCTCCAAGAATCTTTGGATTTGCAATATATTCAACAACTGCCCAGGCAATACTCAAACCATCAAATGTACTGGTTCCCCGACCAATCTCATCTAAGATTAACAAACTGTCTGCTGTTGCATTTCTTAAAATATTTGCAACCTCTGTCATCTCCACCATAAATGTGGACTGACCGGAAGCCAAATCATCTGAAGCTCCAACTCTTGTAAAGATTCTGTCTACAATGCCAATATTTGCAGATGTTGCCGGCACAAAAGAACCCAGCTGTGCCATCAGGACAATCAATGCTGTCTGCCGCATGTACGTTGATTTACCTGCCATATTCGGACCTGTAATAATCGAAATCCGATTGCTGTTATTATCCAGATACGTATCATTCGCTACAAACATATCGTTGCGAATCATCTTCTCAACAACCGGATGTCTGCCGTTTTTGATGTCAATAACACCCTTTTCATTCATCTTTGGACGAACAAACTGATTCTGTTCCGCCACCAATGACAACGAGGCAAATACATCAATCATCGCAATCGCTTTTGCCGTTGCCTGAATACGCACAACTTCACTTGCAATGTGTTCTCGAACTTCAGCAAATAAATCATACTCCAACGAATACAATTTATCTTCTGCTCCCAGAATCACATCTTCTAACTTCTTTAACTCATCTGTCGTATAACGTTCTGCATTTGTCAACGTCTGCTTACGAACCCAATTATCCGGCACGAGATTTTTAAAAGAATTCGTCACTTCCAGATAATATCCAAAAACCTTATTAAACTTAACCTTTAAGTTCTTAATTCCTGTCTGTTCCTTTTCCCTTGCCTCTAACTGTGCAAGCCACTCCTTACCGTCTGTCTTCGCTTTACGGAATTCATCTGCTTCCTGTGAATAGCCATCTTTAATAATTCCACCTTCACGCATCGCAATCGGCGGATCATCAATAATTGCACGGTCAACCAACTGATACAAATCCTGCAAATCATCCATCTTCTCATAAGCCTGCACGAACAAATCACTCTTAAAATGTCCGATAATCTGCTTAATTGCCGGAATCATTTCCAAAGAATTCTTAAATGCAATCAAATCCCTTGGGTTTGCAGATTTACAGCTAATCTTCGTCATCAGTCGCTCTAAATCATAAATTGGATTGAGATACTCTCTGATTTCTTCCCGGTCAAACGAACTGTTGTTCAGCTCTTCAATAACATCCTGTCTTGCTTCGATTTCATCTTTGTGAATTAATGGCTGTTCAATCATAGAACGCAGTGTTCTTGCTCCCATTGCAGTCTTTGTCTTATCAAGTACCCACAACAGCGAACCTCTTTTCTGCTTCTCGCGCATTGTTTCAACAAGTTCCAGATTTCGTCTTGAAGAACTGTCAATCAACATATATTTACCTGTCGTATAAGGCAATAATGTTGTAATGTGACCTAAATCATTTTTCTGTGTTTCCAACAAATAAGACAGTACTGCTCCTGCTGCAATCACACCAACAGAATAATCCTTTAAACCTAATCCATCTAATGAATTCAGATGAAAATGGTCTAACAGACGATTGTTGCACGTATCCTCATCAAAATACCAGTTATCTAATGTAGACAATGCAATTCCTAACTTTTCTACAACAAATGAAATATCAATTCCACTCATATGAAAATACTCATTCACAACAATTTCAGACGGAACAAATTTATTAATCTCATCAATCAACTCTGTGCCACTCTCTAATTCCGTAACAAAATAATCACCTGTTGTATAATCAATAAATGACACTCCTATCTTATCTCCAAGATAAACAATGCCCATCAAATAATTATTCTTACTCTCATCCAAAGACTGCGTACTCAAATTGGTTGCAGGCGTAACCACACGAATAACTTCACGCTTCACAATCCCCTTTGCCTGCTTTGGATCTTCCATCTGCTCACAGATTGCGACCTTATGCCCATTGGCAACCAGTCTGGTAATATACGTCTCTGCTGCATGAAATGGAATTCCACACATCGGTGCACGTTCTTCCTGCCCGCAATCCTTTCCTGTAAGTGTCAGTTCGAGTTCTTTTGATACTGTCTTTGCATCTTCAAAAAACATTTCATAGAAATCACCAAGTCTATAAAACAATATACAATCCTTGTATTCTTCTTTTGTCTTTAAATAGTGCTGCATCATCGGTGAAAATCCAGCCATAATATCCTCCAGTTTCCATGTAAAATTATAAGAAACATACTTTAGAAGTTTCTCAAGTTGTCGTTGCAGTCACCAAATGGACATACACACATGCCCGCATGGTTTGTTATAAGCGCAAATAAGACAGTTCAGACAGTTGTAAATAGAATACTTACAACTGTCTTTACTGCTTCACTTTATTTGATTTTTATACTCTTGTTCCCATATAATAGAAGCCCTTGCACTCGTCAAGACGCACATCTACAATCTGACCGATTAAGTCTGCTCCGCCTTCAAAATGAACCAAAATATTACTTGTCAGACGACCTGTTACCAACGTATCATCATGATCATTGACAGCTTCTACCAATGCTTTCTGTACTGTGCCTGTATATCTTGTAATAATTGTATGAGACACTTCATTCACTGTCTCTAACAAACGGTTGAAACGCTCTTTTACTACCGCTTCATCAACCTGATCTTCCATATTCGCAGCAACGGTACCTGTTCTCTTAGAATAGATAAATGTATACGCACTGTCATACTTTGCTTTGCATACAACATCTAATGTATCTTCAAAATCTTCCTCTGTCTCACCTGGGAATCCCACAATAATATCTGTTGTCAAAGAAACATCTGGCATCTTTGCACGAATACGATCTACCAATGCAAGATAATGTTCCTTTGTATACTTACGGTTCATCAACTTCAATAAACGGTCACTACCTGACTGTAACGGAAGATGAATATGATTACAAATCTTTGTAGACTTGCTCATAACATCAATCAATTCATCCGACAAATCTTTTGGATGCGGTGTCATAAAACGGATTCTTTCCAACCCGTCAATCTGCTCTATTTTATGTAATAACTGTGCAAACGTAATTGGCTCTGCAAGACCTTTTCCGTATGAATTTACATTTTGTCCAAGAAGCATAACTTCTTTCACACCATCCTTTACAAGACGTTCAATCTCGCAGACGATTTCTTCTGGTACACGACTCTTCTCACGGCCACGCACATATGGAACGATACAATAACTACAGAAATTATCACATCCATACATAATATTAACGCCTGACTTAAATGCGAACTTACGTTCTGTTGGTAATTCTTCTACAATATCTTTCGTTTCTTCCCAAATATCAATAATCTGACCTTCTGAATTCCATCTGCTGTCAAGTAACTCTGCCAACTTAAAGATGTTAAATGTACCGAAGACAATATCAACAAACTTATAAGAATTGCGAATGGTTTCTACTACATCCGGCTCCTGCATCATACAACCACACAACGCAATAATCATATGTGGATTTTTCTTCTTAATTGCATGCAAATGTCCAAGACGACCATATACACGTGTGTTCGCATTTTCACGAACGGTACATGTATTGTAAATAACAAAATCTGCTTCTTCTGATTCTGTTGGTTCATAACCAATCTGCATCAAAATTCCAAGTAATTTTTCTGAATCTCTGGCATTCATCTGGCATCCGAATGTCTTCACACATGCATATAATGGACGACCAATTTTTTCCTTTAATTCAGCAATTTCCTTTTTACATTTTTCTATAAAATATAACTGTCTATCTAATGAATTCTCAGGGATTACATCATTGAGATTAACGCTTTCTAACTTTTCCTTCAATTCCGAACTAATCTGATTCATTCAAAAACCTCTTTCTTCACATAAATATTCAATGTATAAGTTTAATCAAAAGATAGGAATATGTCAAGAATTGGGGATGAGAAATTATTTTCATTTAAGAAATTGTTTCACTTAATACTCATAATCAAACTTCTGAAACTCAATTGTAACGTTATTATTACCATTTTTCTTCCATATAACAAATGTAAAATAATCCGCCCATTCTAATAAATTATCCCAGTCATTCCCCTGATTCCCTTTTATTCCTCTCACCTTTCACTCCTACATATTTCCCAAACCATTATAACAAGAACGAAGTTTCCTAATGATATGAAAAAAGCACTATCCATACACCTTATAGGATAATGCCTTTTTATTTCCGTTGTTCTGTCAACTATCTATATTCTCTTCGTCTCTTCATATACAGCACTGCCGTATACCCCAGCTTCACAACTCCAATTGCAATAAAATAAATACCCAACTGATAAACTAATTCTTTCATCTTATTCATTCCATCCTTTCACGATATTTTTGTTGTATGTGATGCAATTACTTTCTCACCTGTCCGTTTCCATAAATAATATATTTCGTTGTTGTCAATGCATCCAGTCCCATTGGACCTCTTGCGTGAATCTTTTGTGTACTAATTCCAATCTCTGCTCCGAAGCCAAATTCGAAACCATCTGTAAATCTTGTTGAAGCATTGACATAAACTGCTGCCGCATCTATTTCATCTAAGAACTGCTGTGCGTGTGCGTAATTGTTCGTAATAATTGACTCGGAATGTCCTGTATTATATTTATTAATATGCGCAATTGCTTCATCAATGGAATCTACCGTCTTGACAGAAATAATATAATCCAAATACTCTGTTCCCCAGTCTTCTTCCGTTGCAGCGATGATTCTATCATCAATTGCACAGGCAAGTTCGTCTCCACGAACCTCCACCTGTTTTTGCTTTAAGCGGTCAACAATCTGAGGAATGACTTTCTTAGCAATCTGCTTATCAACAACAAGTGACTCACACGCATTACATACACCAATTCGCTGTGTCTTCGCATTATAAATAATATCACACGCCATTGCAATATCTGCATCTGCATCAATATAAATATGGCAATTTCCTGTACCTGTCTCAATAACCGGAACCGTACTGTTATGTACAACATTTTGAATCAGACCTGCACCGCCTCGTGGAATAATAACATCTACATAATCATTCATCGTCATCAATTCATTGACATACTTGCGGTCTGTATCTGTAATGAGCTGAATGGCATCCGGTGTAACACCTGAATTTTCTAAACTCTTTCGAATAATATCAACAATTGCAATATTCGAGCAAATGGCATCACTGCCACCACGCAAAATCACTGCATTTCCTGATTTAAAAGTTAAGCCAAACGCATCTGCTGTAACATTTGGTCTGGATTCATAAATAATCGCAACAACACCAAGCGGAACTTTCTTTTTTCCAATCATCAAACCATTTGGACGTTTCTTCATGGAAGTCACTTCACCAATCGGATCTTCTAACTGCACCAACTGATACAATCCTTCTGCCATTCCTTCAATACGGGCATCTGTAAGCGTTAAACGATCAATCATCGCAGGGTGCATCCCATTTGCCTTACCTCGCTCAATATCCTTCTGATTCTCTGTCTGAATCTCTGTCTTTGCAGCAAGCAGAGCATCTGCAACTGCATGCAATGCCTCATTTTTTTGTGTTGTCCCCATCTTACCGAGTAATCTTGAAGCTGCTTTGGCATTTTTTCCAATCTGTTCTAGTGTTTCCATAATATTCCTCCATCCCTCTATTACAACTTTTTTCACACTTCGTTCTGACTACTTCATTTTAACAAAGAATTCTTGTCTCCGTCACAATCATTTCCGGCTTTAAATCATATGCCTCCACCAAAATCTCATCAAAAATCTGTACATCAAAACATACAGCAATTGTCTGCATCTTTGAATGATTTTCTAAATATTTATCATAAAAACCACCGCCATAACCTACTCTGTTTCTTGAAATATCAAATGCAAGCCCCGGCATAATCATCAACCCTTCTGATACTTCTTCTGGTTCATTGACAGGTTCTAAAATTCCCATCGTTCCCGGCTTTAACTCTGATAAATCATGAATTCTATGAAACTTCATGACTTTCCCATGAACCTTTGGTACATAGACTTCTTTTCCCTGTGCAATACATTGTGTAATAAATGTATGTGTTTCCACTTCCTGATTATAGCTTACATATGTTAAAATTTTATCATTCTGCTGAAATTCCGGTAAATCTACAATCTTTTCAAAAATTATTTTGCTGTTTTTCAGAATTTCCTCAGACTTCATTTCTCTCTTTTTTTGTTTGACAATCGTTCTTGCTTCCTGCTTTGTTACAGCATTAGTTGCCATTCTTTTTCGCCTCTTCTAATTCTTCCTGTGCTTTCTTTGCCATCTTCTCATCATGACGTGCCTTTACATCAATCATTGATCCATCCGGATTCTGAATCTTAATCGAATCTAATGTTCCTCTTAGATTATTACGAAATGCTGCAATATACGCCTTACGCAACTTCTTCTGCTCAGCTTCTTCTGCCTTTGTTAAGCCTTCTGCCTTTGACTTTCTGTATAATTCATTTATTCTTTGAATATCCTGCTGTGATACCATTTTATTTTCCTTTCTAATTTTATCTTATATACTCGAAAACTCGCACTTCGTGCTTTCTCGCTACTTCGTAGCTCTGTTTTCTCGTTAATGGCTTCCTTTTTCTTTGATCTTACAGCGATTAATTTGCAAATATCATCAAATCATCTGCATATTCAATACACTGACGATAATTTCCCTTTGTTGAAAATACAGGTGTCTCCATATCCGGATACACATATACGTCAATGTAGTTTACTGTCTTCATTAGAAGTTTTCGATCTGTACGTCGCTGTGTAACAATCAAATCTCCCAAAATATACATAATTCGAATTCGCGGATCTAGCACCAATTCAGACTTCTGCGTATTGAGATTCACAATTTCTGTACTCTCTTCTGTATGTTTGATTGCAACCGGCATATCATTGAGCACATATGTATGTGCCAAATCTGATATTTGTGAAATATCATTATTCAAACGCACTTTCTTCACCTTATTAATATAATCATATATAATTACTTCTTCAATACGCTTTTCAACATGAACTCTGGAGTAAACCAATTCATTCCCATATTGAATCAGATACGGAAACGTCGTGAATTCATCACACTGATCTAAGATTTCCATATATACATTCTCCGGATTGAGACGTAAATCAGAAATAAACTGTTTGACATTTATTAATGCAATAATTTCCTGATGTTCTGCCGGAAATACATCTGTATCGCCAAGCTGTTGCGCAAGTACGCCATTTCCAATTTTAATAACACATATATTCCCATGCAGCGGCAATATTTTATCAATTCCCGCCTGTGCAACAACTCCTGTATCAATACAGCGCATTTCATCGCTTTCTACATTATAAAGAAATACTTTTTTATCCTGTGCATGCATATTGTTTTCCGCAAATACACCATCTGTATTATGTATTGTTTCAAACAAAATAAAATTTTCATCCAGAATAAAAATCTTTAATGTATACATATCAGGAATTGATTCCAATGGTATCTGTATCTTTTCTAATGAAATCTCTTTTACGGTTCCATCTTCCATATGATACAAATATAACTGCAATTGCTTTGTTTCCTGCTCCTGTACTGATGTAAATGCAATATAATGATGTTCATAAGAAGCATAAGAAATTTGCGCAATATTAAACTTCTTAATATGTGGCAAAATTTCAACCCTCTCATTCGTTACCGTATTGAGTATATACATTCTTTTTCCTATGAATTCACCAAAGCGATACGTATCATCTTCTACTGTCTGCAATAGCACTTGTGGCTTGATTGGTGTATATACACCTTCTTCAACATTTTTTACCAGCCTTATATCCATTCACGCCTCCTTGCGCAAGTCTTCATATTTTGCCTTAAACCCATTCCATTAAATCAAACCCATCTGATTTGTTACTGCAAAACAGGGTTCCAACCTCTTCACCGGAAAGCACAGAAACAATGTTCGATACATCATTTCCATTTGTAATAACCATATCTGCGCCTGCAACTGTTGCAATCTTCGCTGCTGCAACTTTTGCTGCCATTCCGCCTGTTCCAACACCACTTTTTGAAGTTGATTTTCCCATCTGTTCAAAATGTTCATCAATACAATCCACCTGACGAATCAACGTTGCATCAGGATTTGTATTGGGATCATCTGTATACATTCCGTCAATATCAGATAATAAAATCAATAAATCTGCATCTACGACAGATGATACAATTGCAGACAATCTGTCATTATCGCCAAATGTCTGTACCTGCTCAATTTCGTAAGTAGATACCGAGTCATTTTCATTGACAATCGGGACTGCCCCTAACTGCAGCAATTCGTGAAATGTATTCTCCACATTCTGGCGGCTCACTTCATTTAAAATCGTATTCTTTGTCAAAAGCACCTGGGCTGCTATCGTACTGTATTCTGCAAAAATCTTCTGATATACCATCATCAGTTTCGCCTGTCCGATCGCTGCACACGCCTGCTTTACCGGAAGTCCGTCCGGACGGTTATGTAATCCAATCGTACTCTTTCCAACTGCAATTGCACCGGATGATACCAAAATCACTTCTTTACCTGAATTCTTTAAATCCACCAGAATCCGAACCAATTTTTCTATTTTAAACAAGTCTAATTTTTCTGTTTCCGGATGCATCAAAGAAGATGAACCAATCTTAATTACAATTCTCCTCTTATCCTTCATCATTTCCCTTACACTTTTCATTTTGCACACTCCACCCAATTCAAAATAATTATCAATTTTACACTATTTCACAACTTTTGTCACGCATTACCGTAATTCCATTGTTTTTGTGCCATTTTTTCTGCTACTTTTAATCCGTCCACTGCTGCCGATGTGATACCGCCGGCGTATCCTGCACCTTCTCCACACGGAAATAATCCGGCATATTCCGACTCAAGCAGCTCATTGCGCACAATTCGTACCGGACTTGATGTTCTGCTCTCTACCCCTGCAAATACCGCATCTTCCATATCAAACCCTTTGATATATCTTGCAAATCCGGGCATCGCCTCCGCAATCGCTTCAGACACCATCTGCGGCAATACCTTATTCAGATTGCCAAATGTATACGCACCCTTGATGCACGGTTCTACCCTGCCAAATCCTGTCGACAGACGATTCTGTCTAAAATCAGCCAGCAACTGAACCGGAACATTTCCTTTTCCCTGCTCATATGCCAATCGCTCTAATTTTCGCTGAAATGCAACACCGCCTAATACTTCTCCTCCAAAATCTTCCGGAGATACCGTTACAATAATTGCGCTGTTTGCATTTTTTCCATTTCTGCCGGAGTAACTCATACCATTTACTGCAATCTGTCCTTCCTCAGATGATGCATTGACAACATAACCTCCCGGACACATACAAAATGAATATACACCTCGTCCTTTAGAGGTCTGATATGTCACTTTATAATCTGCCGTCGGCAGTTGATACGTTGTATCCCCATATGCATTCTGATTGATAAATTCCTGCGGATGTTCTACACGAAGGCCTACTGCAAAAGGCTTTGCCTGCATTGGAACGCCTAATTCATTCAACCATGCAAATGTATCCCTTGCACTATGTCCAATGGACAGACATATATTTTTGCACGCCTGCATAAACCGTTCTCCCGTCTGCGTATTGGTGACGGTTATCTGTTTAACACTCTTATTTTCAAATGTTATATCATCTAGTCTGCTGTGAAAATGTACTTCTCCCCCACATGCCTCAATATGCTTACGAATATTTTCAACAACATATGCAAGCACATCTGTTCCGATGTGCGGTTTATTTACATACAAAATAGAAGCATCTGCTCCAAAACGAACAAATGTACGCAACACTTCTCCGATTCTTCCTGACGGATCTTTAATAACAGAATTTAACTTTCCATCCGAAAACGTACCTGCACCGCCTTCTCCAAACTGTACATTTGATTCTGTATTAAGTTTTCCACCCTGCCAGAAACGCTCTACATCCTGTTTTCTCTCCTGCATACTCGCACCACGCTCGTACACAATCGGACACAATCCGGCTTCCGCCAGTTTTAACGCTGCAAACATTCCTGCCGGTCCAAATCCAATAATAACCGGTCTTTCTTCCAGCTTGAGATTCCGTGTTGTCACGCCTGATGCATCTTCCGATATCGGCACTGAAAATTCATATTTTTTCGGTGACACTTCGATAATATCTTTATTTTTTGCATGTTTTTTGATTTGTGCATCGCTCAAATGCTTCCCGGACACTTGCACGTCTTTTACTGTAATACTGTATACATAATACAAATCCGGTTTATGTCTTGCATCAATGGAACGTTTTGCTATTTCGTACGTACAATAATCCTGTTTTCCCAATCGCAATGCCTTGTGTACAGCATGTTCTAATTCTTTTCCTGTATGATTCGGTTTTAATTTTATCTGATTGATTCTTAACATAATTCCTCCATTAGGATGTCTTAACTGCCTGCGACGCATGAAACCCTGCTACATAGCCACTACTCCATGCCCATTGTAAATTATAGCCGCCACATTTTCCATCAACATCTGTCAGTTCTCCTGCAAAATATAAATGTTTATTCAACTTCGATTCCATCGTAGCCGCCTCAATCTCCTCTAATACAACGCCGCCCTGACATACCTGTGCCTGTGCATAATCCTTGTACCCTGTAAGAGCAATCCGAAAATCCTTCATCATCTTAAGCAATGCCAAGATGTCTTCACGACTGCATGTTTTGATTTGCTGCATCTCCTGCCACTGTAATTTCTGCAGCAATGCCTTTACTAACTTTCGATTCAAAAGACCGCTAAAAAATGTTTCCACTGTCTTTTCTGCTTCTGACGGTAATATAATTCTTGCATCAACTGACTGTACTAACTGCTCATATGTAAAGTCCGGCAGCATATCTATATGTGCTTCCATTTTTTCATGTTGTTGTGCCAGGCGTTCTACAGCATATCTGCTCACTTGAAATACCGGAATTCCCGAAATTCCATAATCTGTATATTGTATTTCGCCCGTATCGGCTGCAATGCATTTTTGAGCTTCGTAGATTGACACTGTTCCTGTGCTTCTCACCCCTGCCATCGTCTTACAATAAATATCATCAGATACAAGCTGAACTAACGCCGGCAACGGTTTGCGAATCGTGTGTTTTAGCTGCTGTGCCAATACATATCCTGAACCATCCGAACCTGACTTTGGGGCAGCCATTGAACCCGTTGCAAGAATCAGTGTGTCTGTTGTAATCACACATGCATACTGTAAATAATCAGCTTCATTTAATTTGCGTTTTTCTTTTTTTGCAAGTTGCTGTGCCCCTAGCTTTTCCTCTTTGTAAATACAATGAATCTGATATCCGTTTTCATATTGTAGTATCGTCTGTGTATTGCATTGATACAACACTTCTATCCCCAGTACATTTACTTCATCCACTAATGCTTCCTGAATGGAAGCTGCTGTCTCTGAATGTGGATAAATATAACCATTTTTATTTTTATGATAAATTCCAATTGTTTCAAAAAATGCCAATGTATCATCAACAGTAAATTGTGACAAAACATTTTCTACAAATGCAGGATTTCCATTCTGATACATAGATGAATTCATATTCAGATTTGTAAAATTGCACTTTCCGTTTCCTGTCTGCAATATCTTGCTTCCAAGCCTGCCTGTATGCTCTATTAATATAACACGTATTCCTTTTTTTGCCGCTGTAATGGCAGCCATCATACCTGCTGCTCCTCCGCCAATTACCACGCACTGCACTGATTTTTCAACTTTTTGCGGTTGCTGCATTTGTAGCTTCCACGCATCTTCTACCTGCTTCTCACTGCGCGCTCCCTGTCTGATATTGCTATCTTTTCTACGAACAGTTGCAACACGCTCTGTTCTCGTGTTAACTGTGCGTACATCTTTCTTCTTTCGCTGCGTTTGATTTTTTTTCGTTTGATTATTTCTATTTTCTTTATATTTCACAGTTTCTTCCTTTATCTTTTCTTCCTCACGATGCATAGTATTTCACATAAATATTCATTTGCATCTTTTTCACTATCATTATATATCCTATATCTGTTATCAGCTACTGTATGTTTGCAAAAATTCATACAATTCCTGTTCATCAGATAATCCGATTCCATCTTCTAACTTATCATACAAATCTTTTGGGAGATTGTCTACTTCTATATCTGCATAATCATAAAATTCATCATCTAAATAAATACATACCTTCTGATTTTCAAACCGAATCTGATATTTTTCCTGCTGCGTATTTTCCGATACTCTGGTTGCCTGAATACTATCAACATCCCTTGTTTTCATATGTTCCTGTTCATCCATTCGATACACCATAATCATAATTCCTATGATTGCAAATGTTACACCTGCAAGTATACACCAAATAATGTTTCTCACATCATTGTTAATAACTTCACAATTCGCCTGTGGTTCATGTTTTGATATGTTTTCCTGCATATTTTCTACCTGTCTTTCTATAAATACGTCTCTTTCCAGACAGTTGTATTATGTGCATTTTTCTCTATATTATACTTTTATGATTTTCATCTGCATATTCTGTCAAACTTTCTCTCAACAGTATTGCAAAATTTACCTTTTAGAAATACAATAATATTTGGATTGGATAGAAAGACATACACCTTGTATCACTCATTGTATAATGATTGATATTATTGTGCAAATATTTTCCAGAATGGAGTAAAAATATATGAATGGAACTTCACGACGTGAACTCATTGTTTCACTTTTAAATAAGAATGACACTCCGATGTCAGGCACAGCACTTGCAAAGACATGTCAGGTAAGCCGTCAGGTTATCGTTAATGATATCGCATTATTACGTACAGCAGGCATTAACATTGCATCAACCAATCGCGGATATTATATTGATGCACCTTCTCACTGCACCAGAGTATTTCATGTCAGTCATACCGCAGATGAGGTCGAATCAGAGTTACAGTTAATTATTGATGCAGGAGGAAAAGTCCTTGATATCGCCATCGATCACCCTGTATACGGGCGAATCACTGCTCCTTTAGAAATTTATTCCCGCAATGACATCCGGAAATTTAAAGAGAAAATGCATGCCGATAATGCAACACCACTCAGCATGATTACTGACGGCGAGCATTATCACACCGTTCTTGCTTACTCTGACGAAATCCTTGATGATGTAGAGCGTGCATTATCTGAACATGGTTATTTAATATCCATTGAGTCTTTATAGAAACGATTTGGCAAAAAATCTGCCAAAGAATACATCGTACATTTCATTACATCTGAAACATCTTCTGACAGAATAATCACACCTTCATTGTCCATAAATTCACACATCACCTGAAGACACATTCCACACGGAGGTGTGTGCTTATGCGATGAAGATGTGATTGCCACTGCATAAATTTTTCGATTCCCCTGTGAAATCGCTTTTAAAATTGCAGTACGTTCTGCACAAATCGTCGCACCATACGAAGCATTTTCAATATTACATCCTGTATATACCTTTCCGTCTTGTGCTAACACTGCTGCACCCACTTGAAAATTGGAATAAGGTGTATATGCATTTTTCATTGCTTCTTTTGCCTGTGTCGTCAGTTCTTGTGCCAACTTTTCATCAATCTGTATATTCTTATTCTTTGTTTCTGTGCGAAATACACCTTCCCTACTGTTCAAGAATATTCACCTCCTGTGTTGTTTCCACCTGACAAATATAGGTTTTTCCCTGATTTAACTCTATTTCTGTACCATCTGCGTAATAATATTTCGTTGCTCCATATGTTTCTGACGGCTTTGTCCAATATACCTCAACAGCTTTTCCATTTGTGATATACAATCCTTTTCCTGTTCCGCTAATCTGGTAATTCGGCGTTCCATTTTCATAATAAGCGGGAACAACATATTTCACCAAAATATTCTTATATGCAAGCTGTTTTCCTGTTTCTGCATCAATCTGTGCTTCTCCAAACTGGAAACGGTCATATAATTTCGTTGTGTCATTATATGTAAACCACGGCTTATTATATGGATATCCGGGATAAAACGTCTTACATACCTGACCTTGCGGCAACTCCACCTGTGTTGCATCATCTGCATGAAATGTAAACGGAGATGTATATCCTGCTGCTATTGTCGTTGGATAGCCCTTTTCTTTCACACTATCCATAATGCCATCCCAGGATGTGTATGCATTATGTGGTGCAACCCTGTCCGTCGTACGGTAAAAATTACACCATACCATACCGTCTAACGAATGAAACTGCTCCTGCTTTAAGTAAGGTTCTGCATACTCTGAATATCCAAAATGAACATAGTTTGCCTCAAATTCTTTTGCAAACATCAGATAATATGTACGACAACTTCTGACCGGACCGATTTTTTGTAAGGACGTTTTATTTTCAAACAGGGCACAAAGACGTGTAATACCGCCTTCTACCAAAGATTCAAATACAACATCTGCTTCTCCAATAGATGACTGCGGCATCGCATCAGCTATATTGCTATACATCACTGCCAGTGGAACCTGACGCGCTGTTTCTTTTGAAACCCACTGTCCTGACAAAAGACTTCTTGTTTGTCCTGCATGAATATCCTGTGTCTGCTGCTGCGTAACCGCCTGCGTCTGTTCAACTGTCGTTACCGGCTCTGTTATCGCTTGACTTTTTGCGCCTGCCGCATAAATTCCAACCGCAGCAGCCAAAATTACAACACCTGCGACACCTCCTGCAATTGCTTTTCCACGTTTTTTCATAAGACATCCCCCTCTATTTCTAACTACATCTATTCAAATTTGTAAATATATCATTTTGATTGTTATATTATTATCAATCTTATCTTTAAATATTATATACCGAATAAATATTTCATTATTGTTTGTATTATATTTGATACTTTACCGTGTAATTCCAAGCTGATCTAATACTTCTGACTGCTTCCGTTCCATTTCTTTTGCTTCATCAGGCTCCATATGATCGTACCCAAACAGATGCATCATGCTGTGTGCAACCAAAAAAGCAAGTTCTCTTGTTGTTGAATGTCCATATTTTTCTGCCTGTTCTTTGACCTTTTCAACAGAAATAATAATATCCCCAAGCACCAATTCTCCACTGTCAGGATTGAAATAATCCTGCGGATTCGCATCCATATCTGCTTCTAATGCATCAAAATCTGCCGGTGTCTCATATTGAATCATTGGAAATGACAATACATCTGTCGGATTATCTACTTCTCGATATTCCTTATTAATCGCATGAATGGATTCATTATCTGTCAATACAACATTTACTTCCGCTTCATACGGACATTTTTCATAATCCATTGCCTGTGTTACAACCCTTGTAATAATATCCTCATATGGTAAATCTAACTGTTTTTCTGTTTCATATTCTATATTAATTGTCATTTTTCTTACCTCTGATTTCTTTTTTATCTTTCTGTGATGTACGCTTTGTTCGCATATCTTTTTTGCGGCTCGTCTTTTCTTCATATTCTTCATACGCCTTGACAATTCGCTGTACAAGCGGATGTCTCACAACATCCTGACTTGTCAATTTTGCAAAGCCGATGCCTTCTACTCTAGACAATACCTTCAACGCCACATCCAGCCCTGATGTTACATCTTTTGGCAAATCCTTCTGTGTCTGGTCCCCTGTAATAATAACTTTCGAACCAAAACCAATTCGTGTCAAAAACATTTTCATCTGCGCAGGTGTGGTATTTTGTGCCTCATCTAAAATAATAAATGCATTATCTAATGTACGTCCTCTCATATATGCAAGCGGTGCAACTTCAATTAACCCCTTCTCCATATTAGAAGCGAAACTTTCTGCCCCCATAATCTGATACAGTGCATCATAAAGCGGACGTAAATATGGATCAACCTTGCTTTGCAAATCTCCCGGAAGAAATCCTAATTTCTCACCGGCTTCAATCGCTGGTCTTGTCAAAATAATTCTGCTCACTTCATTATTCTTAAACGCCGTAATTGCCATTGCCATTGCAAGATATGTTTTACCTGTTCCGGCAGGTCCTAATCCAAATACAATCATCTCTTTTCGAATCAAATCAATATAATGTTTCTGACCAATTGTCTTTGGCTTAATCGGTTTGCCTGCTATCGTCCGGCATATCATATCCGAATCAATTTCAATTAATTCCTGTTCTTTTTCTTCAAACACCAATGACAGCGCATAATCTACATTCTGTTCTGTAATATCATTGCCTCTCTGTGCAAGTTCTAATAAGCTCTGTAATACACGCGCCGCACGATTCGCAGCCACTTCTCCGCCGATAATCTTAATCTGCGAATCTCTATTAATAATCGTTACTTTTAATGTTTTTTCTATCTTTTTAACATATTCATCAAATGGTCCAAATACTGCCGTGCTATATTCTGCAGGCATCTCAATTGTTGTATCAATTACACTCATGAATGTTCACTCTCTCCGTCTCTTTTTCCTGTAAGTGCTTCGTCTGGCATATCATATTCTTCAATCGGAGCATATTGTACCCCCGGCATCAGAATATGCATCGTTCCCTTCATCCGATAGCACGATACATCTTCTTCTATTCTAACATTGTTTTCTAAAATTTGCACTCCATTTTCATACAAATCCCCCAAATCCTGTTGAAACTGCCGCTGCAATATTGATGCAGCTTCCTCTTGGGTATACTCTTCTTCCGTATAATCATAATATTTTGTTATTTTTTTACCAATCTGAATCGGCAGTCGAAATAATCTTATCCATTTGGGTTGCTCCCACAATACATATTCCTCTCTTTTTCCTTTGTATGAAAATGGCAACCGTAATTCTACCATTTTTGTTCCTGATTGAATAATGAAGCTGTGTATATTCTGTTTGAAATAGCCCTTCTTTTGATAATAGTGCGGCAATTGTTTCTCATATTCCATTGTTGTGTCTAATACAACATCTGCATCTGCCCGCACCAACTGCTCTCCTACCTCTTCTCCCGCATCATTATGAAATGTGACAACTCCCGATACAAGCACCTGTCCCTGCTCAACTGTATCTCCAACCTGTACCTGTGGGGTTCCATTTCTTGTAACCATAGATGATACAACTCCATCATGAACCGCTACAAGATTTCCCTGTTCCTCTTTCTGCTGCGTATGATCTGATTCATTTTCCTTTAAATGTACAATCAGACGTGTACCGCGTATTTCAACCGATACCCAGATAATATGGCTATATGCATTACGCAAGTCGCTTTCTATTTCATCACAGTGGATATTTCGCACCGGAATCCCTGTCGTAATATGCTCCGATGCGAGATATTTTCTCAAACTCTCTGCCGTATACTGTGTATTTCCCTCAATTGAAATATCCCATATATATAATCCGCACACATATACTATTATAAATGAAATCAAACATCCAACTACAAAAGATATTCGGGCACGATAGCGAAAGAATAAAAAACGAACGCCAACTTTCCGAATAATCCGAACCCGCATATGTGTTTTATGACAAATATCCTTCAAACGAAAAAAATCCGTCCTTGTAATACACGCAACAAATCCATCTTCTTTCCAATGGATATCCCAAAACAGGATGTCCCGATGTCGGCACATATTCAAAAATCGCTCTTTTGATTCTCCACAAACCTCCGTTATTACATAAGTCATTCCTGCTCTATTTCTGTTTTGCATGCCACCTTCCACCTATCCTCACCATACTGATTATGACCATGCGACCTGCTCAATACAGCCTTTTACCGCAATTTCATCTGAATCAAAAAATTCAATATCCAAATTTTTGCCCTGAATGATCACCATCCCACCCTGAACTCGTATTTTCAACAAGTCCTTATCATATTTTACAATCGACTGATAATTCTCTATATACATCTCACAAGAGCCCACAACTGTAATAATCGGAAGATTATATACGGAATCCTTAGACAGTGCTAACGTATCTGAAATTTTTGTTCGCATTCTCATTCTACTTTTTATTGTACTTATATAAATAGTATGTTTATCTATATCTGTTTATACATTTAACTTATTCAAATCAACACTTCTAAATTATGTTTTGTTATCCCTTTTAACCTTCGAATCTTATAAAAAGAAAAAGCCGGTATAGGAATCATCCTATACCGGCTGATGAACAATAGAAACATCAATGCTCTCTTGTTTAGTTCTAATAATTAGTTAAACTTACGTTTTCTAGCTGCTTCAGACTTCTTCTTACGTCTAACGCTAGGCTTTTCGTAATGTTCTCTTTTACGAATTTCCTGCTGAATGCCTGCCTTAGCACAGTTTCTCTTGAATCTGCGTAATGCACTATCTAAAGACTCGTTTTCTTTAACGATTACATTTGACATCTCTTCCCTGACCACCCTTCTGTTGCAAATTGTGCTGAACAATACATTTATTAGGGTATTTATTAATTGCACAAATAGTATTATATCATATAATATAATTTCGTCAACCTTTTCAACACATTTTTTTGCAAATTTTCCTTATAATACATATTGCATTTCTGCAACGATTATTCCTTTGTTTCATTCCTTACGCAAGCTGTGATTCCAAGACTTCTTTTGCCTTTGTCAACATCTCATCAATACCTGCCGGATTCTTACCGCCAGCCTGAGCCATATTTGGACGACCACCGCCGCCGCCGCCAACACAAGAAGCGACTGCCTTGATTAAGTTACCTGCATGAGCACCCTTCTTAATCACATCATCTGTTGCCATTGCAATCATATTAACCTTATCTGAACCCTGTGCACTTGCAATCAATACAACACCAGAACCAATCTGTGTCTTTAACTGATCTCCTAAGTTACGTAATTCATTCATATCAACATTATCAACCTTTGTTGCAAGGAAGGATACGCCCTTTACTTTTGTAACAGCTTCTGTTGCATCACCCAATGCATTATTTGCAAGTTCAGCCTTGAGCTTCTCATTCTCGCTTGAAAGTGCCTTAATTTCATCATTCATAGAATGAAGTTTCTTAATAAGCTGTGCAGGTTCTGCCTTTGCTACCTTTGCAGCTTCCTTTAATGTGCTTTCAAGTTCAGCATAATACTTCATAACGCCGTTTCCTGTTAATGCCTCAATACGTCTAACGCCTGCTGCAACACCTGCTTCTGAAATAATTTTGAACAAACGGATATTACCTGTATTGGCAACATGTGTACCACCACAGAATTCCACTGAGAAATCACCCATAGATACAACTCGTACCTTATCACCATACTTCTCACCGAATAATGCCATCGCACCAGTCTTTCTTGCTTCTTCAATACTCATAACCTGTGTGACAACCGGAAGTGCCTGTGCAATCTTTTCATTTACAAGGGCTTCTACCTTCTCAAGCTCTTCTGCTGTCATGCTCTGGAAATGTGTAAAGTCAAAACGTAATCTGTCAGGATTTACAAAGGAACCGGACTGTTCTACATGGCTGCCAAGTACTTCTCTTAAAGCCTTCTGTAAAAGATGTGTTGCACTATGATTCTTGCATGTATCTGCTCTCTTGGCAGCATCTACGGACAATGTAACAACATCTCCAACTTTAATCATACCCTTTGTCATAACACCAACGTGACCAATCTTACCACCTTTTAAGTTGATTGTTGTCTCAACTTCAAATGTGCCTTCTGCTGTTGTAATTGTACCGCAGTCACCTTCCTGACCACCCATTGTTGCATAAAAGGCTGTCTCATCAACAATGATTGTACCCTTATCACCTTCTGAAAGTGCTTCAACAACATCTGTTTCAGTTGTCAAAACAGTAACCTTTGATTCGTTTGAAAGTTTATCATATCCAACAAATGCACTTGTAATTTCCGGTGCAATTTCATCATATACCGTCGCATCTGCGCCCATATAATTTGTTGTCTTTCTTGCTTCTCTAGCCTTCTTACGCTGTTCATCCATTGCCTGTGTAAATCCTGCTTCATCCACAGTAATGTTCTTTTCTTCTAAGATTTCCTTTGTTAAATCAAGTGGGAAACCATATGTGTCATATAGCTTGAATGCATCTGCGCCTGAAAGTTCTTTCTTACCTTCTGCTGATAATGCATCTTCCATCTCTGCAAGAATACTAAGTCCCTGATCAATTGTCTTATTGAACTTTTCTTCTTCTTCTGAAAGAACCTTAATAATAAAGTCTTTCTTCTCTTCCAATTCCGGATATCCGTCTTTAGAACCTTCAATGACTGTCTCGCACAACTTAGACAGGAACTTACCTTCAATACCAAGTAATCTGCCATGTCTTGCTGCTCTTCTTAACAATCTTCTTAATACATATCCTCTGCCTTCGTTGGATGGCATAATACCATCACTAACCATAAATGTTACAGAACGAATGTGGTCTGTAATAACACGAATTGAAACGTCTGTCTTATCATCCTTTGCATATTCAACATGTGCCATTTCGCATACTTTGTTACGCAATGCCTGTAATGTATCTACGTCAAAAATAGAATCTACATCCTGAACAACAACGGCAAGACGTTCCAGCCCCATACCTGTATCAATATTCTTCTGAATCAGATCTGAGTAGTTACCCTTTCCATCATTATTGAACTGAGAAAATACGTTGTTCCATACTTCCATATAGCGGTCGCAATCACAACCAACTGTACAGCTAGGCTTACCACAACCATACTTTTCACCACGGTCATAATAGATTTCTGAACATGGACCACATGGACCTGCACCATGTTCCCAGAAATTATCTTCCTTACCAAAACGGAAAATTCTCTCCGGTGCAATGCCAATCTCTTTATTCCAGATGTCAAATGCTTCATCATCATCTTCATAAATAGATGGATATAAACGATCCGGATCAAGTCCTACGACTTCTGTTAAGAACTCCCATGACCAGTGAATTGCTTCTGTCTTAAAATAATCTCCAAATGAGAAGTTACCGAGCATTTCAAAGAATGTACCGTGTCTTGCTGTCTTACCAACATTTTCAATATCACCTGTACGAATACACTTCTGACATGTTGTTACTCTTCTTTTTGGCGGAATTTCCTGTCCCGTAAAATATGGCTTTAATGGAGCCATACCTGAATTAATAATTAACAAACTGTTATCATTATGTGGAACGAGCGAAAAACTCTTCATTTTAAGATGGTCTTTGCTTTCAAAAAAGTCAAGAAACATTTTTCTTAACTCATTAACGCCTCTGTACTGCACTTTTCTTTCCTCCTAGTTGCATGCTTTATTCTGTAATATTTGATGATGCTTCTTTTGCTGCCTTCTTCGCATCTGATTTCTTGCGAAGTGCGCCCCCAACGAATACGCTACACACGAGTAACAATATCATAATAATAAACTTCGCTGCCTCGTATAAGATTTCTCCTGCTAACATACCGATTAAACCGATCATAAACAATCCTCCATTTCCGTATTCTGTATTGAATACAATATTTTATCATATTATAACACTGAATTCAACTACACCGTTATATTTTTGCATCGTGTCTTTCCTTTATATTACAACTTCCAGACACCATTTTCAACAAAATATCCAGCTTGTTTTTCAGCTGCTGTAACAATTTTTTCATCATAACCAATCATTTTTAATAATTTAATAGCATTTCTTGTGGTAGCCGGACCATGATACAGACGATAATTAAATGTCACATTATCTTTCGTAACTTCCTCCTGAAAATGATAATTCTCATAATACTGTACCAACATCGTTGTCAGTTCAACATCATGGGTTGCTGCAAAACATAACACATTCTGATATTGAAGATATTTCAAAATTTCAGAAGAAGCTGCAATTCGTTCTACTGTATTGGTTCCACGAAGCACTTCATCTACGAAGCACAAAACTGGTCTGCCTACTTCTCCTGCTGCTTCAAGAATTCTTTTCAATGACTGAATCTCTACCATATAATAACTGTTGCTGTTACTCAAATCATCCACCAGTGACATGGATGAATAAATTCTATATCGCGGTGCAATATATTTTCTTGACACACTCGTATCAATTGCCTGCGATAATAACGCGTTAATTGCTATTGTACGTAAAAATGTGGATTTACCTGATGCATTTGAACCTGTCAGTAAAATATTTTTCTTTGTCGTGATACTATTCGTAACCGGTTCAGCTATCAACGGATGATATACATCCTGCACCACAAGCCCCTGCTGGTTATCCGATACGAACTCCGGTTCACTCCAAAATGGAAGCATCTCACGGAATGAAGCAATACAAATTGTTGCTTCTATCTTTCCTAAGATGTTCATCAGTTCATATGCTTCCTGTTCTCTTTCCGAAAGTTTATCAACCATTCGGTTAAACTGAATCAAATCCACATGTGTAATCATTCGCAAATAATCCATCAACGCTTCAATCAAAGAACCATTTACATTTCCCGACTCTAAAAGCCATGCTGACCGTGTGATATTGCTAAACATTTCACAAAGTGTATCTAACTTTGCATTATATTCCTGTAATTCATCATAATGCTCTTTTGCAATTTTTTGTGCAGTATGAATCATTCTTACCACTTGTGTAATACAAATAAAATAAGATTCCACCTGTGCTTTCATTTTATAATAAGAAAGAATGGAAAACACAATCAGAACAATCAATGCTGCGACACCGATACCCGGATTCACAAAACAGGCTGCAACAGACGTTGCCAAACCTGCAAGAATTGCAAAATGCACCACATTGCCTGTACTCTTTTTTTCAACCAATAATGCAACATAGTCACTGAGTGAAATATATTTTGCAAATCCCAACCCTGCAAAATGCTTCTGAATTGCAATTCGTTTCTTCTCCTGTGTTGTGAAGAATTCTGCCAAACGATGTAGTTCCTGCTGTTCTGTACGATCGCGTTCCGGCATGCGAAGCATGCGATACAGATACTCCTGACCTGCTGAAGAATTTGCTGTATTCATCACACGAAAGACCTCATCCATATTCAAATCTTTCCATGTAATATCATCAATATATTCCTTACCATCCTCTAAACTATCGCGAAACAAATGACTGATTATCTCTAACTCCTGCTGCGTAATCTCACGTCTGGATGGCTTTCCCCACGTATCAGATAGTCTCCGAAGCAACTTCATCTTCTTTTTGCGTGATGAATCTACAGAAACATAAATCATAATTATAATCAAAATGAGTATAATGAAAAGTCCTTTCATGTTCATCAGGTTCATATCATTCTCCCCTCTGTCCGATTATTGTATTGCTGTCTCTAATGCCAATTGAATCATCTCATCAAAGGAATCCTGTCTCTGTTCTGCACTCAGGCTCTCATGTCTGTATAAATGATCACTCACCGTAAAGATAGCAAGTGCCTTTTTGCCTGCTCTGGCTGCATTCATATACAATGCCGCCGTCTCCATTTCTACTGCAAGAATATTCATCTTCTTCCATCTGTCATTGACTGCATTGTCATCGTTATAAAAAATATCCGAAGATAAGACATTTCCAACCTGCACAGATAACTGTCTGCGCTGTGCTACCTGATGTGCCGTGCTTATCAACGTATAATCTGCCAATGGTGCAAATGTTCCCGGCAACTGATACTGTGCTGCGTAATTCGAATCCGTCGATACACCCATCGCAAGAATCACATCCATCAAATGAATATCATCTGCCAATGCGCCCGCTGAACCAATTCGGATAATCCGCTCTACATCATACTGGTTGTACAATTCATAACTGTAGATTCCCATAGATGGCATTCCCATACCGCTTCCCATAACAGACACCTCTTGTCCATTATATTTTCCGGTATAGCCATACATATTTCTCACTTCATTAAACATACGTACATCCGTCAGATACTGTTCTGCAATCTTCTTTGCACGCAACGGATCTCCCGGCATCAGTACTGTTTTTGCAATCTGTCCTTTTTCTGCCTGATTATGTGGTGTTGCCATATGTCTTCCTCCTTCTATGAATACGTTCATATGAAACTGTAACCTGCTATCGTCTTATCTTCAAATCTTGAATTTAAATTTTAACAGAGACTCTATCGGCATGTTACCGATAGAGCCAATGACTCAATTTACAAATTACTTACCTTCATACTTAATAACAGCATCTACATCATATCCCTGAAGTTTTTCTCTGCCGTTTAATCCTTCTAATTCCATTAAGAATACAATCTTAACAACCTCACCGCCAAGACGTTCAATTAACTTAATAATAGCTTCTGTTGTACCACCCGTTGCAATCAAATCATCTACAATAACAACCTTCTGACCAGGCTTAATCGCATCTTTATGAATTTCAATTGTAGCAGTGCCATATTCTAATGAATATTCCTCTGAAATTGTCTCACATGGCAGCTTACCTTTCTTACGAACCGGTACAAATGCCTTATGATTATTATATGCAACCGGCACTCCAAATATAAAACCTCTTGATTCCGGTCCTACGACAACATCATATTCTGTTCCATCTAACAATGCATTTACACCGTCAATTGCGAGTTGTAATCCATCTGCATCCTGTAATACGCTTGTAATGTCTCTGAAAATAATTCCTTCTTCCGGGAAGTCCGGTATACTTCTTACGTAATCTTCAACTTTTTTCATTTTCGTGATCTCCATTTCAATATCCTTACCTGATTTATTGCAAAACGCAATACTACTTGTTAAGTATATCACAAACTCTTACTATTTACAATTTTTTTATAGTGCTCTTGTAATTTCATATTTTTGTAAGTTTTAGCGTATATCCAAAGCAGGCATTTTTAATGTAATTAAACAATCAGACACACCAATCCTGAATTCTCATTCATGACTTTTTCTAATGTTTCACTGATTTTTTCCATACTTTCCTGTGTCATATTATGTGTCTTTTCATATATTCCATCTTCAACAATCTGCGCAATGGTCTTTCCAAAAATATTTGTTTCCCACACTCCGGTATCATCTTCTCTGGAATTGTCGCGAATATATGCAATCAAATCGTCTGCCTGTGCCTTTGTTCCAACAATCGGTGCTATTTCCACTGAAATATTTGTCTTCAACATGTTAATTGACGGTACCTGCGCTTTAATTTTAACACCATATTTATTTCCGTTGCGAATCACAACCGGATCTTCTAAGCGAATTTCTTCTTTGACAGGCGTGACAACACCATAACCACTCACTCCAACATCTGCCAACGCATCTTTCACTTTGTCAAACTCACAACGCTTTGCAGACAACTCCCTTATTGTATGAATCAATTCATACTCATTATGAATTGGCGTACTCGTAAGTTCACTTAATATATCATAATAAATATTCGGCCGCATTGTAATTTCCATACGTACGCAGCCATCCGCCATCTGCACCTGACTTCCTGCAATCTGTTCTATATGGTCATCTTCATAATGCTCTGTATCCCTAATCGCATCTTTCATATACGTATATTTTTCAAGAATTTTCGTTGCTTTCGCAATTAATTCCTGCTTTAGCCAATGCTCCTCCGGAAGCATTTCCGTCCACTGCGGTGCCACAAATTGAATCTGTGAAATCGGAAATTCTAACAAAATATGTTCAACAATATGCAAAATATCATCTTTTTTTAGCTGATCACAATTAACCGGCAAGACCGTCACATTATATTTACTCTGCATACTCTCCGCAAGCTGTTTCGTTTCCTCTGAATAAGGATATGCACTATTTAACAACACAATAAAAGGCTTATGTATCTGCGATAACTCCTGAATCGTCTTCTCCTCTGCCGGCACATAACTAGAACGCGGAATATCCGTAAAAGAACCATCTGTCGTCACAACAATCCCTACCGTTGAATGGTCTTCGATAACCTTTCTTGTTCCAATTTCTGCCGCCTTTGTAAATGGAATCTCTGCTTCTGCCCAGGGTGTTTTAACCATACGTTCATGATCCTGCTCAATATGTCCGGAAGCTCCATCCACCATAAATCCAACACAGTCAATCAGACGAACCTTTACGTCCACTCCCTCTGCAAGCTGAATCTGTGCTGCTTCATTTGGTACAAATTTCGGTTCTGTTGTCATTACAGTTGTTCCGGCAGCACTCTGTGGAAGTTCATCCTGTGCTCGCATTTTTTCATGTTCATTTGTCATATCCGGCAGCACAAGCAAATCCATAAAACGTTTAATAAATGTTGACTTTCCGGTTCGTACCGGTCCTACTACACCAATATAGATTTCTCCTCCGGTCCGCATCTGAATATCTTTGTATAAATGAAATTCCTTTTCTAAACTGTTGTCCATTTTTTCACAAGCTGTAACCATTACAGCTAAATACTCCTCTTTTTCATTTATGAGAATATATGCGCAATCTGTATCTGTTAGAACTTGCTGAAGCATCTTTTTCATCACGTACCGACTGCAAATTATATCCGCTAAATGCTTAAACCTCTGAACTCCGTTGCGAGCGAATCTCCACGAATTATCAACAGTATCAACGTATGTTTGCGGCACCTTTTACGCCCAAATCCTATAAAAAGAAAGGATGTACACAACAACATGTCTACATCCTTTCTCTTTATAATCTTCGTCATCCGCTTAATTGTGAAATTCTTCACAAATATCAGTCACTTAGATTAAGCTCTCATATAATTTTGTAATATCTTCCACACTTGTTTCCTTTGGATTACCAGGTCTGCATGCATCATCATATGCTGACTGTGCAAGGAATGGAATGTCTTCTTTCTTAACAATATCCTTCAAATCTTTTGGAATACCTACATCTTCAGCTAACTTCTTAACTGCATCAACAGCTGCTTTTCTGTATTCTTCCTGTGTCATCTTTTCCGTTCCTTCAACACCCATTGCCTTTGCAATATCACGATACTTCTCGCCTGTTGCATCTGCATTATATTCCATAACTGTTGGAAGAATGATTGCATTTGCAACACCATGTGGTGTATCATACAAAGCTCCTAATGGATGTGCCATTGAATGAACAATACCAAGTCCTACATTTGAGAAGCCCATACCTGCAACATACTGTCCAAGTGCCATTCCTTCTCTGCCTTCCGGTGTATTCTCAACTGCACCTCTTAAATTCTTTGCAATAATTTCAATCGCCTTGATATGGAACATATCTGATAATTCCCATGCTCCTGCTGTAATATAACCTTCAATTGCATGTGTTAACGCATCCATACCTGTTGCTGCTGTTAATCCCTTTGGCATTGAGCTCATCATATCCGGATCAACAAATGCAATAACCGGAATATCCTTAGGATCAACACATACCATCTTACGATTCTTTTCAGCATCTGTAATTACATAATTGATTGTTACTTCTGCTGCTGTACCTGCTGTTGTTGGAACTGCAAGAATTGGAACACTCTTATTCTTTGTAGGTGCTACACCCTCAAGACTTCTTACATCTTCAAATTCAGGATTGTTGATAATAATACCGATTGCCTTAGATGTATCCATTGATGAACCGCCGCCAATTGCGATTAAATAATCTGCGCCGGACTTCTTATATGCCGCTACACCTGTCTGAACATTTTCGATTGTTGGATTTGGCTTAATGTTTGAATATAATTCATAATCAAGATTTGCCTTTTCTAATACATCAAGTACTTTCTGTGTTACACCGAACTTTACCAAATCCGGATCAGAGCATACAAATGCTTTCTTATAGCCTCTTCCAATTACCTCTTCAGAAATGCTTTGGATTGCTCCTGCTCCATGATATGATGTTTCGTTTAAAATAAATCTGTTTGCCATTGTATAAACTCTCCTTTTGAATAAATTTGCTGTTCTGCGATAGTGTTCATAAGTTACTAAGAATTTATTCATGTCACGAACAAGCTTTGTTAATATTATAACACTTTGATTTCAAAATGAAAGTATTATTTTTAACGAACTTATATTTTAGCAGTTTGCACATATTTTCACATTTTATTTCTTTAAAGAATTGTCAATTATGTACACTTTCTTTATCTATATATACTTTTTAAATATATTTATTTTATAGCAAATACATGTATTCTGTTCCGGCATCATTTATTTCATCTTTTGTTCTATTCGCATAGAGCTTCCGTCCGCTTATAATTCACACTTATAGAATCCATTTGCTCATATTTAGCAGCATCTCAACTAAATTCCTCTTAAAGCACTCCTAATTTCTGCTGATTCAAATTATTTATTCATCAAATTCGGCAAGCACATAATATCCTCTGTTGGTTTCTCCCACTTCTTTTACAACACCTTCTGTAGATTTTAATCGTTCCGGTGTGGAATAATTTCCCGACATTGCAACTGCCGGTTCAATTGTGTAATAATAACTGCTTGGTAACTTCCCCTCTGTAACCTGTACTCTGTCTCCAGCCTTGACAAGTCCCGGACGACTCATTGTAAACTCCATTTCCCGCATTGTTCCTGCCTCCCGTTTTTTCTTTCTCTCTTGTTTTCGTTTAAATATCTATCCTTATTTTCACAACATCTGTATGCACATACTTTTCTAAAACATATTTGAAACTTTTTCTGAATATCCTGTCAATCCTATATATTATCTGCGTCTGGATATATAACAAATCAAAAATTACTATTTACAGATTAATTTTATCCAAACTTTGCAAGGCATACTGCTCTACTTTTTCTGATAATCGAATATGCTGCGGCAACTCTAACTCCGGATCTTGCTCCATAATTGCATTTGCTGCATCTGCCGCATCTTTTAATACCTTTGCATCTGTAAAAATATCACCAACCTTAAATTCCATATCACCACTCTGTCTCGTTCCAAAGAAATCTCCGGGACCTCGCAACTTTAAGTCCTCTCTTGCAACATAGAATCCATCATTGGATTTGTTAAGAATTTCCAAACGTTCCTTTGTTTTTTTATTTTTGATGGACGATGAAAAGATACAATATGACTGATATTTTCCACGTCCCACACGACCTCTGAGCTGATGAAGCTGTGCCAAGCCAAAACGATCTGCATTTTCTATCATCATAACAGTTGCATTTGGTACATTCACACCGACTTCAATAACTGTCGTTGACACCAATATATCCGTCTGATGCGTTGCAAAACGTTCCATAATCTCATTTTTTTCTGTGCCTTTCATCTTCCCATGCAGATATTCAATATGAATATCCGAAGGCAGTTCTTTCTTAAGCTGTGCCGTATAATCAACAACATTTTCCGCATCAATAGTCTCGCTTTCTTCAACCATCGGGCATATGATGTACGCCTGCCTGCCTTCTCTAATCTGATGCTCTATGAAACGGTACGCCTTTGGTCGATACGTCTCATCTACAACACAATTCTTAATCGGAAGTCTGTCTGCCGGCATCTGGTCAATAATAGAAATATCCAAATCCCCATAAACAATAATTGCAAGCGTTCTTGGAATCGGTGTCGCACTCATAACCAACACATGCGGTTCTTCTCCCTTTTGTGCAAATGTTTTTCTCTGATTTACACCAAATCGATGCTGTTCATCGGTAATAACCAATGCAAGACTGTGGTACTCTACTTTCTCTTGAATTAATGCATGCGTTCCAATAATCAAATCTACTTCGCCCGACTTAATTTTTTCATATTCTTTTCTCTTTGCAGCCGCCGTCATAGACCCCATTAACAGCGATACTTTCAATGGCACGTTTTGTTTGTCAAACATTTCACAAATTGATTCATACTGCTGTTTTGCAAGGACTTCTGTTGGAACCATCATCGCTGCCTGATACCCTGCAAATGCCGTATTCATCAATGCTAATACTGATAAAATCGTCTTACCGGAGCCTACGTCCCCCTGAATCAGACGGCTCATTAGTCCTGCACCACGCATATCCTGCTTGACTTCTTCCCACGCACGAAGCTGCGCATCCGTTAATTGGAATGGCAAATGTGCAATAAACGCATCTGTTCTGGAATCATTTTCAATCACATGCGTATTCGCTCTTTTTGCATTGGTTTCTTTCAGTCTGCGAATTGCCAAAACAAATAAAAAAAACTCTTCAAAGGCAAGACGCTTTCTGGCCTGCTTATAACTTTCCATTTCTGCCGGAAAATGAATACTCGTCACTGCAAAATTATGTTCTGCAAGCTGAAATTGTTCTCTTACGAAATTGGGTAAGAATTCCATTTCCAATCCGACATTATATTTCTCTAACGCCTGTTTAACTGCTTTTACAACTGTTTTATTCGACAATCCTTTTGTCAATGGATAAATAGGCTGCATGTTTCCCATTTTCTCCGAATACTGCATCATTGTATACATGTCCGGCTGTTCTAACACATATGCACCGGCTTTACGTGTCAAATGCCCCCGCATCACATAACGCATTCCCTGTTTTAAAGAGCCTTTTAAAAATGGCATATTAAACCAGGTGCATTTAATCGTTTGATTCTCCAAATCACGAAGTACACAGGATACAATCTTATATCGAGGTGTTGAATACAACTCTGCACCTTTTGCAATAATGCCTTCAATCGCAATAATTTTTTTATCATCAACCTCATCTAACTCACGAACAAGCAGTGGCTTCTCAAAGATGTCATAGTCCCTTGGATATAACTCCACAAGATCCTTTACCGTGTATACATTTAATTTTTCAAAGAGTTTTGCCGTTTTATCTCCGATTCCTTTCAATTCTTTGATATCCATAAACCTTCTCCATTTATTACATACTTTTATTGCCTTTTTGAAAACAGTCTCTGATTTCACTAACAACTTTAATATACCTACATTCTCTCAAATAGAACTTGCATTTTAAATCATATAAACACATATCACTTTAAAGTATCCGGAAATACAAAAAGTGCAATTTCCCGAAATGCCCATAACCCACACTTCCTGAAATTGCACCTTTATTCATTTTATTTACACTAATTGTATATATGTTTCAGATTTAAAATATATTTGCTAAATATTGCCAATGATTACTCAACAGAAACGATATAGTAGTAAACAGCCTGACCGCCTTCCTGTAATTCTACATCTACATCCGGATACTGTTCTTCTACCGCAGCAGATAACTTGTTCGCATCTTCTGCTGTTACGTCTGCACCATAATAAATACTGATAAGTTCTGAATCTTCATCTACCATGGTACCAATCATCTCAAGCACTGTTGCATCAATCTCTTTGCCAACTGCTGCCAGACCATGATCAGCCAGACCTAAAATATCATCTTTGCAAATTGCCTTACCGTCAATTGATGTATCACGAACTGCATATGTTACCTGACCAGTCTTTACTGCTGACATTGCTTCTGTCATAGATTCTGTATTTTCCTCTGCCGAACGAGATGCTTCAAATCCAATCATCGCAGTAATTCCCTGTGGAACTGTCTTAGAAGGTATGACAACAATCTTCTTATCCTCTACGATAGAAGCAGCCTGCTGTGCTGCAAGAATAATATTACCATTGTTTGGCAATACAAAAATAGTCTTCGCCGCAATCTTATCTGCCGCTTCTAAAATATCCTCTGTACTAGGATTCATTGTCTGTCCGCCTTCAATAACTTCATCAACGCCTAATTCACGGAAAATTTCTGCAAGACCTTCACCAGGCGCAATCGTAATAAAACCAAAATCTTTCTTTGGCGTATTCTTCTTCATCGCATTCTTTGCTGCTGCTGCCTGTAATTCAGACTGCTCAAATACCTTCTGGTTGTGTTCTTCTCTCATATTATCAACTTTCATCTTTGTAAGCTGACCATATTCAAGAGCTTTTTCAAACGCCTGACCTGGGTGGTTCGTATGCACATGAACCTTGACAATATCATCTAATGCTACGCACACAATTGAGTCACCGATAGATGTTAAGAACGCCTTAAATTCCGCTTCTGTCTTTTCATTGAATTCCTTATCCAGCATAATAATGAATTCTGTGCAATAACCAAACTTAATATCTACATTTTCAATAGCTGCACCCTTGCCCTGCTCTTTATTTTCTGCTGCCTTTGGTGCTGTAATCTCAAAATCTGTAACTTTGCCTGTAAGAGCATCTAACATACCTCTTAATACAACAACAAGACCCTGTCCGCCGGAATCCACAACACCTGCTTCTTTTAATACCGGAAGCATCTCCGGTGTCTTTGCCAATACTTCTTCAGCATATGCGATAATTGCTTCTAATGCTTCTACAGTATCTTCTACATCCAATGCAACTTCTGCTGCTTTATCTGATACAGCCTTTGCCACCGTAAGAATTGTTCCTTCTTTTGGCTTCATAACAGCCTTATATGCTGTTTCTGTACCTCTCTGTGTTGCAATTGCAATACTCTCTGCATCCAACTCCGTAAGCTTTGACATTTCCTTTGTAAAGCCTCTGAATAACTGTGATAAGATTACACCCGAATTACCTCTTGCGCCACGAAGAGAACCGCTGGAAATTGCCTTTGCTAAATTCTCCATTGTAGGATTCTTGATTGCACTTACTTCCTTTGCTGCCGACATAATCGTAAGTGTCATATTTGTTCCAGTATCACCATCCGGTACCGGAAAAACATTTAAATCGTTAATCCATTCTTTCTTTGACTCAAGATTCTTTGCACCCGCAATGAACATCTTCTGCACAAGTGCTGCATCTATTGTATTTGCCACAACTAAAATCCTCCATTCTACTTTGCAATATTTCGCAATCTATCTCAAATTAATCAATCACACGCACGCCTTCAACAAACACGTGAATCTTTTTAATTTCTAATCCTGTATACTCATGAACCTTGTATTTTACTGTTTCAATCAGATTATCTGCAACAGTTGCAATACCAACACCATATGACACAATAACATGGAAATCAAGCTCTACACGATTTTCCTCATCAATCTGAACTCTGATACCTCTTGTCAGGCTGTTACCCTTCAATAACTTCACAAGCCCATCCGTCATACTGACTGCTGCCATACCAACAATACCAAAACACTCTACTGCTGCAGAGCCTGCATATTTTGCAATTACTTCTGAATCAATGGAAACAGCTCCATATTCTCCATCCAAATATCCTCTCATATATAAAACCTCCATTCACAGATATACTTACCATATCATAATTATAGACTATTATACCCTTTCTATGAAAAAATTTCAATCTCTTGTTCAATACAAGTTCTATATTTTCGTTTTTTCGATTTCACATCCGTATTTTCATCTTAAAATCTCTTAGACTATACATAAAATCTGATTCCGGAGTATATTTCTTAATTCTATTTTGTTAATTCTTTGTTCCTTCATAATTCCTGAAACATTTATTATCATTGTACATATATCTATGCACCGCTCTAACATATTTTATTTATAGAATTTTCTCATAAAGTAAAAATTAAGGTGAACTGTCATCTGACAATCCACCTCAATACTGATATAAATTTTCGAAAATTAATAGCAGAATATTATGCACGTTCTACTAAACCTGAACGTAAGCATGATGTACATACATACATCTTCTTTGCAGCGCCGTTAACCTGTACTCTTACAGACTTTACATTCGCATTCCACTTCTTGTTAGATCTTCTATGAGAATGGCTCACAGCATTACCAAAGTGAGCGCCTTTTTCGCAAATTGCACATTTAGCCATTTTGTAACACCTCCTTAATGGTATTGTGTGTTTTTTCCACAACATGACATATTGTAGCAGATATTGATAGCTTTTGCAACTATTTTTTATATTTTTATTCTATTTTTCGTAATCCTATTGATTTCTAGTGACAAAACAGGTTAAATCCAATAAGTAAAAACAATATAATCATGCAAATACTTATAAAAACATTGTCTGCAAGAATCATCGCTATAATCATACCAATTGCTACCCAAAATAGAATAAATCCGATAAGCCGCGACATCATTTTCATAAATGTTCATTGACAAACATTTGATTGCTTTAATATATGCCAATTTTCCCGATTTATTACTGTTCTTTCGCAATATGATCTATTGCTTCTGATACATCATCCGGCGTATCATCATTTCCTCCTGATGTAAAACGATCAATCAAATCCGGAACCATATCAAGTACCTTAGTTACGGTATCCTGATTCTTAATATTTACAAGTTTCGTCTGACCATTCTGAATAACAAGTACCGCACTTGGCGTTACCTTTCCTGTCATTGCACCACCTGCATTATTCTTTGCATCTGAAGCAAATGCACCTGCACCGACACCAAATGAAACATCTACAAGCGGCAATATAATTGTATCACCTACTGTTACAGGTTCTCCTACAACTGTTTTTGCGGATACAAACGCATCCATTCCTTTAAAAAGTGACGATACTGTTTCATTAAATTTTGAATCTGCCATATTCTTTCTCCATTCTGCAAACGCCTGCGACTGTGTTTATTTTCGACACAAATATAGCATTTGCCTTCTTTTCTTATTTATTCTTATCTTGAAATAAATTTACGTATTATCTGATTCCTATATAAACGAATTGCAATTACTATAATTGGAAACAGACAGAATCTGCCTTTTGCAAAAACTTCTCCTTCCATAACCTGTCGGTCAAAATCCGGAATAATTTCCGCATCCAGCCCCAATAATCCATAAACTACTGCAAGTCGCACTGCAACCCAGCCGGTAATACTGCTATCCTCAAATCCATATCTGATATGAATACGGTATTTCTTGGGCTTTAACAATTTATATAACTTTTTTGCCTGCGTCCATACCAATGCTACCATTTCACGATTATCCTCATCGCGAATTGTCTTTTTAACTGATTCTATTTTGGCTTTAACAGTTGTAATCGCATCTTCGCTCTTATGATACACACCCTTTAGCAATTCAACAATACGCTTTCCCAGCTGAATCACTTTTGTCAAAATAGAATTCGGTACTTTTCTTATTTTTTGAAGCAGTTGCTTGATTTTATTTATTTTTAAAGATTCTTCTTTTTCCTGTGAGACTTCCTGTATCTGCAATACATTGTTCTCATGTGTTGTTTCCTTTAATAAAGATACCGTATTTTCTGTGTCATTGGACTTTTGCTGCAAGACATCCTTTTGCGAATGAGGTGCAATCTCCTGAACCTCCTCTTTATGTTGTCTAATCTGCACCGGTCGCTGCTGAGAAGCTGCAGGTTCATCAAACACTGTCTTCCCACCCGATTTTGTGCCTTGCTCGTCCATATAACTGCGTGTTTCCTTCTGTTCATTTATTTCTAGTTCCGGTATTTGATAAATGGTAAACCATAACACCTTAACCCGTAAAATAAATTCATCATTCTCGTAACAACCTGTTGCACGAACAATATGGAGCAGATAACTTGCCCGAAACTCCATATGTGGCTTACTAAAATAATCTGCCTGAATCCTATAACGAACCGGAGAAAACAACACCAACAGAACAATTGCAAAAACAATTCCTATAATGCTCAGCAGTATGATGCCTAATATTTTTAAAATTAATAAAATTATATGAAGCATTGATTCCCCATTTCTTATTTATTCTCATTTCCAAAGTGAAGGAATTTTCGAATCTCAAAATTCCCTGTTGCCTGATATACATCCTCAACAATCCGTTTGGCAACTTCTAATGCCTCATCATATCCCACTGCAATTCCAACAATGTATAACTGTTCCAAATGCCGCTTATCTTTATAATAAGGCTGCTTCAGTTCATTGGCAGAAAATATATCCAACAGATTATTATGTGCAGATAGACTAATCAGAAACGTATCATATGTGAAACGATTCTTTCGAATCCTGCCAAATATTTTATATTTTGCTTTTTTTGCACGTTCTCCTAAATATAATTTCCTATACCACTTCATATATATCCTGCTTAATCTTCTTGCATAAGACTCTTTAAAATATCAATAACTGCCTGCTGTTCAGCCTCATCATTACACTGTTCTAATGATACATTAATATAAGACTGAATCTCTTCCGTATTATTAAAGAACACCGGCAACTGTGATATCACTGCAGACATAACCGCTCTGCGTACCATTTGTGGCATGCCTTTAAACAAAACGTCCAACTGTGCAATAAGTTTCTGTGCCATCTGATCCGCATACGTATCATCCGGAACCTGCTCAGATTCTACATTCTGATATAATGATACAAAATCGCTTCCCGACTGCAACAACAGAACAGATTTTAAATTCTGATACCCTGTTACCAAATCATTCTCTTCTAATTCTTTCTGACAAGTCTGTAATGCTGCACCCACGGCATAATCACTTTCTGTTACTGCCATCATAATTCGTTCAAGTTTTCCTTCAAACAGCGTAAAACGGTTAATTGTTTCCTCTGAAATTTCTCCATCGTTTGCAGCAAGAATCTCTGATAAAATTGTTTTTGAAGTCTGAACTTCCCTTACATTATCTGTATCTAATGCAAGCTCCTCTGTCAGCAAAATTGTATACACATCATTAACCATCTGCGCAAGTAAAACAAATAAATCTGCCACACTGCTCATCTTTTCTGTCGCAATATCCAATGCCCCTTTCAGGCGATGATATTCTGCTTCATCAAGCTGCGTATAATCTGCATTTGAAAGTGTCTTATAAATATCATTTGCTTCTTCAAACATCGTATCAAACTGTTCATGTTTTGAAAGCATTGCACTTGATGACAAATTCATATAAAACTCGTCAATCGTGCCTTTCTGTGCACCATGATACAACGTGAACGCTTCTTGAACATATTCATAAAATTTATTTTTTGACAAACGCATTGGAAGCTGACCAACAACTTCTGATATCTTACTGTTAATTACAATATTATCTTTATCTGACAGAATATAATGCATTAAATCATTCGTAAAATACATTCCATAATATTCTCTGTCGACTGTATTTTCTGTAAAACGATATTCCACACGATTTAACACGTACTCATAAATACGGAAACAGTCTACATAATCTGTAACAACCTCCATAATATGAATTACCTCGTTTCGAAGTTCTTCAATCGCAGTAATATCGCATTTATGCTGTTCATCTAATATTTGATTTTTTACTATCTGATGAAACTTTTGATATAATTCTGCAAATTTTGCTTCTGTCGCATTATTTTCCTGTAAAATATCATATACTGTATAATCATTCATTGATAACTTCATAAATGCCAATCCATTATACAACGATGCCATACCTGTTGCGTATTTCTTTAAATTTTCTTTTAAATTCTTTCCTTTTGAAATCTCATGTGAAATGTAATTTAAGTCCTTCATTACGAACAGTCTCCTTCATTTATCCATTTGTAGGATTACTTCAAATTCAACTTGTTCAGTACATCACTAAAATCAAATGTTGCAAAATAATCCTTTGGTGTCTCCGCTCTACGAATCATTTGAACAGAGCCATCTTCTTTCAATAACAATTCTGCTGATTTCAATTTACCATTATAATTATATCCCATTGCAAAACCATGCGCTCCCGTGTCATGAATAATGAGATAATCACCCATATCAATCTTTGGCAACTTTCGATCAATCGCGAATTTGTCATTATTTTCACATAAAGAACCTGTTACATCATACATATGGTCACATGGTGCATTTTCTTTTCCTGCAACAGTAATGTGATGATATGCTCCATACATTGCCGGACGCATCAAATTTACTGCACATGCATCCACACCGATATATTCTTTATGCGTATGTTTTTCATGAATTGCCTTTGTAACAAGACAACCATATGGGGCAAGCATAAATCTTCCGAGTTCTGTATAAATTGCAACATCCCCCATACCTGCCTTTGTCAAAATTTCATCATATACTTTGTGAACCCCTTCGCCAATAACAGCAATATCGTTCGGTTCCTGATCCGGCTTATATGCCACGCCAATCCCACCTGACAGATTGACAAAACGAATATCTGCACCTGTTTTTTCCTTTAATTCAACTGCAAGTTCAAATAAAATCTTAGCAAGTGCAGGATAATATTCATTCGATACTGTATTGCTTGCAAGGAAGGAATGAATTCCAAAATGTTTTACACCTTTACTCTTTAAGATACGAAATGCTTCAATAATCTGATCATGTGTCATACCATATTTTGCATCTCCCGGATTATCCATAATAGATGTTCCAAGTTGAAAATATCCACCCGGATTATAACGGCAGCTCATCATCTCTGGAAACTTTCCATCAAGAGCCTTTTCTAATGTTTCAATATGTGTAATATCATCTAAATTGATTGTTGCACCAATTTTATTTGCATACTGAAATTCTTCAATCGGTGTATCATTTGAAGAAAACATAATCTCTTCCGGCTTATAATCTAATGCATAGCCCATCATTAATTCCGTCATAGAAGAACAGTCCACACCGCAGCCATAATCTTTTAGAATCTGCAAAATATATGGATTTGGAGTCGCTTTCACCGCAAAATACTCCCGATATCCTTTATTCCACGAAAATGCTTCTTTTAATTTCTTTGCATTCTCACGAATTCCTTTTTCATCATACAAATGATATGGCGTAGGATACTGTTGGTCAATTTTCTGTAACTGCTCTAATGATACAAATGTTTTCTTCTGATTCATTGCTTTTGTAGTTCCTTCCTATACACACTTTTTCAATTTTGCATTTAACTTATTAATAAAATTATTTTTCAACTTTGTACTGTAAACGCTGACAGCCGTTAAAAGCTGTTGGATTTACGTCTACATTGCTGCAGTACTCTGCATGTACCAAATTAATACAATTTGCAAAAGCCTCTTCTCCAATACGTTCCAAAGACGAAGGCAGCACAACCTCCTGCAAATTATAGCAGTCTTCAAAGGCATTATGTTCAATCTCTCGAACACCTTCCGGTAAAACAATCTTAACAACATCTTCTCTTCCTGAAAAAATATTTTCATCAATAATGCTGTAATCACTTCTTTCAATGCCCTTTGTTGTCTTATTACGCAAAAAAACTAAAATCTTACTATTATTATTCATATTAAATCCCCCATTCTTAACTCAATTACAATAAACTTCTGATTACATTATTCACTTTTTCTAAGAGATACCGCCAATGGACTTACCATTGCTGCCTGCATCTCATATAATGACTGTGCAGTAGTAACATTTTCATCCTGATTTGTATTCTGAATTACCATGTTTTGTGATTGCTGATTCTGTGTATCCTGCCCTTGAACAACAGAATCTATCATATTGGGATTATCAGCTGTTTGTGTAATATTTGTTTCTTCTTTTGCATCTGTTAATCTTTTTTCATAAATTTCCTTGTACGTATTCAGAAGCACTTCATAATCTTCATACCGAAACAACGGTGAAGTATTTTCACTGCTTTCATATGCCTTTGCTTTTAACATATCTTCAACTGTCGGATAAGAGATTCCAATCTTAATTTCTCCCTGTCCTTCAATCGCATCTGTCGGCATCTTATTGCTATGCACTTCAACATCCGGTGCCTCTTGTGCGGTTACGCGACTCAAATCTGTTGCAGAAGCCCCTTCAATGGTTCTCGAATCATTTTCCAATGCTCCTCCCAACAAATCATTTATCTTCTCTATATAATGCAATGTCTGATCATATGGCGGAACTCCTCCATATTTCTGAACAGAGCCACTTCCTGCATTATATGCTGCAAGAGCTAGTGTAACATTACCATTATAATCATCTAAAAGATACCCCAGCATCTTTGCCCCACCTGTGATACTCTGTTCTGCATCAAACGGATCTTCAACCCCAAGCGACTCTGCTGTTGCCGGCATAAGCTGCATCATTCCCATAGCTCCGCAGTAAGACACCGCACTCGCATCAAAGCCTGACTCAGCCTGTGCTACCGCTTTTAAAAGGTTGACATCCACTCCATATTCATCTGACACTTTCTGAAATATCTCATCCAACGTCAAATCATTCGTCTCTATTGCATTGTATACAGAATCAAATTCGCCTGTACTCTCTGAATCCGTGCTATCATTCTGCACCTGATATTGGTTACCATCAACAAAACTGACTGCACTAACTATATCCATGAATTCATTGTCTCCTTTGCATTATTCTTTTCTATTATATCACTTTATTGCTCTAATGAAAAGTAGGTATCAAGTACTGATTTTGCAACATACTGTGCACTTTGTACTCCACTAAAACCACCCTCTAACACAACGCTGATTGATACTTTTGGTAGTTCCTCCGGCGCAAATCCAACAAACCATGAATGATAGTTCGTCGAATTATCATATTGTGCTGAGCCGGTCTTTCCTACTGCATCATAAGATGAATTGCGGAATGCATGTCCCGTTCCCTGCGTAACAACTGCACGCATATACTCCGTCAGTTTATATGCTTCGTCCGGTGTGATTACATTCGCCACCGCTACCTCCGGTTGGTTTTGTGAAACAACCGTTCCATTTACATCCTGAATTCTATCAACAAGATATGGCTTCATCATCGTTCCGCCTGTTGCAATAGTTGATGCAATCAGTAAATTGTGTAATGGCGAAATCATTGTTTTTCCCTGTCCGATTCCCGTTTCCTGTGCCTCACTGATACCGGAATCACCGTCCAAATGAAAACTACTCTTACTGTATTCAATACTAATCGGAATACTCGAATTAAACAGAAATGTTGTGCACAAATTTCTAAATTGTGTATTACTCAATTGTGTTCCAATGGTAGAAAATGCCGAATTACATGAGTTTGCAAATGCTGTTTTCAGCGTTTCATATCCATGTGCCGTGTTGTCAAAACACGGAATTGTCGTTCCGCCTTCTATATATGCAGAGCCACTACATTGATAAGCAAATGCATCATCGCTGCCATTTTCCCTCAAATATTCCAAAGCTGTCATAATCTTAAATGTCGATCCCGGTGCATATAATCCTTGCGTTGCACGATTCAGCAATACAGAATCTGCACTATTATATGTCAGCCACTCCGTATAATCAGTCGATGCATCATTCGGATTGTAATCTGGTTTAGAAACCATAGCCAGAATTTTTCCAGTGTCCGGTTCCATCACAACAACCGCACCTTTGTTCGCTCCCAATGCATCAAATGCAGCTTCCTGCAATTCCGGAATAAGTGTTGTAACAACGGTATTTCCCATTGCCTTACCATTTGCAGAATCATTTGACAGCTTAGATAAAATCCCTTCGCCACTCGACAGTAAATTATAATTTTCCGCCCCTTCTACTCCTGTTTTAGCAGAGTTAAGTCCTATCACATGGCAAAAAATATTATCAAACGGATATTTTCGCACTTCATGTCCTTCTTCATCAATCTGCGTTGTAGCAAGAACTGAGCCGTCTGCAGCAAGAATATCCCCTCTTGTTACTTTTGCTTCCTGATTATCTACTCTGCTGTTATACGGATGATTAATTACATCCGGTGCCAGCTCATAATTAAAATACACAAGATAACCTATCATCAGCATAAAAAGTCCTGCAAAAAAGAAGGATATTATATTGGTTTCCCGGTTACGTAACTCTCTGTCTCTTTTTTCTAAAATATCACTTTTCGTCGCCGGCTTGCTGTATTTTTTTGCTGTTTTTTGTCTTTTTTCTTCTCTGCTCATATCCAGTTTCACCTTCATCCTGTCTCATATTATACATTCCATTAATTAACGCAAACATAAATAACGAACTGACGATCGAACTTCCGCCATAACTAACAAATGGCAACGTTACCCCTGTCATTGGAATTAATTTGATTGCTCCACCTACCGTCAAAAATACCTGAAATCCATAAGTAACACCAATTCCTACTGCCACTAATCTATAAAACAGCGTTCTGCAGCGAGATGCAATATTCATCATCAATATCAGATTATTTAAACAAATTAATAATAACGCAATCGTAAAGATTGCCCCAAATTCTTCTGTCAATGCAGAAAACATAAAATCTTTTTCTGCTACCGGAATCTTTGCAGGCATTCCCTGACCTAAACCGTATCCAAACCAGGAACCCATCCCCAGTGCAAATAACGACTGGCAAATCTGATACCCCGTTGTCTCAATCGTTGCCCACGGATCTTTCCAAATTGCTACACGATTCTGTACATGTGTAAACAACTTATAAGCCACGAAACCTGCTGCACTTCCAGCTACAACTCCCGCTGCCAGATAACGAACCTGTCTGGTTGCCGTATAAAGCATCATAATATATACAACAAAAAATATTAATGCAGCTCCTAAATCATTTGATATTACAAGTACAATCACATGTGCTGCAGCTGCGATTGATACTGCTACAATCTGTTTGAATGAGCACGATTTATTAAATAAAGATGCTACGAACATGATATATAAAATTTTAACAAACTCTCCCGGCTGTACAGATATTGAGCCAACTGTTAATACCAGATTTGCGCCAAATACTTTCTTCCCAAATAATACCGCAACAAGAAGCCCTAGTCCGACAAGACAATATAACCAGCCAAAATTACGAAAACTTCTGACTGACTTGAGTAACCACGGAACAAAAAATGTCACAATCATACCTGCTGCTGCAATCAAAAACTGCTTCACGCACTTATCAAAGTCCAGTCTTGCTATCATCACAAACCCAATTGCCATCAGCGTACACATATTATTAACCAACAACCTTGATGCCCTAGGATATATCACGTCGTAAATCATCAATGTAATGAATAGAAAAACAAACTGTGCAAAATACAGATATACATACCGCATATCTTCTTCATTTAATATAAATAAAATCAAAAATCCCAACAAGTGCATTACAAACATAAAAACAAGCTGTACCGCACCAATACGTCTTTTTGCCCGTTCTGTCTGCATAACAGCTCCCCAATAGGATGCCAATGTATACAATGCAATCAGAATTGCAAAAACATATTTTGAAATTTCAATAAATAACGCCTGCATTACTCAACCCCCAGAACAAAATGTCCTCTGTATCTGTCATTTTCTGTAATAATATCCTGTACCAGTGCTGCATAGGAATCTGTTTTTTCTATCAAATCCATACGAAGATACTGTGGTGACACTTCTGCAATCTCATCTTCCATATCCAGCAAATATAATGATTTGCTGTGATACATAACACTATAGCAAAATGCACATCTGCTCTGAACAACATACTGCTGCTTTTTCTGATCTGACAATACAACCTTTCCATTCGCATGATCACAGCGTCCCAATGTTCTTTTTACACATTGTTCTGATACCATTACCGGTATTCTTGTATACACCACAAGTTCTACATCAACGCCACATGCCTGCTTGTCAATCATACACATTTCACGTGCAGTCTCTTCATATGGCAATGTCACACGAATCAATGTCAGTCCTTGATTTTCCACAAAATCTTTTAACTGTATCAATGCCTGTGTATTCCATATATACAAGCTCGCATCTGTAATTATCTTTGACGGAATCCGTAATTGTTCTTTATGCATCACTGCGATAACACCAATCTGCTCAATATTACGCACAACAAATGCATCGACAGACATTTCCTGATTGTCATGCTGTACACTCTGTAAGATTCTCTCTTGCAAACGCTCTTCATGTTTTCCAGTCGTAACATACGGAAGAACACACGCAACCTGAATTCCCATCTTATGAAAATCTTCCACCGCCCGTTGAACGCTCATTGCATCCTGTTCATACAAAACATCTTCAATATAAATCCACTGCGGTTTATTTTCAGATGAAAATGTATCTAACTGCTCCAGCGTCGTTACTGTCACACTATGTCCATATTCTGAAATGGACTTATTCGCATAAACCTCTTCCTCTAACCATGTATCATCTGTCATACGGTGCATCTCTGATTCCGGCAATATTTTCTTGTATTCTTCAGCAATTCGTGACCGCAATTGTGCAAATGCACTTCTTCTCAGTTCATTTAACTGTCCTATTGGTACAAATGCATTTTCTGAAATTTCCGTTGTAATATTTCCAATTACAAATGGAGTATCCCCTGTCTTTCTCAACTGCATTTCTGCCTTTTCTTTTGCAATCGGCTGCTTCTGCGCTTCTAATACTATATCACCTTCCACATGAACAGAAATACCACGTTCTGTTTCTGTAAGAATCAGCTGCATTGGCTCTGCAGTATGCAAAAAACAGGCAGCGTCCACCTGCTGTTTACAGATATTTTTCACATAATTTTCTTCTACCTCACGAACAATTCTTCCATTTCTGGTTCTATTTAGAATCATTCCTTCTGTTAACTGATATTTTTTCGGAAGATTCACAACAAAACGTTCTCCGACATGATATGTCTGTCCACTTGAAAATGAATTATCTCTGTCAATTTCAAATACGTCCTGTGGATGAATCTGCTCTAATGCTTCAAATGTAACTTTTCCTGAGTGATTTGCACACACTTTTAATGCCTGTGTCCCCATATGATTTGGTCTTGATACGGACATCATTTTTGCGCCCTTCTTTGAATTATAATATCCTGAAGTAAACGCACCACGATTATACAAATCCATTAAATCTAAGCGATCCTGTTCTGCCACATGATACTTTTTCCCTTTTGCAAAATACATATCCACATATTTGCGATATAATGCCGTAACACCTGCTGCATACGTCACATTTTTCATTCTGCCTTCTATTTTCAAAGAATATACACCGGCTTCAATAATCTGTGGCAAAATATCCAGTGCACACATATCTTTTGGACTTAAGACAAAGCCTTCTTTTGCTCCATTTATCTTATTGTGCTGTGCATCTGATACATCATATTCCATACGACACGGCTGTGCACAACGCCCTCTATTCCCGCTTCGTCCACCATTCATACTGCTAAGCAGACATTGTCCTGAATAACAGTAACACAATGCGCCGTGAACAAAACTTTCAATTTCCACATCAGTTGTTTCATGAATAGCCTGTATTTCTTTCAAATTTAGTTCTCTTGCCGTAACAACACGGGCTGCGCCCATATCCTGCAAAATCTTTGCAGCATTCTTTCCGGTAATCGCCATCTGTGTACTCGCATGAATCGCCATATCCGGAAAATGGGCGTGTACCACTCGAAACACCCCCATATCCTGTACAATTACAGCATCCAGTCCTGCTTCATAGAAAGGTGTTAAATATTCTACAAGTCTGCTTTCTAATTCTCTTTCCTTCAACAACGTGTTCACTGTAAGATATATTTTTCTGTTGTATAAATGCGCATACTCTATTGCTTCCAGCAACTCTTCTTTGTTAAAGTTGCCTGCATAGGCACGCGCACCAAAATGATCTCCACCGAGATATACTGCATCCGCACCTGCATGAATTACCGCCTTCATAATTTCAAAAGAGCCGGCTGGTGCTAATACCTCGACTGTTCTATTCCATTCTCTCACACAATCCTCTATTCCTCTGTCTCATGTGCTTTCATCTTTTCTAACTGCTCTTTTAATTCCTGCTTCTCCTTTGTCAGAGAATCAATCTTAATCTGTGCAGCAATCAGCTCATGTTTCAGATCATATATCTGTTTTTCTTTATTATCCGCCTCTGTCTGCAGGCTATCCCCTAACTGTTTTGCCTTAAAATAATCATCTGCCAGATTCAGATACATTACCATGGTTTTATAATCTGCTGTCAATCTACGGGCTGCATCATTTGAATTTACCTCTTGCAGCTTATTGTTTATATGTGCAGCTACTTTCTGTAAATATTCTTCGCTCTCATAGCCACACACCGTATATATTTTTCCTCCGATTGCAACTTCTGCATTATTCTTCGATGACATTACGCCCTCCTGACTTTATCTCTATCGTTCCACACTATTTATATGCTTGTTTTTATCTTTTCTGCCTCGCAAAAGCGCGCTTTCGCGCTCCTTAATCTGCTTCGCAGATTCTTGCTTCCGTATCGGCTCGACAAAAACAAATGCCGCCTGCGGCGTCGCTTGTTTTTGCTTTTATTTTGCCTCGCAAAA
>AUXO013227007.1_pt1 | contig 95385 bp, 83 predicted proteins | sample 768731 | NCBI WGS metagenome assembly AUXO01 (sample SAMN02715735, study PRJNA202380) | gut metagenome | biome: sheep rumen | host: Ovis aries | place: New Zealand: Palmerston North
GTGGCTCTCAAGCTCTAAAAAGGTGGCTCTGAAGAGTTGTAATATTCAGTTACAAAGTCTGTATCATTTCCCAGCCGGACTGGAAGGATGAGGAAAGTATTAATTTGTTTGGAGAACCAAGGCTTGGTTTTTTGGTAAGCAGTGGAAATATGGATTCCATGGTAAATCACTATACGGTAAATAAGAAAAGAAGACATAGTGATGCCTATACTCCGGGAGGCGTAGCAGGAAAACGTCCGGACCATGCCACCGTTGTTTACTGCAATTTGATCCGAAAGAAGTATAAGAAAACCCCGATTATCATTGGGGGAATTGAAGCTAGTTTAAGACGTTTGGCCCACTATGATTATTGGTCCAATAAGATGAAACGGTCCATTTTAATGGATTCTGGGGCAGATCTTTTAATGTATGGAATGGGAGAACTGGCCACGGTGGAAATGGCAGACGCTTTAAATGCCGGAATCGAGGTAAAGGATTTAACCTTTTTAAAGGGAACGGTTTATAAGACAAAAAGCATTGACCACGTGTACGATGGAATCCTCTTGCCGTCTTGGGAGGAGGTTTCAGAAAACAAGGAATCCTATGCCAAATCCTTTTTTACTCAATATCAAAACACTGACTTTGTTACAGCGAAACCCTTGATTGAAGACTACGGTGGCAAGGGCTATGTGGTTCAAAATCCACCTCAAAGACCTTTAAATATGCAGGAGTTTGATGATGTGTGTGAACTACCTTATGAGAATACCTATCATCCTTCCTATCAGAAGGCTGGAGGTGTTCCGGCAATTTCGGAAATTCGTTTTTCACTGACCAGTAACCGAGGTTGTTGTGGTGGTTGTAGTTTTTGTGCCATCACTTTCCATCAGGGAAGAATTGTACAGGCAAGAAGTCAGGAATCTTTGCTCCGAGAGGCCAAGGCTATGACCAAAGATCCGGATTTTAAGGGATATATCCATGACGTAGGTGGGGCAACCGCAGATTTTCGAGGGCCTGCTTGTAAGAAACAGATGACCAAGGGAGCCTGTCCAAACAAGCAGTGTATGTGGCCGGAAATTTGTAAAAATATGAAGGTGGACCATTCCGATTTGGTAAGCCTCCTTAGAAAGCTTCGGGCTCTTCCTGGGGTGAAGAAGGTCTTTATCCGGTCTGGAATTCGTTTTGATTACCTAATGGCAGATCCAGATGATACCTTCTTAAGGGAATTATGTAAATATCATGTATCAGGACAACTAAGGGTGGCTCCGGAACATGTTACGGATCATGTTCTTGCCCTTATGGGAAAACCAAAGGCCAAGGTATATCAGGATTTCGTAAAGAAATTCCAAAAGGTAAATAAGGAACTTGGAATGAACCAATATGTGGTTCCCTATCTGATTTCCTCCCATCCGGGCTCTCGCCTGGAAGATGCGGTGGCTCTGGCAGAATCCATTCGGGATATGGGCTATATGCCAGAACAGGTTCAGGATTTTTATCCAACTCCATCAACCATGGCAACGGTTATGTACTACACCGGATTAGACCCTAGGACTATGAAGAAGGTAACTGTCATATCTAATCCTCATGAAAAGGCCCTGCAAAGAGCCCTTCTTCAGTACCGAAAGCCGGAGAATTACGATTTGGTCAAAGAGGCTCTTCTTCGAGTAAAACGAGAAGATCTGATTGGGTTTGGAGAAAAATGTCTCATTCCACCTAGAAAAATGAAAAGCAATCATAAAACCAAGGGTGGAAATAAGAAAAGAAATAGAAGATAAAAAGTCTGCATCTGTTTCACACAGATGCAGATTTTTTATACTTCATCATAATTTGGCCAAGGTTTTTGGTCTTTGATGCATTCTTTGATTTTACTGTAAAAGCGAACCTTGTGTTCTAGGTGGTCAAGTCCGGATTTTAAATCTTCCAGTTCCTCCAAAAGTTCCTTCTTTTGACTTAAGACCAGGTCCAAAATCTGGTCGATATTACCGTTTATGTCCTTTTCATATTGGAAGAAAAGAAGGATTTTTTGAAGGGGAACCTTGGCCTGCTTAAAGCACTCAATAGCTGCCAAACGGTCGATATGCTTTTGGTGATAGACCCTTCTTTGATGTTCGTCGTGAACCACGCCTTCTAAAAGTCCCAAATCTTCATAGTAGCGAAGCGTGGAGGTTTTTAAATTAAATTGCTTGGATAAATCACGAATGGTATAGGTTTTCATATATCCTCCTTTTCTTAGAAATGGTGATAATGCTTGCCCCTGGTAAATACATTTCTTTTTATAGGAATACGAAGGGCAATTAATCTCTCCTCATTCCCAATGAACTTGGCTCCAAATACAGGATCTCCCAGGAGGTTGTATATTTTATAACGCTTGTAAATCAACTCTAAAGGAGCGGTATCTTTTAAATGTAAGTCCACACTTACGGTAAAGGAATCTGAAGGCAGGCTTTTAAGATCTAAATAATAGTGATAGTTTAAGGTTTCGCCCTCTACCTGTGGGGGAACTACGATTGGATCTGCTCCTTCTGGGGTGATGGTGTAAGTGATTTTATCAATCCAATCAATGCTTAGGTCCATGGAATCAGTTAAATGAAGGTCTACAAGATTGTACTGCAGGTCTATAACATTTAAATTTAAGGCAGAAGAGTTTACCGTATCCTGCTTTAAGGCCTTGCTCATGGTAAGGTCGGCCAGGGAATCCATAAAATCGGAATGGAGTTTTAAATTTTCGTTTAAGGTTTTATAACCGTATTCCTCTACCAAGGTTTGGCAACCGGCATATAGGTTGGTTCCAAGGCCTAATTTGTCTCCTTCAATGCTTGCGCCTAAGGCAGCAAGGGTGGTAGGGAAGAGGTCCATGGTGGTGTAAACCCTAGGAATCGATGGGTTTTTATTTTCCTTAGCTGAGTTAATAATAGTGGTATAGGTTTTTCGGATGTAATCCGAAGAAACCGAATTACAGTAATCAGAATCCATGGTGGCGTGGTCGCCACAAAGGATAATGGTTGTATTGGCATAAAAGTCCTGCTCCTGAATCCAAGAAACAAATTCGGAAATCTGTTTGCTAGAACAAGCAATGACATTGGAATACTGGTCATCTCCGTATTCATTCCCACAGTTTTCACATACGTATCCATCTTCAAAATGAGTATCCACGGTTAACATAGAAAAATTAAAAGGTTTTGAAGATGTGGCAAGTTCCGTCAGGGTTCTTTTAGCATTGGTAATTAATTTCTCATCTTCATAGCCCCACCAGACTTGGTAGTCTTTTGGAATCCAAGCCTGATTTTTTGCATAATAGTAATCCATTAAGGTGTAATTGCCATGTTGCTGAAAATACTTTTGTCTTCCGGCAAAGGTAATGTCGGATCCGCACATAAAGATATTTTGATAGCCTTCTTTGGCCAGGATATCTCCTAAACTGGTAACACCTGGGAAAAAGCTGGTCTGGGTATTCATCTCGTTGCCGTGGATGGAAACCTTTAAAGGAAGTCCCGAGGTCTGGGCAAAAAGTCCGGCCATGGTCCAGGTACAGGAATACATAGGGATACCACCGTTAATCAATTTGCGATTGCCTGAAAAGCTTTCGTTTTCATAGGAAAGTTCACAAAGTTCAGGGATGACATTTTTATCTTCAAATCCTCCGCCGGATTGGGTATCCGCATAGGTGGACTCCATAGACTCTAAGTAGATGTAAATCAGATTTCTTTTCTTTTCCGGAAAGGTGATGGATACCTCTGCCGGATCTACGTAATGTTCCTTAATAAATTCGGAATTGGTATTTTCATTTTTTAGGAAATGAATCAAATCTAATTTTTTATTTGTCAGGTAGCTGCCAAATATCAAACAAAAAAGGCTCACAAGCCATAGACAGGCTGTGAACCGAAAGATGATTCTCTTCTTTCGGTACAAAAGTAGGCCTACTATTACAGCTAGAAGGATGGATAAAAACCAAATGAGACCGTAGGGGAGGATGTACGCCCGAATCATATCTGCGTTCGTTCCCGCAATGGAATTCTTCAGTTGGAAGAATAATTCATCAGGGGAAAGGTTTTGCCAGGTATGGAACATCCATAGTAGACTAACAAATGCAATTACCGAAATAGAAAATATTAAGTATGTAAGGATTACTCCTATTGTTTTTAAGATTTTTTTCAACATGTGACTATTATCATTCGTTTGAATCTGTTACGAATCTTTTAGTCACAGATCAAATGAATGCCTTTCTATCTGTTTCTGGTTCTTCTCATAAACTGATCATTCACGATCGTGTCAAGAGTGAACCCAGATAAAATATAACACTTCATCTTTTCCTGCGCCATAAGAATTTCATTCTTGTCGACGATTTTTTTGAAGTTGGGTACGTCATATACCTTTACCATTGAATTCATATTCATTCACCTCTTTCTGGGCAAGGCCCCGTGCCTAATTAAAAATTCGTCTTTTTTATATTTCTGCTCATTCTATTACAAAGTGATGAATTTTACAATAATTTTTTTGTTGAATTCACGAAACTTTCACGTAAACGTTTTTGTATCATATAAAAGTTCCATGCTCTTACCGGGATTGACTTTGCGCTTGCAATTTTCTATAATGCAAATGAAATTTTTAGGAGGCAGTAAGATGAAGAATATTAAGAAGAATTTTGCAGACCTAATTGGACATACTCCCTTAATGGAGCTTACAAATTTTGAAGAAAAGTATCAGCTTAAGGCAAAGATTTATGCCAAGTTGGAATATTTTAATCCTGCAGGAAGTGTTAAGGACCGAGTGGCTTACTATATGATCCAGGATGCCAGAGAGAAGGGACTTTTAAAGGAGGGGGCGGTTTTAATCGAACCTACTTCAGGAAATACCGGAATCGGGTTGGCAGCGGTAGCCAGTTCCATGGGTTATCGGGCAATTTTAACCATGCCGGAAACCATGTCTGTGGAACGGAGAAAACTTTTAAAGGCTTATGGGGCTGAGATTGTTCTAACGGAAGGAAGCAAGGGAATGGCCGGTGCCATTGAAAAGGCAGAAGAATTAGCAAAAGAGATTCCAAATTCCTTTATCCCAGGACAGTTTGACAATCCTGCCAATGCCAGGGCTCATTTCCTAACCACAGGTCCTGAAATCTATGAGGATACCGAGGGAGAGTTGGATTTCTTTGTGGCAGGCGTAGGAACCGGTGGAACCATAACAGGAACCGGTCAGTATTTAAAGAAAAAAAATCCAAAGATCCAGGTGGTAGCCGTGGAGCCGGCTTCCTCACCGGTGCTTTCTAAGGGTCAGGCAGGGGCTCACGAGATTCAGGGAATTGGAGCGAACTTTGTACCAAAAGTCTTAGATCAGAAGGTATACGATGAAATTATGCCAATTACCAATGAAGATTCCTATGAATTCGCAAGGATCGTGGGAAAGGCAGAAGGTATTCTGGTGGGCATTTCCTCAGGGGCAGCCTTAAAGGCCGCTTATGATCTGGCGCTTCGTCCAGAAAATCAAGGAAAGTCTATTGTAGTCCTCTTCCCGGATACAGGAGACCGCTACTTATCTACCCCTTTATTTTCTTAAGGAATGATTTGACGTAGGCAAAGAAGCCGTTTTAAGAGAGGAGTTTTGAATGTTGTTCAGAATTCCTTCCCTTGGAGCGGCTTTTTACTCATTTTTGACACTTTACTATAAAGAAGGGTTTGTGTTATAATCTAGTCTGTTATAAAAGGCGAAGTGTTTCTATACGCTTCCAGGAAAGGATAGACAAATGAGTAAGGTAATATTAACGGGAGATCGTCCAACTGGTCGCCTACATTTAGGACATTATGTTGGCTCTTTAAGAAGAAGAGTAGAATTACAAAACGAAGGTGATTTTGATGAGATGTATATCATGGTTGCGGATGCCCAGGCATTAACGGACAACTTTGATAACCCTGAGAAAGTCAGACAAAACATTATTGAGGTAGCATTAGACTATTTATCTTGTGGAATCGACCCTTCTAAGGTACATATCTTCATTCAGTCACAGATTCCGGAACTTTGCGAATTAAGTTTTTATTATATGAATCTGGTTACCGTTTCAAGACTGCAGAGAAATCCTACAGTAAAGACTGAGTTAAAGATGAGAAATTTTGAGAACAGCATTCCGGTTGGTTTCTTTACTTATCCAATTAGTCAGGCAGCAGATATTACCTTATTTAAGTCTAATATTATTCCGGTTGGGGAAGATCAGCTTCCTATGATTGAACAGGCAAGAGAAATTGTACGTAGCTTTGGTAACATCTATTCGGAGGGCGTTTTGGTGGAGCCAAAGGCTGTGATTCCTCAAAATGACGTCTGCAGAAGACTTCCTGGTACAGATGGTAAGGCCAAGATGAGTAAGTCACTTGGTAACTGCATCTATCTTTCCGATTCGGCCAAGGATGTAAAAACCAAGGTAATGAGCATGTACACAGATCCAAACCATCTTAAGATCGAGGATCCGGGACAGGTAGAAGGGAATGCCGTATTTACCTACTTAGATGCATTTGCAGAGGATGCGCATTTTGAAAAGTACCTTCCTGAGTATAAGAACTTAGATGAGTTAAAGGCTCACTACACCCGTGGTGGTTTAGGAGATGTTAAGGTAAAGAAGTTCTTAATTAAGGTTTTAGAGGAGACCCTTGCTCCAATTCGCGAAAGAAGAGCGGAATTGGAGAAGGACATTCCCGGTGTTTATAAAATCCTGGAAGAGGGAACTTTGTACGCTAGAAACGTTGCCAAGCAGACCATGGCTGAGGTAAAGAATGCCATGCAGATCAACTACTTTGAAGATGAGGAATTGATCAAAGAACAGGCAAAACGTTTTGCCAATAAGAATGCTTAAAAATTATTGAATATTATATAGGAGGATTCCATGGCTAATATCATTTCAGATGAGACCATTGATTACGTTGGAATTTTAGCCCAGCTTGAGCTTTCTGACCAGGAGAAAGAGCAGGCCAAGAAAGACCTGGGCACCATGCTTGACTATATTGACAAGCTTAACGAACTTGATGTAACTGGTGTAAGTCCAATGTCACATGTATTTCCTGTTTGGAACGTCTTCCGTGAGGATCAGGTAACGAATGGGGATGACCATGAGAACATGTTGGCAAATGCACCAGAAGAGAAGAACGGTCAATACGTTGTTCCAAAGACGGTAGAATAGGAGGGCAATATGAGTGTTTTAAATCTTACTGCCGTTTCTTTGGGAAAGAAGATTCAGGCCGGTGAACTATCTGCGGTAGAGGCAACTCAGGAGGTTTTAGCCCAGGTAGAGCGTGTAGAAAAAGACGTACATAGTTACGTTTCATATGATGGAGAGGCTGCTTTAAAAAGAGCGAAAGAGGTTCAACAGTTAATTGATGAAAAGAAATTAACCCACCCACTTGCCGGTGTACCGGTTGCCATTAAGGACAACATGTGTACCAAGGGAGTAACGACCACTTGTAGTTCTAAGATCCTTTCAAATTTTGTGCCACCATACTCTTCTACAGCAGTAGAAAAGCTTGAGGCAGCAGGAGCGATTATGATTGGTAAGACCAACATGGATGAATTTGCCATGGGTTCTACCACTGAGACTTCTGCGTATGGTATCACAAGAAATCCATGGAACCTAGACCATGTTCCGGGAGGATCTTCCGGTGGTTCTTGCGCAGCGGTTGCAGCCAATGAGGCAATCTATGCCTTAGGTTCTGATACAGGAGGATCCATTCGTCAGCCATCTTCCTTTTGTGGTGTAACTGGAATTAAGCCTACCTATGGAACCGTTTCTCGTTTTGGGTTAATCGCTTATGGTTCTTCCTTAGATCAGATTGGACCGGTTGCCAAAGACGTAAGAGATTGTGCAACCATCCTTTCTACCATTTCCGGTTACGATTCGAAGGACTCTACCTCTATTAAGAGAGAAGATTATGACTTTAATCAGTATCTGGGTCAGGATATTAAGGGACTTCGTATTGGTGTTCCTAAGGGATACTTTAAAGAAGGTTTAGATAAGGAAGTTGCTGATCATGTTCTTTCGCTTGCCAAGACCTTAGAGGCCCAGGGTGCAGTTGTGGAAGAGTTTGATCTTTCCTTAGTGGAATATGCAATTCCTGCTTACTATGTAATCGCAGATGCAGAAGCCAGTTCTAATCTGGAACGGTTTGATGGTGTTAAGTATGGCTATCGTGCCAAGGAATATAATGGTCTTCATGATATGATAAAGAAAAGCCGTTCCCAGGGATTTGGTCCTGAGGTAAAGAGACGTATTATGCTTGGTTCCTTTGTATTAAGCTCCGGTTACTATGATGCTTATTACTTAAAGGCACTTCGCACAAAGGCTTTAATTGTTAAGGCTTTTGATGAGGCATTTGCCAAGTATGATGTGATTCTTGCCCCTGCTGCTCCAACAACAGCACCAAAGATTGGCTCCTCTCTTGCAGATCCAATCAAGATGTATCTGGGAGATATTTATACCATCTCAGTAAATCTTGCAGGTCTTCCAGGTATCACAGTTCCTGTTGGAAAGGATAAGAATGGCCTTCCAATCGGTGCTCAGTTAATTGGAAACAGATTCCGTGAGGATGTTTTGTTTAAGGCAGCCTATGCATATGAGCAGACTAAGACCTATGAGATGTGTGATCTTGCACAGAAAGGAGTAAACTAGAATGGCAAAACAGTATGAAACTGTCATTGGTTTGGAAGTTCATGTAGAGCTTGCAACCAAAACCAAGATTTTCTGTGGATGTTCCACTGCATTTGGTGGAGATCCGAATACCCATACCTGTCCGGTTTGTACCGGTATGCCCGGTTCCCTTCCTGTACTTAATAAGAAGGTCGTTGAGTATGCAATGGCGGTTGGTTTAGCGACGAATTGTACCATTACCCAGGATTGTAAGTTTGATCGTAAGAATTATTTCTATCCAGACAATCCTCAAAATTATCAGATTTCTCAGCTTTATCTTCCAATTTGCAGAGATGGTCATGTAACCATTGAAACAGCGAATGGACCAAAGGACATTCGAATCCATGAAATTCATATGGAAGAGGATGCAGGTAAGCTGGTACATGATGATTTTACAGATTCCTCTTATGTAGACTACAACCGTTCTGGCGTTCCTTTGATTGAGATTGTATCAGAGCCGGATATGAGAAGTGCAGAAGAGGTGATCGCATACTTAGATGCTCTTCGTATGGCAGTACAGTACCTGGGAGCTTCAGATTGTAAGCTTCAGGAAGGCTCCATGAGAGCAGACGTAAACTTATCGGTTCGTGAGGTGGGTTCTAGTGAATTTGGAACCAGAACAGAAACCAAAAACTTAAATTCCTTTAAGGCAATTGCAAGATGTATTGCCAATGAGACAGAGCGTCAGATTGATTTAATCGAAGCTGGTGAAAAGGTTGTACAGGAAACCAGAAGATGGGATGATAATAAGGAATACTCTTACGCAATGCGTTCTAAAGAGGATGCTCAGGATTATCGTTATTTCCCGGATCCTGACCTGGTACCAATCCACATTTCAGACGAATGGATTGAACAAATTAAACAGGACCAGCCGGAACTTCGTCCGGAAAAGAAGAAGCGTTACATGGAAGAATATTGTCTTCCGGAATATGATGCCAATATTCTTACCGGTGTGAAGCACCTGGCAGATCTCTTTGAATCTGTGGTTGATTTTGGGAAAAAGCCTAAGGAAGTCAGCAACTGGTTAATGGGTGATACCATGAGACTGGTTAAGGAAAAAGAGATGGAGTTAGAGGAAATCGATTTTGATGCAAAACATCTTGCGAGTCTGATTGATTTAATTGAAGCTGGCACCATAAATCGTACCGCGGCCCGTGAAGTATTTGAACATATTTTTGAAGAAAATATCGATCCGGTTGCCTATGTGGAAGAACATGGATTAAAGCAGGACAATAACGAAGAAGGACTTAGAAGCATTGTTAGTGAGGTAGTAAAGAACAATCCAAAATCCGTGGAAGATTACCATGCCGGCAAGACAAAAGCCTTGGGATTCTTGGTTGGACAGACAATGAAAGCATCAAAGGGTAAGGCAAATCCTGCCCTGGTGAATAAATTGATCATGGAACTTTTAACAAAGTAATAAGGGAAAAAACAAATGAAAGAATATACAACGACTCAGAGTAGTGAAGACGAAGTACACGAGGAATGTGGCGTTTTTGGTGTCTATGATTTAGATGGTGAAGACGTGGCATCTACCATTTATTATGGTTTATTTGCCTTACAGCACAGGGGACAGGAGTCCTGCGGAATTGCTGTCACAGATACGGACGGCCCTAAAGGTCAGGTGCATTCTCATAAGGGAATGGGCCTGGTAAATGAAGTCTTTGAACCAAACCATTTAGAAAATCTAAAGGGAAATATCGGAGTAGGCCATGTACGTTATTCTACTGCCGGTGCCTCTACCAGAGAGAACGCTCAGCCCTTGGTATTAAATTATGTAAAGGGAACCTTGGGACTTGCTCACAATGGTAATTTGATCAATGCCTTGGAGCTTCGTCATGAATTAGAGTACACCGGAGCAATTTTCCAAACCACCATTGATTCGGAGGTAATTGCTTATCATATCGCCAGGGAGCGTGTGAATTGTCAGTCGGTAGAACTTGCGGTTTCAAAGGCTATGGATAAGATTAAGGGTGCTTATGCCCTTTGCGTTATGAGTCCCAGAAAGCTGATTGGAGCCAGAGATCCTTTTGGATTTAAGCCGCTTTGTATTGGAAAGCGTGGGAATGCTTACCTTTTATCCTCTGAGACCTGTGCCTTAGATACCGTAGGAGCCACCTATGTTCGAGATGTAGAGCCGGGAGAGATTGTAACCATTACCAAGGATGGAATCGCTTCCGATCGGAGCCACTGTCTTCCAAAAGAGAAGGAAGCAAGATGTGTTTTTGAGTATATTTATTTTGCCAGACCGGATAGCGTGATTGATGGAGTCTCTGTTTACCACGCTAGAATCCAGGCTGGAAAATTCCTGGCCATGGATAGTCCGGTAGAGGCAGACTTAGTGGTTGGAGTTCCGGAGTCCGGTAATGCAGCAGCCCTTGGCTACTCTATGCAGTCGGGAATCCCTTATGGTACAGCATTTGTGAAGAATACCTATGTTGGACGAACTTTTATTAAGCCTAAGCAAAGTGCAAGAGAGTCCAGCGTAACTGTGAAGTTAAACGTGTTAAAAGAAGCAGTGAATGGCAAGCGAGTGATTATGATTGATGATTCCATCGTTCGTGGAACTACCTCTGCTAGAATCGTTCATATGCTTCGGGAGGCAGGAGCAAGTGAAGTTCACGTTCGAATTTCATCTCCTCCATTTATCAGTGAGTGTTACTTTGGAACCGATATTCCTTCTAAGGACCAGCTGATTGCCCATGAAAGAAGCGTAGAAGAAATCTGCCAATTAATTGGTGCAGATTCTCTGGGTTACTTGGAATTTGACCGTCTATCAGAAATGGCCGGTGGACTTCCGATTTGTACCGGATGTTTTAACGGAAACTATCCGCTGGAGCCTCCCAAGGAGGATATCCGTGGAAACTATGATAAATAATTTAATACGGCAAAGATGTCGACAAAGAAAAGGAGATTGATTATGGCAACAGACAGATATAGCAGTCCACTTTCAGAGCGTTACGCAAGCAAAGAGATGCAGTATATTTTCTCACAGGACAAGAAGTTTAAGACTTGGAGAAAGTTATGGATCGCTCTTGCTGAAACAGAAAAAGAATTGGGAATCGATATTACCGATGAACAGATTCAGGAATTAAAGGACCATGCAGAGGAAATCAATTATGAGGATGCTAAGAGAAGAGAGAAGGAGTGTCGTCATGATGTAATGAGTCATGTCTATGCTTACGGTCTTTTATGTCCAAAGGCAAAGGGGATCATCCATCTTGGAGCAACCTCTTGTTATGTAGGTGATAACACGGATATTATTATTATGACTGAGGGCTTAAGGCTTGTGAAAAAGAAACTTGTAAATGTAATCGCTCAGCTTGCTAATTTTGCTGATCAGTACAAGAACCAGCCTACACTTGCATTTACTCATTTCCAACCAGCTCAGCCAACTACAGTAGGTAAGAGAGCAACTCTTTGGATGAATGAGTTTATGCTGGATCTTGAGGATCTTGACTATGTACTGTCTACCATGAAGCTTTTAGGTTCTAAGGGAACTACCGGAACTCAGGCTTCTTTCCTAGAACTCTTTGAAGGGGATCACGAGAAGTGTAAGAAGGCAGACCAGTTGATTGCAAAGAAGATGGGATTTAGCGATACCTTCCCTGTTTCTGGACAGACCTATTCCCGTAAGGTTGACACAAGAGTATTAAATGTACTTGCGGGAATTGCAGCATCTGCTCATAAGTTCTCGAACGATATTCGTCTTCTTCAGCACTTAAAGGAGATTGAGGAGCCATTTGAAAAGCAGCAGATTGGATCTTCTGCTATGGCATACAAGAGAAATCCAATGCGTTCGGAGCGTATTGCTTCCCTTGCAGATTATGTAATGGTTACTGCCTTAAACCCGGCTATCGTATCTTCTACCCAGTGGTTTGAGAGAACCCTAGATGATTCAGCAAATAAGAGAATCTCAGTTCCTGAAAGCTTCCTTGCCATTGATGGTATTCTTGATCTTTGCATCAATGTTACCGATGGATTAAAGGTATATGATAAGGTTCTTACCAAGAGACTTATGAGTGAACTTCCATTTATGGCTACCGAAAACATCATGATGGATGCGGTGAAGGCTGGTGGAGACAGACAGGAACTGCATGAGAAGATTCGTGTTCTTTCTATGCAGGCTGGTAAGAATGTAAAGGAAGAGGGTGGAGAGAATAACCTGCTTGAGTTAATTGCAGCAGATCCTTCCTTTAATATGACCTTAGAAGACTTACAAAAGAGTATGGATCCAAGTCGTTATGTGGGACGTGCTCCAGAGCAGGTAACAGAGTACTTAAGAGAAGTTGTTAATCCAGTCCTTGAGGAAAACAAGGATTTACTTGGTGTATCTGTTTCTATTAACGTATAAGAAGAATCGAGTAAGGCAGATTTGTCTTACTCGATTTTATTTTACAAATGAAAATAGAAAGGAAGGAAAAAGCATGAAAAGAATAAAACATTTATTGGGAATAAGTCTGCTCGTTATGTTTGCTTTTTTCTTTTCGAAAGGGGTTTGGGCAGAAGAAGCTTATATGGAGGATAATCAGGACTATGACCTGGTGGTGCAACGAATTACTTCTGCCTTGCTGGCCCATGTCAATGGCTACCAGATCTCCCTTTTGGATTCAAAAGGAAATTCCATAGTAGATGCCTCTCTGGGAAGTGAAAGCAGGGTCAATGATGGGAAAGCTCTTGTGAGAGAAGCTTTAGAGCAGGTGTTAGAACGCTACCCGGAAGCCTATGGTCTGTTAGCAAACAAGGTTCAAATCAGTATCGCAACAGATGGCTCTTATTTGATCTATCATTATCCGGAAAGTCAAAGTACCTATTTGTCTCGCTTAAGGGTTTTAAAAAATAAGTGTGAAACCATCCTGCAGGAAATTGAAAATAATCCAAGTATCGACACAGACTTTGAAAAGGTCTTATATGTCCACGATTATATTATTAAAGAGTCCGCCTATGACGATCGTGAGGATCTGGAGATTACCTATAGTAATTCCAACGCCTATTCGGCCTTGGTGTATGGAAAATCGGTATGTACCGGCTATACCCTAAGTGCCAGGGTACTGCTTGAGAAATTAGGTGTGGAAACAAAATATGTAAGAAGTAACACCCTGTCCCATGCTTGGAATATGGTAAAAATCAATGGGAACTGGTACCATATGGATCTTACCTGGGACGATTCTAATCCGGATGTAAAGGGCCTAGTGTCATATAAATATTTTCTTTTAAATGATGAGGAAATATTAGATTCAGACAATAGCCGAACCCCTCATTTAGGTTACATAGCAAATGACACGCTTTCCACATCCACCTTATTTTCAGGATTAAGGAGAGGAAATAACAGTGTTCAGTTTTTTAGTTATTACAGAAATCGTTGGTATTACTTAGAGAATAATAAAATCTATGAAACCATAGACTGGTATGGAAGTGAGCCAAGCATCTATTCCGGTTCCCTGGTGGGCTTAGATACGGATTTGGAGGTTCCTGTAAATGGGGTTTCCATCCGGGAAGACAAGCTAACCATGGAGGAAGCAGATACCTACCAGCCTTCTTATTCCCTCCTTCCCATCTATCATACGGATTCACCGGCGGTATCCTATACCTCTTCGAACACGTCCGTAGTGGAGGTGGACAGCAATGGATGTTTAAAAGCAAAGAAAGCGGGAAGCGCAATCGTAACCTTTTCTTGTGGCGATTATTCGGATAGCCTAGCTATTACGGTAAAGGCTCAAAATGTTTCAGTTTCTGCCACCTACACCATGGGAAAGGGAGAAGTCTTAAAAATCAAGGCTTCAGCAGATACAAGCGCTATTTGGAAGAGCACCAATAAAAAAGTTGTTTCCATTTCTAAAAAAGGAAAAATGACCGCCAAGAAAAAGGGAACCGCTTATATTCAGGCAAGAAATAGTGCCGGAAAAATTCTGGTCAAATGTAAGGTAGTGGTAAAAAATGCTCCTAAAAAGGTAAAGGTGGAACAATCCTATATTACGGTGAAAAAGGGAAAGACCTTTAAAAATAAGGTAACTTTTAACAAAAAAGGGTATAGTAATTCTTTGGTCTTTCAATTTAGCAAAAGCGGTATGATTGCCTTAAAGAAGGGAACCACCTTTAAGGCTTTGTCTAAGGGATTGGTTAAGGTAAAGGTTACTACTTATAACAAAAAGACCACCAGTTTTTGGGTAAAGGTGAAATAGAAATGATAAGTTTTTAATAAGGTAAAGTGCTAAAAAGTTAAAGTTGCGTATTGGATAAAGTTGTTGTATAATACTTTCGGACTTATGAAACGTAGGTGCACAAAGCACAGAAAGAGGTTAACAAATGGTTAAAGCAGTTGTAGGAGCGAATTGGGGAGATGAAGGTAAGGGTAAGATCACTGATATGCTTGGTGAGACCGCCGATATTATTGTTCGTTTCCAGGGTGGAAGCAATGCAGGACATACAATCGTCAACGATTATGGTAAGTTTGCACTTCACATTTTACCATCAGGTGTATTCTATGATCACACCACAAGTGTAATCGGTAACGGTGTTGCTTTCTCGGTTCCAGCTCTCTTCAAAGAGGTGAATGACATTGTAGAGAAGGGCGTGCCAATGCCTAAGATCAAGGTTTCAGATCGTGCCCAGATTGTTATGCCATACCACGTATTATTTGATGAATACGAGGAGGAACGTTTAAAGGGGGCAGCTTTTGGTTCTACAAAGTCAGGAATTGCTCCATTTTATTCAGATAAATATTCTAAGATTGGTTTTCAGGTTTCTGAGTTATTTGACGAGGAGACATTAGTAAAGAAAGTTGCCAGCGTTGTAGAAAAGAAAAATTTAATTATTAAGTCTTTATATCCTGGCAAGCCATTATTAGATGAGGCAGAGCTTTTAAAGACCTTACATGAGTATCGTGATATGGTAGCTCCATATGTAACGGATACCGCTAAGTTCTTAAAGGATGCAATTAAGGAAGGAAAGACTATTTTATTAGAGGGTCAGCTTGGAACCTTAAAGGATCCTGATTTTGGTATCTATCCAATGGTTACCTCGTCTTCCACCCTTGCTGCTTATGGAGCAATTGGTGCAGGAATTCCTCCTTATGAAATTAAGAATATCATCGCAGTATGTAAGGCGTATTCTTCAGCAGTTGGTGCTGGTGAATTTGTCAGCGAGATTTTAGATGAGGATCAGGCGAAGGAATTAAGAGACCGTGGTGGAGACGGCGGCGAGTATGGTGCTACTACCGGACGTCCTAGAAGAATGGGATGGTTTGACTGTGTTGCTTCCCGCTATGGTGTACAGATGCAGAGTGCTACCGAGGTTGTTCTTACCGTATTAGATGTTCTTGGTTACTTAGATGAAATTCCTGTATGTGTAGGTTATGAAATCAATGGAGAAGTAACAAAGGACTTCCCTGTTACCACCAAGCTTGCTAAGGCAAAGCCTGTTTATAAGACGCTCCCGGGCTGGAAGTGCGATATTCGTGGAATCAAGAACTACGAGGATCTTCCGGAAAATTGTAGAAATTATATTGAGTTTATCGAGAAGGAACTTGAGACACCAATTACCATGGTATCAAACGGTCCTGGAAGACACGAGATTATTTACAGAAACAAATAATAATAGCCCCCACCTTTAAGCATAGGCATAGGTGGGGGTGACGCTTCGTTTTTAGAAAGGAAGAAACCAGGGAGAGCTTACTTCTCCTTGGTTTCTTCTTTCATTTCTTTTTTGATGGCATCTTTCAGTTCTTTGTTACTGTTTTTGGCCCATTCGTAGCACTTAAGGTAGACCCAAAGGATCAGAGGTACGGCCAGAGTGCAATAGAGGGAAGCCATAAAAAGTTGGCTGGCAAACGTTGTATGGAACAGGGATGCAATAAAGGCTACTAGGTACATGGCAAGTAAAAGAACAATTCCAATGATAGCTAAGACTCGTTTCATAAGACTCTCCTTTGTCGAACTTTTCTCCTATCATACATGGTTGAAAAAAAACTTGCAAGACGTAATAGAAAATAGTACAATACAAATTACTTGGGTCCATTGGGCCGTATGAAGAAAGGAAGATGAATCATGAGCTTATTAGAAGATTGGAGAAACGAAGCCTATTATAACCAGACAGATAAGAAGTCAATGGATGCTTTCTGGGAGAATTATTTTAAATATGAGAAGAGTGTTTACACTCAGTTACTTGAAAATCCAGAGGAAGAAGTAACCGGAACAGTCAAGGAATTAGCAGATCGTTATCACCTTCCACTAAATTTAATGGTTGGTTTTTTAGATGGAATTGATGAATCCTTAAAGGTTCCAAATCCAATCGAGACCATGGAAGAAGATACCCAGGTAAGCCTTGCTTTTGATCAGGAAAAATTATACAAGAACATGGTAGATGCCAAGGCTGAGTGGTTATATACCCTTCCGGCATGGGAGAAAATCTTTGATGAGGAGAAGAGAAAAGATCTTTATCGTCAGGCAAAGAAGATGCATACCGTTGTAAAGGAGAAGAAGATCGGAAGAAACGATCCTTGTCCATGCGGTTCAGGAAAGAAGTACAAGCAGTGCTGCGGTAAGAACGCATAAGATTTTGGGGCCAGCCAATTGCTGGTCCTTTTTTTAAGAGAATGGAGCAAAATGATGAAAGAAGATATCCTAGAGGTGGAAGATTGTTATACCGGCTTTGCTAAAGTATACGATTCATTTATGGATAATATTCCCTATGAGGATTGGTTCAAAAATCTGGTGAGCATCTTAGAGGAAGAAGAGATTCGGGATGGTTTAATCCTGGATTTGGCTTGTGGTACCGGAATCTTAACGGAGATGATGCAAGAGGCGGGTTATGATATGATTGGTTTGGATTTTTCGGAAGAGATGCTAGATGAAGCCAGACGGAAAGGAAGTCCGGGAATTCTTTATTTAAATCAAGACATGAGGGAATTTGAGCTATATGGTACCGTAAGGGCCATCTATTGCCTTTGTGATGGAATGAATTATTTAACCAGCAAGGAAGATGTTCTTGAGGTCTTAAAACTTGCCAATAATTACTTGGATCCTCATGGGATTTTTGTGTTTGACTATAAGACCAATCATTATTTTTCTGGTTTAGGGGCACAGACTATTGTGGATAATCGGGAGACAGGCTGCTTAATCTGGGAAAATGATTATCATAAGGAGACTAGAACCAACGAGTACTTGCTGACAATTTTTGAACAGGAAGGGGAGTTCTTTGTTAGACGGATGGAAGAGCATATCCAAATGGCCCTTGAAATCGAAGAAATCAAAGTCTTAATTAAGGAATCGGGCATGGAACTGGTGGCTTGTACGAAGGCTCTTAGTAAAGAAGCGGGAAGCGAAGAAGATGATCGGGTGTATTTTATCTGCAGAGAGCAGGGAAAGCACTGGGAAGGAGAAATAGATGGCTAAGGATTATTTGGTTAGGGCAACTGCTGCCAATGAAGAGTTACGAGCATTTGCCATTACTTCAAGGGAACTGGTGGAGACAGCAAGGGTAAAGCATGAGATGAGTCCGGTTGCTATTGATGCCCTGGGTCGCCTTTTAACGGCAGGGGCCATGATGGGCGTTATGATGAAGGGAGAAGAGGATATTCTTACGGTAAATATGAATGGAGATGGACCTATTCATGGGGTGACTGTAACCGCTAATTCCAAGGGAGAGGTGAAGGGATTTGTAGGAAATCCTTCCCTGGTGATTCCTCCAAACTATGGGGGAAAGTTTGATGTAGGTGCGGCAATTGGTTATGGAACTCTTACGGTAATTAAGGATTTAGGTTTAAAGGAACCTTATAATTCTCAAACACCTTTGGGAACCAGTGAGGTGGCAGAAGATTTAACCTATTATTTTGCAACTTCTGAGCAGATTCCTTCCGTGGTAGCCTTAGGAATCACTTTAAACAAGGATGGATCGGTAAAAACTGCTGGTGGCTTTATTATTCAGGCTATGCCATTTGTTTCGGATGAGGTTTTAGATAAGCTTGAGGCGAAAATCGGGGAGATTAAGTCGGTGAATGCCTTTTTTGAAAAGGGAATGAGTCCGGAAGAAATCTTAGAGGAAATCCTTGGAGACATGGGAAGGCTGGAATTTACCGATACCATTGAACCTAAGTTTCTTTGTGATTGTAATCGAAAGAAGGTTCAAAAGGCTTTGATTAGCTTGGGAAGAAAAGAACTTCAAACGATTGCAGAGGAAGGAAAGGATGTAGAGTTGGTTTGTCATTTCTGTAATAAGAAGTATAATTTTACTCCGGATGAAGTATACAATTTAATGGCAGAAGCCACGAGAGATTAGAACATAGGAAAAGAGGAGAAAAATGTCTACAAGATCTACATGGTCTATTTTAGTTCAAATAGTAGTGGTCCTGTTTTTGACTTTGCTGTGGCCAAGTAAAACTTATGGTATGACTATTTTCATTGCTGGTGATTCTACGGTGCAAAGTGTTGAGTCTAAGCGGTCACCCAGGTCAGGCTGGGGACAGTTTTTTTATGAATATTTTGAGATGAATAGCATGTACAAATCAAATCTTACCAACGGAATCAGTAAAAGAATTAGCCGTTACGCTTCTAAGGATTTTGTGATTGAAAATCATTCCAAATTTGGAGAGAGCGTAAAAAGTTATTATGACAAGGGGATTTTTGAATTCATTTTAAATCGGGCGCAAAAGGGAGATTATGTTTTAATCGAATTTGGTCATAATGATGCGAATTATTATCGGCCGGATAAGATGATTTCAGCGACGGAGTATAAGACCTACCTGAAGAAAATGGTGGTGGATTGTAGAAAAAAAGGGGTTACCCCAGTGTTTATCAGTTCCATTAGCCGTTATATATATCGGGATGGCAGGATGGTAAATTATTTTGCTAAGTATCGAACCTATATGAAGGAGGCAGCAAAGGAAACGAATGTGATTTATCTTCCTTTGGGAGAACGGTCAGACCAGTATCTTTTGACCACTGGAAGTACGTTTTGCAAGCAGTTTTATATGGTGCTTGATCCGGGGGCTTGTGTGGCTTACCCGAATGGACGCAATGACAGGACTCATACCACAGATGTGGGAGCCAGAATGTATGCTGGAATGGTGGCTTCGCTTATTGGTTCTGAGGAAAGGCTAAGTGATATTTCCAAACACTTAAAGGTGAATCGCAGTTCTTTCGATAAAAACCTTTACTATCTTTTAGAACGTTCGGATTGTTTTTCTAAAAAGCAATACGATTCCATTAAAAGAGCCATAGCAAGAACTATGATGGCAGAAGGAAAAGAGGAGTTTAGTCAGGGAAAACTTGCGTCTTACCGCCGTTTAATTAATAGGAAAACAAGGATTAGCTTGAAGGTAAAAAAGAAACTGAAATCCAAGAAACGAAAGGATTAGGTATGAACTATAAGATGTTGGTGCTTGATATTGATGGCACACTCACAAATAGTAAAAAAGAGATCACGAAAAAAACCAAGGGAGCGGTTTTAAGGCTGGCAGACCAAGGAGTGCATGTGGTGATTGCTTCGGGAAGACCGGTAAATGGAATTCTTCCTTATGCCAAGGAACTGGGATTAACTAAAAAGGGAGGTTATATTTTAGCCTTTAATGGAGCAAAGATTGTGGGATTTCATCCCACTGATGGAGATGAAATCCATTATCATACCCTTTATGAAAAGAATCTCCCGCTACACACGGTGGACCGGCTAGGACAGTTGGCCAAAGAACGAGGTCTTGCCATGCTAACTTATGACCGAGGTTATGTGATTTCTACCAATCCAAGGGATCCTTTTGTGGATTTAGAGGCAAGGATCAATAAGATTCCCTTAAGACAAATCGAGAGTTTTAAAGAATATGGAGAATTACTTACCCCTAAGTGCATTGTCACCGGAGAGGGAAATCTTTTGGCAAAAGAGGAAGAAGTATTTGCCAAGGCATTTGAAGAGTTGGATGTGTACCGCTCAGAGGAATTTTTTTTAGAGGTGGTTCCTAAGGGGGTAAACAAGGCAGAAGCCATTGAGTCTTTTTTAAATGTGTTAAGGAAAGAGGGAGAAGAGATTCGCAAAGAAGAGGTGGTTGCGATTGGAGATGGTTACAACGACTTGTCTATGATTTCCTATGCTGGCATGGGAGTTGCCATGGCCAATGCGAAGGATGAAGTGAAAGAAGCGGCAGACTATGTGACGGATTCGAATGATCAGGATGGTGTGGCAAAAGCAATTGAAAAAATATGGCCTTAAGGCATAAGAATATCCTCTTTCTGATATGTGTCCAGGATTTTGGGTACATATCAGAAAGAGGATTTTTTTACTGTTCTGGATCGCTTTCTGTTATGGTAAGTGCGATACATGCACATAAACCATAAAAGGACTGGAAGCAATGAATCACGTGTCTGGATTGGTTATTGGAATCTGTAATTAAAATACTTCGTGATTTACCGTCCTGGGAGGTTTGCTTAATCATGCTTAAACAGTGAGGTTGAATCTTTAAGGGGCAATCCTTATAGGAGTGGTTGATAATCTCTTCTAAGTCGGTGACCTTTAGCAGCTTCGCAAAGGAAGTGTTAGCATAACGAAGCACATAGTCATCTTGGCCATCCTCTTGGAGAAAAACCTCCAGAGCAAAAGCAGGAAAGGGAACCAGGTCAAAGCCTCGATAATACTTTAAATAATCTTCGTAATTTTTTGGAAGAATAGAGGCTAGTTTTTTTGCTTTAAAGTTTTTAATGTAGTTTTGGTAAGCCTGGCTCACTTCACGGTAACGCCGTTTGGAAATATCTAAGACCTCTCCGTTTGACAAGACAACGGTATCTTGCGTGATCTTTTTAATCATAGAAAATGCCACGATGGTGCTTCTGGACACTTTCAAGAAGAAACTATCTGGAAGCTGATCTTCTAAGGATTGAAGTGGCATATAGGTTGTGATTTGTCTTCCCTGGGAAAGGTATATGGTTGTGATTTTATCTCTGGTAACCAGATAGTAGATTTGCGAATAAGGAAAATCTTCCTGGGTATAATCACTTAAAATAGATAAATAGTTTGGTCTGGGTTTCATTTTTTTACTTTTCATTAACTATTTCCCCCCTCTGTCATTCACACAATAATTTCATCTCCTGATATAATTATAACGAATAAAAAAAATAAAATCAAGAAAGTTTTAAAATAGATGTTTTTAGGAAAATTTACCACAGATTCTCGCACTGTATCTAAAAAAAAACAATAATTCAAGAGTAAAATTTCCCCAAATAATTTTAAAATGTGTATAATGTTATTAACATGAAACAGTGGCATTAGTAGGTGCATCAGCATCTCTTGCAAAACTTGTAGGAATATAAAAAAGAAAAAAGAAAGGAAAAGAAGGAAAAGGAAATGAAAAACGCATTTGCAAAGTTTAAGAAGGCAGTATCAGTAACACTTGCCGCAGCACTTGCAGTATCTGTATATCACGTTGGAAAGTTATATGCAGACGTAACTTATAGTGGGGATTACTCATTAAAGACAATTCTTGCTAATTATCAGTATTTCGTTGAAGAGAATGCTTCCGGTGGCGGAAGTGGACATACCATGGGATCTGTAGTAGTTGGTGGGGAATTCGCCCTTTCAAACTCATTTGGAGACATGGCTAAGGTTCCATCTTACATTAACCATATTGTTACTGTAAGCCCTTGGAACGCAGGGGACGGTGCAACAGACCGTACTACTTATTATGCAACTTCTGACATGGATGTTTCATCTATTGCCAAGTTCCAGCAGAACGCAGGCTATATGGATGTAACAAGTGCATTTGCTTCAATTCGTCAGGCTTCTAAGAATTTAGCTAATGGCGCTAAGGAGCTGACTGTTAACAATGGCGTAGTAACAGCTGATTATACCGTTTCTACAAAGAGCGGAAAGATTAGCTATCAGTTAAGTGCAAGCGATTTCAATAATGCTTCGCAGGTTATTATTAAGATTCCGAGTCTTGAATCATTAATGACAGATACCTATGTTCTTAGTATTACAGGAACGGATGCCCTGGATCTTAACTATGCAGGTAAGATCACATTCCAGACTTCTGATGGACAGTCTGGTGGTAACAACTTCCTTAAGGGACTAAAGACTTCAGGAGATAGTCAGTATTTCCTTGATGGTATGAATTTTGTAATTAATATTCCAGATTCATCTTATGTAACTTCAGAAGGTTTAGGAGGTCATCTGATCGCACCAAACGCAGCCGTTTCTGTTTCATGGAACTATGAAGGTGGTATCATTGCTAAGAATCTTTACCTTGATGCGGAAGGCCATTTCTATCCATACAATGGAGCTGATTTGGATGGTAATTCAACTGCTGTAATTGTAACTACGGAAGCAGAGACAACTACAGAAGTTGAGACTACAGAGGCAGAGACAACCACCAAGGCTGTAGAGGCTGAAACAACCACAGAGGCTGAAACAACAGCTAAGGTTGTAGAAGAAGAAACAACCACAGAGGCTGAAACAACAGCTAAGGTTGTAGAAGCAGAAACAACCACAGAAGAAGTAACAACAGCTAAGGCTGTAGAAGCAGAAACAACCACAGAGGCTGAAACAACAGCTAAGGTTGTAGAAGCAGAAACAACCACAGAGGAAGTAACAACAGCTAAGGCTGTAGAGGCTGAAACAACCACAGAGGCAGAGACAACAACTAAGGCTGTAGAGGCTGAAACAACCACAGAAGCAGAGACTACCTCTTCAAAGATTCTGGAAGCAGAAACCACTACAGAAGAAGAGACAACTTCAGCTAAGATTGTAGAAGTAGAAACTGCAAAGGAAGAGGAAGAGACAAGTGTTAAGAAAATTGTAGAGGCAGAGACAACAGCTGCTGCAGATACAAGCGAAGAAGAGACCACAGAAGGAACTTCTGGAACCTTGATCGTAACAGTTGTAGATGAGAATACTGGGGATACTGTAAAGAATGTGAATGTAACCGTAACAGATGAGAGCGGAAACAGCAGTACATATACAACAGATGATAATGGTACTGTTACTGTAACAGATGCTAGTACCGGTGATTATACTGTAGAAGTTGCGGATTCTAAGAAGACTACAACTGCTACTGTTAAGGCTAAGACAACTACTAGCAAGAGTGTAACTGTAAGTGGTAAAACTAAGGCTACGAACACCAGTATTTCAACAACTAGCGTTGGTTCTAGTGATTTTGGTTCTACAGTATCAACAACTTCTGCACCTAAGACAGGAGATTCAAATTCTGTAGTATATTACATGATTTTGATGATGGCTTCATTTGCAGGTATGGTTGTACTTGTGGCAAAGAGAAAAAAAGAAGCTGAGGAAGAATAATCGCTTGGCAAGTCAAAAGTAAAAAGTGGTAAGTAGGAAGACCACCGGACAGGAAATCTGTTCGGTGGTCTTTTAGTAAGATAAAAGCATTTTCATTGAAAGAATGGGGGCTTTATGATAAACTAGTCTTATCTATTTATCTCATTGGGAGAACTACTCTCGGTAGAGATTGAAATGTGGCAGATTGGAGGCATCACGTGTACATCAAGGTTTTATTAATTTATTATTTATGCTTGAATCTGGTTACATTTTTCTTGTATGGCCTGGATAAGCGAAAAGCGAAACAAAGACAGTGGAGAATATCAGAGAGAGTCTTGCTTTGGCTTGGCGCTTTAGGAGGAGTAGCTGGAGCATTGGCGGGAATGCAGGTTTTTAGGCATAAGACAAAACACATACGCTTTCTTGTGTTAAATCCTATTTTTTTAATAGGTCATATGGTTATGTTATACTTGCTGCTGTATTACCATGTTATTTAGGAAGGTGAAAGTATGTCAGAAAAAATATATTCAAAAGTATATGAACTGCCTACCGGTCATGCTTCTAAGGATGTGACCAAGGGATGTATTGTTTTAGAAGGAGGAGCTTTACGCGGAGTTTATGTTAGTGGTGTTTTAGATGCTCTAATGGAAAAAGGAATTAACTTTGAAACTACCATTGGTGTATCTGCGGGAGCTTTGAATGGTTTCAATTATGTGGCAGGTCAGATTGGAAGATCGGCCAGGGCCAGTCTTAAATACCGACATGATAAAAGGTATATGGGAATAAAGGCATTTAAGCAAAATCATGGAGTCTTCGGCTTTGATTTCTTGATCAAAGATTATAATGAAATCGAACCGATTGATTTTGATAGCTTTAATGATCCTGCAAGAAGGTTTGTAGCGGTTGCATCAAATCTTCATACGGGAAAACCGGCATATTTTGAAAGAGGAAAGTGTAAGAATATTATGGCGGCGATTCGTGCTTCTGCGTCTATGCCTTATGTGACCAGACCGGTGGTTATGAGTGGAGTGCCATACTTAGATGGTGGTTGTACCAATAAGATTCCTTACCGTTGGGCTCTCGATCAGGGATATGACAAGGTTGTCATAGTTCGTTCCAGACCGGAAACCTACCGAAAGAAGGAGTCGAGCAAGAGGAGCATGAAAATGGCAGAACGTTTTTATCGGGATTATCCGGAATTTGCTCAAGCCCTTGGTCAGAGTAATGATAATTACAATCGCCAGTGCGAGGAAATCTTAGATTTAAAGGGCCAGGGGAAGGTCTTTGTGATTAGTCCATCGGTTCCTATTACGGTAAGCCATGTGGAAAGAGACATGGAGAAATTAGGGAAGCTTTATAACCTGGGCTATGATGATACCATAAGAAATCTTTGGACTCTTCATGATTATTTGGAGTCATAGTAAGTAAAAAGTCTCCACAGAGATGCCCGTAGATTCGACAGGGAAGTGGATCTGAATCTGAAGGGAAAGATGAAAATGTGAATCTTGACGTGGAGCTTATTTTAAAAATAATAGATGCCTTAGGGCGAAAGGAGGACGTTATGCAATATAATATTATTGGAGATTCCTTACCTGTATTACTCTTACAATTGGAACAGGGAGAAACAGTTCAGTGTGAATCCGGTGCTATGAGTTGGATGGATAAGGGGATTCGCATGGATACCAAGGCAGGAGGCATTGGTAAGGCTGTGGGAAGAATGTTTTCGGGAGAAAGTCTTTTTTTAAACCACTACCATGCTGAACAGGCAGGAGAATTGGCCCTTGCAGCAACTTTTCCGGGTTCTATTCGTGCGATTGAGGTTACCCCGGATCGCCCGATTGTAGCTCAAAAAAGTGCATTTTTGGCTATGATTGGCAATGTAAATATGTCTGTTTTCTTTCAGAAAAAGATTGGAGCAGGTTTAGTAGGTGGAGAAGGATTCATCATGCAGAAGTTTGAGGGTTCGGGCCTTGTCTTTTTGGAAATTGATGGAACCGCAGTAGAATATGACTTGCAGATGGGACAGCAAAAAATTGTGGACACGGGATATCTTGCTATGATGGATGCCAGTGTTTCGATGGATGTTGAGACGGTAGGTAGCTTGAAGAATGCCTTTTTTGGAGGAGAAGGGATTTTTAATACGGTTCTTACCGGACCGGGTCATATTGTGATTCAGTCCCTGCCTGCATATGTAACTGCAAGAAACCTTGCTCGTTATATCCCAAGTAAGTAATCCTAGAAAGAGAGACAATCGATGGAAAACATGAAATTTGCTGTTTTAATAGATGCAGAGAATATTTCTGTAAAGTATCTTTCTGCGCTGTTAGATGAACTTACCAAGTATGGAATTACCACCTATCGTCGTATTTATGGAGACTTTACTTCTAGCCATACGGGGAAGTGGAAGGATGTTCTTTTAGCGAATTCGATTACTCCGATCCAACAATATTCCAATACGGTGGGGAAAAATGCATCCGATTCCACTTTGATTATTGATGCTATGGATATTCTTTATACTGGAAATGTAGATGGATTTTGTATTGTATCTAGCGATAGTGATTTTACAAGATTAGCCAGTAGATTAAGAGAATCAGGAATGATGGTGATTGGAATGGGGGAGGAAAAGACCCCCAGGTCCTTCCGGAATGCCTGCAATATTTTTACCAGTTTAGAGAATTTAATCGATCAGAATGCGGAAGATAATGAACTGGTGGATCCTGCCGGAATTGCGAAAAATCAAATTGACACTACCATTGTGGGAATTGTGACAGAGAATGAAAACAAGGGAAAAAGTACCTACCTTGGAGAGATTGGAAGTCGTTTACAGAATAAGTATCCGGATTTTGATGTACGAAATTATGGATACAGCCTTCTTTCTAAATTCTTAGAGGAAGTAAAGGGAATTGAATTAAAAAGAGAAAACAGCTCGGTAAGGGTTTTCTTAAAGGAAGATAGTAAGTCTAAGGGAAGTGTGATTGGTTATATTACGGCATTACTAAATACCGAGGGATCTATGACGGTAAGCGATCTGTCTAATAAGGTTCATTTGAAGTATCACAAGTTTTCGCCAAAGGATTATGGGTACTCGCAATTTACCAAGTTTTTACAGTCAATTGGCGGTATGTCCGTTACGGAGAATGATAAAAAACAAAAGATCGTATCCTTGAATTATAAAAAGTTCTTGGAGCAGAAGAAGACTGGGGAAAGAAAAAAGAAAAGTCAGCCTAAAAAGAAGGCGGTAAGAAAGGAAAATCAATGAACTTAGAAATGGAATCGTATGAAGTGAAACCCAAGAAAGAATACGGAAGTCAAATTTGTGTACCGGTTCCTGGTTCCAAGAGTATTACCAATCGTGCCTTGCTTTTAGCGGCTATGACTCAGGGAGAGTGTCTGGTAAAGGGAGTTTTATTTTCTGATGATTCTAGACACTTTCTTTCTAGTTTAATAAATCTAGGATTTGAAGTAGACATAGAGGAAGACAAACATCGAGTAAGGGTACGTGGCCTTGGAGGGAAGATTCCAAAAACAGAGGCAGAAGTCAATGTGGGTTCCGCTGGAACTGCCGCTCGGTTTTTAACTGCTTTCTTGGGTCTTAGCCAGGGGAAGTATACGATTTATGCGTCTCCTCAGATGGAAAAAAGACCGATGAAAGAACTCTTTGCTTCCTTGGAGGAACTGGGAAGTGAGATCGTCTACCTAAAGGAAGAGGGATTTCTTCCGGTAGTCATTGGACAGAAAAAAGATAGCAGCTTATTTGAGAAAAAGGGAAGTCCGAGGGAAGTAAGTGTAGATATTACTAAGAGTAGCCAGTTCTTAAGTGCCCTTTTAATTGGAGCGGCTAATGTACCGGATGGTTTAAAGATTCGTTTGGTGGGAAATCATGGGATGAATTATGTAACCATGACACAGAAGTTGATGGAAGACTTTGGAGGCAAGGTTTTTGAAGAAAAAGAAGGGAATCAGGTTTTTTACTTAACCGAGCCGGGAATGGTCTATCGAAAAGAACAGTTTGAAGTGGAACCGGATGTATCGGCCGCTTGTTATTTTTATGCCATGTCTCCAATCCTTCACAGAAAGGTTCAGGTCCTTGGAGTTCATCAGAATTCTTCTCAAGGGGACCTAAAATTTTTGAACCTTATGCAGCGTCTAGGGTGTCAGGTTCAGGAAGACCCTAAGGGATTGATATTAAGTCCTCAGGAGGGGGAATTTCCCGGAATTTTGGCGGATATGGGTAGCTTTTCTGATCAAACGATGACTATGGCAGTTCTTGCCAGTTATGGAAGTTCAGAAAGTGAGATTACAGGGGTTGGTCATATTCGTTATCAGGAAAGTGATCGGATTAAGGGAACGGTTAAGGAATTAAACCATTTGGGAATTCATGCAGAAGAAAAGGAAGATGGAATGGTTATCTACCCGGGAACCCCTAAGGAAGGAGCGATAACAACCTATGATGATCATAGAATGGCTATGGCTTTTTCTCTTTTAGGCTTAAAAAATAAGGGGATAAAAATCTTGGATCCCCTTTGTTGCAGAAAGACCTTTGAAGATTATTTCACGGTCTTTGAATCCATAGACTAAAAAAGAGGCTGTGAAAGCTGGGATTTTTTAAACCCATTCTTTCACAGCCCCTTTTTTCTAGCCTAGTCGTCTAAAAGACTAGGGCTTCTATATTTGTGATAGTTATCTGCAATATCCTTCGCAGTTAAAATCTGGTCTGTAATGGTTAAGTCACAAATGCTTCCTTTGTAGGATTCTTGGTAAACATCACCTCCAACATAGATACTCCGAAGAGAAGACATACCGGGGATGTTTTCCTTAAAGGCAACTTGTTTTCCGTTCATAAAGAAGCGGAGGATACCATAACGAGCACTGAAGGTGACGGTAACATAGACCCATTCTCCGATCGGGAAGAGGGTATTACCGGAATCGAACCATTCAATCTGGCTTCGCTCGTCATGTACTCGAACGATGGAAATTTTTGACCAGGCCTTAGGGTTAATGGTCAAAAATCCGGATTCTAGTCCTACATAAAATACAGAGGTCCATTCATTGGTTTCATCTGTCTTCATCCAGAAAGAAACAGAGAAATGTTCTAAGTCCATAATATTTTGAGGAAGTTCTACCAACTTTGTCATTAAAGGTCCACCAACAAAGTGGATTGCTTTCTTACCTGGTACAACACCTTCTACGTATTCCGGCTCAGATTCGTTGTGATCATAAATACCCACATAATTGCCGGTGGTATCTGCTAAAGAACCATTAAATGGGAAGGTGACGGTAAATTCATCTCCGATTGGGTGTGTTTCAATATACTTTACAAATTCTGAAACTGGAATTGGGGGAGAGTAGAAGAATCCTTGGGCAATCTCACAACCACATCCGGTAAGGAACTGGATTTGCTCCAGAGTTTCAACCCCCTCTGCCATAACCTCCAGTCTTAAATCTTTGGCCATGGAGATAATACTTCGAATGATTCGGTGACTCTTTGGATTATCATTGAAATGAATCAAGAAGTCTCGGTCAATCTTAATAATATCTAATGGAATGTCCTTTAGCATACTTAAGGTAGAATAGCCAGCACCAAAATTATCAATGGATACTAAGAAGCCGAAATTCTTTAGCATTCCTACCGTAGAGAACAGCTGCTTGCTATCCTTTACAAATACGGATTCAGTAAATTCGATTTCAATCTCAGAAGGATTTACCTGATACTGATTGGTAATATGAAGGAGGGTTTGGGTCAGGTTTACATCATACAAATGAAGACGAGACATATTCACCGATACATTCAAATGCTCCAAGCTGGTACCGGCCCAGGATCTCTTTAATTTACAAACCTGTTCGAAATTATAAAAATCTAATTCTCGAATAAAACCGCATTCCTCAAAAATATCAATATACATTCCCGGTGTACGGATACCGTCTTCTGGATGCTTCCATCTAGAAAGAGCCTCGGCACCATAAATTTTACCGGTAATAATATTAATCTTAGGCTGAAGGTAAACAACAAATTCTCCGTTCTTTAACGCATTATCCTTCTCTTTTAAAATCAGATTCTTCATATCCAGTTCATCTGCGATAGAAGAATACATGACATATTTTCCCTTACCACTTCGTTTGGCTTCATACATGGAAGCGTCGCACTTATAAAGTACGTCATCCAAAGATGAACTGGCATGTTGGTTTGTAATAATTCCGATACTTAGGGAAATGACATTACGAACATCACTTGGAACGTCCAGTTCCTTAATTCCCCTACCCATTAACTGGGCCATATGTACAACCTCACCGGGATCTACTTCGCCGTTAATCATTACGACAAATTCATCACCACCAACTCGGTAAACCGTAGCATCATGGACGCAATGTTTTAGCATGTTGGTAACTTGAATCAAAAGGGTATCTCCCACGGCGTGACCGTGAAGGTCGTTCACCGTTTTAAAATTATCAATGTCTACATACATGAAATGACAAGTTTGATCATCCTCTAAACTATCATAGCAATTGTACATCTTCCTACGATTTGGAAGTTGGGTTAAATAATCCACATCCTTGTATTCAATGGCAGTAGTGCTGGATTCTTTCGATAAGGAATCCTTCATCTTAGAAATCTGTATCCCATTCTTAATAGCTAAATAAAGTGCATGAATATCGTAGGGTCTTGGAATGATCGCCATAGCGCCGGCTTCGATTGCCTGACCAATCAAAGAACGATTGGAATCAAGACAAACAGCGACTGAAGTGTTTACAGCAATATCAGCAATAAGATTTTCATCAAATAAGGCGACTGGCAAATCGATAATGACTAAGTCATATTTTTTTAACTGAGAATATTCGGAAGCGACCGAAAACATCATACTATTAAAAAACATGGCATAGTAATCGTCTTTTTTAATGAAGTCATAAAGTGAGTTATCGTGGCTTATAATTAAAATATTGCGCATACTCATAGTAAAACTCCTGTTCATACAAATATAGTTAAAATTCCTTATTTTTATCATACAATTTGAGCAAGAAAAATTCAACGAATAAAGCCCTTTTTTTGTTTTTTTTGTTTACCTTCCAAAAAAAATCTGTTATTATGTCTAAAATGAACAGTAAAAAATTATCCTGTCATTTAAAGGAGTATAAAAAAGTGAAAAGAAGACATTTTAAGAGAGCAAGAATCCTTTGTAACATTTTTGCTACACTTGTTGGAATTCTTGCGGCAGTGGTACTTAGTGGTGTGTTGTATATCATTTTTGGAAAGATGATTCATGTAAACCAAAAAAAAGAATCGGTTAGTGAAACAACAACGGTGGAAGTGGAAACAACAGCAGTTGCTCAGGCGGAAGAGAACACAACGATTTATGAAGAAGCAGATGATGGTGTAAGCATTCCGGATACCGGTGATGTGGAAGGATATTACTTTGACAATACCGTCTTTTTAGGAGATTCCAGAACTGTAGCCTTAGCTGCATTTGATTTGATCCCTCAGGCCAACACCTTTGCAGAGAATGGAATTGCCCATACTACCTTTATGGAGAAGCAGTGGACGGATACCATTAGTGGAACGGTAGGTGATATTTTCTCGATTGTTTCAGCAAGACAGCCAGAGCGTATTTACGTGGCCCTTGGAGTGAATGGGGTAGGCTATATGGATTCAGAAACCTTTACCACTACTTACACGGCCATGGTACAAAGATTAGTAGCCAATGCACCAAATTCGATCCTGGTATTAGAAGCAATTTTACCTGTGAATGAAAGCCTGATTGCTAGTGAAGATGGAGTAAGTAATGAACAGATTGGAGAATATAATTCTGAAATCAAAAAGATTGCGAAAAAGGTGAATGCCTGGTATTTAGATCCAAGCGAAGCAGTGGCCGATGAGACCGGAAATATTGCAGCAGAGTTTGACAATGGAGACGGACTTCATTTTAATGAAGCGGGTTGTCATGCAATCTATGATTATATGTCTACCCATGGGGTTTATGAAAAGAATTAGAACATTCAAAAAAAGGCTTGCATTTGGATAGATTAAGTGCTATAGTTATGTCAGTTGTTAAGACAATTAGATATTTAGCAAAACCTTCGAAAGATTGTGACGCAAAGCTATAGGGGCTTCAGAATAACTTTGATGCCAGCCAGTTGCCGATTTATATACTACAAAAGTAGTGATATTTAGCGTAGATTTTAAAGGTTTTGCTTAAGCAAAACCTTTTTTGTTTTGTTTCTTTAATTAGGCGTATAGATTATCGCTTTCTCCCTCCCCCTACTTTAGCGATAATCTTTCCGATAATAGATTAAACTCATTTAAATTTTCTCACAAGAAAGCAATCGATTTGATCGATTGCTTTCTTGAGTGTTAGGGGAAAAAATTACTGACATTTGTCAGTTTGTTCTGACAAATGTCACTAGTTTATAAAATACATTGACAATCAAGGGGGAGAAGTCTAAAATTAAAAACGTAAAGAGTTAGTTGATTTCATTTTCATTTCTTTTTTATATTCACGGAGAGAGTTGCGCAAGCAACTCTTTTTTTGCTGTTTTTAAATAAGCGATTCATGTGGTATACTAGGAGATATATTTTTATTATTCTGGGAGGAATAGAATGACGGGGATTGAAAAAGCTCAGGAAATCATGGAAGAAGTAAAAAAAGTGGTCTTTGGTAAGGACGAAGTAATTAAACAAATTATGACCTGTTTTTTGGCGGGAGGAAATGTATTGGTAGATGATATTCCAGGTGTGGGTAAGACAACCTTGGCCTTGGCATTTGCAAGAGCCATGGGAATGGAGGAACAAAGAATTCAGTTTACACCAGATGTTATGCCATCGGATGTGCTTGGATTTACAACCTATGATATGGAAAAAAAAGAGTTCGTATATAAAAAAGGTGCGGTTTTTTGTAATCTTTTGTTGGCAGATGAAATCAATCGAACTTCCTCAAAAACCCAATCGGCCTTATTAGAGGCAATGGAGGAAAAAAGTGTTACCGTGGAGGGGAAGACCTATCCTTTAGGAAATCCTTTTTTGGTAATTGCTACTCAGAACCCAACGGGATCCGTGGGAACCAATATGCTACCGGAATCTCAGTTAGACCGATTTATGATTCGGACCAGCATGGGATATCCTTTAAAGGAATACGAGATTCAGATGCTTTTAGGGAAGCAGAATGATATGGATCATAACCATGTAACAAAGGTAAGTTCGGTGGAGGAATTCCTTTCTATGCAGGATGAGGTAAAGGAAGTTTACATTCATCCACGCATCCTTGATTATATTGTAAGTCTGGTGCAGGCTACAAGAAATAGGGAGACAATCCGTTTGGGAGTTTCCCCAAGAGGAACCATAGCTTGTATGCAGATGTCTAAGGCCTATGCATACTTGGAGGGAAGAGATTATGTGGTACCGGGAGATGTAAAAAATATTTTATTACCTACCATTGGCCATCGAATTCTGTTAAGTCGTGGTCATACCAGTGAGGATATTAAAAAAGAATTAGATGATATTTTAGATCAGGTAGGGGTACCGGCTAAGGAGTCTTTATGATTAGAAACTGGGTGGTTTATTTTTTTTCAGTCCTTGGTGCTTGGATGCTTGCAATCTTATATCAGCACTACTATACCGTGGTGTTTGCAATTTTAGTGAGCTTTTTGCCTTTGGTCGGTGGAATTCTTTTTATGCTCATTGCTATAAGAATTCGATTTTCATTTTATATTCCGAAAAGAATGGTGACGAGTGGTGAAAAAGTCCCTTATGTATTAGAATTACAAAGGAATTATTTTCTTCCTTTAACCAGTGGAAGTATCTATTATCACCTGGATAATTCCTTTATGGGAATCTCAAAAAAATGCCAGGCAAGCTTTGCATGTCCGGGAGGATGGATCATGCCCCAAGGAGAAAGCTTAGAGGGATTAGAAGAAGGGAAAAACACCATAAGCTTAAAACAAATTGTATTTTATGATTTTTTTGGCTTGTTTTTCTGCAAGTATAAGATTCAGTCAAAGGTATTTGTAATGGTCTTGCCAAAAGAAGAGGAGGAAGTGGCAGGGGAATTTTTAGGACAGGAATTTTTTGATAAAAATATTGAGGAAGAAGATCATTATCGCACGGATCGGTCGGGGGATGATCGAACAGAAATTTTTGACCTTCGAAATTACCGGGACGGTGATGATGTAAAAAATATTTATTGGAAATTATTTGGCAGACGTCAGGAGATGATTGTAAAAGAATTCTCTGAACCGATTCAAAGGATGCCAGTATTGGTTTGTAATTATCGTTTGTCTAAGGAAGAAGAAAAAGACAAAGACAGGAGGGCTTTCTATGGGGCAGCCCTCCAATCCGTACTTTTTACGTTACAGAAAATTGGAAAGCCTTTTTTTCTGGCCTGGATGGATGGGAATCAATTTTTTATAAAAAAAATAAACCGGGTTCAGGTAGAACAATTATTAGAAATCCTTTTAGACGTAGCATTTACAGAAAAGGAGTGTAATCCCCATGACTTGAGCCGCTTCTTAAAAGAGAGTATTGAGCAGGTGGACTTTAATCGGATTTGGTTTTTGACGCCGGGAGAAGAGGAGACTGCCATAAAGGATTACAGAGATGGGATGAAAAAAATTAAGCTAGACAACAGAAACTTTGATAGTCGGAGGTTTTACTTAAGAAAAGAAGAAGGGGCTTTTGTCCTAAGGGAGGATGCAAGGGATGAACAATAATCTATCAATCAGGAATTATTTCCTAAGTATGTTTATAGCCCTGACCGCCCTTTTAGGAATCCAGATGGAAGTACTTTATGGATTCCAATTTAAATTTGTAGAATGGCAGACTTTTTTGTGGACCGCCGTGATCTTTCTGGTTATTTCCTGGATCATATATGTTTTGGAATTTAAAAAACGCTATCTGGGAATCCTGGGAATAGTATGTCTGGTAGCGGGACTTTTGTTTGAGCGGGTCTTTTATGTAGGAGCCATGACCTTGCTTCGGAAGATCTTTGACTTTGTAAATGATTATTATTTGGATGTGTCCTTTCCGGAGATTGAGGGGTATTCTTACGAATACCTATCAAATTATAATAAAATGCTGGTGGTTTTAGGGACTTTTTTAATCCTATATGGATTGGTCTTATTTGCAATTAATATAAAAAACATCCATTTCTTTAGTTCTATTTGCCTGGCCCTTCCGGTGGTACTGGGATTTATAGGGGCTGGAGTAGATGTAAACTGTGGAGCCCTGTGTTTCTTGAGTTGTAGTGGACTTTTGTTGGTGATAGGTCAGGGAATTACCACAAGGGATCCGGGGATTAGAAGTAAGATTCATGGGCAGGCAGCAGTATGGGGAGGAATATTTATCCTCGGCTCTTTGGTCCTTGTGGGAAGCGTTTACTCTCCTTCCGACTATAAAAGTATTCAAGCCTTAAATAAAATAAAAAGAGGAATCAATGATTTCCTCAATCAACATGAACTGCCGGCAGCAGAGGGAAAACCGATCCACAAGGAGAATGAACTTGGGGTGAATGGCTTGTCTCATACGGGTCAGAGTTCGAAATTGGGAACCTTGGACAAGGTGGAATTAACCAATCATATAGATCTTGAGGTAAGCATTGATGCGGATTCGGAAGGTAGATTGCCGGACCGCCTTTACGTTCGCGGTTTCATTGGAAAGGACTATGAAGCAAACACCTGGACCGGAACCCAGCCGGTATTCGTTTCCGAAAATCCCGACTTTGTGGAGGGAGAAGATTCTGTCTATGATTACAGCAACACGCTGATCAGTAATCAGGGAAAAGTCCTGGAGGGACTTTCTGCAAATGAGAATCTGGATGCTTATGGTTTTTATGTAGAGGTGATTCCGAAGATTCAAACAGACTTTTACTACCTTCCTTACTATACGAATAAGCTTTATCTGGGAGATTGTGAAAACAGGGATGGAGAATTCGTAAGCAATGCTTATGTCAGTTCCGCCACAGATGTAATGAATTATGGAACCCAAGGGCAAATTGGTGAAATCGCAGATGTTTTAGATTACTCCTTAGAGGATCTTTCCTGTTTAGACGAACAGGTGGACTATGTAGACTACACAAGCAGATCCTATGAAGAATTAGTAAAAGAACTTTACCTGGATTTACCTAGCCCGGAGGAAGTGCCAGAGTTTTATGAGCATTTTTCTAGTATGGAATATGTTTATCAGGGGCATGTTTATGAAATGGCAAACCGGGGCTATGATCCAAGCATTGGGATACGCCCTTATGTTTACTATATTTATGATTACCTGGCCATGTATGAATATACGCTTAGTCCAGGTGCCACCAAGGAAGGCACCGATTATGTGGAAGATTTTTTGTTTCATAAAAAGCAGGGCTACTGTACGGCCTATGCCTCTGCGGCGACCCTAATGTTTCGGCAAATGGGAATTCCAGCTCGCTATGTGGAAGGATATGTGTTGACCAAGGATATGATTGAATCTGGTAGAGCATTAAACGAGTTGGGCTCCTTGGTGCATGTTAAGAATCGTTCCAGCCATGCCTGGGTTGAAATATACCTGGAAAAATTTGGCTGGGTACCGATTGAGGTTACAGTAGGAGATTTGACCTCCGGGGTAGGTCAGGAGGAAACACAAACCAAGGAAGCGGAAAGTAAAAGCCAGGAAACTACCAAGGAAGTCCAGATTGCTAGCACGAAAAAGAAGGAAAAAAGCACGAAAAAGAAGGAAGAGGGAAGCAAGAAGGTGGAAGAAACTACCACCACCTTAAAGGTAAAAACCAAAGCAAAGACAAGCAAGAAAAACTCTATAAAGGGAGTGATTCCTTGGTTCTTCCTGGGAGTGGGTTTTGTTCTATTTATAATTTGCATAAATCTTTTAATTCGGTTTTTGGATAAAAAAAAGATTAGAAAGCCAGATCCAGACTATATTAAAAAACGTTTGGCTAAGATTTGTCAAATAAGACAATGTCCAATAAAACAGGGACAAAGCCTGGAGGAAGAAGGAGGTATGCTTGCTAAGGCCTTTCACTGCGAAAAGGAAGAAGCCATAAAAATTCTTTCTTTGATCGATTATTTAAGATTTTCAAAAAATGGCAAAAATAATCAAAAGGCCAAGGTGGAACTTGCTAGGATGGCGGAAGAATTTCTTTTCATAAAAAGTAAATTATGATATAATAAACACGTTGAAAGGGGCTAGGGGGAAACGGCACCTTTGAGTATTTTATTAATAGGAGGTAGTTATAATGTTAGTTTCAGCAGAAGAGATGTTAAAGAAGGCAAGAGCTGGTCACTATGGGGTAGGTCAGTTCAATATTAACAACCTGGAGTGGACAAAAGCAATTCTTTTAACTGCACAGGAAAATCAGTCACCTGCAATTTTAGGAGTATCAGAGGGGGCTGGTAAGTATATGACAGGTTTCAAAACAGTATCTGCCATGGTTAGTGCCATGATGGATGAGTTAAATATCACGGTTCCGATTGCTCTTCACTTGGATCATGGAACTTATGAAGGCTGTTATAAGTGTATTGAAGCTGGATTTACCTCGATTATGTTTGATGGTTCTTCTCTTCCATTTGAGGAAAACCTTGCTAAGACCAAGGAATTAGTGGAGGAATGTAAGAAGAGAGGGATTTCCATTGAGGCGGAAGTCGGCGGAATTGGTGGAGAAGAAGATGGAGTCGTTTCCACTGGCGAAGTGGCAGATCCTGAAGAATGTAAGCAGATTGCAGATCTTGGGGTTGATATGCTTGCCTGTGGAATTGGTAATATCCATGGTAAGTATCCTGCTAATTGGGCTGGACTTTCCTTTGATACCTTAGAGGCTATTGCGTCTAAGGTGGGGGAAGAACTTCCCTTGGTACTTCACGGCGGAACCGGTATTCCGGCCGAACAGGTACAGAAAGCAATTTCCATGGGTGTTTCTAAGGTGAATGTTAATACAGAATGTCAGTTATCATTTGCAGAGGCAACCAGAAAGTATATTGAAGCCGGCAAGGATCTTGAGGGTAAGGGTTATGACCCTAGAAAACTCCTTAAGCCTGGCTTTGAAGCAATCAAAGAGACAGTAAAGGAGAAAATGGAGATGTTTGGCTCTATTAATAAGGCCTGAGTCTCAGGAAAGGAATGACAGGAATGGATAAGTCTGAAGAAAGCTTAGAAGTAAAAAAGAAAAAACGGCGTAAGGCAACCAAGGCCAATGTGATTCGCTATATTCTACTTGCGATTATGGCTGGTATTTTTACCTTCAGTGCCTACAGCCTGACAAAACGTTTTTTAGAATACGGAGAAGGCGATCAGGCTTATGAAGAAGTGGATAATATGTTTTATACCACGACAGACACCGGTGATGACCAAGGGAATGGAACAGCAGAATCAGATGGAAAGGTGGCTGTTTCTAAGGAAAAGAAAAAATGGACCTGGGATTTTTCTAAATTAAAGAAATTAAACAAGGAGGCAGTGGGATATATCCGCCAGGAAGATACCAGAATTCAGTATCCAATCCTTCAGCATAGTGATAATTCCTATTATCTTACCCACCTTTACGATAATACCTATAATCGGAATGGTTCGATTTTCTTAGATTACCGTTTAACTGAGAAATTTGATTCTAAAAATACCATTATATATGGGCACAATATGTGGTCCGATGCTATGTTTGGAACTTTAACCCAGTACCTGGATGAAAAATCCTATTATAAAAAGCATCCTACCTTTGATATCTATGAGGGAGATGACCATTACATCTGTTATGTATTTGCAATGTTTGAGGCCAATGCCAAGAATGATCCGGTCTATCAGTATTCCTTTACCAGTGATGAGGAATTTACTCAGTGGATCAAGGAGCAGAGAGCAAGATCTGTTTATGATACATCTAAGAGGGTGCGAGAGATTACCAAAGATGATAAGATAATTACCCTGTCAACTTGTACTAAGAATAATAGCAGTAAGCGCGTAGTGATCATGCTTTTACGGGGCGAGTTGATTGTGGATGAATAAGGTCTTTTGTTATAAAAAATAAAAAAAGGCTTGCATTTTTTTGAGAAATAGGTTAAAGTCACATATGTAAATTAAAAAATAAAACATGCATGAACGAAGGCGTTCCTACCAACCGTAGGATCGCCTTTTTTAATTTACGCTAGCATTTTAAAAAGTATATGATATAATGAAGCAAGTAAATAGTACGAAAGGAACAGAAACTATGAGCGATAAGATTAATGTTACAGAAATCTTTGGAACTGACGTGTTCAACGACAAGGCTATGCGCGAGCGTCTTCCAAAGGCAATTTACAAAGAATTAAAGGGAATCATGGCTAGCAAAGGAGAACTTACTACAGAAGTTGCGAATGCTGTTGCACATGCAATGAAGGAATGGGCAATCGAAAAGGGTTGTACCCATTATACACATTGGTTCCAGCCTTTAACAGGTGTTACCGCTGAGAAGCACGATTCATTCATTTCCCCTGTCACAGCAGAAGGAAAGGTGCTGATGGAGTTCTCGGGAAAAGAATTGATTAAGGGTGAACCAGATGCTTCTTCTTTCCCATCAGGTGGTCTTCGTGCAACTTTTGAAGCAAGAGGATATACAGCATGGGATTGCACTTCACCAGCTTTTGTAAGACGTGATGCTGCTGGAGCTACACTTTGTATTCCAACTGCTTTCTGTTCTTATACAGGAGAAGCTCTTGACAAGAAAACTCCTCTTCTCCGTTCAATGGAAGCCTTAAATACACAGACAATTAGACTTCTTCGACTTCTTGGTAATGATCATTCTAAGAGAGTTACTCCATCGGTTGGACCTGAGCAGGAGTATTTCTTAGTTGATAAGCAGAAGTATTTAAAGAGAAAAGATTTAATCTTTACCGGACGTACTTTATTTGGTGCTATGCCTCCTAAGGGTCAGGAATTAGAGGATCACTACTTCGGAACCATTCGTGAAAGAATCGCAGCATTCATGAAGGATGTGAACGAACAGCTTTGGAAGCTGGGTATTCCTGCAAAGACTCAGCATAATGAGGTAGCACCGGCTCAGCACGAGCTAGCTCCAATTTATAGTGAGTGTAATGTGGCTGTTGATAACAACCAGCTTACCATGGAGATGTTAAAGAAAATTGCAAACCACCATGGTCTTGAGTGTCTCCTTCACGAGAAGCCATTTGATGGAATCAATGGTTCTGGTAAGCATGATAACTGGTCAATTACTACAGATGATGGAATTAACCTTTTAGATCCGGGTAAGACACCTCATGAGAATATTCAGTTCCTATTAGTACTTGCAGCTGTACTTGCTGCTGTAGATGAGCATGCAGATCTTCTTCGTGAGTCAGCTGCTAATCCGGGTAATGATCACCGTCTTGGTGCGAACGAGGCACCTCCAGCAATCGTATCTGCCTTCTTAGGAGATCAGTTACAGGATGTGGTAGATCAGTTAATCAGCACCGGTGAAGCTACAAGTTCAATCACTGCTGGTAAGTTACAGACCGGTGTTAAGTCGCTTCCAGATCTTCCAAAGGATGCTACCGATCGTAACAGAACATCACCATTTGCATTTACCGGAAACAAGTTCGAGTTCCGTATGGTTGGTTCTTCTGATTCCGTTGCATCACCGAACGTTGTATTAAATACAATCGTTGCTGAGCAGTTTGATTTAATCGCTAGCGAACTTGAGCAGGCAGACGACCTTCAGATGGCGATTCATGATATTATTAAGAGACTCCTTACCGATCACCAGAGAATTATCTTCAATGGTAATGGTTACTCAGACGAGTGGGTAGCAGAGGCTGAGCGCAGAGGTCTTCCAAATCTCCGTACCATGGTAGACGCAATTCCTTCATTAGTAAGCGATAAGAACGTGGCTATGTTTGAGAAGTATGGTGTATTTACTAAGGCAGAGCTTGAGTCTCGTGTAGAAATTGGTTATGAAGCTTATTCAAAGGCTATAAATATCGAGGCTAGAACTATGATCGATATGGCTGGAAAGCAGATTATTCCTGCTGTAATCAAGTATGTATCTAACCTTGCAGGCACAATTAATGCGGTAAAGGCTACTGGCGTAGATGTTGCTCTTGCAACTGAAACAGAACTTTTAGAGCTTGTATCTGAGAAATTAGGTTTCGCAAAGGATGCCCTTGCTAAGCTTAAGGTAGATGCAGAGGAAGCTTCTGCTATGGCAGATGGCGAGAAGAGAGCTCAGTATTACAGAGATGTCATCATTGCTGATATGGCTGCTCTTCGTGCTCCTGTTGACGAACTTGAGATGATCGTTGATAAGGAATTATGGCCAATGCCTTCATACGGCGATTTAATTTTCGAAGTATAAAGCGCACTGAATTCAATTATTAGACATCGTAGATGTTCTGAAATCTTTCGTTAGGAAATGGCAAGATATCATTCTTGCCATTTTTTATTTGAGTTAAATGTGAAATTAAACTATAATGGTAGTAAGTATAAATAAGAATGGAGGAGAGAATTATGAGAACAAGTGAGAAGTTAGCAGATGCCTTAAGGGATGCTTTTAAGCAGAATCCCGTGTTTTCCTGGATTTTAAATATGTCGCCGATTTTATTGATTTTGGCGGTTGTATATGGACTGGCAAATTCCATTTTCTATGATGTGATCACAAGTAGTGGTGTATTTATAGTGATTGGTTACTTTGCAGGTTGGTTTTTGATCTTTGGAGGATTAGGTAGTTTTGCTTTGGGCAAGGTAAATCTTTGCTTCGTATGTTATACCGCATATTCCACGAAGTTATTAATCGATATTATTCGTAATATAATTCTTATTGTGAATCGTGAATTTAAGGGGTATACTATTATCGATACGGTTCTAAAGTTTTTAGTATATGGATTCTTTGCATACGTGATGTTAAATATCGCATTTCCATCAAAGACAAAGATGAAACAGGTAAAAAAACAAGAACAAGAAAAGAATGAATAGGAGGATGGATTCATGGCAAATCCAATTGTAACAATCACCATGGAAAACGGTGATGTAATGAAAGCAGAACTTTACCCGGAGGTTGCTCCTAATACAGTAAAGAATTTTATTTCACTAATTAAGAAGGGATTTTATGATGGAATTATTTTTCATCGTGTCATCAATGGTTTTATGATTCAAGGGGGCGATCCGGATGGCCTTGGTACCGGCGGTCCAGGCTATTGTATTCCCGGAGAGTTTCGTATGAATGGATTTACGAACGATCTTGCTCACGATCCTGGTGTACTTTCTATGGCAAGAGCTATGCATCCGGATTCGGCAGGTTCTCAGTTTTTTATTATGCATAAGAAGTCGCCACATCTTGATGGACAGTATGCAGCATTTGGTAAGATTATTGAGGGAATGGATGTGGTAGAAAAAATTGCAACCCAGGAAACCGATTATTCGGATCGTCCATATAATGTACAGAGAATGGAACGTGTTACAGTGGATACCTTTGGTGAGGAATATGGAGAGCCTACTACATGTTAAAAGCGGTTCTCTTTGATATGGATGGAGTTCTTTTGGATACGGAGCGTTTGCACTATCAGGCAAATATTCGGGCCATGAAGGAATTGGGACAGACACTTTCGTGGGATTATTACAAGCAATTTATCGGGACTACTCTTACTTACATGTGGGAAACCATTCAGAAGGATTATCACCTATCCTGGTCCTTGGAAGAATTAAGAAAACTAGGTGATTCAAAGAAAAAAGAGATTTTACAAGAGGAAGGCTATCCTTTCATAGATGGTGCAGCAGAATTTGTTGGTCGTCTAAAAGAAGATGGCCTTCTTCTTGCGCTTGCATCTTCTTCCACCCCAGAGGCAATTTCGGATAATCTAAAGGCCCTAGGGGTAGAGGAATGTTTTGACCAGGTGGTTTCAAGTTTTGAGGTAGAACATAGGAAGCCGGCACCGGATGTGTTTTTAGAGGCGGCAAGACGCTTGGGGGTAAAGCCTGAGGAGTGTATTGTTATTGAAGATACCTTTTATGGTCTGTACGCAGGAAAGAGTGCAGGCATGACTTGTATAGGATTTAAAAATCCAAATTCCGGGGATCAAGACCTTTCCAATGCGGACTATCTGTTGGAATTTCCGGGGGAAGAAGAGGCTTATTTCCGAGAGGAATTAGACGGAGATTTTTTAAGGAAAATCCACGCCCATGCCTTAGGATACCCTTGGATAGCCGGAAAAGGAAACCGTGTCTATCTAAGGGAAATGCAGAAATCAGAGTTAGGCTCCTTAGAAAAAATATTCGGACAGGGAAGGGATTTTTCTTCGAATTGGAAGAAAGACATAGAATTTTCATTTGACAAAGAGAGACTTTCTTCTTATATTTCTCATGTATATTCCTTTTATGAATATGGATATTATCTGCTTTGCCGCAGGGAGGATGGGCGAATCCTTGGACTTTGTGGCCTATCGAATCAGGGAAAACGGGTTTATTTGGGCTACTATCTCCTGCCGGAATATCGTGGCATGGGCTACGGACAGGAGGGGGTGAAGTTAGTGATGGACCTGGCGAAAAGGGAGGAACTAAAGGAAATCTATTGCAGAATCCGGAGGGATAATGAAAAATCCAGAAAATTGGCAAAGGCAGTGGGATTTCAAGAATTACAGCAGGAAGCGGAAGTCTTTTTCTGCAAATTATAAGACGGAAAGGTGAAAGCATGAAAGATTTTTTTGCAAATGATGGCGCATTTATGACATACCTAAAGAGAATTGGACTTGCCATAGTATTTAATTTCGTATATATCCTAACTTCTGTACCAATTTTAACCATCGGTATCTCAAATGTTGCTCTCTTTCAGGTTATGATGGAACTGGTGCAGGACAGAAAGTCTGAGTCCTCATACCTTATGGTTTATTTCTCAGCCTTTACAGATAATTTTGTAAAAGGCCTGGTGTGGGGGATCCTTCAGGTACTGGTTACGGTGGTTGCAGGGTTTGACCTCTTATTCTTTGTTGCAAATGTTCAAAAAGATGCCACCCCTATCAATATTGCAAGTTTGATTTTAACGATACTATTAATTGTGGCCTTAGTATCCTTCTTTAATACCCTCTATATGACCATGATGCATTATGCTGGTGGATTTAAGGAGGAATTTAAAAATACAATTTACATCGTAAAGAATAATAAGAAAAACATTTTGTTTGGGGGATTATGGACCATCCTTTGTATTGGAGGGGTTTTTGCTAGTCTTCTTTACAGGACTTTCCCATGGGGAATCTTTAGCTGGATGATTATCATGGTCTTTGGCTTAAATGGACTGATTTTAGCTTATATTTATAATAAGATTTTCTCTCTTTACGATGAGGAAGATGAGGAAGAAGTATTAGAAACGGAAGAAGGTTTGACAAAGTAGAAATCCGTTGCTACAATAGCCCATAAAAAGAAAGGAATGGAGGTATCGCAATGGAAGAGGGAAAGATTCAGCATGTAAGTAAAGATATTATTGTTAATGATTTGATTCAAATCGAACCGGATTTTATTCCAATCCTTTTAGACGCAGGCATGCACTGTCTTGGATGTCCATCCTCTTATGGAGAAACCTTAGAGCAGGCTTGTTATGTTCACTATTTGGATCCGGATTCAGTAGTGGAAGCATTGAATGATTATGTGGATGCTAAGAATAACGGGGAGATTGATGGAACAGAATTTAATTAGAGTAAAAAAGAGAAACCAAGGGCTTCTCTTTTTTTTATTTGGCTGGAGTATGAACTCCAGCTGAGTCTTGATATTTATAAGTTCTTTATAAATTCCAGAGCATTGTGCTCGCGAATTACAATAGCGTGTTCTTTTAAAAAATTTTCCATCATATGGCTGGCATTCAAAAGGGTAGAATACTCGTTAATATAATTGGAAAGTTCTAGAAGCTGTAACTTGTTGTACTTTACCTTGAGAACCAGATAATAGCTGTTGTCTTTAGGAATTCGGTAGAGTGCGCTGTCTGAAATAATATCAATGGATTGCAGATTTTGTGCAAATTGAAAGATTGTATTCAGACCATAGAAGTTAGCGATAAATAAGAGTTTTTTTGGGGTGTTCCCGTGACCCGGGTTGTCGGAAGAAGGATTCCTATTCGGTGCATAATTCTTTAGGATTTCTTCTATGCTTGGTTTTTTTACGTGTGCTTCTTCTTCATCCTCAGTTTCTGATTCATACTCCTCCAAATCCTCCATATCTGGTGAGGCATCGGTTCTTGTAACGAATAAAATGATGCCCTCTTCCGGCGTTGGAATTACTTCAACCAGAACCGGAGAATGATTGGTACTAAAACCATACTTTTGATAAGCCAAATCCATCAGATATCTAAGCAAGGCGTCAGCATCTGCGTTCTCGTAAGAAAGATCTGTAAGATCAACATGAAACTCTTCCATATCAGATTTTAGTAAGGTACATTTAATTGTCTGATTATTGATTTTTTCGATGATCATAGGAATCCTCCTTTCTGAAACTGCCTTTATTTACTTATAGTATACAGAATCCCCGGATATAAGTCAAAAAATGCCAGTGAATTTTTGGTGAATAAACGAGCGTAAATACCACTGAAAATATGTGTGATTTCCATTGACCCTGACCTTTCATGAATGGTAAAATAAGTCTGTGAGACGAAAAATGTGATAGGGGAAGGAGGATAGAGGAGAAAAGCCATGGGGATATATATCACACACACCACCTGGCATGGATAATCAGATACGTGGCTCGTTTCACACGTATCTCTTGAATTGAATGCAGAGTAAAAAACAAGGGTCACGGAATTTTTAAAATCCCGTGACCCCTTTTTATCTTTACAGAAATTTAAATTTAAGTTATATTAACAAAGATAAATAGTAGGGAAAAGAAAGGAGCTTTGGCATGAAGAATCATCGTAGCCTGCCAGTGATTTTTGTGGTTGTAATTTTACTGGTGGTAGGACTTTTGCTGGTCAAGGGAAAGGATATACTTCCTGAGACAGCAAGTAAAAAAATAGCAGATCTTTATGAATATTATGGAATAAGCAAGGATGAAGAGGGGGATGGACAGGCCGTAATTCTTTTAAATGGACAGGTGGACCAGGAAACGCGTGCCTATGTTTCGGAGGGCACTTACCTTCCCCTTGATTATGTAAAGGCAAATATCAATGAGAGATTCTACTATGATACGAATGAGGGCCTTTTGCTTTATACCATGCCTTCAGAAACAGAATCTTACACCTTAGATGATAAGAATATTAAATCAATCGATGGACAAATCTATTTAAGTACAGATTTTATTTTAAAATATTCTAATGTGACCTTCAAAGACTATGATTCGCCAAAAAGACTAGTGGTAACCACGGCGTTTGATAGAAGCATTTTTGTGGCAAGTTTGTCGGAAGATTCCAATCTTCGATTGGAAGGAGACAAGAAAAGCGACATTATGAAGAATTGCAAAAAGGGTGAAAAGGTAGAGGTATTAAAAGAAGGAAAGAAGTGGACCAAAGTTCTTACAGAAGATGGTTTAACAGGTTATCTTTCTTGTCAAAGCCTGGGAAAGACCAAGGAGGAAACCAGAACCAACGATTATACTGCCCCTGTTTATTCAGGACTATCCATGGGAAAGACGGTAAGTCTTGCTTGGCACCAGGTAACCAATATGACCAGCAACGGAAGTTTATCAGAGGTTCTTGCAGAGATGGAAGGGGTGAATGTTATTTCCCCAACATGGCTTTCTGTAGAAAGCAGCAATGGTAAAATCTCAAGCATTGCTTCTTCGGATTACGTAACACTGGCTCATAATCATGATCTTCAGGTATGGGCACTGCTTAATGACTTTACCACAGATAGCGATGGAAAGCATATTATCAATGATCTCTTGCCATATACCTCAAAAAGATCCCGATTGATTAAAAATGTCATTGCTGAATTAGAGGCTTATGAAATCGATGGATTAAATCTGGATTTTGAATATATTGCCAGTGAGAATGGAGATCATTTCATTCAGTTTGTAAGAGAACTTTCCTTGGCTTGTCATAAAAGTGGAATTATCTTATCCATTGATAACTATGTGTCTTCGGCTTGGACTGCGTACTACAACCGTGCAGAGCAGGGTGTCTTTGCAGATTATGTGGTAATCATGGGCTACGATGAGCACAATACCAGTAGCACAGAGGCAGGATCTGTTGCTTCTCTTTCTTTTGAAAGAGCGGGCATCATCAATACCATTGCCGAGGTGGGAAATCCAAGTAAAATCATCTCTGGTATGCCATTTTATACCAGAATCTGGTTTGAGACCGATGGCTCTACAGGTTCCAGCGAAGATGGAAAATTCATTGAGGACGCAGCCAATGGGGACTATTATTTAAGCTCTCAGGCAGTAGGGATGGAAGTTGCTGAGAATTATTTCTCTAAAAATAATATTGATGCGGAAAAGATATGGGTAGAGGATGCAGGCCAGTATTATGCGGAAGGCCAGTTAGATGAAGATACTCTGGTTCGCATTTGGTATGAGAATGAAAAGTCCATTGAGGCTAAGTTACAGTTAATTGGAGAATATAAACTTGCAGGTGGGGCATTTTGGAAATTGGGATTTGAGAAAGATTCCATCTGGGAGCTGGTTTCCAAATACCTATCATAAGGGATCAGAGATGGAAGATAAGATTCGTTTTATGAAACAAGCCATTGTCCAGGCAAAAAAGGCAGCGGCAATGGGGGAGGTACCGATTGGTTGCGTGATTGTCTATCAAGGCAAGGTGGTTGGCAGGGGCTATAACCGTCGCATGACCGATAAAAATACCCTGTCCCATGCAGAATTAAACGCGATCCGAAAGGCTAGCAAAAAATTAGATGACTGGAGATTGGATGATTGCGAGATGTATATCACCTTGGAACCATGCCAGATGTGCTCCGGAGCCATTGTGCAAGCCAGAATAAAAAAAGTATATATTGGAGCTATGAATCCCAAGGCCGGCTGTGCCGGATCCGTTCTGGACCTTTTGCATGTAAAGGAATTTAATCATCAGGTAGAGACAGAAGAGGGGATTTTAGAGGAAGAATGCGGGAAGCTTTTAAAAGACTTCTTTGCAGAGCTTCGCAAGAAGGGGAAAGAGAAATAATCTTTACAAATGGTTTGTTTTCGTGTATACTGAGAAACCTATGGGAAGACTATAGCAAAGAACAATGTCAAAACATTTCCGTGCAGCCGGGGAGATAGCGGTGCCCTGTACCTGCAATCCGCTCTAGCAGGGGTGATGTTCTGTTTCGGATGGCTGAATGTAAAGCAGCCCTTGGTAAGTGATGTTGACGTCTGGGTCTTGTGCAACAGAAACTTGTGAACCGTGTCAGGTCAGGAATGAAGCAGCACTAAGCAAGCCCTTCTGTGTGATACAAGGGCGCCTGGATCGAGTTAACTGCTAAGGTAACGTTTATGTTTATCATACAAGCCAGAACGCACGGATTTAATTTTAAATAATAGGACTTCTTTTATATCGGGATAGATATGAGAGAAGTCTTTTTTTCGCATCTTCTTGCATAGAAAATAGGGGTGTGTTAAAATGTATCTTGTCGTAGTGTGTTTGCAAAAGAGTCAAGGACGGAGGTTTTTATGAGAGTAGGAATCTTAACAAGCGGAGGAGATTGTCAGAGTTTAAATGCAACCATGCGTGCTTTGGTCTTAAGTCTTTACGAACAATTCGGACAAGAACTTTCTATTTATGGAATTTTAGATGGCTACTATGGTTTGATCCATGAGAAGTATCAGGAGATGGAAGTCAAGGATTTTGAGGGGATTTTAAGACTTGGAGGAACCATACTGGGAACTTCCAGACAACCTTTTAAAAATATGCGAAAAATCGGAGAGGATGGCATCAACAAGGTGGAAGCCATGAAAAAGACCTACAAGAAGATGAAGCTGGACTGTCTGGTGGTATTAGGTGGGAATGGTTCCATGAAAACCGCAAACCTTCTTAGTCAGGAGGGTTTATCGGTAATTGGACTTCCTAAAACCATTGACAATGACCTTTGGGGAAGCCAGGTAACCTTTGGCTTTCACAGTGCCCTGGAAGTGGTTACAAGAGAACTTGATTGCATACACACCACAGCAACTTCTCACAGTCGTATTATGTTAGTGGAACTAATGGGACATAAAGCTGGGTGGTTGGCTTTATATGGAGGGATTGCTGGCGGAGCAGATGTCATCTTGATTCCGGAGATTCCTTATGACTTTGATCAGGTGAAGGAAGCAATAAAAAAGAAGATTGCCCTTGGTAAAAAACAGATTCTTCTTGCGGTGGCAGAAGGTGCGATTTCGAAAGAGGACGCTGAATTAAGCAAGGAAGAAAGAAAAAGCAGGATGCAAAATAAGCCGGTAGAAGTGCTGGCAAAAAAACTGGAAGAGCATTTTCAAAGAGAAGTGAGAGTAACTGTTCCGGGACACGTACAGCGTGGAGGAATGCCCAATGGTTATGATCGGGTTCTTGCCAGTAGGTTTGGTGCCATGGCTGGAAAAATGATTAAGGAAAAAGAGTATGGAAATCTTGTGGGAATAGACAAGGGTCAGATTAAGAAGATTCCACTTTCTGAGGTGGCTGGTAAATTGAAACTGGTAGATCCAAAGGATGATGTGGTGACCCAGGCTAAACTTATGGGAATTTCATTTGGTGATTAAGTGAAACTAGAGGAAGAAACATGTCATATCAAGCACTTTACCGTAAGTTCCGTCCTCAAAATTTTGAGGAAGTAAGAGGACAGGATGCGGTAGTAAAAAGTTTAAAAAATCAGGTGATGCTAGGGAAAACGTCTCATGCCTACCTTTTTACGGGAACCAGAGGTACAGGAAAAACTTCTGTGGCAAAGATCCTTGCCCGAGCGGTGAACTGTGAAAATCCCCAGGATGGAAGCCCTTGTAATGAGTGTCCAACCTGCAAGAGAATTTTGGCAGGAGCTTCCCTTAATGTAATCGAAATCGATGCGGCTTCTAATAATGGCGTAGACAATATTCGACAGATTAAAGAAGAGGTTCAATATCGACCAACGGAGGGAAAATATAAGGTCTATATTATTGATGAGGCCCATATGTTAACGCCTTCTGCTTACAATGCTCTTTTAAAGACCATTGAGGAACCGCCGGAATATGTTATGTTTATCCTGGCTACCACCGATGTACAAAAGATTGCAATTACCATTATGTCTCGCTGTCAGAGATATGATTTTCGAAGAATTGAACTTGCAACTATTGCTAAACAGTTAAGGAATCTGGCGAAACAGGAACAAATCTCAATCGAAGATTCGGCGGTAAACTATTTGGCAAAGGCAGCGGATGGTTCCATGCGAGATGCCTTGTCTTTAATGGACCGTTGTATCGCTCTTTATTTAGGGGAGGATTTAACGTATGATCATGTTCTCCAGGCTTTAGGAGCGGTTGATAATGAAATCTTTGAAAAACTGGTAAGAGCTTTAACTGATTGCAGGATGACGGATTGCCTTAGGGTGGTGGAAGAAGTAGTCATGCAAGGAAGGGAACTGGCTCAGTTCGTATCTGATTTTTGCTGGTATTTAAGAAACCTGCTTTTGATTCAGAATTCAGATGACCTGGAGGATTTTATTAATGCTTCTAGGGAAAAGATTGAAGAGATGAAAGAAGTGGCAAAGATTATTTCCCCGGTGGAATTGATGCGGGATATCCGGATTTTATCGGAACTGGGAAATCAGATGAAGTTTGCCACTGATAAGCGGGTGCTTTTAGAGGTGGCATTAATCAAGATGGCAAGTCCATCCATGAGCCACGATCTTACCGCTTTAGCGGCTCGGATTAATCAGCTGGAACGGCTTTTAGCCGGAGGTTATGTTCCGGGAATAAGCAGGGAAGATTTGCCTGCGGAACCCTTAAAGGTGAAAGAGGAAGAGAGTAAGGTGATTAAAAAGTTTGTCAAACGAGATGCCTTACCGGAAGATATCCGTACCATTGTGGAACATTGGGGAGAACTTTGTTTGAAATTAACCCAGCCTTTAAAACACTCCATGATTTACGCAAAACCGGCCTTTACAGAGAATAAGTTAGAACTTATTTTTCATGAGGTTTTTGTATATCGTGTTGTTTGTCAGCATTTGGAGGATTTAAAAGAAGAGATTTACAACGAATTTGAAGTAGACGCCGATATTCGAGTTCGTTTGATTGATGTCAATGAACCACAGGAAGTTGACTTTATAGATATGGAAGAAGTAATCGGCATGAATATTGAAGAGGAGGACTTTTAGGATGGCAAGAAGAGGTGGATATCCAGGAGGAATGATGCCTGGAAATATGCAGAGTTTAATGAAGCAGGCACAGAAGATGCAGAAGCAGGTGGAGGATGCAACAAGGGCTTTAGAAGAGGCAACCTATACCGCGAATGCAGGTGGTGGTGCTGTTTCTGTTACGGTTTCAGGTAAGAAGGAGGTAACAGAAGTAAAGATTGATCCTGAGGTTGTGGATCCGGAGGATGTTGAAATGCTTCAGGACTTAATTATGGCAGCTACCAATGAGGCTCTTCGTCAGATGGAAGAAGATAGCCAGGCTAAGATGTCTAAGGCTACCGGTGGATTTGCAGGAAATCTCCCGTTCTAGAGAAGACTTTTTCCAAAAGGAAGGAAAGGATAGATGGATAAACCAAGAGGAAGTCTGGACAACCTGATTGAAGAATTTGCTGGCCTTCCTGGAATTGGAAGGAAGTCAGCTCAAAGGCTTGCTTATTTTGTGATTCATATGCCGGAAGAGCAGGTAAAACATTTTGCGGATACCCTAATAGCAACTAGAAAAAATGTCCGTTATTGTAAGGAGTGTCTTACTTTAACAGACCAAGAACTATGTCCTATTTGTGCCAGTACAAAGAGGAATCATCGGCAGATTATGGTGGTGGAAAATAGTCGTGATTTAGAGGCCTATGAAAAAACCGGTAAGTATGAAGGGGTATATCATGTACTTCATGGGGCTATTTCCCCTATGACCGGAATCAGTGCGGCTGATATTAAAATCAAGGAATTATTGGTGCGTTTACAAAGGGATGTGGATGAGGTGATTATTGCCACGAATTCCAGTGTAGAGGGTGAAACCACTGCCATGTATTTAAGCAAGTTAATTAAACCTAGTGGAATCAAGGTAACAAGAATTGCATCAGGGGTTCCGGTAGGTGGAGATATTGAAAATATTGATGAGGTGACATTACTTCGAGCTCTTGAGGGAAGAATGGAACTTTAGGGATGTCTTGACATATGGTCATTGATTGAATGATTGTGAGGTGAATCAGGGTGGAGAAAACTGATTATAAAAAGAAAATCGAAGAGATAAAGGCATTGTTAAATCAGGGAGCCTATGATCAGGCTGCTGAAGTGGCAGATCATGTGAACTGGTCTCGGTGTAAGGATAATATCTCTTTGTCTCTTGTAGGTGATGTCTACGAGATGGTAAAGGATTATGAAAAGGCGAAGGATGTATTAACAATCGCTTACGAAAGATCACAGATGGGACGTCGTTTGGCTTACCGTCTTTGTTTGCTTTCTGTAAAATTAAATGATTTTGATGAAGCAAAAGAGTTTTATCTTGATTTTATTGATATGGCACCAAAGGATTCTGCTAGGTATATTCTCCAATACCGAATCAGCAAGGCCCTTGGAGTTGATGAAGATCAACTGATTGATATTTTGAAGGCTTATCTGGAAGAGGAGATGGATGACCGTTGGGCCTATGAACTTGCAAAGTTATATGCAGCCATTGGAAGACAGGCGGAAAGTGCAGCAGTTTGTGATGAAATCTATCTTTGGTTCAATGAAGGTAAGTATGTAACCAGAGCCTTACAGCTTAAGGCTTCCATGACCAATCTGACCGAGGAACAGGAGCGATCTTTGGTTGAAGACATGAGCGAGCAGTCCATCAGCCTTAATGCGGATCAGATGGTTGAGAACTTTAAGAATGATGCGCAGGCAGAGGCTCAGTTAGCTCATAATATGGAAAAATTCATGGATGAGCAGGAGCAGGAAGAGGAAGAAGCAGAGGAATATGGAGAATTTAAAACCCAGGATATCCAATTTGCTACTTCGGGACTTCATTTGCCGGAATTTGAAGAGACTACAAATGTGGAATTATCAGAAGCCTTAAAGGAACTTCCAAAAGAAGCCTTAGAGAATACGGCTACTCTTGAGGAATTGGAAAGCCTTAAGGAAGAAGAATATGTTCCGGATCCTACGCTTGGGGGAATCGTTCAAAACAAGAAGGATCCGTTTGAGGATACTTCTTCCATTGCTGAGGTAATCCAGATTGCCCAGACCTTAGAGCCGGTTCGTGAAGAAATGGAAAGGAAAAAAGCCAAGGCCAAGGAAGAAGAGGCAGATCGCTTAGCAAAGGAAATCAAGGAGAAACTTGAGAATAAGCTAGAGGAAGAAAGTGCCATTGAAGATACCGGATTTTCTAGGGAGGATTTAGAAGAAGCTCCTGAAGAAGTCGGGGAAGAAGAAGAGGGCGAAATCTTTATGGAGGCTCCCAAGAAGGAAGCTTCTGTGGAGGTAAAGTCTCAGGAGGAAATCGAACGGGAGCAAAGAGAACAGGATATGGTTACGAAGCAGGTAACCGGTGAGATTTCTATTCGTGAGATTCTTGAAAAACTCAGACAAAAGGGAATTATTTCTTCGGATACAGCAGAGAATGCTATGAATTCCGTAACAGAGCCAAGTGTGGCTTTAGACCAGGTGGATGAGACAGAGCCAGGTGTGGCTTTAGGCCAGGTGGATGAGACAGAACCAAGCGTGGCTTTAGGCCAGGTAGATGAGACAGAACTCTCTAAGGCTATTTCTCAGGAGGAAGAGGAGGTTCTTGCAGAAGAAGAGACGACAGAAAGTGAAGAGATTTCTTTGGAGTCAGAGGATGATGTTTTAGATGCTCCTGCAGAAGAACCTGAAAGGTCAGAGGAAGAAAGTCAGCCGGAAAGTTTGTCAGAATCCCAAGCTAAGGTTGAAGAAGAACCGGAAGAAAAAGAAAGCGTAGAAAGTCGGGAAGAAAGTCAGACAGAAACCGAATCGGAAGAGGAAGACCATGCCCAAGAATTAGATGAACTTAGTCCGGAACAAAGGGCCGCAAAAGAATTGTTTGGCCAGGAGAATGAAGAGGTTGTTGAATTAAGTGAAACAGACCTGATGGACGAAGAGGAAAAAGCAGAGTTAAGAAAGAAGAAAGAAAAGGCAAAAAAGCGTGCTGAGAAAAAGAAAAAGCAGGCAATTGCTGCCGGCCGGATTGAAGCACAGGAGATTGAGGTGGAAGAGAAGTCATTAGATGATTTTGATATTCCGGAATCTCCGGAAGAAGGAAGATATTTCTTGGCTGAAAGGTATAAGCCGCTGTTTGAAACTTACTTAAAGATGACTGGCATGGAGCATTCCATTGCAAAGACGATTTACAATCTTACAGAAAATTACGACCGGGATGGCTCCTCTAAGAGCAATAATATGTTGGTGGTAGGAGAAGATAAGAGTGGTAAGACAACGCTTGCGACCAATATCATCAAGGTAGCAAATCGAGAAAGAGGTCGTAAGGGCAGAAAGATTGCAAGGGTGAACGGTAATATCCTAAATAAGAAGGGAATCTTAAGGGCTATGCCAAGGCTGATTGGATCCGATTTGATTATTGAGAATGCCGGAGCAATCAACCGTACTACTTGGGTGAATATGATTGATGCCCTTCAAGGATATACGGATGAGATGATTGTGGTAATGGAAGATGACAAATCGACCATGGAACGATTAATCGATTTACATCCGGACATTGAGACGATGTTCCCAAATTATATTGAGTTAAAGGAATATGACATCAATGAATGGGTTGATTTTGCAACTACCTACGCAAAGGCAGAAGGTTATCTTTTAGATGACATGGGAACCCTTTCTTTATATGCTAAGATTGATGAGGAATATGGAATGTCACATGGACTGGAAAAGGAACATGTGATGGATATTGTAGACCGGGCAATCGACCATAATAGGGGTCGGGGCCTAATGCGTTTAATCAAAAAGATTTTTGGTAGAAAAAAGATGAATGGTTATTACATCTTACATGAAAAGGATTTTGATTAGGAGGAAGCAGTTTGAAGAAAACAAACAGCGTTTTTTGGGGATTTGTTTTAATAGCAATTGGTATTAGCTTTTTTGGCCAGTACTTTTGGGGATGGTCCTTTAATCTATGGGATTGGTGGGCCCTGGCCATCTTCTTGCCATGCTTGGCAAATCTCTTAAATAAGGGGATTAGCGTAGGAAACCTTTTGGGAATGATTCTTGGAATCATTTTCCTGCCACCGGTTCGAAAGGTTTTAAATTATGAGATTTTAGGTCGTTTGATTGCACCAGCGGTATTAATCGCTATTGGTATGGTTCTGGTTTGGAAGGGAATCTTCCAAAAGAACCTAGATAAACGATTAAAAAGAGAAAGAGAAGCAGAGCAAAACATTGATGACGAAAGAGAGTATACCGCTTCCTTTGGAACGAATCGTATGGTTTATCCGAATGATGTCTTTGAAGGATGCGAAATTACGGTGAACTTTGGAACCATTGTTTTGGACCTTAGAAATGCCATTATCACAAGGGATGTGGTGATTAATAGTACTGTAACCTTTGGTGGTGCTGAGGTCTCTCTTCCATCCGGAGTAAATCTGGAAATTTCAGGAACCCCAATCTTCGGAGGAATCCGAGACAAGAGAAAGAAGGCGGTAAATCCCAATGCGCCAACCGTCTATGTTAATGCAACCTGTCTGTTTGGAGGCATGGATATTCTATGATTTCATTACAAAATGTAATCAAATATATTTCCATGATGTTGGCAATCGTGCTGGCGGTTTGGGTAATAACAGAAACGGTACAGGCGATTTTTGCCGTTGTGGAAAGCGTGACTGCTTGGGGGGACGGAAGCATCCAATATGAAAAAAGTTACAGTATTAAGGAGGTTAGAAATCTTAACCTTCAGGTTAAAAACTGCAATTTAGTGATTCGGGCAGATGATGTGGAAGAAGTAGTTGTAGAGTACAATCGTAAAAATGTAGAGCTGACCTTGGACAATCGAACTTTGAAAATCGAAAGTTCAATCATGACCGGTCTTGGTAAGGATACTATCAATATTGTTATTACTGTTCCTAGAAACAGTATGTTCTCTGATTGTTCCTGTGAAATGGACTTTGGAACCGTTACCCTTGAGGACTTTAATGCAAGAGACGTGGAATGTACCGTGGGAATGGGGGAAGTTCATTTGAAAAAAGGAAGAATCCGTTCCTTAGGCATTAGTCTGGCAGTAGGGGAAGTAAAACTTTATGGTGATCTTCCGGATACATCGGTAATGGATATAGGAATTGGAAATGTAAAGGCTGATTTCTTAAGTGGAAAAAATAGTGTTACCATGAAACTGGTTTGTGATATTGGTACAATCAAGGCGAATGACAAGTATTATAGGAGCAAGGATTGGGACAAGGGAAGCAAAAGTATTCATTGTGAATGCGGCGTAGGTTCTCTTGCAATCAACTTTAGTAAATAATAGAGGTAATTATGAGTAAAGAAGAAAGGGTATATTTCCCGGCAAATATTTTTCGAAGGATTGTATCATTTGCAATTGATGCACTGATTGCATCCCTTCCATGCCTGGTAGTTTTATTTTTGGCAACTGGTAGCCTGGCAGACAGCTGGCTTGCTATCGTCTATCCTTTTCCCATTGAGGGAACGGTTCTTTGGGCTATGGAAGTTCCACCGGCGGTGGAAGACCGGGTAACCACAGAAACCGTAGGCACGGATATAGAAGGAAATGCCGTTGAGGGAGTTGCTCTTAGTACAAAGAAGGTACCGAATGTATCCTTAGAAGCAACCTTTTGTCGTCTGGTGGGCCTTCTTTCGGTGGTTTGGTTCTTGATCTACACCCCTATGTGTTCTGCTATGTATGGGAGAACGGTAGGAAAGAAGGCCATGGGATTATTTCTGCAAAGCAATGATAAGAAGATACAGGGGAAGAAAGCTTGGACCAAACAGATTCTCCTTCGGGAAATTGTGGGAAAGGTTCTTTTATCCTCTACAGGAATCCTTCCGGTTCTATCGATTTTTACCATGATTTTTACCAAGAAACATCTTGCGATTCATGATATGATTTTTAAAACGATGATTCGTGAATAAGTCGAAAAAAACTACGCTTTTACTGTATTTTTCAGTTGCGTGGTTTTTTTTATCGTTGTATAATAATAGCGTGTGCATAAGCACAAGTATGTCGCTTGATACAGATTTATCGATCTGTCTACATATGACATAAGTATTATTAAGGAGGATTTTTTAATGGCAAACAAGAATTACAAGTTTTGGTTCTGTACAGGTTCTCAGGATCTGTATGGTGATGAGTGTTTAGCTCACGTTGCAGAGCACTCAAAGAAGATCGTAGAGTACTTAAACGGTACCGGAAAGTTCGATTATGAAATCGTATTAAAGCCTACATTAATTAACCAGGCTACGATCCGTCAGACTTTGAATGATGCAAACAACGATGCTGAGTGTGCAGGTGTAATCACATGGATGCACACATTCTCACCAGCTAAGATGTGGATTTTAGGCTTAAAGGAGTACAAGAAGCCTTTATGTCACTTACACACACAGTTCAATGAGGAGATTCCTTACGATTCAATCGATATGGACTTCATGAATGAGAACCAGTCAGCTCATGGTGATAGAGAGTATGGTCACATCGTTTCACGTATGGGAATCGAGAGAAAGATCATCGTTGGTCACTACATGGACGAAGAAGTTGTTGATGATCTTGCATCATGGATGACAACTGCAATCGGTGTTGTTGAGTCAAGCCATATTCGTGTTGCCCGTGTTGGTGATAACATGAACAACGTAGCTGTAACAGAAGGTGATAAGGTTGAGGCTCAGATCAAGTTTGGTTGGGAAATCGATCACTTCTGTGTAAACGACTTAGTAGATTACGTTGACGCTGTTTCTCAGGGTGATGTGGATGCATTAGTTTCTGAGTACTATGACAAGTATGATATCATTCTTGATGGTAGAGATGAAGCAGAGTTTAAGCAGCATGTTGCAGTTCAGGCTCAGCAGGAAATCGGTATCAAGAAGTTCTTAGATGAGAATAATTATCATGCGTTCGTTGATCACTTTGGTATGCTTGGTGGCTTAAAGCAGCTCCCAGGTCTTGCTATCCAGAGATTAATGGAACAGGGTTATGGTTTCGGAGCAGAGGGTGACTGGAAGGTTGCTGCTATGGTTCGTCTTATGAAGATCATGACTGCTGGTAAGAAGGATGCTAAGGGAACTTCAATGATGGAAGATTATACCTATAACCTTGTTAAGGGTAAGGAAGGTATTCTCCAGGCTCACATGCTTGAGGTTTGTCCTTCCGTTGCTGATGGTAAGGTTGCAATCAGATGTTGTCCTCTTTCTATGGGTAACAGAGAAGATCCTGCAAGACTTATCTTCACAGCTAAGGAAGGTCCTGGTATCGCATGTTCATTAGTTGATCTTGGTACCAGATTCAGATTAATCATCAACGCGGTTGATTGTAAGAAGGTTGAGAAGCCAATGCCTGAACTTCCTGTAGGTACAGCATTCTGGACTCCACAGCCTAACCTTAAGACAGGTGCTGAGGCTTGGATCCTTGCCGGTGGCGCTCACCATACTGCATTTACTTATGATCTTACTGTTGATCAGATGGTTGAGTGGGGTGCTATGATGGGTATCGAGACTGTTGTGATCGATAACAATACCACCATCAGAGATTTCAAGAACGAGCTTAGATGGAACTCAGCTGCATTTGTAAAGTAGTATTTTCATTGGGAGGATGATATGTTAGAAGAACTTAAGAAAAGGGTATATGAAGCGAATATGCTTCTCCCAAAATATGGTTTAGTAACATTTACCTGGGGTAATGCATCAGAGATTGATCGTGAGACCGGTTACTTTGCAATCAAGCCATCAGGTGTGGACTATGATTTATTAACCCCGGATGATATGGTAATCATGGACCTTGAGGGTAACAAGATTGAAGGTAAGTACAATCCTTCTTCTGATACGCCAACTCATTTAGAGTTATACAAGGCATGGCCGGAAATCGGTGGTGTAGTTCATACTCATTCATCATATGCTACCAGTTGGGCACAGGCAGGAAGAGACATCCCATGCTACGGTACAACGCATGCCGATTATATGTATGGTGATATTCCATGCTTCCGTGTTCTTACAAAGGCAGAGATGGACGAGGGATATGAGACAAATACAGGTAAGTTAATTGTTGAAGGATTTACATCACTTGATAAGGATCCTATGGCAGTTCCAGCTTGTCTTTGCAAAAACCATGGCCCATTTACATGGGGAAAGGATGCACATGAAGCAGTACATAATGCAGTAGTATTAGACGAAGTAGCTAAGATGGCATTACGTACCGAGTTAATCAATCCTCAGGTGGATCGTGCTCCTCAGAATATCCAGGATAAGCACTACTATAGAAAGCATGGAGCAAATGCTTACTATGGACAGCCTGGTTTAAACTAGTAACTTAGCAAATACGCGCAAATACAACAAAACTAAGATGGTTCGGACGAAAATCCGAACCGTCTTTTTTTTGAATTTTTCGCTTGAAAAATAATCGATTGTAAGAGTTGGGGTATTTTTTTTGAAAATGCCTTATTTATTAGACAAAATCCACATAAAAACTTGCAAAAGTCTTGTGAAAAAGGTAAAATAATAATGTCGATTTTTGTAGAAAAAACATAGAAATGTTTTTCGTAATTTGGCAACAGAACAGATCTTATTAAGACTGTATTAATATTTTAGGAGGAAGAAAAACATGAGATTTTTTGTTGACACAGCGAACGTTGAAGACATTAAGAAGGCGAATGATATGGGAGTAATCTGTGGTGTTACTACAAACCCATCGTTGATTGCTAAGGAAGGAAGAGATTTCAAGGAAGTAATCGCAGAGATCGCTTCGATTGTTGATGGGCCAATCAGTGGTGAGGTTAAGGCTACTACAACAGACGCAGAGGGAATGATTGCAGAGGGACGTGAAATTGCAGCAATCCATCCTAACATGGTAGTTAAGATTCCTATGACCGTCGAGGGATTAAAGGCAGTGAAGGTATTAGCATCTGAGGGAATTAAGACAAATGTAACCTTAGTATTTTCAGCGAATCAGGCACTTCTTGCAGCACGTGCCGGTGCAACTTATGTATCACCTTTCCTTGGTAGACTGGATGATATTTCAACTCCGGGTATTGACTTAATCGAGCAGATTTCCGAGATCTTTGCAGTAGCAGAGGGAATTGATACTCAGATTATTGCAGCTTCCATCCGTAACCCAATTCACGTTACTGATTGTGCACTTGCAGGAGCTGATATTGCAACCGTACCTTACAAGGTAATCGAGCAGATGACCAAGCATCCACTTACCGATTCTGGAATCGTACGTTTCCAGGAGGATTATAAGGCTGTATTTGGTGAATAATCAAAATTTACTTTCAAGAGAAAGGACAGATGAGCATGAATGAATTAGAATTAAAAAAGATTGCCAACCGTGTTCGCCAGGGAATCATTGAAGGCGTATACAGTGCTAAGTCTGGACATCCGGGTGGATCACTTTCGGCAGCAGATATCTATACCTATCTCTATTTTGAGGAGATGAATGTGGATCCTAAGGATCCTAGAAAAGCAGACCGTGATCGTTTTGTATTATCTAAGGGTCACACAGCGCCTGGTTATTATGCAACTCTTGCAGAGAGAGGATTCTTTCCGGTAGAAGATTTAAAGACCTTAAGACACGTTGGATCGTATCTTCAGGGACATCCTGATCGTAAGCATATCCCGGGAGTAGATATGTCTTCGGGTTCTTTGGGACAGGGAATTTCAGCAGCTGTAGGTATGGCACTTGCTGCTAAGATTGACGGAGACGCTTATCGTACCTATACCTTACTTGGTGATGGAGAAATTCAGGAAGGTCAGGTTTGGGAGGCAGCTATGTTTGCTGGTGCCAAGAAGCTTGATAACTTGGTTGTTATTGTAGATAATAACAATCTTCAGATTGATGGAGAAGTTTCAGAAGTAAATACTCCATATCCTATTACCGATAAATTTGCAGCATTTAATTTTCATGTTGTAGAGGCAGATGCCCATGATTTTAACTCTTTAAAGGCAGCATTTGATGAGGCAAAGGCAACCAAGGGTATGCCTACTGCTATCATTGCTAAATCAGTGAAGGGTAAGGGAGTATCCTTTATGGAAAACAAGGCTGGATGGCATGGTAAGGCTCCAAACGATGCTGAATATGAGCAGGCGATGGAAGAATTAAAGAAGGCAGGTGAAGCGTTATGTCAGAATTAGTAAAGATTGCAACAAGAGATAGCTATGGTAACGCTTTGGTTGCTATGGCTGAGAAATATAAGAACCTGGTTGTATTAGATGCTGACCTTGCTTCAGCAACAAAGACCGGTATTTTTAAGAAGGCATATCCAAAATTACATTTTGATTGTGGTATTGCTGAGTCAAATATGATGGGTATTGCAGCAGGACTTGCAACTGCAGGAAAGATTCCATGGGCAAGTTCTTTTGCAATGTTTGCAGCAGGACGTGCCTATGAGCAGGTTCGTAACTCAATCGCTTATCCACATTTGAATGTAAAGATTGGTGCTACTCATGCCGGCGTTTCTGTAGGAGAGGATGGAGCAACTCATCAGTGTTTAGAGGATCTTGCTTTAATGCGTGTGATTCCTGGTATGGTTGTTTTAAATCCTGCAGATGATATTGAGGCGAAGGCTGCTGTAGAAGCTGCCTGTGCGTACGATGGACCTGTTTATGCCAGATTTGGACGTCTTGCTACACCGGTATTTAATACCGGAGCAGATTATAAGTTTGAAATTGGTAAGGGTATTGTCTTAAAAGAAGGTAAGGACCTTACCATTGTAGCCACTGGACTTCCGGTTTACGAAGCACTTCTTGCAGCTGAGAAGTTTGAGCAGGAAGGTGTTTCGGTTAAGGTGATTAATATCCATACCATTAAGCCATTGGATGAGAAATTAATCCTTGCAGCTGCTAAGGAAACCGGAAAGGTTGTAACAGTTGAGGAACATTCAATCATTGGTGGCCTTGGTTCTGCTGTATGTGAAGTGCTTTCAGAGAAGGCACCTACACCAGTACTTCGTATCGGTGTGAACGATGAATTCGGACAGTCAGGACCTGGTGGAGAATTAATTAAACTTTATGGCCTGGATGCAGAAGGTATTTACAAGAAGGTAAAAACATTCTTATAAAAAAAGAATGCAGTCGACAAAATGTCGGCTGCATTTTTTATCGTCTTGTGGAAGCTTCAATGCTAGATTCATCTCCTAAAAAGGAATCCTGCTGAATGGTCATGGCATTTAAAGATTCGCGAATCACCTGACTGATTTCCTCTTCAGGAAGGCCGGTAAATTTAGATAATTCTTCCAAACTTGGTGCATGACCGAACTTCTCGGAAAGTTCTGTGGAAGCGTGATCTAAAAGATTGGCTCGGTCTGCCATATGGTTGGCAGTATTTTTAGAGACTTGCTCTGCTTCGATTAAGAAATCAAGGCCAGCTGAGATTACATCCTGGCAGTGGGCATGAAAAGCAGTTACTAACTGTTGGTCGGACAGGCTGTGGTCATAATCAAAATCGGTAACCCCACTCATTAAAGCAAGGTTTCCTTCTGCCACCAGTTCTCCTAGAGTAATACCACAATCTGTACGCTTTTGGGCCTCCTCAATCACAAGAGGAAGAACCTGGTTCACAAGGTCCTCAGGAATTTTAGAAAGAGCCTTGGCCTTAAAATAAGTCTGAATAAGATTAGCTTCCTCTTCCAAGGAAAGCTTGTCCATGCTTCCTAATTCATCTTTGTAAAGAGAAAAAATATCATCCTCGGTTTTGGTGAAACTTTCTTGGTCCTCCCCTAGTTCTGGGGCACCAAAGATATCATCATCAATGTGGATTCCCTGTTCTTCATAAAACGCTTGATCTGCTTCGGTTAATCCTGAAACCTGTTTCGTTGTAATTTTTTCATCTTCATCAATAAGAAGAATCTGTTGACGACTCAGGTATTGGTAAATATGGTCGTGCATGGAAGAATCAATGCCAATCTCTTCAAATGCCTGAGCCACCATCTTCTTGTCTAACCGGTTATGATTTTTGTGGGCTTGTTCTACTAGGGAAGCAAGCAAGGTATTAAATTCTAATTTCTGATCCATTGTATTACCTATAATTAGTTAAGTTCCTTCTTAATTGCATCCAGTAACTCATCATAAGTGGTGAAAGCAGGATACTGAGGGTAATCAGCTTTAATCTGATCGGTGGTACGGAATAAGAATCCAGCCTTAGAAGCCTGGATCATACCAAGGTCATTAAAGCTATCGCCAGATGCAATCGTATCATAACCAATAGACTGTAAAGCCTTAACAGTTGTAAGCTTGCTCTTTTCACATCTCATCTTGAATCCTGTGATTTCTCCGCTTTCAGCTACAATCAGTTCGTTGCACATAATAGTAGGCCAACCAAGCTTCTTCATAAGAGGGGTGGCGAACTGTGCAAAGGTATCAGAGATAATAATTACCTGGCAAATAGAACGAAGTTCATCTAAAAACTCTTTCGCACCCGGCATTGGATCAATCGTAGCGATGGTATCCTGGATTTCCTTTAATCCAAGTCCATGCTCCCTTAAAATCTCAAGACGGTAATTCATAAGCTTATCGTAATCAGGTTCATCACGAGTGGTTTTCTTTAATTCAGGAATTCCTGTTGCTTCTGCAAATGCGATCCAGATTTCTGGAACTAATACACCTTCAAGGTCTAAACAAGTAATTGTCATATTGACATCCTCCTAATATAAATCTTCAATCATTATACAGAAAAAAAGACGGTCTTTCAAGATTTTTAATAATAAGGGAAAAATCTTGTAAAGTATTTGCGTTCTGTGTTAGAATAATCGCGAACAAAACTTGAACAGTAGTATGATTTATGGAGAGAATATATGGATAAGAATACAGAGAAAAAGTGGGATGCAAAAAAGATATGGAAGAGGATTCAACGATCCACCCTATACCAACTTTTTTCTGTCCTGGTATTTCTTGGAGTTTGTGCGGGTATAGGAATCGGATTTGCGGTGATTGATACGGAAAGCGATCCGGATACCGTGGCAGAGAATTACATGAAAAACTACATTAGTGGAAATTGGTCTAATATGTATAACATGTTAGAATTACCAAAATCCCAGTATTTAACGGAAGAATCCTTTACTACCGTTATGTACCAGCAGATTGAAAATACAAGAATCATCGATTATAAGCTGGGAGAAGGAAAAAAAGAAAAGGGCAAGATGGTATACAAAATCAAGTGTAAGACTATGGATGCCAACGGCAACGAAGGGAAGCAGGTAGTAAAGGTAAGCCTAAATAAAAAAGTCAAGCACTGGTATTCCTTAATTTGTGATTGGAAGGTGGATGCGGGAGATATGGTAGTCACCGGCTTAAAGGTAAAAACTGTTCAGGGCTTGGACCTTTACTTTGATGGGAACAAGTTAAGCCCTAGGGAAGGGAAGGAGGAAGATGGAGCCCTCCATTATTTCCTGACGGCCACCTTTAAGGGAAAACATACTTTTACACTTAGAAATAACTATGTAAATAGTCAGGAGTTAAATCAGACAATTTCGTCTGATAAGCAAGAACTAGACCTTACCACCAGCCAGCTTGTTGCAAATGATACCTACCAAACCGCCATTGACGCCTTCCATGAGACGACCATTCAGAAATTCTACAAGAATGCCATGAAGAAAAAGAAGATTCGTGAGGTTCTTGAAGATTTCCCTAAGGAGAAGACCATTCGAGCAGATGTAAAGGAAGCCTACAATAAGATCTTAAAGCAGCTGTTCCCTTATGCGGAAGAGGAGGTTTATACCACGAACAAGTTTGAAATCTATGATTTCACCTATCTTCATACTCAAAATGCCGGGCAAACCTACACGGCACCAAACCAGTTGGTATGTAAGTATAAGATGTATTATCATTTTGACGGGGCCAACACCATCTCAGACTACGATAGTTACAGCATGAGCTATTCTGGAGATTATAAGGCTATGGTCAAGTATACCCTTACCCTAAACGATGATGGAAGCGTTACTATGACCGGCTTTAAAATGAGTTTTGGCAAGGCTACCAAAGAGGAGTTAGACGCGATTGCCAATGGCACTATTGATTTAGAAGTAGAGCAAATGGAAGGATAACTATGGAAAAAGTATTAGTGATTGGACACAGAAATCCGGATACAGACGCAATTTGTTCCGCGATTTGTTATGCCTACTATAAGAACCGCCGCAGCAAGAATTCTGGTGGAATCGAATATGTTCCCTACCGGGCGGGAAGTATTAACGAAGAGACCAAGTATGTCTTAGAACGCTTTGGCATTGAATCTCCGGAATATATTACAGATGTAGCAACCCAGGTTAAGGATATTGAAATCGTAAAGACTCCTGGGGTATCAAGAACCATTTCCCTAAAAAAGGCATGGGCTCTTATGAGAGAGTTAAATGTGTATACCCTGCCGGTTGTTCGGTCTGGAAAACTAGAAGGGGTAATTACGACAGAAGACATTGCCAAAGCCTACATGGATGTTTATGATAATGCTATTTTGTCCACTGCCCATACCAAGTTTCAAAATGTGATTGAAACCGTGGAAGGAAGGCTATTAGCTGGAAATCCAGAAAAATACTTTACCAAGGGCAAATGTGTCATTGCTTCCACCATGCCAGAAATCCTGCAAAATTACATTGAAAAGGATGATTTGGTGATCCTTGGTAATCGTACGGAGAACCAACTTTTAGCCTTAGAAAAACAGGCGGAATGCATGATTATTTGTGATGGAGCCAAGGTGGAAGATCAGGTATTAGAGAAGGCAGATGCCCAGGATTGTGTAGTGATTTCTACGAATAATGATGCCTTTACCGTTGCTCGTTTGATTAATCAAAGTATGCCAATTAGCTACTTTATGAAGCGAGAGGGTCTAGTCTTCTTCCATGATGACGATTTCACGGAAGACATCCGGGCGGTTATGGCAAAAAAGCGATACCGAGACTTTCCAATTCTAGACAAGCACAGTAACTATCTTGGCATGATGTCTAGACGGGACCTATTAAATGCTCGTAAGAAAAAGATTATTTTAGTGGACCACAATGAATTGACCCAGGCAGTGGATGGCTTAGGGGATGCCGAAATTATTGAAATCATTGATCACCACCGTTTAGGAAGCATTGAAACTGTGTCTCCACTCTTTTATAGAGCCCAGCCATTGGGCTGTACCGCTACCATCATTTACCAGATGATGATGGAAAATGATGTGCCAATTCCTCCAAATATTGCAGGTTTAATGCTTTCTGCGATTATTTCGGATACCTTAATGTATCGTTCGCCAACCTGCACCCAGTATGACAAGGAGGCAGCAGAGAACCTGGCCTTGATTGCAGGAGTGGATGTGGTAAAGCATGCGGAAGAGATGTTTAAGGCAGGAAGCAACATGAAGAACAAGTCTGCGGAAGAAATTTTCTACCAGGATTTCAAGAAATTTACGGTGGAAGGTACTTCTTTTGGCATCGGTCAGATTACCGCCATGACAGACGAAGAACTTGCTACCGCCAAGGACAAGGTGGTAAACTATTTAGATCATGCTTACAAGGAATTGGGGGTTGGATCGGTCTACCTTCTTCTTACCAATATTTATAAGGAAACTTCGGAAGTGGTCTTTGCCGGGGATGAGGCGGACCGCATCCTTATGGAAGCCTTCCATTATCAAAGAGACCAGGGCCCACTGGTTTTACCTGGTGTGGTATCAAGAAAGAAGCAATTCTTGCCTGAAATCATGAAGGCAGTAAGAAGCTAATGAAAGAAGAAAAATGATGAATAATATTGTTTTGATTGGTATGCCAGGCTCTGGGAAAACTACCCTGGGTAAAGAGCTGGCTAAAAAATATGGAATGAACTTTATTGATGGAGACACTTTAATTGAAGAGCGAGAACAAAGAAGCCTGGCACAAATTATTGCCCAGGAAGGAATCGAGGGATTTCTCTCCGTCGAAAATGAGGTGCTATCTTCCATTCATACCAAGGGAAGTGTCATTGCCCCGGGAGGAAGCTGTTGTTATTCCAAACCTGCCATGGAACATTTTAGAAAGATTGGTTTGGTAGTTTACTTAGAGGTTAGCTATGAGGACCTGGAGGGCCGGCTGGGAAATCTAAAGGAAAGGGGAGTCGTTTTACGAGAGGGACAAAGCTTAAGAGATCTTTTTGAAGAACGAGATGATCTGTATCAAAAATACGCTCAGCTGGTCTTTGAAGAAAAGGCCCTAGATGAGACGGAAAGTCTTTCCGGTTTAGATTTGTTGATTCAAGAAGAAGTTTCAAAAAAACCATGCAAATAAAGTACTGCTTTACATTTTTTCGGTTTGTGCTATAATTATCATGTATTTGACTGGGTACATGGGCGTATTGCGCCTATTTATCTGGATTTTAAAAGAACATAGAGGTGTTTACATTCATGGATAGATATATTGTCAAAGGGGGCACTCCTCTAGAGGGAGAGGTTGAGATTAGTGGTGCAAAGAATGCAGCGCTTGCCCTTCTCGCAGCAGCGATTATGACAGATGAAGATGTAACAATTGAAAATTTACCAAATGTTAGAGATATTAATGTTTTACTTCAGGTAATGGGTGAGATTGGTGCAAAGATTAATCGTGTTAACGATCATAAGGTTATAATCAACGGATCAACGATTACTTCCTATACGGTAGATAACGAATCCATTCGTAAGATTCGTGCATCCTACTATTTACTGGGTGCCTTGCTTGGCAAGTACAAGCATGCAGAGGTAGCACTTCCTGGTGGCTGTGATATTGGAAGTCGTCCCATTGATCTTCATATCAAGGGTTTTGAAACCTTGGGAGCAAATGTATCCATTGAACGTGGTATGGTTTCTGCATCAGCAGAAGAACTGATTGGTAAGAGCATTTATATGGATGTGGTTTCTGTAGGAGCCACCATCAACATTATGCTGGCAGCTGCCCTTTCCGGAGGACGTTGTGTGATTGAGAATGCAGCTAAGGAACCTCATGTAGTAGATGTGGCCAATATGCTTAACTCTATGGGCGCATCGATTCGTGGAGCAGGAACGGATGTAATCCGAATCCGCGGAGTAGAGAAACTTCATGGTACCGTATATTCCGTAATCCCAGATCAGATTGAGGCTGGTACCTTTATGATGGTAGCAGCAGTTACTGGCGGTGATATAACCGTTAAGAACGTTATTCCAAAGCATCTTGAGGCAATTACCTCTAAGCTTTATGAGATTGGTTGTTCGGTGGAGGAATATGATGATGCGGTTCGTATCATTGGTGGTCCAAGACTTCACAGTACGAAGATTACCACTCTTCCATATCCGGGATTCCCAACAGATATGCAGCCACAGATTGCGGTAACTCTTGCATTAGCAGAAGGAACCTCTATGGTTACTGAAACCATTTTTGAAAATCGTTTTAAGTATGTAGACGAATTGGTTCGCATGGGAGCAGATATTAAGGTAGAAGGAAAGACTGCCTTTATTACAGGCGTTGAGAAGTTTTCATCTGCCGATGTGGTAGCCCCTGACCTTCGTGCAGGAGCAGCTCTTGTAATGGCAGCCCTTGCAGCGGATGGATATTCAGAAATCACAGATATTAAGTATATTAAGCGTGGTTATGAGGACTTTGATGGTAAGCTCAGGGGACTGGGCGCAATTATTAGGGAAGTGTCGGATGACCGGGAAGCTATGAAATTTAAACTGAAAGCAATTGGATAAAAAGACATTGCTTTTTTTAGGCAAGTGTGTTACGATAAGACCCATCGTAAAAAAAAATCATCCTAGGATGAAAATATAAAAAGACTCTTATTAAGAGTGGTGGAGGAGCAAAGGTCCAGTGAAGCCACAGCAACCCCTGAGATGGGAAGGTGCTATCCTTGAGCGAGAAATCGAACAATAAGAGGGCAAGGCCCTTCGATATGTTCGGAGGGCCTTATTTTATATGGAGAAACCGGCCATACATATGACCAAATTTTTATAGAAGATGCCAAGGGCAGAAAAGGAGAAAAAGGTGGAGAAATTATTATTTACTTCAGAATCAGTAACAGAGGGACATCCTGATAAAATCTGTGATCAGATTTCGGATGCTATTTTGGATGCTTTAATGGAACAGGACCCACAGAGCCGTGTAGCCTGTGAAACCTGTACCAATACAGGATTTGTTGTGGTAATGGGTGAGATTACTACTAAGGCAAACGTAGATTATACTAAGATTGTTCGTGATACTATTGTAAACATTGGTTATGATGACTCGAAAAAGGGTTTTGACGGAAATACTTGTGGTGTGTTTATTGCTTTAGATAAGCAGTCTGCAGATATCGCTATGGGTGTTGATCAGGCTTTAGAGGCAAGGAACAATGAAATGTCTGATGCTGAAATTGAGGCAATTGGTGCTGGTGATCAGGGGATGATGTTTGGTTATGCTTCTGATGAAACAGAGGAGTACATGCCATACGCCATTGCACTTGCTCACAAACTTTCAAGAAGATTAACAGAGGTTCGTAAAAATGGAACTCTCCCATACCTTCGTCCAGATGGAAAAACTCAGGTAACCGTTGAATACGACGAAAATTACAAGCCAATCCATCTAAATGCGGTTGTTCTTTCTACTCAGCATGATGAAGAAGTAAGCCAGGAGCAGATTCATCAGGATATTAAGAAGTATGTCTTTGATGCGGTTTTACCTAAGGACTTAGTGGATGATGAGACCAAGTTCTTTATTAATCCAACGGGTCGTTTTGTGATTGGAGGACCGAACGGCGACTCTGGTTTAACCGGTAGAAAGATTATCGTAGATACCTACGGTGGTTTTGCAAGACATGGTGGTGGAGCTTTCTCTGGTAAGGATTGTACGAAGGTTGATCGTTCTGCTGCTTACGCAGCAAGATATGTTGCTAAGAACCTTGTAGCAGCAGGATTTGCTAAGAGACTTGAAATTCAGCTTTCTTATGCCATTGGTGTTGCCCGTCCTACTTCGATCATGGTAGATACCTTCGGTACTGGTGTGGTTTCGGATGATAAAATTGTTGAAGTAATCAGAGAAAACTTCGATCTTCGTCCGGCTGGAATCATCCAGATGTTAAATCTTCGTAGACCAATCTATAAGCAGACTGCTGCCTATGGTCACTTCGGACGTACCGATATCGATCTTCCATGGGAGAAGTTAGATAAGGTAGAAGACTTAAAGAAGTATTTATAAGATAAATCAAGGAAAGGAGATTCCTCGAAGGAATCTTCTTTTTTTTGGTGAAAAGCTAGCTTGGCAAGTGGAATCACGAAACAATTAATCCTCTAACTGAAAGGTCATAAGTTTGCCGGTTCTTGGATGGATGAAACTTAGCTTGTATGCCACTAACTGCAGAGGAGCCCGGATGGTTCCGTAGCGGGTATCTCCAATAATAGGATGACCTAAGTGGGACAGCTGAAGTCGAATCTGATGGTGGCGGCCGGTTTTTAGTTGGATTTCAAGATCAGAAACAGGCCCCCATGCGCTGTCTCGATTGGCCAGGCAGCGGTAGGAGAGGAGAGCAAGTTTTGCATCCTTATGGTCTTTCTCTACAACCTTACTAATCTTGTTTTTTTTATCAAAGAAAATGTAATCCGATAGGGATTGCCAGGAAGAAAGAGGAAGACTTCCAGCTACGGTGGCCCGATAAATCTTTTCCATGGAAGGAGAAGAATTGTGCTGAACCTGGCTAGATAAGGAAGCGGCCGTCTTCTTGTTTTTAGCAAAAACCATAATGCCTCTTACCGGTTGGTCCAAACGGTGGACTACTGCAAGGTAAGGTTTAGAAGTGTTAGAAGAAGCAAGAAGATGCTTGGTTAACAGACTAACCATGTCTTCACGATAAGAAGCCTGGGCTTGAGAGGAAATACCAGCAGGTTTTTCAACCACAATTAAATCCTGGTCCTCATAGAAATATTTTAAATCCATAATACCCTCAATATGAAAAATTAATAATCGTAACAATTGGAGGAAAGTCCAAAGTACAAAGGGTATTATAGCAAAAAATCAAATAAGCTACAAGAAATCTAACTTGTAAATGACTATAAAATCGAGTATAATTATTCAGATTATGCGGATGGAGGAGAATCATGGTTTTTAGTAGCCTTTTGTTTTTGTTCCGATTCCTGCCGGTGGTATTCCTTGTATACTTTTTACTTCTGGGACTGGGAAGGATATTAAAACTAAAAGATAGACAGATAACAAAAATCAATAATAGTTTTCTATTTTTTGCAAGCTTAGTCTTCTATGCTTGGGGAGAGCCTAAATATGTAGTTCTTATGCTGTTTTCAACAGTAGTAGACTATACCTGTGGTTACTTCACTGGAAAATATGTAGACCGGGATAAGAAGAAAACAGCAAGAATCTTTGTGGCAATATCCATGTGTATCAATCTAGGACTTTTATGCTTCTTTAAGTATCGTGGATTTTTCTTAGATAATGTCAATCATTTCTTTGGATGTCAGATTCAGTACAAGGATTTGCCATTGCCAATTGGTATATCTTTTTATACCTTCCAGACCATGTCCTATACCATAGATGTGTATCGGAAAGAGGCACCGGTTCAGAAAAATATTATTTCCTTCGGGTCCTATGTGGTCTTATTCCCGCAACTGATTGCAGGACCGATTGTAAGATACCAGACCATTGCAGATCAGTTAAACCATCGAGTGCATTCTGTAGAAAAAATCAACTATGGAATTCGACGTTTTATGGTGGGATTAGGAAAGAAGGTTCTTCTTGCGAACAATATTGGAATGCTTTGGACCACCGTATCAGCCTATGGAGGAGATAATTTAACCAGCTTTACGGCATGGCTTGGAGTCTTTGCATTTACCTTCCAAATCTACTTTGATTTTTCAGGTTACTCTGATATGGCCATCGGATTGGGAGAAATGTTAGGATTTCATTTCCTGGAAAACTTTAATTATCCATATCTTGCAGAATCCATTACGGAATTTTGGAGAAGATGGCACATCTCTTTGGGTACCTGGTTTAAGGAATATGTCTATATTCCATTGGGAGGAAACCGAAAGGGAAAGGCAAGACAAATCCTAAATATTTGTGTGGTATGGTTTTTAACGGGAATGTGGCATGGAGCAGATTGGAACTTCATCCTGTGGGGTGTCTACTTTGGAGTCTTATTGATTTTTGAAAAGACCTTCTTCTTAAAGGTTCTGAAAAAAATTCCGGCCTTCTTTAGACATCTGTATGCTCTTATTTTTGTAATTGGCGGATGGGCAATCTTTGCATATCCAGATGTACGCCATGGACATGAATTTGTGAAGGCCCTGTTTGGACAAGGAAGAGCAGGATTCATCAATCAAAATAGTCTTTACCTTTTAAGTCAATATGCCGTAATGTTTGTCATTGTCATAATAGCATCTACAAATCTTCCGGCAAAACTTGGAAAAAAGGTAATAGCAAAGGAAGGATGCTTAAGGATGGTGGGAGAATGCCTCTTTATTCTATTGGTATTTTTAGCTTCTCTGGCATTCTTGGTGAATGCGTCCTACAACCCATTTTTGTATTTCCGTTTTTAGGGAGATTGTTATATGAAAAAGAAAAAGATACAGGAAGCAGTTCCTGTCCTCTTGTTTTTGGGACTGGTGTTAGGAATGTCCCTGTGGTCAGTGGTAAAGCCGCAGACAGAAAAGTCTGAGGCAGAAAACAGATATCTGTCTAAGAAACCCAAATTTTCGGTGAAATCCTTGGTGGCTGGAGAATTTGGGAAGAAATATGAGACCTATCTTTCGGATCAGTTTGAGATGAGAGAAGAATTCATAAATCTCAAGACTCGCATAGAAGTGGCCATGGGAAAAAGTGAAATCAATGAAGTCTATCTTGCTAAGGATGGTTATTTGATTCGTCACTATGAAAGAGATTCCTTCCGGAAAGAAACAGAGGAAGAAAACATAGAGTATCTGGCAGAATTTGCAGAGAAATACACCGCTTTAATGGGAGAAGATCATGTAAGAATTGAGATTGTCCCCTCAGCAGCAACCATCCTAGCAGATAAACTACCAGCCTATGCTAGTAATTATAATGAAACTGCTTTCATAGAAAAATTAAAAGAAAAAATTTCTTCCAAGGTCTTAATAGATGCTAGTGAAGTTTTAAAGGACCACAAGGAAGAAGAAATATATTATAAAACCGATCATCACTGGACTAGTCTGGGTGCCTATTATGGGTATCAGGCATATAATAAGAGTTTAGGACTTCCGGTGAAGGAACTTTCCCAGTATAGCAAGGAAGTAGTGGCCAAGGATTTTTATGGAACCAACCATTCAAGGATCTGTTATGCCCCGTCGCCAGACCAGATAACGGCCTATAAGTCTAAGGATTCGGTTACTTATGAAGTGATTTATGACCGGCTTTTTGCAAACACCAAGCCGGAAGATCTTACCGTTTTTCATAGCCTGTATATGGAAAATCGTTTAAAGGAAAAAGACAAATATACTTATTTTCTGGATGGAAACCATGCTATCGTGGATATTAAAACCTCGAATCAGAATGGGAAAAAACTTCTGATCTTAAAAGATTCCTATTCCCATGAGATGATTCCATTTTTGGCAGAAAACTATGAGCAGGTCACCATCCTAGATTATCGGTATTTCCATACAGAATTATCAAGGTTGATGCCTCAGGAAAATTATACCGATCTTTTGGTGATTCGTAATACCGCCAAGTTATTACAGGACGATACGGTATTTATGTACACGTTTTAAATTTAAATAGTGATAAAGGAGCAAGAAAATGGCAAAAGAAAAGAAATTAGTAGAAGAAATTACTTCTATGGAAGATGATTTCGCACAGTGGTATACCGATGTGGTAAAAAAGGCAGAACTTTGTGATTACTCATCTATCCAGGGTTGTATTATTTTTAGACCATATGGATATGCTATTTGGGAAAACCTAAAGGCAGAACTTGATAAGAGATTCAAAGAAACAGGTGTAGAAAATGTTTACATGCCAATGTTTATTCCAGAGAGTCTTCTAAATAAAGAGAAGGATCATGTAGAAGGGTTTGCTCCTGAGGTGGCTTGGGTTACTCATGGTGGAGACACAGAACTTACCGATAAGCTTTGTGTACGTCCAACCTCAGAAACTCTTTTCTGCGATTTTTATAAAAACATTGTACAGTCATATCGTGACCTTCCAAAACTTTATAATCAGTGGTGTTCCGTTGTACGTTGGGAAAAGACCACAAGACCTTTCCTTCGTACCAAGGAATTCTTATGGCAGGAAGGACATACCTGTCATGCGACCGCAGAGGAAGCAAAAGAGCGTACCGAGCAGATGTTAAATCTTTATGCCCGGTTCTGTGAAGAAGTGCTTGCAATCCCGGTAATTAAGGGACAGAAGACAGAAAAGGAAAAATTTGCAGGAGCAGAGGCAACCTATACCATCGAAGCTTTAATGCACGATGGTAAGGCATTACAGTCGGGAACCAGTCATAACTTTGGTGACGGATTTGCTAAGGCCTTTGGAATCCAGTTTACTGATAAGGATAATACCTTAAAGTATGCGCATCAGACCTCTTGGGGAATGACAACTCGATTAATCGGAGCAATCATTATGGTACATGGAGATAATTCAGGACTTTGTCTTCCTCCAAGGATCGCACCTACCCAGGTAATGATCGTGCCAATCGCTCAGCACAAGGAGGGTGTCCTTGAAAAGGCGGCTGCTCTTAGAGATCAGCTTTCAAACTTCCGTGTAAAGGTGGATGATTCCGATAAGAGTCCGGGTTGGAAGTTTAGCGAACAGGAAATGAAGGGAATTCCTATGAGAATTGAAATCGGACCTAAGGATATTGAAAATAATCAGGCAGTGATTGTACGTCGTGATACCCATGAAAAGATCGTGTTTTCTTTAGATCGGGTTGTAGAAGAGACAGATAAGACTTTAAAAGCAATCCAGAAGGATATGTTAGAAAAGGCAAGAGCTCACAGAGAAGAGCACACCTATGTGGCAACCAACTACGAAGAGTTTAAGGAGACTGTGGCAAACAAGCCGGGTTTTGTTAAGGCTATGTGGTGTGGTGATCAGGAATGTGAAGATAAGATTAAGGCTGATACCACAGCAACTTCAAGATGTATGCCATTTGAACAGGAGAAACTTTCAGATGTTTGTGTATGCTGTGGCAAGCCAGCTAAGAAAATGGTCTATTGGGGCAAGGCTTATTAAAAAGTTTCAGTTGACATTAAACTGGGAATAAGGTAGAATTTTTAAGCAATGGTCCAAAAGACCAAATTGAATCATAAGGCGTTGATAAAGACAAGTAGCGGAAAGATCGCTGACAGAGAGCGAAGGCAGGTGGAAGCTTCGTAGTAAGAATTTTCGTGAATAACACTTTGGAGCCGTGACCTGAACAGGCCAAGCCCTAGTAGGTGATCCGTTCTCGCGCGACAAGCGATAAAAGAGACTTTAAATCAGTGGATTTAAGTAATACAGGTGGTACCGCGGATTATAACAATTCGTCCTGGATATGAAGACATATCCGGGGCGGATTTTTTTGTTCTGGCAGTCACCAAGGAAATTTATGGAGGTTTAAAAGATGAGTGCAAACATTTATCGAAACACAACAGTGGACAAACTTACAGAAGCAGATGTAGGTAAAACCGTACGTGTTGCAGGATGGGTAGAGAACATCCGTGACCATGGTGGAGTATCCTTTCTTGATCTTCGTGATCAGTATGGAGTGTTACAGGTAGTATTACGTGATACGAGCTTACTAGAGGGGATTACCAAGGAAGAGTGTCTTTCTATTGAAGGTGTGATGGATCACCGTGATGAGGAAACCTACAATCCAAAGATTCCTACCGGAACCATCGAATTGGATGCAAAAAAGATCGATATTCTTGGTAAGGTATATAAGCAGCTTCCTTTTGAGATCATGACCTCTAAGGAAATCCGTGAGGACGTTCGTTTAAAGTATCGTTATTTAGACCTTAGAAATGCTAAGGTAAAGGATAATATGATCTTCCGTAGTAATGTTATTTCCTTCCTTCGTCAGAAAATGGTGGAAATGGGATTTTTAGAGATTCAGACCCCAATCCTTTGTGCTTCTTCGCCAGAAGGAGCAAGAGATTATATCGTTCCTTCCAGAAGATACAAGGGTCAGTTCTATGCCCTTCCACAGGCACCACAGCAGTATAAGCAGCTTTTAATGGTCTCTGGATTTGATAAGTATTTCCAGATTGCTCCATGTTTCAGAGATGAGGATGCAAGAGCAGACCGTTCTCCAGGTGAGTTCTACCAGTTAGACTTTGAGATGAGCTTTGCAACTCAGGAGGACGTATTTGCAGTAGGCGAGGAAGTGTTAACCGCTACCTTTGAGAAGTTTGCTCCAGAAGGCGCACAGGTAACTCAGGCACCATACCCAATTATTTCTTATAAGCAGGCTATGTTAGAGTTTGGTAGTGATAAGCCAGATCTTAGAAATCCACTTCGAATCGTAGATGTAACAGATTTCTTCCAGAGATGTACCTTTAAGCCATTCCACGGCAAGACCGTACGTGCTATTAAGGTTCATGCAGATATGTCAAAGGGCTTTCACGAGAAGTTATTAAAGTATGCACAGTCAATCGGAATGGGCGGACTTGGTTACCTTGAGGTACTTGAGGACTTAAGTTATAAGGGACCAATCGACAAGTTCATTCCAGATGATATGAAGGAAGAGATGAGAGAGTTAGCAGGTCTTGCAGTAGGAGACACCATCTTCTTTATCGCAGATAACGAAGAGAATGCAAGCCTCTATGCCGGACAGCTTCGTAACGAGCTTGGTAAGAGATTAGATCTCATTGAGAAGAATGCGTATCGTTTCTGCTATGTTAACGACTTCCCAATGTATGAATATGACAAGGAAGAAAAGAAGATGGCATTTACCCATAACCCATTCTCAATGCCACAGGGTGGTTTAGATGCCTTAAACAACAAGAATCCGGAAGAGGTTCTTGCATATCAGTATGATATTGTATGTAACGGTGTAGAACTTTCTTCTGGTGCTGTACGTAACCACGACCTTGAGATTATGAAGAAGGCCTTTGAAATCGCCGGTTATAGTGAGGAAGAATTAGAAGCTAAGTTTGGTGCTCTTTATCATGCCTTCCAGTTTGGTGCTCCTCCTCATGCAGGAATGGCTCCTGGTGTAGATCGTATGATTATGCTCCTTCGCAACGAAGATAGCATCCGTGAGGTAATTCCATTCCCAATGAATGGTAACGGACAGGACTTAATGTGTGGTGCTCCAAACCAAGTTACCGAGCAGCAACTTCGTGAAGTACATATTAAGGTACGTGCTTAATTAAGATAATAAGATGATCATTTAAAAGAAGTGTCTGGTATTGTTTGATACTGGGCTCTTTTTTTATTTTTCTATTCATGGTATGATTAAAAACGACTTTTTACACAAATCGAAAAGGAGACCTTATGGAGACAAGGATAACCTTACCAAAGGCAGTAGAAAAAATAATTCAGATATTTGAGGAAAAGGGCTATGAAGCCTATGCAGTAGGAGGATGTGTTAGAGATTCCCTGTTGGGGATCCGGCCTAAGGACTGGGATATTACCACCTCCGCAAAACCGGAGGAGATTAAGGACCTATTTGAGCGAACCATTGATACGGGAATCCAACATGGAACGGTAACGGTACGAATGGACCATGAATCCTATGAGGTAACGACCTATCGGATCGATGGGGATTATACGGATGGGAGACATCCGGACAAGGTGACCTTTACGGAAAATCTGGTAGAGGATTTAAAGCGAAGAGACTTTACCATTAATGCCATGGCTTATAACAACCGGGTGGGCTTAGTAGATGTGTTTGAAGGAGAAGAGGACTTAAAACGTGAGGTGATTCGCTGCGTAGGAGACCCTCTGGAGCGTTTTACTGAAGATGCCCTTCGAATCCTTCGAGCCATTCGTTTTAGCGCTCAACTGGGATTTGAAATCCAAAAAGATACCTATGAGGCAATAAAAAAATTAAAGAAAAATCTAAAGTTTGTAAGCGCAGAACGAATTCGGGTAGAACTGGAAAAGACCATTTGCTCCCCAGAGCCGGCAAAGTTACGTTACTATTACACCACGGGAGTCAGCAAGGTGATTATGCCTTGGTTTGACAAGATGATGAAGTGTCAGCAAAATTGTCCCTTTCACACCATGACGGTAGGAGAACATACCCTTGCCGTGCTAAAGAATATTGAAAATACAAAGGTGCTGCGTTTTGCAGCTCTCTTTCATGATATGGCAAAACCTGATTGCAAAACCACAGACGAGAATGGGGTAGATCATTTTTCGGGTCATCAGTTAATCGGAAGCAGGCAGTGTATTCAGGTAATGAAGGATCTTCGCTTTGATAACAAGACCCTTCGGGCCGTTTCAAGCCTGGTGGCTGTGCATGATTTTCGAATCAAGGAAAATCCAGCGGCAGTGAGAATGGCCATTCACAAAATCGGACCGGATTTGTTTGAAGATTATTTAAAACTTCGGGAGGCGGATTGTAGTGGAAAGAGTATTTTCGCTAGGGAAATTAATTACAAAGAATTAGAATATGTAAAGGAAGAATATAAAAATATCTTGGAACGAAAGGAATGTCTAAGCTTAAAGGAACTGGCCATCAGTGGTTCGGATTTGAAAAATGAGGGATTGGCTCAGGGAAAATTAATTGGAGATGTACTTGCTGAACTTTTAGATCAGGTTTTGTTAGAACCGGGTTTAAATACCAGGGAGATATTATTTCGACTGGCAAAAGAATATATTAATAAACAAAATTCTGAAAATGATGTATAATAGAGACGGAGTTTATAATTAGGAGGTAAAAAAACGTAATGGGTTACATGGAAGAGTATCAGAAGTGGCTGACAGATTCAGCATTTGATGAGGAAACAAGAAAAGAACTTGAAGCAATTGCAGGGGATGACAAGGAGATTCAGGATCGCTTTTATAAGGAACTGGAATTTGGTACCGCCGGTCTTAGAGGTGTAATTGGTGCAGGAACCAATCGTATGAATTTTTATACGGTGGGAAGAGCTACCCAGGGACTTGCAAACTATATTGCTAAGGTGGGAGAAAAGAAGAAGGGAGTTGCCATTGCCTACGATTCAAGACATATGTCTCCGGAATTTGCAGATTGTGCAGCTTTATGTTTGAATGCTAATGGAATTCCGGCCTATGTGTTTGATTCCCTTCGTCCAACACCGGAATTGTCATTTGCAGTAAGGGAACTTTCCTGTATTGCAGGTATTAATATTACCGCTTCTCACAATCCACCAGAATATAATGGTTACAAGGTTTACTGGGAAGATGGAGCACAGATTACCCCACCACACGATGTGGGAATTATGGACGAGGTGAAAGCGATTACAGACTTTACTTCAGCTAAGACCATGGGCAAGAAAGAAGCAATCGAGGCCGGTCTTTATCATGTGATTGGTAAGGACATTGACGATGCTTACATTGCAAGATTAAAGGAGCAGGTGAAAAATCCGGAAGCCATTCAGAGAATGGCAGACCAGTTAAAGATTGTTTATTCTCCACTTCATGGAACCGGTAATATTCCGGCTAGGAGAGTCCTTAAGGAATTAGGCTTTAAGAATGTTTATGTGGTTAAGGAACAGGAACTTCCAGATGGAGATTTCCCAACCGTGTCTTATCCTAATCCGGAAGCAGCAGAGGCCTTTGAACTGGGCTTAAAGCTTGCCAAAGAAGTGGATGCAGACTTAGTACTTGCCACCGATCCGGATGCAGACCGTTTAGGAGTTTATGTAAAGGATCAGGCAGGAGAGTATCATACCTTAACAGGTAACATGTCCGGTTGTTTGATTGGAGATTATGAGATTTCTCAGATCAAGGAAAAGGAAGGACTTCCACAGGATGGTTATCTGGTTAAGACCATTGTAAGTACCAATATGGCAGATGAAATTGCTAAGTACTATGGTATCGGTTTAGTAGAATGTTTAACCGGATTTAAGTATATCGGTCAGCAGATTTTAAAGAGTGAGCAAACCGGAAAAGGAACCTATCTCTTTGGTTTTGAGGAGTCTTATGGTTGTCTGGTAGGAACTCATGCAAGAGATAAGGATGCCATCGTTGCCACCATGGCTCTTTGTGAAGCAGCAGCTTATTACAAGGAGCAGGGAAAGACTCTTTGGGATGTTATGTTAGACATGTATGGCAAGTATGGATATTACAAGGATCAGATTAAGGCCATTACCCTTAAGGGTGTAGAAGGTTTACAGAAGATTCAGGACATTATGAATTGTTTACGCCAGGATGCTCCAAAGGAAATCGCAGGATTTAAGGTAGTATCCTTCCGGGATTATAAGATGGATACCATTTTGAATTTAGAAAGTGGAGAGACCACTAAAACCGGACTTCCAAGTTCGAATGTACTCTATTTTGATTTGGAAGACGGCGCCTGGTTATGTGTAAGACCTTCCGGAACAGAGCCAAAGATTAAGTTCTATTATGGAATCAAGGGTCAGTCCTTAGAAGATGCTGATGCAAAGGGCGAGGACTTTGGAAATAAGGTACTTGCCATGATTGATGAGATGGTAAAGTAACAGAAAGGAGCAGATATGTCAGAAAAGAAGGTTATATGGAAAGATCGTAAGAGAACCTTTTGTGGACTCCCATGGTCATTTACCGTTTATCAGTTAACAGCTGAAAAGCTTTTGATTACTACCGGTTTTTTAAGCAAGAAAGAGGAAGAGATTCGTTTGTATCGAATTATGGACGTGACCTTAAGACAATCCTTCTGGGATCGGATTTGGGGAGTGGGAACCATTCGTTGTGATTCGGCAGACCGTTCTACCCCACAGTTTGATATTTTACATGTGAAGCATTCAAGAGATGTGAAGGAAAAACTGTCCGACTATGTGGAGAAGGAGCGTCAGAAGAAGCGTGTAGCTGCCAGAGAATTTATGTCAGAAGGTGACATGGATGATGGAGATGGAGATATGATGGATAACGACCTTATGTAAAAAGGTAAGGGAGCCAATAGACTTAGGTCTGTTGGCTCTTTTGTTTTCAAGGATATTATACAAAAGTATAGAATGTGAGTAGGATTTTTTTGGCGTATTGTACTGATTTTTGTACAGTGTATTCAAAATACCTTTTATTTTCTGTTTGCCTATGATAAAATGCTAATTGTATTTATTTTAGAACAAAAGGATTAGCAGGATGCAGGTAACAAAACGTGGATATGGAAAAATCAATATTAGCTTAGACGTTCTTGGGCGCAGAGAGGATGGCTACCATCTCCTTTCCATGATTATGGAAAGTGTAAGGATTTGGGACCGAATTATCCTTACCAGTAGGGATGATACAGGAGACCAATCGCAATTTTCTCTTACCACCTATGACCGAATGAATAAGCAGGAACTGGGAAAAGAGCCGATTTATCAAATCTGTGAGCCATGCGCCATGGAAGATAATTTGGTTTACCTAGGAGCAAAGGGAATTTTAGAAATGTACCAAAAGCTTCCGGAAAGCAGAAAAAAAGCCGGGTTTGATCCGAAAGACATGGTTTATGACCTGGTGGTTTATAAGGACCTGCCCGTGGCAGCCGGAATGGCAGGAGGAAGTGCAGATGGAGCGGGAGCCATTCTTGCCATGAATGAACTTTTGGGTAATCCCTTTCATCAAGAGGAACTCTTAGACTTTGGTTTAAGCCTGGGAGCAGATGTTCCCTACTGCATTCTTGCCGGTTCCTATTTAGCAGAAGGAATCGGGGAGAAACTAACCAAACTTCCACCAATGCCAAAGGCCTATGTCCTTCTGGCAAAACCGCCGATTGCAGTATCCACCAAATTGGTGTACCAGGCAGTGGATGCAGAAAAAAACATAAAACACCCGGATAATAAAAAAGTAATCGAGGCCATGAAGGCCGGAGACTTAAAGGGGATGGCCAATTATGCGGGGAATGTACTTTCCCTAGTTACACCTAAGGAATATCCGGTGGTGGAAGAAGTAAGAAAGGCTATGTTAGAGGAAGGGGCCATGCTTTCTTTAATGACAGGGTCAGGACCTACGGTGTTTGGTTTGTATGAAAAGGAAGAAGAGGCAATGGCCTGCGGAAGAAAGATTGGGAAAAAATTTGAACTTGAGTTTTTGCAGGTAACTACCTGTTTGTAGAAAGAGACAAGGAGTTTAGGATGAAAGATTTACAATTAAATTCCAATGCAATGTTGCCACTTCGTGATGTGGTATTTCAGACACTTCGTGAAGCAATCCTTACCGGAGATATCGAGCCGGGAGAGCGTTTAATGGAAATCCATTTGGCAAATCAATTAGGGGTTAGCCGAACCCCAATTCGTGAAGCAATTCGAAAACTGGAATTAGAGGGCCTTGTGGTAATGACGCCTAGAAAGGGAGCTATTGTTGCTTCCATTACTGAGGAAGATTTAAAAGAGGTGTTAGAGGTAAGAGTTGTCCTTGAGATGCTTGCAATGGAACTCGCTTGCAAGAAAATCAATGGAGAACAAATGGATGGATTAAAGCGGGCCTTAAAAGAATTTCAAGATGTAATTGACTTAGATGATCCGAATAAGATTGCCAGTAAGGATGAGGCTTTTCATGATTGTATCTATCAGGCAACAGGGAATTCTAAGCTGATGAATCTTTTAAACAATCTAAGAGAGCAGATGTATCGTTATCGAGTGGAGTATATCAAGGATATTAGTTCAAGACATTCCCTGGTAGAAGAACATATTTTGATGATTGAAGCCTTAGAAAAAAGAGACATTGCATCCGGTACTTCGGTGATTAAGACTCATATTTTAAATCAACAGGAACGAATTATCCAGAATTTAAGGAAAGAGAAGGCGATCCATGGAAGCAAATAGGAAGATTCGGGTAAAAAACAGTCAGGTTCTGGCGGATCAAAGTGAGAATACTGAAACAGCAAGTTACCAGGGCAATTACTATTTTAAAAATGGGAAGCATTATCTTTTGTATCGAGATGCCTTTGGAAAAAGCATGATTGTCATGGAAGAAGCGTATGCCAAGGTAGTGCGAGGGGGAGAGAGTAAAAACAGCCTGGAGTTTACTTTGGGAGAAAGGGTGAAGATGCCATATCAAACCCCTTATGGGACCTTTGAGATGGAGACCTATACCAGAAGTCTTGAGGCAAAAGATGGAAGATTTTTTATTGAATATGAATTGTTTCTAGATGGTATTTCCCATGCGAATTGCCGGATAGAGATAATATTTTGAAAGGGATAATGAAATGAAAAAGAAATTAAGTTTCTTGGGAGTCGTACTAGTTCTTATGATGTCTTTATCAGCCTGTTCCTTCCAAGGGGCCAAGAATCGAATCAAAAAAATAACCGGCCGGGATGAACACGTTGAAACTTACGTAGATGGAGCCTATGTAGAAGTGGATGAAAAGGAAGTGAAGGAAACCCTTGAAGGGATTGTAAAAGAAGAGTGCCTGCCATCTAAAAAATTAAGGATTTTGTTTGATAGTAAATCATATAAAACCGGTGGAATTTATGGTAGAGTCTACTATGATTTTGGAAAAGATTTTGAACTTGAGGGAGAAACCTATAAGCTGAAGGAAATCGATCTGTTCCTGGATTTAGACTTGTATAAGGGCTATATTTTCTTCAAAACAGAGGAACATGGATATTTTTATTATTTGTCGGAAGAAAATCGAAACAAATTAGGAGAAATGATACAAGAAAAATAAAATGGCCTGGCCCTAATAGGGACCAAGCCATTTTATTTTGTAGAGCCAGCGGGAGAAAAAAGCCCGCTTTTTTTTATATGTATTTTAATTTTAAAAAGAAGATAAAGGTAAGCATATACCATAAAAAGCAAAAGTGGAATATAGAAATAAATAAAAAATGCAATGTTTTCCATAATGCTTAAAAGGTAGCTGGAAATTAAAATTAAAAGAATCTGTTCCGCTCCAAAGTGAAGATCTTGTCCTACTTCCATTAAGGTATAATCGTCTACCATTTTTCCGGAACCTTCCGCAAATTTAATGAGAAGAAATCCCATGGAGGAAATGATAATTACAAGGAGAAGGACCATGACTCCCGGAAGGATTTTTGCCTTGGTAAAAAGTGGTAACAAACGAAAGGGAAGATAGGCGATACAGGTAATTACTCCACCAATCCAGGCGTTTTTATAATTCTTTTGGGCATTCCTTAGCTGATAAAGGGCTAAGGTGATCAGAACCATTCCTACAAGAAAGAAGAGACTTTCTAAACCAAATTTCTTTCCGGTAAATCCTGCGGTAATATGGGAGAGAAGAAAGCGGGTAAGCTGTCCTTTTCTGGCATCCAGTCCCGGATAATCAATCCCATAAGAAAAAGGAAGGGTAAAGCCCCTGGCATCAGAAAGATATTCTAATATTTCATAGCATAAGGAAAGGAAGGCTTGGAGACTTAAAAAGAAAATTCCCAGGCAGACCATCTTTCCCTGTTTGACATAAGATCGATTCATGTTTTTCTCCATACTTTATGAAATAATCGAGGTCACCTGGCCTGTGATATAGTTACGAAGGTAAATGATTCTAGCAAGGTAGATAGCGGTAGACAGAATCTGAAGGGCATAATAAATCCCGATTAAAAAAGGGTTCAGCATAAGCCAGGTAATAATGGAAACCACTGCCCAAGTCACGAAAGAACCAAACCAGAAAAGCAGGATGGACTTACGGTCGTTTTGGAAAATGGTTCCGGGAATGCAGGCGCAGATTCCGCTTACAAAAGAATAGGTGGTAAGAATCTTTGCCACACAGGTTGCTACACTTAAGAAAAAAGCCACGGTGGTTAACTTTATACCATTTACAAAAAATGGCATTAGGATTAGGGCTGTCTGTAAGAGGAAGGCAAAGCCGGCACTTATGATTCCTAGACGAAACAAGGGGTTGCGCTCTTTTAAAAGGGAGAAGCCTAAAATCAGAAGGACTAAGCCTACTAAATCGTGAAACAGGTCTATGCGAAATCCCTTAAAATCAATGTCTCCGATCACCATCATACCGGTTTCCGGATTGTAGATTTCTGTGGTATTGGCTCCGTACTGTTGGGAAATGGTATATTTCTGGATAATAGTACGGTCCCCTAGGGCAAAGTTATAATCCGGATAGACCTTTCCCGTGGTAATGTTAATATGAATCAAAAGAAACATGATTCCAAGGATTGATAAGACTAGTCCCTTCTGATATCGTTTTACTTTCGAATCTAGTACCTGCTGGTCGTTTGACATGGTTGACAAGCCTCCTTATTGTTATTATTCAAGTCTTGACAAAAGATGAATGTATTATAACATGCTTCTGTGAATTTTACATGATTTTCTCTTAGAAAAAACTTGGTTTCGGGTGGTTTTTCTAGTATAATCTAACTCAGTCGAATAGGAGAGAGAGGAGGAAGAAAGCTATGAGTAAGTGGAAAGAAAACACAAAATATCGGATGTCAGGGGTTTTAATGCATCCTACCAGTCTTCATACGGAATTTGGTATTGGAGATTTGGGACCTAGCGCAAGGGCATTTGTAGATTTTTTGCAGAGAGCCCACCAGACACTTTGGCAGGTCCTTCCCATTGGACCCACGGGCTATGGAGATTCTCCCTATCAATCCTATTCTTCCTTTGCAGGACAGGTTTTGTTAATTAGTCCGGAGGAATTAGTAAGGGAAGGTCTTTTACAGGAAGAGGATCTTTTTAAAAGACCATTTGCAAAGGCGAGTCAGGTAGATTACGGAAGGGTGATTCCTTATAAGGAAGAACTGTTTTTGCTTGCCTATAAGAATTTCTTAGGGGTAAAAAAGGATTCAAAGTTAATTTCAGACTACCACTACTTCTTATATGAGCATGGATGGTGGTTAGAGGAATTTACCTTATACTGTGCCATAAAGAAGAAAGAAGGGGGAAAATCCTGGCTTGACTGGGAGAAATCCCATCGTGAGTACCGTCCTAGGGATGAGTTTCAAAAGGACCAGGACTATTATGCCTTCCTTCAGTTTATGTTTTATAGGCAGTGGTTTCGCTTAAAAGACTATGCCAATGAAAGGGGCATCTATTTGGTGGGAGATCTGCCTATCTTTGTTGCCTTAGACGGGGCGGATGTGTGGGCACATAAGGAACTGTATCAGCTAGATGAAAAGGGATTTCCAAGGGCACTAGCCGGAGTTCCACCGGATTATTTTTCTAAAACCGGACAACTATGGGGAAATCCCCTGTATAATTGGGCTAAGATGAAGGAAGATGAATATGATTGGTGGAAAAAAAGAATTGGTCACCAACTTCATCTATTGGATTATCTAAGAATTGATCATTTTCGAGGATTTGAGGCCTATTGGTCTGTGCCAGCCAAGGCAAAGACTGCCATCCCGGGGCACTGGGAGAAGGGGCCAGACCACGATTTCTTTTATGAGATTGAAAAACATTTTGGGGGAGGACTTCCCATCTTTGCAGAAGACCTTGGGGTGATTACCCCGGAGGTAGAAAGACTGCGAGATGATTTTGGATTTCCTGGAATGAAGGTTTTACAATTTGCTTTTGAGGGCATGGGAGATTCCGGCTTTTTGCCTCATCATTTTGATAAAAATACCATTTGCTATACAGGAACCCATGATAACAATACCACCCTGGGTTGGTATAAAGGATTAAGCAGGGAGCAACAGGCCTTTACTAAGAAGTATCTTCACAGCGATAAGAAGGATATTTCCTGGGCTATGATAGAACTTGCATTATCCAGTGTTTCAAGGTATGCTATTATACCGGTGTGGGATTTGCTTTCATTCGATGAAAGAGGGCGGATGAATACACCGGGAGAACCAGCAGGAAATTGGAAGCTTTTACTTAAAAAGGGCCTTTTAGATGAAAAGCTGGCAGATAAGCTTAGGGACCTAACGGACCTATATGCAAGATAGAAATTTTAGAGATAGAAAGAGGGAATGTAGATGATTCGATTGCTAGTCATATTAATAGTCATCCTATTATTTTTCCTTCTCAGCCTTCCAATTTACCTGATTTTATGGTTGGTTGGTCTGGGAGGACACAAGGAACGCAGAGACAAGATGGCTCTGTTTTTTGTAAGAGGAATTTTTCGTCTGATTCTTTGGATTGCCGGAACTAAGATTACGGTTATGGGAAAAGAGAGACTTCCGGAAAACCAAGCCTGCCTTTACGTGGGAAATCACAGTGGTTTCTTTGATATCTTAACGGGTTATACCAGATTGCCGGGCAGAATCGGTTTTGTTTCCAAAGTAGAGATAAAAAAAGTACCATTTTTAAATTGGTGGATGTATTTTGTGAACTGTCTATTTTTTGACCGTAAAAACATGAAGGATGCGGTACGAATGATTTCCGATGGAACCAAGAAATTAAAGGAAGGCATCTCTATTTTCATTTTTCCGGAGGGAACCAGAAGCAAGGATGGAAAGGTGCATGAATTTAAGGAAGGAAGCCTTAGAATGGGCGTGAAGGCAAAGACTCCAATCGTTCCCATTGCTATTCATGGAACCAACCGGGTCTTTGAAGATCATTTTCCTTGGATTCGTCCTGCCAAGGTTACCATGGAGATTGGAACCCCACTTTACCCGGCAGACTTTAGCAAGGAAGACCAAAAGCATATGGGTGCCATGGCAAGAGAGCAAATCATTACCATGCTAGAAGGTCAGGGCTTAGAGGTTCGACCGAAGGAGTCATAAAACTGTCTTGTATTTTTTCTCTGAAAATGATACTATTATGAGCGGTTTATAAAAATTTAAGAATATGGAGAAGAACTTATGAATAATTTTCTTGGTCTTGTTGCATTAAGCACATTTACTACCGTACTGATTGTTATTACCGCAGTTCTTTTAGTTGCGGTACTTGCTCTTTATATCTTTGGAAGAAAGATGCAAAAGAAGCAGGATGAGTCACAGAAGATGATGGATGAGGTAGCTCAGAATATGACCCTTTTCATTATCGATAAGAAAAAGATGAAGTTAAAAGAATCCGGTCTACCTAAGATGGTGATTGATCAGACCCCTAAGTACATGCGTCGTGCTAAGCTTCCAATCGTAAAGGTTAAGGTTGGCCCTCGTGTGATGACTATGGTTTGCGATGTGAAGGTTTTTGAAACCCTTCTTCCTAAGCAGGAAGTAAAGGCTACGGTAAGTGGAATTTACATTACCGCTGCAAAGAGAATTCGTGGTCCTGTTTACACAGCACCTGAAAAGAAAAAGGGACTGAAGAGATTCTTTTCAAAGAACAAGTAAAGAATGAGAAAGGACAACCGGAGACGGTTGTTTTTTTTCTCTTGAAAATTTTTTTACTTTCTGCTACAATACCTTTTGTTTGGGACTTGTCCCAATAATTTCATATGGATAAAGACGTTGATGGAGAGAGTATCCACAAGGGAAAACCATAGAGAGTCCGGGAGGGTGGAAGCCGGATGTCAGTAACTTGTTGGAGAAAATCACTCCGGAGTTGTGATTCTGAACCAAGTAGGAATCAACGGAACCCTCCGTGATCGGGGACGCGTATCGCCTATAGGGCTGCACGCTGTAATTAGTGGTATAACGAAGTGCACCTTTCGTCTGATTACAGATGGAAGGTGCTTATTTTTATTTTCAAGGAAAGGGAATGAACATGTATAAGAAAGTTTCAACCAACATGAACTTCGTGGACCGTGAAAAGGAAGTCCTGGAGTTTTGGAAAAAAGAAGATGTGTTTAAAAACAGTATGACCCATCGTAAGGAGGGAGAGACCTACACCTTTTATGACGGCCCTCCTACTGCAAACGGTAAGCCTCACATCGGTCATGTATTAACTCGAGTAATCAAGGATATGATCCCTCGTTATCAGACGATGAAGGGTAAGATGGTTCCTAGAAAGGCCGGATGGGATACCCACGGTCTTCCGGTAGAGCTTGAGGTAGAGAAACTCTTGGGCTTAGACGGTAAGGAGCAGATCGAAGAATACGGATTAGAGCCATTTATTGGAAAGTGTAAGGAAAGCGTTTGGAAGTACAAGGGTATGTGGGAAGATTTCTCAGATACCGTTGGTTTCTGGGCTGATATGGATCATCCATATGTTACTTACTACAACGACTACATTGAATCTGAGTGGTGGGCACTTCGTCAGATCTGGGATAAGGGTTTATTATACAAGGGATTTAAGGTTGTTCCATACTGTCCTCGTTGTGGTACCCCTCTTTCTTCTCACGAGGTAGCTCAGGGTTATAAGACCTTAAAGGACCGTACCGCAATCGTGCGTTTCAAGGTAAAGGATGAGGATGCTTATTTCCTTGCATGGACCACAACGCCATGGACCCTTCCTTCGAATATTGCACTTTGTGTCAATCCGGAAGAAACCTATACCAAGGTAAAGGCAGCAGATGGATTTACCTACTATATGGCAAAGGCTCTTTTAGACCAGGTTCTTTCTTCTTTGGTAGAGGAAGGTCAAAAGGCGTATGAAATCTTAGAGGAGTATAAGGGTAAGGACTTAGAGTACAAGGAATATGAGCCACTTTACCAGTGTGCTGCAGATGCAGTAGCAAAGCAGCATAAGAAGGCCTTCTTTGTATATTGCGATGACTATGTAACCATGACAGACGGTACTGGTATTGTACATATTGCACCTGCCTTTGGAGAGGACGATGCAAGAGTTGGTCGTAAGTATGACGCTCCATTTGTACAGATGGTAGATGATGCCGGATGTATGAAGGAGGAGGCTGGTAAGTTTGCGAAGATGCGTTGTAAGGCTACTCCTAAGGAAGTGGAAGAGGGCGCAGTAGACTGTGATCCGGCAGTATTAAAGGACTTAGATGAGAGAGGAATTCTCTTTGCGGCTCCTAAGGTTGAGCATGATTATCCACATTGTTGGAGATGTGATACTCCATTGATTTACTATGCAAGAGAGTCTTGGTTTATTAAGATGACCGAGGTTTCAGACCAGATGGTTGCCAACAATGACACTGTAAACTGGATTCCGGAAGGAATCGGTAAGGGACGTTTTGGCGAGTGGTTAAAGAACGTTCAGGACTGGGGTATTTCAAGAAATAGATACTGGGGAACCCCGCTTCCTGTTTGGGAGTGTCCAGATTGTGGCAAGAGACATGTGATTGGTTCTATTGCAGAGTTAAAGGAAATGAGCGACAATTGTCCGGAGGACATTGAGCTTCACCGTCCATATATTGATGATGTTTTAATTACCTGTCCAGAGTGTGGATGCAAGAAGATGAAGCGTGTGCCAGAAGTAATCGACTGTTGGTTCGATTCAGGTGCCATGCCATTTGCCCAGCACCATTATCCATTTGAGAACAAGGATCTCTTTGAACAGCAGTTCCCAGCAGACTTTATCTCAGAGGCGGTAGACCAGACCAGAGGATGGTTCTATTCCCTTATGGCAGAATCCACCCTTCTTTTTGGTAAGGCACCATATAAAAATGTAATCGTCCTTGGACATGTTCAGGATGAAAATGGTCAGAAGATGAGTAAGTCTAAGGGGAATGCAGTAGACCCAATGACCGCCTTAAAGGAGTACGGTGCAGACGCGATTCGTTGGTATTTCTATACCAACTCTGCTCCATGGCTTCCAAATAGATTCCATGGCAAGGCTGTAACCGAAGGCCAGAGAAAGTTTATGGGTACCCTTTGGAATACCTATGCCTTCTATGTACTTTATGCTGAAATCGATGGCTTTGATCCTGGCAAATATAGTTTAGACTATGACAAGCTTTCTGTTATGGATAAGTGGTTACTGTCTAGATTAAATTCTTCCGTGAAGACTTGCGATACAGAACTTTCCAATTACCATATTCCGGAGGCATGTAAGGCACTTGCAAGTTTCGTAGACGAGATGAGTAACTGGTATGTACGTCGTGGTCGTGAGAGATATTGGGCAAAGGGAATGGAACAGGATAAGATCAATGCTTACATGACCCTTTATACAGCCTTAGACGTTATTTGCAAGGCAGCAGCCCCTATGATTCCATTTATCACAGAGTCTATTTATCAGAACATTGTTAGAAGCGTAAATCCAAAAGCCCCTGTAAGTATTCACCTTTGTGATTACCCAGAGGTTTGTGAAGAGATGATTAACACCGATCTTGAGGCTAAGATGGAGCACGTATTAGACGTAGTAGTAATGGCAAGAGCAGCTAGAAATGAGTCCGGTTTAAAGAACCGTCAGCCAATCGCAACCATGTTTGTAAAGGCAGACTTTCACTTAGATGACTTCTATACCGATATTATTGCCGACGAGTTAAATGTAAAGACGGTTAGTTTTACGGATGATGTCCGTGAATTTACTACCTATGAGTTTAAGCCACAGCTTAAGACCGTAGGTCCTAAGTATGGTAAGCTTCTTGGAAAGATTCGTCCGGCTCTTACGGGCCTTGATGGTAATGCGGCAATGGATGAGTTAGAGGACAAGGGTTTTATCTCCTTTGATTTTGACGGAGAAGAAGTAGTTCTTACCAAGGAAGACCTTTTAATCGAGATGGCTCACAAGTCGGGTTATGTTTCTATGAATGATAAGGGAATCACCGTTGTCTTAGATACCAACTTAACAGAAGCCTTGATTGAGGAAGGTTTCTTACGTGAAATCATTAGTAAGGTACAGACCAGCCGTAAGGATGCAGGTTTTGAAGTAATGGATACCATTACTGTTTCTGTTTCCGGTAATGACAAGCTTGAGGCAATCGTTATGAAGAATGCAGAAGAGTTAAAGACTGCTGTTATGGCAAGTGAGGTAACCACCCAAACACTTGCAGACGCTAGCGCTAAGGAATGGGATGTAAATGGAGAAAGTGTTAGCATTGCAGTAAAGAAGAATTAACATTTATTTTGATTTAGAAAAAGAATGTGTTATGATAAGAGAGACAGAGAGCTTTTGACTTTCTGGCTCTCTTTTATTTTTGAAAGTATTAGACTAGGAGGTAGACTTGTTATGGCAAAAATTGATACCATCACGAAGAACGAGTTTAAGCGTGAGGTTGAGGATAATGCAAAACTTATGTTTCGAAAGGGACTGGAGGAATTAAGCGAGCAGCAGAAATTCCAGGCGGTGTCTCTTGCAGTGAAGGATTTAGTGGTAGATGACTGGATTGCAACCCACAAGGAATATGAAAAAAGAGACGTGAAGACTGTTTACTATCTTTCCATGGAATTCTTAATGGGAAGAGCCTTGGGAAATATGATCCTGTCTCTTACCGCTAGGGATGAAATTAAAAAGGCCTTAGAGGAATTAAAGATTGATTTGAATGCCATTGAAGATGAGGAACCGGATCCGGCCCTAGGGAATGGTGGTCTTGGAAGACTTGCTGCTTGTTTCCTTGACTCTTTGGCAACCTTAGGTTATGCAGCCTATGGTTGTGGCATTCGATACAAGTATGGAATGTTTGAACAAAGAATTGAAGATGGCTACCAGAAGGAATATCCGGATGACTGGCTAAAGAATGGATATCCATTTGAAATTCGCCGTGACGAATATACCTGTGAGGTAAGATTTGGAGGATTTGTAAAGGTTTACAACAAGGATGGAAGAAATTACTTTATTCAGGAAGGATACCAGACCATTAAAGCGATTCCATATGATATCCCGATAGTAGGCTATAACAATCACATTGTTAATACCCTTCGGATTTGGGATGCTGAGCCCTTGGATCGTTTCAATTTGGATTCCTTTGATAAGGGTGATTATAAAAAGGCCATAGAGCAGGAAAACTTAGCTAAGACTATTGTGGAAGTCCTTTATCCCAACGATAATCATTATGCAGGTAAGGAACTTCGTTTGAAGCAGCAGTATTTCTTTGTTTCTGCTTCCGTTCAGACTGCTATTAAGAAATTCTTAGACCAGCATGACGATATTCATGACCTTCCTAAGAAAGTGGTCTTCCAGTTAAATGATACCCATCCAACGATTGCCACTGCAGAGCTGATGCGCTTACTTTTAGATGAATATCATTTGGAGTGGAATGAAGCTTGGGAGATTACCAGCAAGTCCTGTGCTTATACGAACCATACCATTATGGCGGAAGCACTTGAAAAATGGCCGATCGAGTTGTTTTCTCGTCTTCTTCCAAGATGCTATCAGATCATTGAAGAAATCAACCGCCGTTTTGTAGAGGATATTGCAAAGCTTTATCCGGAGAATCAAGAAAAGATCCAGAAGATGGCGATCATTTATGATGGCCAGGTACGAATGGCAAATCTTGCCATTGCTGTTGGCTTCTCGGTGAATGGTGTAGCAAAGCTTCATACCCAGATTTTAATGAATCAGGAATTAAAAGATTTCTATGAGATGATGCCGGAGAAGTTTAATAATAAAACCAATGGTATTACCCAGAGACGTTTCTTACTTCACGGAAATCCTCTCCTTGCAGATTGGGTAACCGGAAAGGTAGGAGAGGATTGGATTACGGACCTTTCAAAGATTTCAAAATTGAAACTTTATGCCGAGGATGAGAAATGCCAAAGCGAGTTTATGAATATTAAGTACCAAAACAAGAAGCGTTTGGCAGACTATATTTTAAAGCATAATGGAATCGAGGTAGATCCAAGATCAATTTTTGATGTTCAGGTAAAACGACTTCATGAGTACAAGAGACAGCTTTTAAATATTTTACATGTGATGTATCTTTATAATCAGATTAAGGAACATCCGGAGATGGAATTTACTCCTAGAACCTTTATCTTTGGAGCAAAGGCAGCGGCAGGCTATCGTCGTGCGAAACTTACCATTAAGTTAATTAATTCTGTAGCAGATGTAATTAATAATGATAAGACCATTAAGGGGAAAATCAAGGTTGTCTTTATTGAGAACTATCGGGTATCCAATGCTGAAATTATTATAGCAGCGGCAGATGTTTCCGAACAGATTTCAACTGCTTCTAAGGAGGCTTCTGGAACCGGTAATATGAAGTTCATGTTAAACGGTGCCTTAACCATCGGTACCATGGATGGCGCCAATGTGGAGATGGTAGAGGAGATGGGAATTGAGAATGCCTTTATCTTCGGTATGTCTTCGGATGAGGTGATTGCTCACGAAAAGAACAGGGATTACAATCCAATGGATATCTTTAACAACGATATGGATATCCGTAAGGTCTTAATGCAGCTGATCAATGGCTTCTACAGTCCGGATGATCCGGAGCGTTTCCGCGACCTTTATGATTCTCTCTTAAATACCAATGCATCCGACCGTCCGGATACTTACTTTATCTTAAAAGACTTCCGTTCTTATGCAGAAGCACAAAAGAAGGTAGAGGAGGCTTATCGGGACGAGAAGAGATGGGCGAAGTCAGCAATCTTGAATGTTGGTAGCGTTGGAAAATTCTCTTCGGATCGAACCATTGAGGAATATGTAAAGGATATTTGGCATCTTGAAAAGGTGACCATTGAATAAAATAAAAAATTGGAGGAGATAATATGCCTGATATTAATCGAATAGCGATAAAAGGCTCGTCAGGCTATTGTTGTGTTGATGAGGCTTTTAATGACAAGGTCACAATCACAGAAGATTCAATTTCATATGAATACATTCCGTATGTGGAGTCTGAGATTAACCCTAAGAGGAAATGGAGTTATAAAACAAGCAGCCCGATCTTTAAGGTGAAGTATTCCGAAATAGCTAAGAAGGTTGAAGAAGCAATACAAAGGAACATCGAAGAGTTTTGTACAGATATAGGTGGTATTGAGTTTAATATCACGTACTCCGACAAGACGAAGTTTAAGGAAACATACTGGGTTCCGGGCGATGAGTTCAAAGAGCTGTTTTCTGTAATAAAATCCATTGTGCCTGAAACGGAGTATACGCCAGCGGTATTGCTGACATCTGATGATTATGACGAGGAGGAATGATTTCTTGATAGCTCAGAAGAATAGACATTATATAGAAATGCTTTTGAGGGGAGACAACATATACGAGTTTAAGCCTGAAATAGAGAATATCACTGAACTGCAAGAGTTCATCAAGGGGCTGTTTGAAATAACTGATGAATTCAATATTAAAGAAAAACAGCCGAGTAAGGACAAATCAAAAGAGCACCTTACAGAAGTAAAGGATTACGTGGTCGATAACGTAGGCCAAAATTCAAAGCTGGTTGAAGATATAGATATTGAGATTAGGAACCAAAGTGCCGATATAGCTACGCATACCAGCTTCTATGATGATTTGCTTAAGCTTAGAGCGGCAATTACGCAAGTTGAGTAGGTGGGTGCAAAAATGGTGCAATCGTTAAAGAGTTCGTGGACCAGTTTTTGCGAAATGCGGCTGACAACTACTAAACTTCTAGTACTATCGTGCCATGTGGAGACTGTTTGTTTGCTTTCCAAGGGAGATGTCAAGTCATAGAACGCGAGAACTACAATAAGCTCAAGTCTTCTGATAGTAAACAGCCGGGATGTCCGGAAGAGAAGGTTAAGGCGATAGAGGATGCCATGAGGCATTTTCAGATGATATAAACGGATTATTTTCAGTTATAACGGAAAGCATGGTTGC
>AUXO013298596.1_pt1 | contig 95110 bp, 96 predicted proteins | sample 768731 | NCBI WGS metagenome assembly AUXO01 (sample SAMN02715735, study PRJNA202380) | gut metagenome | biome: sheep rumen | host: Ovis aries | place: New Zealand: Palmerston North
CTTGGTAACGAAAGTCAACTAAAGGAAATCATACCTCAACTTAATGGTGTCAAGATACTTATTCGCGGCAACCACGACCGCAAGTCTGATAGCTTCTTTTTAGATTGCGGCTTTGCTAAGATTTATCGTACTTTGATGATTACGGTAGATGGTAAGAAAATTTATCTATCCCATACACCAGAGAGTCGTCCTGGAGACGGAGAAAAGTATGACTTACATATGTTTGGGCACGTCCATACAAAGGGCAATTATCCAGACTTTTGTCACAACGGCGCGTGTGTCTGTGTCGAAAGATGGAACTATGCACCTATCAATTTAAAGGCATTAATTAAAATGTGTGAGGAAAACACTACAATAGAAGAAAGGATATAAAAATGGCAGTAGCAAAGAAAACAACTAGCGCATTGCGCAAATCTCATGGACCTAAGCGCAATTTATTCCACAATTACGCAAAAGGTATGCGTTACCAAATGAGCAGAAAGGAATTTGTTCAAACAGGTGTTGAGCCTAAGACAGGCAAGATACTTGGATACAAACGTGTCAGCGTATTGAATAAGTATAATGACTTTGAGTCATTTACTCTTGCGGTAATGGCACGTGGTATCAAGATGTCTGAGCAAGACTTGGAATACACTTGGGCAAGATACTTCCCACTTCCTACTCATAAAGCTAAGGACGAGTTCCTTAAAGATATAGGCAGGACTGCGAAAGAATAATTCCCTAACGGGAATTTTTTTCGCTTAAGGCGGCGAAAAAGCTTGATTAGAAGAAAGAAGTATTGTATAATATAATTGTAAAGATAAGAAAGTAGGTAAAGTTTTATATGGATAAAGGAACTGAATTAAAAGGAATAATCGGACACGTTAATAAAGAAAATAATGCCGCTGAAGCATTAGATGAATTAAATGAAATCGTAGAGTATATTACCGAAGATAAAAAAGTAAAATACAAATCAACTATATTATTTGATTGTGAAATCATTAAAGATGCCTTACTAAAAACTCAAGAGCAAGAAAAGGAAAATGAACTATTAAAGGAAATTATAAAGAGTTTCTTTGATAGAGGTTGTCCTTTACATCAATATACCAATAAAAAGGGTGAATTACTAATTGAAGTTGATGACGATTGTTCAACTATAATTTTAGGTGAATATAAAGGCGTTAATTTAGATAAATATTTAAAAGAGGTGCTTGAGAGTGAGAATTAGTATTGAGTTTAATCCAGCATTCAACCATACAAAAGCGGAGTTAAATAGATTAATTGATAGAGAAAATTTTAACGAAAAATTAAAAACTGCTATTGATAACGAAAAAGGATTAAATGTTATAAACTGGCGTGGGGAATGGGTTTATAGAATAATAATAAAAGAGGGTAAGAGTGAATAACTATGCGATTAACATATGAACTTGGACATAAAGGTTCTGGTGAATACGAACCTGTCAGACATAAAGATATGCCGATAAACAATTATATCACTTGCGTAAATAAATTAGGTAAACTAGAAGATTTAATCGAAGATGATTCAGAAGCGTTAAGATGGTTACTAGATATGTATCAAGAGTTTCTCAAAGGTAATAATGAGTATTGTCAAATTACTTTAAATCGAGAGCAAGTAGCTGAAATTGCAAGGGAATTTAATATTTTATTCAACACGTAGGAGGTTAACTAATGGACAAAGTATTTGAAGCATTAGACAAAATTAGACGAGACCATATTATAGTCTATCCTTTAAAGAAAAATAGAGATGGTTCTATTTATAAAAAGACTGAATTTGAAAAAGAATTTAATATCATAGAAAAGGCGTTGCTTGAATTAAAATCAATAAAAGACACAGAAATAAGTGATGCCTTAGAGTGTTTGGAAAGACTAGATAATAATGAATTCAGTAGAAGTATTGATACATACGTAGCTTTAATTAATAGAGATGTTAGCGAAACTCAATATCTTGGCGATACAAATGAATTTGCCGTTATTAAAGAAGCGTTACTTAAAGCACAAGGCTTAGAAAAAGAAAATGCTGAATTATTACAAGCAGTTGCAATTTTTAAGAAAAAACTTGAAGATACAGACAACATAAAAGTTGCAATGACTATGGCTAAACAACTCAATACCAATCTAACATTGGACAAAGAACTTACAAAATATAAAAAAGCTTGGGAAATTATAAAGAAAAAGGGCGTAGACATAGATGAATTAAAATACTGTAAAAATGTTTACGATTATAATCAAGGTAGTTGTGTAGGCGCAAAAAGACTTACTCAAGCCGAATTCAATTTTTTGAAGGAAATGACAGCCAATGATTAAATACTTATATGATAATTTCATACTAGAAAAATAATTCCCTAACGGGAATTTTTTTCTTAAAGGCGGTCAAAATTCTTGATTAAATGGATATTTTATTGTATAATATAATTGTAAAGATAGGAAAGTAGGTGTTAATCAGTGAATAAATACTTATATGACGATTTCGCCGCACGTTGGTATCGTGGTGGTAGGATATATTTTTATAGCGACCCGCACTTCTCAGACCCTGAAATGGTTTATTTAAGAAAGAACTACATTGGAGATGAGGAGCAAGTTCGCCGCATCAATAGTAAAATTGGTAAGAATGATACTCTTATCGTTTTAGGTGATATTGGCAATCCTGAGTGGGTTAAGAAAATTAGAGGCTATAAAGTTTTAATTAAAGGCAACCATGATGGCGGCAGCAGCAACTATCAAAGACACATTACCGAAATTAAAACTTTCAATAGTGCTGAACTTACTCCTGAACAATTAGCTAACATCAGACAGCACGCAACTCATCTGCAAGATTTTGAGAACTTAGCATTATTTAAAACTAGAATTGAAGATAATCATTTGTTCGATGAAGTTTACGAAGGCGCATTACAAATTGGTCCAAACATTGTGTTATCACACGAACCAATCCCTGTATTATCTTGCTGCATCAACATCTGCGGGCATGACCACGCAAACTGGGCAAAAGACTTAGTCATTGATTTTAGCGGCAGCGAGCCTCGCATCATCGAGGCGAGCGAGAAGCATCATTTCAATATGTGCGCTGAACATATCGACTACACTCCGATAAGTTTAGATGAGATAATTAAGAGCATTAAACTTAAAAACTACTTAGATATTCATAGAATAACCATAGATAAAGCAATAGAAAGAAAGGCAGGTAAATAGTTATGATGGATTATGAGAAATTAGATAAAATGATAGAAGAATTAGAGGTTGAAGAACCAAAAGAAAGAATAATTAATTTAAGACGTAGAGAATTAGTATGGGAAGAAAGAGAGTGTCAATATAAGTATAATGACTTTGAAGAATGGAAAGCTCGTTTTAAAACATATTTAAAAGGTCTTGCACCATCTCTTCAACCTGTTATTGATAAGTTAGATGAACTAACTTTTGATATTGTGTGCGACTATGTCGCTTATTCATGCGGTTTTGCCGATTATGAAAACTATGAAGAAATGGACGAATTATTCAATAGTTTTGTTGTAAAAGTAGAAGGTCATACTTTTGATTTACTTGAAGATGCAATGCAAGACGTTCGTGAAATGAACTGGGATTGTGATATTTCTAATACAGACTATGCTGACGACTACGATGAAGAATGGTCAGTAAAAAAATTCTGAAAAAATGCGGCAGTACTATTGACAAACTCGAAAAAATAACGTATAATATATATGTAAGATAAGGAAAGACCTTATCTTAAATCTAGTGCAAAGGAGAAACAACAATGAAATCATTAAAGCAAAGATGTTTTAATTTCATATTTTGTAAACGACAACTACAAAAACAATGTTGTATTTTTCTTGACGCTAGAAATCTCCGTTAATGAAAGCTCTTTTCATTATCATCAAAGCTCCTCCTTATAATTTTTGGGAAAGCCTCTAGCGTCAACTAGAGGCTTTTTCCTATTATAAAGCCTTCCTATGACCTCATAGCCAAACGGTAAGGCAAAAGGCCGCAACCCTTTGATTCTCGGTTCGATTCCGAGTGAGGCCTCCATATGATTCCGTAGCTCAGTTGGTAGAGCAATAGACTTTTAATCTATGGGTCGAGGGTTCAAATCCCTCCGGGGTCACCATATATGCATATGTAGCTCAATTGGCAGAGCAATTGACTCTTAATCAATGGGTTGTAGGTTCGAGTCCTATCATTTGCACCAATAAAAAATTTAATCACTTTAATGAATAAAAATGTTGATATAGTCATAAAAGTATTATATAATATATATAAGATAAGGAAGAAGGTATTTTAAATGAAAGAATTTACAAAGATTTCAAATATATTCTCAATGGACACAAAAGGAAAAATAACAGGTTTACAACCATTATTCCGAACTTTTCGTAATATTGAATGGGAAGGAACTGAAAAAGTTGATGGAACAAACATTCGCATTCATTGGGATGGGCATGTCGTAGAGATTGGCGGCAGAACTGATAAAGCTCAAATTCCTACGGACTTATATGATATGTTAGCAGAACGCTTTTTATCAAAACCAATGGAATATAAGTTTGAAGAAATTTTCGGCGAAAAAGATGTTATCTTATTCGGTGAAGGATACGGACCAAAAATTCAAAATGGTGGAACTTATTCAAGCGAACCAAAATTCATTTTATTTGATGTTTTAGTTGAAGGCAAGTTTTATTTAACAAGAACAAACGTAAATGATATTGCTGATAAAATGGACTTAGATAGAGTTCCTGTTGTATTTTATGGAACCATTGATGATGCTATTGATTTTGTCGAAAAACATCCGATGTCAACATTAGGCGAACATAAACATGAAATGGAAGGTTTAGTATTACAACCAGTAAATGTTATGTTATATGATGCAAATGGACATCCATTAAAAGGTAAGTGTAAATATAGAGATATTTGCAAAACAGAAAATGTTGAGGACTTGATAAAATAATTTATTTTAATGTATAAAAAGGTTGCTATAGTCGAAAACATATTGTATAATATATATGTAAGATAAGGAAAGGAGTTGATATATAATATGGTGTATATACCAATTCATGATTATGATGGCAACCTAGATTATGTAGGTAATCGTAATCCTGAAATTACAGAGTGTCGTTGGACAGGTAAAACATTTAGATTTAGATTCACTGATGAGTCAGATGAAGATAAGATATGTCATTGTTACGCTGTCCATCCAGATTTACCTAAAGTGAATTACACTGATTGGTTAGCACTCAGCACAACTATGTTATGGGGTTCAGAAATAAATGCCCAAAGACTAAAAAGTCTTATCGCTGATAAACGTTATCGTTTTGACCGTATGCTTGGTCGATGGTTTTTGGTAGTTGATGATGTCATTGAATTATTAAAAACAAAAACTGATGTTGAAATTACAACCGCCAAGCAATTAATGGACAAAATGGAAGAAGAAGGATGGAAAGCATACTGGGGTCCAGATTCTAAAGACATTACTGATTATGCTGGTAAAGGTTATGTTAATAATTCAAAGGACCAAGTAGATGCAGTAGCTACTGGTGTTGTAATTAACAAAGTGGCTTCAGACTCAAATCAATTAAATCAAAAAGAATATAATCAATTATTTAAAGGAAAGGAACAAGAAAAAATGAACGGATTATTTGATGAAATTAAAGTAGGAAAGGCTTCACGTGAATATTCAATTACTTACTTCGGAACAGTAGCTTTCAGAGGTAAAACTTATTACAATGGTAAAATTTTTGATGCAACTGGAATGACAATTAACTTTGATATGTTATATTTAGTGCCAGCATCAGAGGTTAAAGAAGGCGATATTGTTGATAAGAACGATAAGGCTTATTATGTAAAAGGCGTAAGCAATGGTGTTGTTAATGCTATTGATTTAATGGCAGGAACAGAAGAAAACTTAGTGCCAGGTGGACCATTCGGTATGACACTTTACTCAAAAATTTTCAACCCATTCGGTGCAATGAAAGGTGAAAATGCGTTCGGTAATATGTTAATGCTACAAGCATTAAGTGATGGCGGTAATGGCAATAACGGTATGTTAATGGCTATGATGATGATGCAAGGTGGATTCAAACTACCTACATTTGAAATGCCAAACGTAGATTTATCTAATAAAGAAACAAAGTAGTTTATACTACTTAGGCTAGTCCCCTGTAAAAAAATCGGTGAACCCAGTATGCAAGTGCCGTGAGCGAGAGGTGTAGTTGAACCACGTATCTGGTTGATGTACACCATCGGGTTAAAGTGACTAGGAAGAAACCAATCCTAGAGAACATTGGTCGGTGTAGAAATACTCACAACAGTCCGTGAAGCTGTTAATTATATGGAGGTTTCGTCTAGTGGTTAGGACAACAGACTTTGAATCTGTGAACGGCTGTTCAAATCAGTCAGCCTCTGCCATCGTCGTGTAGTCGAAAATGGTTAAGACACTTGCCTCTCAAGCAAGAGATTATGAGTTCGATGCTCATCGCGACGACCAATATATGCCCAAGTGATGGAATTGGTAGACATATTAGTCTTAGAAACTAATGCCTAAAGCGTGTGAGTTCAAGTCTCACCTTGGGTACCAAGAAAGTAGGTAATCATTATGATTTATACAATAATGACTTATAGATATTATGATGAGTGGGGTCCACAAGAATACCGCACCGTAGGATATTATCCAACATTAGAGGAAGCACGTGAGGCAGTAGAAACAAATGCCTGTGATATTAATGAAGATGGTTATTATCCTTACGCTATTATAGAGGACGTTAGACCAGGCCTTTATGGCAGTGCTGGTTCAAATCCAATATTTTTTGAATGGAAAGATGGCGGATATAAGGAAGTAAAAGAGCCTGAAGAATTCGCTCAATTAACAAGCTTTACAATGGGATAGGAGTTAATTATGACAGAAGAAAGAAAAGACGAATTAAAAAGCTTTATAGTATATTTAGATATAAATAAAATAGAGAAAGAAGACTCTTTAAGTGCCGAAGGATTGTGCGCCTTAATGGACATAAATAATAGATATCCTTCTTTTAGCAACGCCAACTACCGAAGAAAGTTAGCTGCTGAAATTTTTGAACTTATAGATAAAAGTTAATATTTACCTCCATAATTCAACTGGATAGAATAACGACCTTCTAAGTCGTAAGCTGGGAGTTCGAGTCTCTCTGGAGGTGCCAATGCCACTTTAGCAAAGCAGGTCTATGCAGGAGACTGAAAATCTTCGGATTCTGGTTCGACTCCAGAAGGTGGCACCAATATGCGCTCATAAGCTAATGGATAGACTATCAGGCTACGAACCTGAGTGTGGGAGTTCGACTCTCTCTGGGCGTGCCATATGGACATGTAGCTTAGATGGTAGAGCTGTCCGCTCATAACGGACTGGTCGTAGGTTCGAGTCCTGCCGTGTCCACCAAAAGATTTTTCATAAAATGCAAAAAACTCTTGACATTCGCAAGAGTATCAAGTATAATAATAAGTAATGCTAAAAGGAATAGGAAAATATAAACTTCCTTTTGACCACCAAGTCAATAAACTAGAATAGTGGAGGTTATATGTTTTATCCTATGTATTATACAGAGCATGTATACACAGTAGCATCAACAGATAAACACTTCAAAGATACTTGGTGTGGTAGCCGTCAAACAGCTCGTGCCTTAATGTATAAGTATATTGACAAAAAGGGTTTAAGAGTTGTTAAGAAATATGATGACACTCACTTCAAGACTTATATCTGTGATGATGGAACAAGATTTTTTATTAATCGTGTATAATTGCTAGAAGTAAGAGGTTTTTCGCTGGGCGTTACCTCTTTAAAACAACACCCTTAACATACACCCATACGAGAACCTTACCGTTCTCTTTTTTGTTTTTTGGCAAGAGTATTAGTATAATAAAATATGAAAGGATTTGCTATGAAATATCAATGAGATTTTAAACCGATAAACAATAAAGATACAGGTTATGAGGAGATATTGCCGCACATCAATGCCCTAATACCTGATAACTTCGCGACGCTCGATGAAGCCGCAAAAGATAAAATTGTAGATGATGTGATTGCTTTAATCCGCACCGTAAATATTTTTCCAATTTATTATTTTACAGACGATGGTATTAAAGATGAAATCAAAAAGGTTATTAAAAAGAAGGATATTCAATTTGAAAATGATACTTTGATTACTCAATCATCACTTGGTTTACTTGTGCTTGATTACTTGTTCCCTAACCTACATCATGTCGAAAGCGGCAACATGACCGATAATTGTATGTATAAAAGATTTTATGATAATGCTAAGTTAGCTAAGTGTTTGAAGCGCCATATGAATGTGTATGGTAAGATTTCCAATATGCGCACACCTTTCTTTATGTATGGAAGGTTCTTTTGGAACACTGCCACTAATTTTTCACCAATGAGAGCAAAAGCAATATACGAAAAGTTCTGCCCTGTGGACGGAGTAATTTATGACTATAGCTGTGGTTTCGGAGGCCGCATGCTTGGCGCATTAAGTAGTAAAAATAATTATACTTATATAGGATGCGAACCTTGCACTGATACAGTTGAACATTTGAATGAGCTAGGAAGCTACATTGAAAGCGTCACCAAACGCCGCAATAGTTTTAAAATACATCAAGAGTGTAGTGAAGATTTAAAACTACCTGAAAACAGTGTTGACTTTGCCTTCTCTTGCCCTCCATTTTATGGACTTGAGAGATATTCAGATGAAGAAACACAAAGCATCAATAGATGACCAAGTTATCAGGATTGGTTAGAGCATTATGTTAGACCTACAATTAGGAATATTTATAAGGCTTTAAAAGATGATGGTTTGTTTGGTGTAGATATTTACGATTGCTATTGGAAAAATGTTAAATATCATTTAGTCGAAGATTGGACAAGAATAGCAATAGAAGAAGGATTCGAATTTGTTCAAGGCTATCCAATAATTACTCGTGCTAGAAAAATTGATAGTGAAGACACTAACACTGAAAAGGTTTACATATTTAAAAAGGCTTAATATTGAGGGAAATCAACTAAAGTTGATTTCTCTTTTCTTTTCACTACGTTCAAAGAAAACGCGGCGACGCGGCAAAAAACCTTGACTAAAAGGGAAAAGTATTATATACTATTATGTAAATGAAAAGGAAGTGTTTATAGTGCAAGAAGATAGAATTATAAATCTAAACCTATTTGACGGACGAGTAGTTAAGTTTTTAGATATGGATATCAAATTATATGAAACAAAAGAAGATTATCTTGGTAATAAAAATTTTAGATATGCCACTGAAGAAGATTATAATAAGGCAATAGATACTGAAATTAAACTGTATCTTTTATTGTGTAATGCAAACATTCAAAACCCAGAAATACTAACAGAAACCGAAAAGAATATTATACAAAAGTTTTATGAAGCGTTTGGCGCAGTATGCGACCAATATGAAAGTTTTGATTGCGACGTGGCACTGACAAATTATTTATTAGAAACAGTTTTTTGTAGAAAGGTAAATATATGGTAACAAATAGAAAACAAAAGAAAAAAGTAAAAATTACTGTATGTGTCGTTTTGTTAATTATATGTATAGTATTAGCATTATTGAGTGGTTTTAACCTTTATCATATATGGTTAAATGAATTTAACGCTCAAATTAAACAATTAGGTTTCTACAAAAATGATGTTAAATTACTAAATCAAACTTGGCAAATGGTAGTTTCTACAGGCGTATTAATTATTAGTGTCATCGGTGGTTTCGGCAGTGTAGCTGAAATAATCGCAGCGTAAAAAAGGAGAACTGATTATGGATAAACAAGAGCTACAAGATTTAAAGGACAAGTACTTAGATAAGATGGTTTACGTGCAAATAGACGACCCATACCACCCAATAAGCGGTTTTGGACGTGTGTTACGCGTTGACGATGCAGGACAATTACACGGAACTTGGGGCGGATTGGCCGCTATCCCAGGTATTGACCATGTAGAGATAGTACACTTTAGAAAGGAAGATTAATATGAATTTGATTAATAAATGGGCATTAAATTATTATTTAACTCAATTAGTCACTATTAACGATAGATATGAACGTTCAATTATAAGTAGTGATACTTTTAGAGAACTAAGACATCAAAACTTAAGATGGTATGAAAATATGATTGACTATTGTGACGTATGCGAAAAGTTCGAAATAGAAGATAAAGAAGAACTAGAGAAACTTTGTAAAAAATACGGCGCTAATCCAAGAGATTATGGTTATAGTTTAAAATATCGTCATATGCAAATAGATGTATTTATTGATGACTACGGTCAACAAGAATATGCATACTTTGAAGTAGCTGACAAAGTATATGAGTCATCTGGTGGTGCATATAATATAGATGCTTGGGAAGTATTTTGCGATGAATTAAATTATCAAATAGAAGATGCCTACGTAAGAGGCGATTTAGATATAGGAGATTTAAGATGTACTTTGATGTAGTAATTATTGGTGCGGGTCCAGCCGGCATGACGGCCGCGTTATATTGTGCTAGAGCCGGGTTAAATGTAGGACTAATAGAAAAAGATTTACCGGGTGGTCAAATGGCTAATGCCGTAAAAATCGAAAACTACCCAGGTGTTGACAGTATGTCAGGCGACGAGTTGGCGCAAAAGATGTTTAATCAAATAAGTGAATATAAAAATATTGAAGTAATTACAAATGAAGTAATTACACTTACAAAAGAAAATGGTATATATAAAATCATTTGTGATGATAGTAGTTATCATTTGGCTACTGCAGTAATTAAAGCTATTGGTATGTTTCATAAGAAAATTACTGCGCTTAAAGAATTAGAGGAAGCCGGGTTTGTTCATTATTGCGCGACTTGCGACGGCCCTTTATATAGAGATGAACCTGTGGCAGTTATTGGTGACGGTAATACCGCAGTTACTTATGCTCTTGAATTGAGCAAATATTGTAGCACAGTTTATTTATTTACTTTAACTGAAAAACTTTTCGCAGAAGACATAAATATAAAATTATTAAACCAAACTGGTAACGTATTCCAAATTATAGATGAGAATTTATTGTATGAACCATCTCTTAGTGGAGAGTTCGTTTACATTCATAGCAAAAACGGAATGTTCCCCGTTGCTGCAATTTTTGTAGCTATCGGTATGGTAGAGAATAAAATTAATGATACAGGTGCACGAGATGAAGATGGTTTTTATCAAGATGGAGTTTTCTCTGCAGGTGATTGCTCTTATCCTAATGGTATGCACCAAGTTAGTTTGGCAGTTGGCAGTGGAACTAAAGCAGCCCTTGCTGCAATAGAATGGGTGAGAGAATGTTCATTGAACCAAGAGAACGAGTAATTAAACAACAAATGGCAATTAATGGACAAATCAATGAATGGGATGAAAGTATTGGTGAACTATGCTGCGGCAAATGCGGCGCGCCATTAATGAAAGCCGGTAATTCAGCCGCAGATGGATATAAACTAATATTTCATCAAAAAGACCAGTTAGCGCAACAACTACAGTTCTGTCCACATTGCGGCGAAAAGATAGATTTTGATATTATTATTGATACTCCTGCCTCAGAAGTTACTGTTGTTTATGAAGAAAAACAACAACCCGTCAAAACAGAAGATGAAAAAAATGAGCCTAAATAGGCTCTTTTTATTTGACATAGCCAAAGATATATAGTATAATATTATATATAAAGAGGTGAATAGATATGTTTAAGTTCTCAAAACAAATAGCCAGAACAGACATTGGCACTCATATCATTAGCACCATTAAAGTTAATGGTTATTATGAAACAGCAGTATGGATGTTACCTGAACATGCAGAAGGTAATATAGTAGTTGTTGCTCAATACAATAATAAAAAAGATGCATTAGAGGGACATCAAGCACAAGTAGAAAATTGCGAACGCATGCGTCCAAAGATGTTATGGGATATTAATGAAAAAAAGAATATTGAATTAAAATAGAAGGGAATGAATAAAATGGATTTTAATGAATTATTTGATGGAACAGTAGATGAGGATAGAATTCCTGAAACACTAGATGAAGCAAGACAAGATGTACTATCTAACTTAGATGTAGTTAAAGAATTATTATTATCTTGTCGTTTAGATGTCTTAGTTAGTATGTTAATAGAAAAAGGCATTATTAATGATGCTGAGTATGCGCAAAGAGTATCTGCTGACTTTGATGAAAGTGTAGATAGAATTGCAAAACAATATATGGAAGCATTAGAAGGGATTGGTTTCGGCGATGAAGCGACAGATTAGTGATTTCGCTATGATGGTTCCAATGCGTTATTATAATAATGAGGCGGAAACTCAAAAGCGTTTAGATATGATAAATAATAAAGATGATGTGTATATGGCTACTGTCAAAAAAGATGGCGATTGGTCAATGCTTATTCATTATAATAAAGGTAATAATCTAATCAGAAGTAGAAGTATTAGTTCAGTTACTGGTGTGTATGGTGACTATACAGCTAAAGTGCCGCATATTTGCGATGAAATGGACAAGTTGCCTGATAACACAGTTTTATTGGCTGAGTTGTGTTGGGATGAACCTGGCACTAATGCTAATACAGTAGGAACAATATTAAGATGTTTACCTGCAAAAGCCGTTGAAAGACAAAAAGACCATAAACTTAAAGCATTAGTATTTGATGCCCTAATGATTGGTGGAGAAGATATAAGTGATGATGCTTATGTATGCAGATTTAAAGATGCCTCAGAGTTATTGACGCAATATGTATTCCCATCTAATTTAATGTATATGACACAAAGAGTTTATCCTGATGAGCATCATGATAACTTTTTAGAGTGGGCAGATGAGATAATTTCAGAAGGTGGCGAAGGATTAGTTATTCAACGTAAAGATAATCCTTATATGCCGGGAACTAGAACAGCTTGGAAAACTTTAAAGTTAAAACAAAGCTTACCTGCAATGGAATTAAAAGTAGTTGGCACATTAGAACCTAATAAATATTATGATGGCGATTTTCCTGAGAATTGGGAATATTGCGATGAAGAGGGCGAATTGGTAACTAAACCATATTTTTATGGTTGGAAAAATGGTATCACTGTTGAGCATGGTGACTTTACTACTGATGTAGCAAGCGGCTTAACAGATGAAGATAGAGAATGGTTAGCAACTGATGAGGCGCAACAATTAATTCGTGATGGCAAGGTTTATGCTGTTGTTAAGGCAATGTCCTTCAACGATAAGGGTAGACTAAGACATCCTTACTTGGTAAGATTAAGAACTGATATGTAGAAGGTGATATAATGAACCAACTTAAGAAATATTTTAATGATAAAGAAAAAGAAACACAAAGAATAGAAGCAGAAAAAATGCTAAGTACTTTAAATAAATTAAAAGAGCTTAATGAGATACGCATACGTGTAACTTGTGAATATAAAATGTTTTTAGAACATAGGTATAATACATGCATAGATATAATGGTGCCTTTGCGTAAAATTTTTAGCCGCAAAGATACCTCAATCCTTTATCAAAAAATATCTTTTTCAGGTATTATCGCTAAGAAAGGTACACCTATTTATAACTATATAATGGATAAAGTAGAAAACTATCTAAATTTGCAAAACAGTAAAAACTAAATTATAATATATTGTCTATGGGAGAGGAGCCGTGAGGCGTGGTAGTTTTAGCGGGTTTGGACTCTTACGATGCGCCACCAGTTGTGGGTGACGAAGGGTGCATCTATAGCCCGGTTCGAGTCCGGGATAGACTTCGAAAGGAAGTGGATGCGCGGTGTTGCGTATTGATATAGAAAATTATATGAAAAAGAATAATATTAAACATATTGGTATTATTTTAAATGAGTCTGATAAGCTAGGAATGTTCTGCTCATTAAGCAGCGGCTTCTTAGTTGATTATACTGGTCATCGTGTTGACCGCAAGAAAAACATTTGGGGCTTTATTAAACACGAGAACGGCAGACCAATTAGAGTTGCTTGGGAAAGTCTACAAATGTAGACTTTTTTGTATTGGAGGGAGTTATGGCAGTTATATATCATATTGAAAGCCATGAACGTAAACATTATGTTGGAAAATTAGAAGATACTACGCCTGGTTATCCATACGGTTTGGTCTATCATTGAAATAATATTTATAAAGTTAAAAAATATAGTGCTAGTTTTGAACATGAGTGAGCAAAATATGTTAGTGAAAATGGAATGAATGCTGAAGATAATTATGTATATAGAACACATTCAATACCAGTAGAAGATGCTTTAGCAATAGTAAGACGTCAATTAGTTAATGCAATACAAAATGTATGTCCTTCTGAAAAAAATATCACAAAGATTTGTGATTGATGAATAAACGCTTTTCAAACACATTGGAATTTTGATAATAAGGCAATGTGCGAAGTTTTTCTTATTTGTTTGGCATATAAGTCACATCACAATACGTTAAACTATCAAATTGACCATATGGGACGGTTAAATAATAATCAACGTGAAGCACAAAGTTTTTTAAATGGAACGATTTCTCCTGCTGATATTCAAAAAAAATTAGCTGCGACAGAAATTCCAATGTTTTATCTACCTCGTAGTATTAAAATTGAAAATCTTCAGGCATTGGAACCCGCGATACGAGATGCAATATTATCTGCTATTGACGATAAAAAAATTTACACCAATAAACAAGGTGGTAAAAGTATTAAACTAGATTGGACTAGATTTCCGCAATTTGTTGATTCATTAAGTTCGCATTTGGCAAAAGAAACTGACGAAGTTTTTAATAAATTATTCCCTGAATATATGAATAATTTTGCGACAGGAAGTCAAATTCGTACTGAATTAGAAAAAATTTATAAACAGGCTACACGTAAGTCAAAAAAAGAAAAGTTAAAAACATTATTAACTAATTATAATAACAATCGTCAAAGAATTAGAGGTTTAACTGTTGAATATCTCAATGAAGGAACTATTAAAAATTTTGATGGCAAAGAACAATTATTTTGTGATATATATAATGAATTCTATAGAATTTCTCATTTTCATAGAACTTTTATGGATGGATATGCTGACACTCCAAAACAACTTAAAGCAGTTAAAGAAGTGTATTTAGACCAATTTATTGAATATATATCTAATGAAATTTTTCAACCTACTTACAATCAATTCTATGAAAGACATTCTATAGCTACTTTTGAAGAGCAACAGGCATTACAAGAAGAACCATTTCACTATACGTCTTGATATTATCGAGAATATTTAACTAATGGGCTATTGCAAAATGTAGATTATCGTACACCAGGTTCATGAATGTATGATTTAACTGTTGAATTAGATAGATTGCATATGCCTAGTCCTGATAACCTGCCATTTATTTTTGTTCAACAGAATTGAAATGAAGTTTATAATGAACAAGTTTCGTATTGAATGAATAATAACCACCCTGATGCATTAGTTATAGCTCATAGAAATCTATTCTATAGACTTCCTGAGTTGATTAGCAATAAAAAAAGAATGATTTGATTTTAAAGGAGAACATAATGAATGATTTTTTAAACCCATTTGGTTTTTTACCAATCAATATCTATTGGCATAAATTTAATGATGCCGCAAAAATTCCTAGTAAGCGCAATGAAGACGCCGGATATGACATCTATACTATTGAAGATGATGTCCTACTAATGCCGCATGAGAAGAGATTATTCTCTACTGGACTTGGCGCTGCAATAGATAAAGGATATTGGTTAATGGCATTCGACCGTGGCTCTACTGGAAGTCGCGGCATTCACACTCACTGCGGCGTTGTGGACAATGGTTATAGAGGAGAAATATTTATTTGTTTATGTAATGACAATGATAAATTACCAATATTGTTTACCTCAAAAGCTACAAAAATTGAAGAGAAAACTATTGCGCCTTATGGCAAGGTATTAGTTTATCCTACATCAAAAGGTATTGCACAATTAATTCCTATTGAGCAACCAAGGATTGAATCACAAGAAGCATCAGACGAGCTATGGGAAGTGTTATGTAATACTGAACGTGGTGATGGTAAATTAGGCGCAAGTGGAAAGTAATTAAGGAAGAGTAATCTTCCTTTTTATTTCGCCTAATTTGACTTAATCAATGTAGTTAGTTATACTATAATAGATTAATGGAGGTTTTATGATTACAACAACAAGTATTGCTGATAATTATTTTGAATTTCATGGTTTATCTACAGATGTAAAACCTACTAATGTAGCAAATGGTTGTGTTTTTATAGAAATGGATACTATGAAAGTTTTTCTATTCGATAAAGAAAATGTACGTTGGATAGAAATTAAAACTAAAGAGGAATAGGAGGTTTTTATGGCTTTTGATATAACAAGTTATATTTTAGCAAAAAAAGAGCTTGAAGCTGCAATGGAAGAAGTTCCTCATTTAAATGAAAGCGGAAAAATCCCTGCAGAGAATCTTCCCTCATATGTAGATGATATTGAAAATGGTTATTTACATGATGGAATTCTTTATGAAGATGCTGAATTTACCAAGCCAATAGTAGCAGAAGAAGGTAAAATTTATGTTGATTTATTAACGAATTTTACTTATCGTTGGAGTGGTGAGGCATACGTACGTGTTAATGAAGTTGATTTAAGTAATTATTACACTAAAAATGAAGCTCAAGCCAAGATTGATGCAGAACATAAATTAAGTGCTAATTTAATTGAAGAAAATGCTAATAAAAAATTTGTAAGTGAAGATGAGAAAACAGTTTGAGGTAATAAATATAATAAACCAAACACAGGTATTCCTGCAACTGATTTAGCTGACGCAGTTCAAACTTCTTTAGGTAAGGCTGATAGCGCGGTTCAAGATGCAAATTATGTTCATACTGATAATAATTTTGATGCAACTTACAAAGGTAAGGTTGATGACAATACTGTCGCAAGACATAATCATAGTAATAAAGAATTATTAGATAATTATGACCAAACTAATGCAAATATTAAAGACGCAGTGGATAAAAAGCATAACCACGTCAACAAAGCTCTATTAGATACTTACACTCAAACTGAAACAAATCTTGCAGATGCAGTTAGTAAAAAACATAATCATGCCAATAAAAGCATTTTAGACAGCATCACAAGTAGTGATATTGCTAATTGGAATGGCAAAGCAGATGAAATTGAAGTATTTAAGCAAGCAGATGTCGCTGCATTACCTGTTTCAAATATAGATGAAAAGACTGTTTATAAAGTAAATAGTGGTGAACCTAGTTATTATTTCGTAATGGCAGTTAAATATACTGATAGCACTAAAACAGAAGTAGAAATGACATATGGTGGTAACTTCTTCTTTAATATCGAAGACTATGATAAAGACTCTGCTTATATTCAACCTGCAGCCGGTTGGCCTTGGGGAAGTTATGACCATCCATATATCATTAAGAAGTCTGATATTTCATATGATGATGATAGTGATGTAACTATTTATAGGGAAATGGATGATGAGTTATATAACTTTAGTGAAATAGAAAATGCATACATGAGACTTTATACTTATGCACCTGAACATTTTTATGATAATTACGACAGTCAAACAGATATAGACAACTGTAATGCATGAGTCGCTTCACAAGGACCAGCTATTACTATAGCTAGATATATTTATTTAGATAATACTTGGATTAATTTTGATGAATTAATTGATAAAACTACGTTAGCGCAAGAAATTGCTGATAATAGTATTGTTGTTGAATTAAATGCAGCACCAAGTAGTACACATGTAACAGGAACTTTAACATCTGCTCAAATTGCAAAGTTAAATAAAAACACAAGAATAATATTAACATATCCTAGATTAGATATGGTTAGAAATATTCTAGTTGTAATGGCAGAGCTTCATAATTTAAATACTGGTCAACTTAGTGGGTATATTTTTAGCGCACCTGGGGCACAATGTTTACAATTTATAGTTGGTCTAAATGGCGAATGGGATTTATCAATAGCACAAGAATTTGAAGATATATCTAATAAAGTAACTTCAATTAGTTCAAGTTCAACAGATAGCGAATATCCAAGTGCAAGAGCAGTTTACCAAGCTATTGATGCTCTTCCTGAACCAATGGTATTCCAAGGTTCATTAGGTACTGGTGGTACAATAACTGCTTTACCTGCGGCTACAACTGAAAATAAAGGTTTTGTTTATAAAGTAATTACTGATGGCACATATGCTAGTCAAGCAGCTAGAGTTGGTGACGTATTTATTTCTAATGGTAGTGCTTGGGTTTTGGTTCCATCAGGCGATGAGCCTAGCGGAACTGTAACTAATGTTGCGGCACAAGGTGCAACTGGTTCTCATATTAGTGTTTCTGGTTCACCTATTACTTCTAGTGGTACATTAGAAATTAGTGTTGATAGTGGATATTCAATTCCAACAGATACTAAACAAACTAGATGAGATAACACTTATACTAAAGAAGAAACTAATGCAATGTTTGCTATATTTACTACTTTCAGTAAAGATTCAATTACTTATGCTGAAGGCAATATTGTTTCTTATTTAAATATTTTATATGTTTGTATTAGTGGATATACTACTAATTCTAGTTCAAGCTATCCTAATGCGGATACAACACATTGGGCGCCTGTTTTAATAAGTGTATAGGAGGCGCCCTATGACTTATATTTTAAATGACAAGATTAACCCAAAACCTTTAAAGGCTCTTTACTTTAAAGGTGCTTTCGATTCAGAAGATGGTAAGACAAGACAAAGTTGGATACATTTTCTAAAAGAATTATCTTGGAATATTGCTAATTTAGGTGGAACAGGTCAATATGGATTTTATGCAAACATACCATCCGGTTATAATATGATGTCTTGAGCAGATGTTGATAATGTTGCTCCTATTAAATGTTCTCATTATACAGCAAGAAGTTATGGTGGGACAATGTGGAGTAATGAGGGTATATCAGTTCATCTTGATGTTATCTATATAAGAGATACTAATTTTGGTAGTTCTTCAAGTGATATCAACTTAAATGGCTTTGTTGAGTTTATTAGAAAGAATGATGTATTTATTCAATATCAATTAGCAACACCACTTACAACAAATGATAGTGTAATAACAGGTGAAAGTTTATTGCCTCTAGATTCTAATATGTCCAACAAGATTAGACAAAAAGTAGTTGATGGATTAAATGAAATAGATAATAGTTTATCAAGTAGGGTAATGAATGCTGATTTTGGTTCAAATGGTTATCCTTATACTTCAAGTGGTAGAGCCCTAGATGAAACATTTTATCCAGTAAAACCTAATACTACTTATACAATAAATAATATGACTGCCAATCTAACTATGTTAGTTTGATATAATTCTAAAAAGGTTATGATTAATAGAGATGGTATTACTACTCCATATACTTTTACAACAGGTAGTAATTGAGCATATATTAGATTTTCTTCTATTAACGGAAATGCAATAGATTTTAGTAAAACTATGCTTACTGAAAGCAACCATACATATTTACATAGCCAATTTAACCAAAAAGAACACATTACAAATGAGCAAGCAAAATTACTAAAAGATGAGGAAGAAAAAACAAACGAGCTTCCGATATATCAGTATCAGAACAATAAAGGCGTAGATGACAAAGGCACTGTAATTGATGCTCCAGGTTATTCAGTTTTTGAGAATATTGTTGAGGAAAATACTTCTTATTATTGTGACAATTACGGGTATACTAATCATATTGCCGTTTTCTTTTATAATGGTTCTACCTATTTAGGAAAATTAAGTCGAAGACAAAACGGACGTTTTACAACTCCTTCGGGGTGTGATTGGATTCGTATTGAAATGTATCAACAACCAGCAGGGATACTTCCTAATATATCAAAAACTGGTTCGATTGTTCATGAAGCAAATATTGCTGCTACTATATTGTGGGAAAATACGTCTAGCTCAACTACTTTTGCTAGCGACGATTATCCTATTGCAGATGCTAGTAATTATGCTTATTTAATCATAGCCTTTAAACCCTATAGTACTGCTGGTATTACTTATATCAAAGTGAAGAATGAAATTAAATCTGAAGTAGCTTCGCTAACTTATGTTAGTGATGTTTATTTAGGTAGATGTTTTCAAATTAAATCTAATACAGTAGTACATTTTGACCATGCATATAGAAGTGGGGTATTAAATGACGAAAGAATTATCCCAGTAGCAATCTACGGCACAAACATACTTTAGGGAGGAATAATGACTTATATAATTAACGATAGAATAAATCCAAAACCTTTAAAGGCTTTATATCATCTAGGTGCTTATGACAGTCAAGATGGTAAGACAAGACAAAGTTGGCAAGTTGATTTAAGTAAGTTAAGTTGGTATAATAATGGAACTAATGGCATTTATATTTCTAATTATGCAACTGATTTACCAATGGTTTTAAATACAACAAGACCTTCAACACAAGTAATATGCTCAACATATACTTATGCAAAAGGAGAAACTGTATATGCAACTGCTGGAACATATTACATAAATGATAGATATGGAGATGCAGGGCAAAGAATATGTGTAAATACTGGTAGTGCAAGTATAAAGCCTACTGGTATATTGCAATACATATTACAATCATCTTATACTGATAATGGCATTATCGAAAACCAATCAATTCTACCACTTGATACTAATATGGCTAACAAGATTAGACAGAAAGTGGTTGATGGGTTGAACTTGATAAGTGCAATTTATCAAGGAAACGGAACTCCTGACCCATCAATGACAATAAGAGTAACTGCAGAGGCAGAACTAAAGGCAAATCAAACTTATCATTTATCTTTAAGTAGTTCTGCAACAAATACAGCTGTTTATATTTATTATAATGGAACTTTGGTAAGAATGGGAGATACTAATGAATTAGACTTTAGTTTTACTACTTCTTATACTGGCAACCATCACATCATATTTATGGCTGGTGGTGGAAGTGGAACAATCCTTGTAAGCAACATATCTAATTTAATGCTAGTTGAGGGCAACCACGCTTATCCACATAGTGATTTCAATCAACGTGAACATATTACAAATGCACAAGCAGAGTTGCTAAAGAGTGAGGAAGAAAAGAGTGCGAACTTGTTTAACGTTGATGAAATGATTACTCCTTATGTTATAGATGCAAGTGATGGTTCTTTTAATTATGATGCCACTACAGCATATATACCTTATGCCAGCCCTAGATACATAGAGGTAGATGGTAATTCAATTACTTGGACTTTCCCATCAAATTATAATGTAACAAATTATCCTACAGCATTTTATAGAGTTGGTTGTTATAATTCAAGTAAAACATTTATATCAAGATTATCAGGACGTGTAGAGAGTCAAACAATAACATTAAACTTGCCAAGTGGTACTAAATATATAAGACTTGGTGCTAATATTCCTAATAAAACTACATATAAACTTATGTTAGCAGAAGGCTCACAAGCACAACCTTACCACGATTGGTGTGGCGAGATATTGCACGAGGTTGATAGACCTAAATTGTATAGGCATACTGTTGTTATAACCTCCACATCTAATAGTAATGCTGCAAAATTAAAATTATCATTTGTTCATTTGAATAATAGCAGCGAGCTTATAAACTCGTTTGATAAATTAAAAACTTGTATTTCAACCTTACCACTATTATTGAGCAGATATAAAGTTTTAAACTTATCTGGTAGTTTCTACTACGGTGGCGTATTATATCCTGCTACTGATATAGTTTTAGACGCTAATACTGGTAAATACAGTATGGATTATTTAACTACTTCAGGAACATTAGGTGGCTTAGAGATTACGAATTACTCTGATGTAGAAGTAGCTGATGTCGTAGATAGAATTAGTTAGCAATCTACGGCACAAACATACTTTAATAAAAATAAAAGATAAACAACCACCTTAAAACAAAAAGAGGACGATTAAGTCCTCTTTATTTTATTTCTCCAAGTATATCATCAATCTCAACGCATATAGGACTGCGCATTGACTGTTTCAACTCAACATAACCTACGTAAGGTAAATCTTTTAATTTATCAATAACTTGTTCAAAGTCACATTTTTCTTTCTTTCTTTGTTTTTCACTATCAATTTGGTTCATAGACCCTAGTAATATAATCTTACAAAACTTACCAATTCTTGTTAATACAGTTTTTAGTGCTACTAAGTCTAAATTTTGTGCCTCATCAATAATTAAGATAGTATCTTCAAAACTTCTACCTCTTAAAAATGCAATAGGTGCTACTTCAATTCTCGCGGCTAAATCTCGCGGATTGTGCTTATCATTACTAACTCTACAAATCGCTTCTAAATTATCAAATAATGGCGCCATAAATGGATTATACTTTTCTTCAATACCACCTGGCAATGCGCCCATATCTTCACCTAATTGAACAGGGTTGCGCGCATAGATAATTTTACCATATTTATGGTCATCTTTTAATTGTAATGCCGCTGCTAGAGTTGCAAATGTTTTACCTGTTCCCGCCTTTCCTACTGCAAAAATAATTGGTCTATTGTTTTCTTCAATTAATCTGACCAATTCTTGTTGTTCTTTATTAGCTTTTAAACTAATTCCAAAAGTTGCCATTCAACCTCCAACTAATTATACAATAGTATATAGCAAAACCTGTAGTAAATCAAGTATAAGATAGTCGATTGCAATTTTTGTTGAATTCGCCCAAAATTATTTGACAAAATAAAAAAATTTATTTATAATATATTTAGAAAGGAGAAAGAATAAATGTTAGTTTTTGCTTGGATTTTATGGGGTATTTTTACTTTTTGTTATGGAGTAGTTCTTATCGCAGCAATAGTCATAACAGCTTGTGATAAATGGGACGAAGTTAACCTAAAAATCGGCGGTATCGGTTTCTTCGTTGATATTGCTATGTATGTCTTTTTAAATTTATACTTATTTATGAGATAAAACTCTTGACAAAAATCAAAAAATATCGTATAATAATTTGTAATTAGAAAAGGAGAATAAAATGAAATACGAAGAATTAGACAAATATATTGAAAACAGAAAAGAAAAAGGTTTAACTAAAATTGAAATTACATTAGAGAGTGATGTAGATAGTGACCAATTTTATGTAGTAAAAACAAAAGAAACTTTCGTTTATGGCGATGAAGAATCTGCAGATGAATTAATCAATGAAGCACGTCAAGATAGCGGCTTTGCTGGTTGTGATAAGAAATATAAAGCAGGTAAAATTAACAAAGCCGGTGAAATGGTAAAACCTGAAACTTATACCGCAGTAGTAAAACTTAATCATTAATTATGACTTTAGCTCCTAGTGGAATATATAAGATTACTAATCTCACTAATGGTAAGGTTTATATAGGTCAATCAAAAAACGTGTATTTACGTAGAACCGAGCATTGAACTGCTTTGCGGCGAAACGCCCACCCTAATAAGGAAATGCAAAAAGATTGAAATAAGAACAATCGTAGTTTTCGCTTTGATGTTGTCGAATTTTGCGGCATTAGTCAGTTAAATGATAGAGAAAAATATTGAATAGATAAGTTAAATACTATTGAAACAGGTTATAATCAAGGTTGAGTTCCATATAAACGTAAGGAAACAAAAGTAAAAAGAAAAATAAAAGGCTATCATAAAACTAGATAGCTTTTTGATACGGGTTTGGCGTAATGGTAGCGCAGTGGTCTTCAAAACCATAGAACGGGAGGGTCCAAACTTCCAGGTGTGGGTTCGAATCCTACAACCCGTGCCAGTAGGGATTTTTTAATCCCTCTTTTTTGCTTTTGTCCGGCAATTTTCATATACTATATTATTAATGGAGGTAATTATGGATACTTATAAACTTGATTATAAAGGAGCCGATATTAATATTTACTTGGGAAAAGCTAGTACGGCCTTACAACCAAATTCTTCTTTAAATTGAAATAATATATCTAATAGACCAGATAAGATAGATAGTTTTGATTTTACAAAACAATATTTAGTAGATGCTGATTTAACTAATTATTGAAAAAAGACCGATACAATTGATACTGTGAAATATGAAGATATTAAGCAGACACCAAATCTTAATAATTTACCATATGTTAAATATGGTGATATTATGCAATTAACTGATGAGCAAAAACAACGAGCACGAAATAATATTGGTGCTAGTACCGGTGATTATTTACAATATTCCACAATTGCGCCAATAGCAGACAATCCGAATGGCTTAAAAGTGGTAGTATTATCAGATAGTCAATCTACTATAACTAAACGTAACGGATATTTATACTTATTTGTAAAGGATAATTAATATGGCTATTGATTTAAAAATTAATGATACAGTAAAAACTGTTACAAAAGGATATGTAAATAAGAAACAAATTACCTCTATATACTTAGGAAATCAACTTATTTTTCCTTTTAGAGTAACATGACGTTTTTTAATTGGTATTAACACATATACTGAAGTGGTTGAATTATATCAATATGAAGAAATACCCTCTCGTGCACTTCCTCCTATTATTCAAACTGAAGAACAAGCCAAGATGCCTACTAACTGAGACGATTTATCTCCTATTACAAGCGATAGAGTAATTACTTGTATCTACGTTGATGGTATCTATGCAACTTTTACAGGAGTGAATTGTACCTCAAATCTATCAGATGGTTTCTATATGATGGGTACTGAAGTCACATGAACTGCTGATGAAGGATATTATTTTGATACCTATCCTGCTCTCTCTAGAGTAATTACTCGTCAAGTTCAAGCTGGAGAAAATACTCAAACTGCTACTCAAGCAACAGTTTATCCAATTAATATTACAGTAGAAGACGCCAACCGTGGTTATATAGTTATTCAAAGAACTGCTTCTCCTTATGGAGGAGGTAGTATCGGCATAATCTACCAAAGTACAGTACAATCTCAAATCGGTTCTAAGGTCATCGCACAAGTTAATGTTTATGAAGGAGATACACTAACTGCTGCGGCATATAGTAAAGGTCAAGAGTATATCGATAGTGGCTGAACTCCTGCAGTTATTAATAAACCTGAATTTAGACAATCAACTGGCGCTGCTTCAACAGGAAACTTTGAAGTAAGAAATAATAATAATTTCTCTGTGGATTTTTATTATTATAAAGGACAAATGAGTGCTGTTGCTTGTGATGATAACCCTGTTACTGCTCATTTTTCTATTTCACAATATGGCTTAGATTTTGATACAACTTATTACTGCTTTGCACGTGCTCAACAAACACATACTATAACATTGTATGAATATACACCAAATCAATATAACTATACTGGTACTAGCTATGTTGGCGGTGCAGTAACTGCTAATTTTGATTTTGATGCAACAGAGATTTCTTCAACTTCTGAAAGTCGTGATATAGATTCTGAAAAAGAAACATGTACTACAGAGCCACAAGATGTATATGATTGAAGTTTTACTGTTGGTACACAAGGACACGCTTCATGGAATGATTCCACTGCTGTTGAGGCACCATATGGTTCAACCATTACCATCTCAACTATTGATGATAGTAATACTCAAGTACTAATTACAAAACCAGATGGTACTACTATCACTCGTATTGCGACTGGTGATGCCGGAGGTACTGGTTATTATTATAAACCAACTATTAATATTCCAGTATTATGGAATACTGATTTAGATATTGAATGTTATGGTGTTGAAACGCCAAAACCTGGATATGTTTATGCTACCTTCTCTGGTCATAATTGTTCTACTACTTTACAAAATGGTTACTACCGTACCACTGATAAAGTTACATGGACTGCAGACTCTGGATACTTCTTTATTGGCAATAAATGGATGGGATTAACACAAACAAATACTATTCATGAGGGCGCAAATACACAAGAAGCAGTTAATACCAAACCAACATATCGAATTACTGTAATAAAAAGTGCAGAAGATACAGAAAATAATAAAGCTTGAGGAACTGTAGTTCTTGATAGATACTCATATGACCCAACCACATCTCAACATTCCAATGTTAAAGAAACATTATTTACTAGCACAGTTGATAATCCAGAAACAGGTACACATGTTCTAACAGTTGAGGAGGGTGATAAACTTATCGTAAGTTACACACCAAAACCTAGTGATACCACAACAACTGATTGAGCCCCAGAATCAATTAAGGACCCGGTTTTTGTAGAATCAATTGCGGCAGCATCAACTGGTAACTTTAAAATTAGAAATACAAATTCAAGTTCTATTGCATGTCGTGGTTTTTATAGTTTATCATCAACTGGAACAGGGACAGCTATGAATAATGGCAACACAATGCCTATCGGCCTATATGAACAAACTGGCTTAGCTGAAAATACTACATATTATGTTTACTTTACTACAACGCAAAAACGCAATCGTCAAACCAATACTTATTCTCGCGTTAGTAGTAGTTATACTGGAACAAGCTATGTTGTAGGAAATTCTTCTAATAATTATTTAGACTTTAAGAAAACTACTACTTCAGTACAAGAGACTCAATCTTTATCATCACCAAATAGGACACAATGTCGAACTGTTGCTTTAGAGCGTTATACAGTAACTTTTGCAGTAGACAGTAGCAATCATATGATTCAATGAGATAATACTAGTCCAATTACAGTACCTTATGGTACAACCTACTCAACCCAATTATCTTCAGACAATCAATTTAGAACTATTACCTTTAAGGAAGCTAATGGTACTACTATAACTTCAAGAACGGCAACAGCACTAAATAGCACATCATACTATTGAAGTTACAAAGCAGGTGCTATTGAGGTCACTCCTAATAGTATTATTACAACAAATAGCATAGCTACGGCTAACTCTGCTAGAAAAGGAAGTCAGAAACACTTATACGCTGCAAAATATGAAGTCCAATTAAGTTATAATTATTCAATTAAGACAATGACTTTTAAAGTATGAAGGTCTAAAGTAAAAACTGAGGATACTGGTGAAACTATACCATATTTTGATCCTCTAATTCTATGAGGATATCAGCTAACCAATAGTGCAACCAAAGCATGAGAAACATCCGATGCTTATGGTCGAGGAGGAAGATGATATAATAGTACTGGTGGAACAACTGGAGACCCTAGCGAAGATACTCAACCATATACTAAAACTTATACATTTACTACTTCTGATTACGACAGTTATAGTTATATCGGATATCGTTTTCAATGACATGACGGTTGATATCCAGGTATAGGATACCGTTTCTATGGTTACCCTGATGGTACTTATTATAAAACTACTTGGAAAAATGACGGTAATTCGGCAATGCAACCTTATGCTACTCTTAAACCTTCAAATCAATCTTGGACTGTTAATCATACTTTTGTTTTCTATTCCAAAGATCCAGACGAGTCCATTAAACCAGATTAATATTAAGAGGACAATAAGTCCTCTTTTTTCTTTAATTAATTTTGACAAAACCATTTTTGTTAGTTATACTATGATATATAATAAGGAGTTTTATATGATTATTAAATGTTATAATGAAAATCATCCATATCTCTTATTTATCGATTTGGAATTTTGTAATAAAGAAAAAGAAAAAGCTACTCAATTAATTGAATTTTCAGGGCTATTATTCAAAAACATTGATGTTGATACTTATCAATTAATGGGCAGCTATACTGGATATGTAACTGAAAAGGTTTGTTATCCTTTTGCAGAATATACTGCTATAAACAATAGTTTCTTAGAAGAAAATGGAATACCTTTAAAAGATATGATAGATATTATAATGAATGATTTTTTAGGGCAAGTGCCATTAAATGAATTAATGATTATTACACATGGTTTAAAGAATGATAGACTTGTAATGTTAGAAAATGGTTTAAATCTATCAACCTATAATAATAAACCTATTGATGGCTACTGCACTTTTACAAACGCACGCCGCATCCTTGAACGTACCAATCATTTAACACTTAGTGATATTGCTGAAGAGGCAGGATATTATTTACATAATGCTCATAATGCTTATCAAGATGTTTGGGCAGAAGTATCAATATTCACATATTTAAAGAAAATCGAAGCACAGAAAGGAATGAAATAATGTATTTTATTAATTTAAACAAGTTAGATATTGATAAAGAGTATCAATATGACACCAGGTTAATACACTGCGAAATGCCGCAAAATCTTGCTGATATCCAAATTTCAGATTTAGCTAAAGAGTTTAAAGACCAATTTGAATTAGCTATTGGAGATACACAAACTAATTTGCCAACAGATTTCCGTTTAGAATTAGATGCCGAAGGAGAAGCGACAGATGAAGAAATTGAGAGTTTCTTAAGTGTAGCAAATGTTGCATTAAGCGCACTTTTCGCCGCAAATATTATTGTGGAAACCGGGCGTCAACGTGAATACCGTTTGGCAGTACCAGAGAAGTTAGCAGTTGCAAATGTAAGTTTAAGTCTATTAAAGAGAGCAATTAATCATCAATGTCATTTTAATATTTTTAACTTACATATTATTTATAAAGATTTAACATTTGTCCTTTGTGACGGAAAGGAAGAAAAAGATGATACCACAACCATTTCAAGTAATTAATTTCTATACTGACGGTGCTTACTCTTCAAAGTCAGAGATGGGTGGTTGGGCCGCGATTGGTTTAAATGATGATGGAATATTCTATGAAGAGAAAGGATATGAGCCTTATACAACAAACAATCGTATGGAATTAACAGCTGTTTTATCCGTATTAGAATATGTTAACTCTATTTATAAAACCACTCCTGATTTAATTGTTAATATCTATACTGATAGTGCTTATATTGTAAATGCCTTTAATGACAAATGGTATTTACGTTGGATGAAGAATGGTTGGAAGACAGCGGACAAAAAAGACGTTAAGAACCAAGACTTATGGAGCCGCATGATTAGTTTGTATATACGTTTAATTGACGCAATACAAATTCGTGTAGTAAAAGTTGAAAGTCATGCAAATAATGAGTATAATAATTATGTAGATAAATTGGCAGTAGCCCAAAGAAAGCTTTTGGAGGTTTAATGAAAATATTAGTTTTAATGCCTCTTGATGAACGTTCTGTTTATATGGCTGCGCGACTTTACGCCGCACTACCAGACGATGTAAAAGAACAAACTTTTGCTATGCCTATGTTTATGGAATACCTAGTAGAAGGTAAAATCGCGGCAAACTGGGCGGCATCTGTATTTCAAACAATTATTGCGGCTCGTAGTGTTTACCGTGCAGCAAAAGATGATGATTTAATAATTATCGGCAATATTAATAAAGATTATAAATTTGATGCTATCTTTAATTTTCAAGATGTGGAAAAAGATGAACCATATGTAGACGTGTTTGTTGATAAGTTAAGTACTATTGATGATGACTCTTTACAAGTAATTATCTCTAATCTTTATGGTAATGAAGATAGTAAAATGCCACTTCATAATTGTAAAGCAAGTGGCGATTTTTTAGGCAAATATATAAAAACAGACCCACATTTAAAAGAATTAGAAGAAGAATACCAAAAGATAGTAAAGGACCAAGATGAACGAATTATTCAAACAATTACCGGAAAATAATGTTCATATAGAATTAGACGAATTAGACAATTCACAAATGGCTGCCGTTACCAGTGACGCTAATAATATTATTTTACGCGCACCTGCAGGTAGTGGTAAAACATTAAGTTTAATTAATGCTATTGCTAATTATCGTTATGATAATCTAAACGACCGTATTTGTGCAATTACCTATACTCGTGCCGCTCGCGCCGAAATGGAGAAACGTTTAGGCGATAAAGGAGTTCATGATGTTGAAGTAACAACTATTCATGTCTGAGCGCGCAATTTATTGGACTATTATGCAATTAAGTATGGTTTTAAAGTTAGAATTATGCAAGAAACACAAATTAAAACCGTGCTTGAAGAAATCGTTCAAGAACATTTAAAACACTCAAAAGTAAAAAGTGTTAATATTGGTATTTTATATTCTTTTATTACTGGTAATAAAAACATGGACGTATCTGATGGTTATAAAAGAACATTGGTTACTTTAGAGAATAAGTATATTAAATACAAAAGAGATAATTTTTTATATGATTTTACCGATTATCCTTTATATTTATTTAATGTATTGAATACTTTTGATGAAGTAATTACAGGAATTGATGCACTTTTTGTAGATGAATATCAAGACGTTGATGAAACTCAATTTGAAATATTTAAAAAAGTTCAAGCCAAAAAGAAGTTTTATGTTGGCGACCCTTGGCAGTCAATATTCCAATTTAGAGGCGCAGATGGAATGGTATTTAGTAAACTAGAAGATTTTAGTCCATATCAATTAGTATATAATTATCGTAGTTATCAACAAATTATTGACTATGCGTCAACAGTTTATAAAGAACTGTATAGAAGTGCTGCAGAAGAAAACACTACTTATATTACTTCTGTAACCCATAAAGAAGATAGTTCAATTAATTGCGCCCGCGGTGACGGTGGAGTTATTACAATCATTAATCCATTCGGTCGTAGTGTGCAATTTAAAGATGGAACAGAAAGCCGCGTAGATATCATAACTGCCTTTAAGCAATTTATGATGAGTAGACCTCAAATCCTATGCCGCACTAATAAGCAAGTTAAGTATATTAATGATTTAGGGTATTTTGAATGTTCAACTATTCACCAAGCTAAAGGACTAGAGTATGATAACGTTTTAGTAATTGATACTACGATTAATTGTATGGAAGACTTAAATATTGCGTATGTTGCATTAACAAGAGCAAAAGATAATTTGTTTGTTATTAACTGACAACAATTTGAAATGCTTTTTGATATGTATATGCGTTAGGAGGACAAATGAGTGATTATAAGTATCAATATGAGCGAGTAGATAACTGAGATTGAGGAGAAAATTTCCATTATAAAATTCAATTATCACGTTCAAAATATGTGCAACAGCTATTAAATGCATTATATCCGGGATTACCTACTGTTCTTTATCATCAAGCATTACTGACTATAACAAAGGGGAATGAAAACTTTTCTAATTTATCTTATTGAGATAAAGGTGGTATTTATGCTCATTTTACCAAATCCACGGCAGATGCGGATTCTATATCTTTATACTTTTCTAATGGTGAACGAGATGAACAATCAGATATAATTGTTATGAGTGGATGGGAATTAAATATAACTATTTGCGGTTTGAAAGAGGATACTCTAAATTTTTCTAATGATTTGCCTTATAAGATATTATGAGAACGTACTTTGACGCGTGAATTTTCTATTAATCCAAATTATTTTATTTATAATCAATTTAATGAACTAGATATTACCAAGGCATATAGTCCAGATATCTATCAAATATACAAAAAATACGATAATGGTTCTTGAAGTTATCATGTTTATAATGGTGAGACCTTACAAACATTATTACCTACATCTGCAACAACTGATTTAGATAAATGAGCCTTATTACAACCAATTAGTAAAGCTTTTTGAGTAACACAGAATAATATTAAATCCACACCCCTTGATTATTGTGATGTACATAAGGGAGATGTACGTGATGAATCAAAAACATTAGTGTTAGATTCTTCTCATGATATCGCTACCAATCATTTATATGTTTCTAGTAAACCCGCAGATCGTTCTCAAGGTGATATAATTTCCGCAAGTACTGGTAATTCACACAAACAAATTACAACAATGTTTTCATCTAATCATCAATGAATGTATTACGATAACGGTGATTATGATTTATTTAATCTTGGATTTTTTAATACAAATGTAGATACATGAGAGTTGATTCAAGCAACAAATGCAGACCCTCTTCCACAACCATATGACCCACGATATGCTTATGTGGTTTATGAATTTCCTCCAGCTAGTTTTAGTAATGGTACAAACGACGGTATTACGGATTTCACCTCTTCTACAATTAATGTATCCAATCAATGACAAATTGACTTTAATCCATCTATTTACATAGTAGATAATATTACAAATTGAAGAAATCAGTTAAATAAAATCAATGTAAGTGATAATGATTTATTTAAATCTCTTCTATCAGAAAAAGAAATTACAGATTCAAGAAGTGGTTCTATAGAAGCAAGTGCTACTGTATGAAATCGTTCTTATAATATTTTTATGAAAGTGACTATAAATAATTATATCACATCAGAACTAGATAAAGTTTCGCTTCAATTTATGAATAGTGATAGCACTTTTGCAACAGACATTACTTTACAAATACAAGATACAGATGTAATTAATTTTGATAGTGATAAAAATGGCACATATATTTCTAATGAACAAAATCTAATTTCATCATATAAAACACTAGCTGCTTATGCAAGGGGTAGACATACACAACCACGCAGTGACGTTTTTGCAATATATAGAGGTAGATATTTATTCGATTACGATTATGGAGGAGATTATAGTCAAGACTATCGTTATAATCCTGTCTTTTATCAATTTATGCCTATGTATCGCCTTTCTTTTGCAGCATTACAGACGAAATTGTGTTTTCAATCCGATACAATACCTTATGGTAATTTTACAGCAAATAGTGATTGAGTAATTTCAAATCATCCAGATGATACTTGAAGAGGTACTACTGGGTTTAAGGTACCACAAAATACTACCACCAAATGGTTTAATCGAGCAAGTTATGATAGTCATAATATTTTCTTGGCAAAAAGTTTAGGACAATCAAACTATTATAGCGTTGGTGTATCTCAAAAAGTATACCCAGATAATCCTAGTAGTGGTTATTATACCTCTCTCAATGCTCAAATGTTAAGTTTAGTATATATAGATAATTGTATTAATATGACTTATCAAAATACATACTACGTCTATAAAGTTCAACTATCAGAAGTAACTCTTCCAGATGAGACATCAACAGAATAAAGGAGTCAAATGAATCAACAACTAAAAACAGAACGTTTCCGCCAAATCACTAATGAAATGGCAGACCTATATGAAAAGAAAAATAAAAACTATGGAGATAGTTTCGGTAAACTTGTAGAAGACTTGGGACCAATCGCAGGATTGGTTCCTCTTCACAATAAGTTAGACCGTTTAACAAACCTAATTAAAGGTGGACATAACGACTTTGAATCTTTAGAAGATACTTTTAAAGACTTAGCTTGTTATGCAATAATGAATTTAATAGAATTAGAAAGGAAGAAAGACTAATGAAAAAAATCAAAGTTTATTTAGCAGGACCAATTTTCACATATGGAGATTTGCTTCGTAATACCGAATGGGCTGCGAAGTTGCGCAAAGCATTTCCAAACATTGACCTTTACTCACCAGTAGAAAACACAGATATTAATGGTGTTGAAGGCAAAAAGAAATTTGCAGGTTCAAAAGAAATCGCAATGGCAGATAATGCTAGATTAGATGATACCGATATCCTAATCGCTTGTATTGATGGAGATGTCCTACCATCAGGAACTTGCGCCGAAATCGGCAAATTCCACGAAAAAATTAAACGTGGCGATGACAAATGTTTAATTGGTATCTGCACTGATAATCGCCAATGTTTTTTAACTCATAGTGAAGCAAAAGACAAAGGTGGCGCCGCATCTCTTGGTGAACAACAATACTCTTATCAAAACCTTTATGTAACTGGTTTAATTAAAGAAGTTGGTAGTTTAGTTTATACAATAGAAGAAGTAATTGAAAAAATGCGAGATTATCTTGAAGATATAGAAGAGCCAAAAATTCCTCGTAGAAAAATAAATGACCCTTACTTTAGGAAGAAACATCCTAATCTAAGTGAATTGCGCAAAAAGGAAGAAACTTTAAATGATAGTACTAGAGCTAACAAATTAACAGATGATAAGATAACATTAATAGTTACCGCATTTTTTAGCGAAAAAGATAATATAATAGATACAACTTTTAATAAAAAAGATGGTTATCTTTACTATGTGGTTGGTTATGTAGAAAATAATACTGTTGGGATATTAAAACGATTTCAAATAACTAAAGAAGCATATTTTAGATTATCAGACGAATATTTTTGTCACCCAATCGGTTTTGTACTTGGAACATTTGAATTTACTCTTTCTAAAAAGGATATAATTAATGAAATATAATATTAGAGATACTTTCAATCATTGATATGAATGGTTAATTTATCCATTTCAACAATTACTAGCCATTCTAGTTGCCACAATATTAATTGCTAATATCTGTGGCACGCCTGTTTCTACTTGTTTAATTGGTGCAGGTATAGGAACATTAGTTTATCAATTAATTACTGGTTTTAAATCACCAATGTTTATCTCAAGTTGCGGCGCAACGGTCAGTGCTGTAGTAGGTGCATTAGCACTTGGCGGACAAAACTATGCGGCTGTTGCAATAGGTGGCTTGATTATTGCAATAGTTTATATAGTATTTGCTTTAATAATTAAATTTAAAGGCATTGATTTCTTTAATAAGTTCTTCCCTCCAATTATTGTTGGTCCAGTAACAATGGTAATTGGTTTGAATTTAGCCAAGTTCATTCCTACTTATGTAGGTATTGATTGGATTCCTGGTTTAGTTGCACTATTTACAATGATTTGTGTTGCAGTATTTGCCTTCAAGGGCAAAGGATTTATTAGAACTATTGCTTTCTTACTTGGCTTAGGTTGCGGCTATGTTCTTGCTTTAATACTTGAATTAACTCATGCCTATGATTTTGGTATTATAAATTCATTTACTCACTTTAAATGGTTTAACGCTAAAGACTTTGCATTTATGAATTGGGCAAATAGTCCATTTGAATGGTCTCAATTACCTGATATAATTCTACTATTCTTACCTGTTGCAATTTGCGCGGCATTAGAACACTATAGTGACCATAAAGTATTAAGCGGTATTATTGGAACTGACCTTACTAAAGAGCCTGGTCTTCACCGTACTTTAATTGCTGATGGCGTCGCAAGTTCTGTAGGCACTATGATTGGTGGTTTGCCTAATACAAGCTATGGTGAAAGCGTTGCCGTTACAGGTTTTAGTAAAGTTGCATCTGTTTGGGCAATTACTATTGCTTCATTTATATTAGTAGTTATGGGTTTCTTTGCACCAATCACTACATTCTTTAACTCAATTCCTTCTGCTGTTTTCGGCGGCTGTGCTATGATATTATATGGTTATATTGCGGCTTCAGGATTAAAAACAATTATTAATGAACACATATCATTAGATGATACAAAGAGTTTAATTATTGTTAGTGTAATTTTAACAGTAGGTGTAAGCGGCATGATTTTTATAAGCAACTCATTTACTGGTGTATCTCTTGCTATGGTATGCGGCGTATTATTAAATTTAATCCTAAGAAACAAAAAATCCGCGCAGGAATAAGATATTTTCCTTGCTATTTTGAATCAAAATCCATTCAAAAATTATTTTGTTATAGATAAGTCGAAAATTTCTTGACAAAAGCGAAAATCTGACTTATAATATAATAGTTAGAAAGGAACAAGGATAAAGTTAATTAAAAATAAATAATAAATAATATATAACATCTTGACTTAATCGTTAAGATGTTTTTATTTAGAAAGGAATAAAGAGAATGAATGAAAGCTTAAAGAATATTAAGTATTTAGAGGAACAAAGCAGAACTCATCGAAATGCGATGGAATTTGGATATAACCTAATGAAAGATAATAATGATTTGATATTTAAACTTGAGTATCAAAATAAATTATATTTAAAAGATTATCTTGACCATATGCACAATCTTTGCTGGTGTATTCCATATTCTTCTTTTTTATTAGCAAAAATTTGGAAGGATTGGGAAAATTTAGACGCGCTAAGTACAGAACAAGCAGATTTAACTAAAATTGTATTAAAAGATTTACCTACGTACTTTTTTGATGAAAAGCATTTGCCCAATGCAACATTAGTAAAAATTATACCAGAAGGATGGGAGAACTATAGTTATAATTTTTATTATAAAATCTACGGACAAAACGTCGAAATTAAATTACCAATGTATGATAAGGCTAATGAAGAAAATTTCTTGCGCCTTCAAGTTGAAATCTTGTATGAAACAATACCAGATTATTGGGTGGGCATTGCGAGCGGCGCAGTTATCTCAGATGTAGTAGAGGATTTTAATAAATGGTTAGATGATAAAAAGGAGAAAGAAAGAAATGAATAATCATTATGATGAAAACAGTATTGTAACTTTGGATTACCGTGAGTCGATTCGCCAATCGATTGGTATGTATATTGGTTCAAATGATATTGTAGGTATGCATCATTTATTAACTGAAATAGTTGCAAATTCTATGGATGAAGCTGCCGCAGGATATGGTAATGTTATTAAAGTAATTATTAATCGTGCAGATAATAGTGCTACTGTTATCGATAAAGGACGTGGTATTCCTTTTCATAAGAAAGATAATGGTAACTATGCAATAGTAGAAATGTGTACAAATCTTCACTCAGGAGGAAAATTTGAAGGGCAAGGTAATTATAAATCAGCCTTAGGTCTTCATGGTGTTGGTGCGACTGTAACTAATGCGCTATCATCTGACTTCATTATTGAAGTTTGGCGTGAAGGAGAATATTGTAAATTTGAAATATTTAACGGCAATGATGATGAAGCTGAGCCACTAATTGAAAAGTATAGCGGCAAAAATCAAGGCACGTCAGTATATTTTATTCCAGATACAAAAGTTTTTGGCGATTTAAAGTGGGATATTAGCCGCATAAAAGAAGAATTACAATTACACGCTTTATTAAATAATGGTATTACTTTTGAACTAGAAGAAAAAGATGGTGACAAAGTTTTAAGCACAACAAAATATATTTATACAAATGGTATAAAAGATATGTTAAAAATTAAGTCAGAGGGCTTAAATATGTTAACTAACCCCGTATATTTCTCAACCAATATTGTTAATGATAATGGCGAAAGTTGCGACGTCGAAATGGCTTTTGCTTATTGCGATAAAACTTATGAAACAATTTACTCATTTGTTAATGGTGGTTATACTCCAAATGACGGTACTCACGTAACTGGTTGGAAAACAGCTTATACTACTTTAATAAATAAGGTTGCAAGAGAACAAGGAGTTTTGAAAGATAGTGATAAGAATTTAAGCGGCGATATTGTTCGTAAAGGTTTAGTGTTAGTATTAAGTATTAAAATGACTGAACGTCCAATGTTTGCAGAACAAACAAAGAGAACTCTTAATTCGCCATCTGCTCGTGGATATTGTTCTAAAGCAGTAGGACAATTAACAATAGGTAATAAAGAATTAAAGCAAATATTAGATAAAATTATGCTTGAACAAAAAGCAGAAGAAGCTGCACAAAGAAAACGTGAAGCACAAGAGAAGATTGCACGTGGTGGTAAATCAATGAATAGTTTAAAAGATTTACCTGAAAAACTTGCTGATGCATCTGACTTTACTGATGCCGAAATATTCTTCTGCGAAGGAGATTCCGCAGCTGGTGGCGCAAAAGAAACTAAAACTAAAAATCAAGCCGTAATGCCTTTAAGAGGTAAAGTATTAAATACAACTTGTAAAGAATTAGCAGATGCAATTAAATCAGATACAATTAAAGATATATTAACTTGTTTAGGTTGTGGTATTGGAGACCACTTCAATATTAACAATTTACGTTATAATAGAATTATCTTTATGACCGATGCCGACCCAGATGGAGGACATATTGAATTGCTTTTAGCAACACTATTCCTTCATCACTTACCTGAACTTATACTTCAAGGCAAGGTATTCGCGGCAACTGCACCACTTTATAAGACCACAAACGGTAAAGAAATTAAATATTGGTATCCAGAGGACGAAAAAGAATATAAGAAATATATGCGTAATCATAAGAACGCCGTTTCAAATAGATACAAAGGTTTAGGAGAAATGCAGGCTGAAGAGTTATATTCAACTACAATGGACCCAGCAAATCGTCATTTAGTGCCACTAACTACCGATAATTTAGAAGAAACATTAGCATTATATGATAGGCTAATGGGTAAAACACCAGCGTTACGTCGTGATTTTATCTTACGTAATAAATTATCAAAACTAGATGATGACGATATATTTGATGATTTTGATGATGAAGATTAAAAATATCTTTACAAACACAAAAAAGTATAGTATAATATATAGTAATAAAAAGGAGAATAATAATTATGGAAAACGAAACAAAAGAAATTAAAGGATGGGAAGATATTCACATTGATTTAAACACACCGCTTGGTATGGTAATTGATATGATTAATGTCCTAAATCAAAGATTAGTAACCATTGAAAATATGGTAAAAACTGATGAAGGCATTACATTAACTGAAACTTATAGAAAACAAGCAGAAGAAGAATATAAACGTCGTCTTGAAGAAGCAAAAAAAGATAAAGAATAGGAGTTGATTTTATGGCATCTTTGAATGAAAGAAGCGAACAAGACTTCTTAATATATGCAAATAGTGTTATTAAGAGTCGTGCAATCCCAAGCGCCGAAGATAACCTAAAACCAATTCACCGCAAAATTTTATGGACTTTATATGAAGATAAAGTTCTAGCTGATAAACCTAGAAAAAAATGCGCCACTGAAGTAGGTCGTACATTGGCCTACTCTCCTCATGGTGATGCATCTGTTTATGGTGCTTTAGTAAGATTGGCGCAATGGTGGAAATTACGTTATCCATTAATTGATTTCCAAGGTAACGTTGGTAACCTATTAGGCGACGGTGCGGCCGCATCACGTTATACTGAGTGTCGTTTAAGTCCTATTGGAATGATGATGCTTGAGGATATAAATAAAGATTGTGTTGATTTTAAGCCAAACTATGATAATACTCAAACTGAACCAGTTACTTTACCATCAAAGTTTCCGTTTTTATTGTGCGGCAATAATAGTGGTATCGCAGTAGGTATGAGTAGTGATTTAGTATCACATAACTTTACTGAAGTTTATGAAGCAATTAAATATTATATTAGTAATAAAGATTGTTCTATTGTTGATTTAATGCAATATATTAAAGGACCGGACTTTAATACCGGTGGCGAAATTATTAATGGTGAAACTCTACTTGAAACTTATACAAAAGGTCAAGGTAGTATTAAAATGGTTGCGCATTACGATATCGCAAAACAAGGCAGTAAGACAATAGTTACTTTTCATGATTTACCTTATGGCGTAGAAATTGACGATGGTATTAAGAAACCTTTAAAAAAATTAGTATTAGATGATGGTTATGAAGTTTTTGAAGATATTAACGTGTCAAAAGCTGGACCTTATAACTTTGATATTCAAATTACTTTAGGTAAAAATGCAGATGTAGCAAAGTGTTTAGAGATATTATTTGCAAAAACTAAATTAGCATCAACAATAAAAATTAATCAAACACTAATAGTTAATGGTGAACCTAAAACCTTAAACTTAAAGCAATTAATTGAGTTCTGGGTTAATTACAGAAGTAATTGTATTAAACGTATAGCAACTAATGATTATGGTAAGACACAACATAAGTTAACTATCACCATTGGTTTACAAAAATGTATGAGTGATATTGACTCTGTGATTGAGATTGTGCGCTCGGCTAACGACCGACTTGCGGCGAAACGTGCGCTTATATCTAAATTTGAGCTTAATGACGAACAAGCTGAGGCAGTATTAGATATGAAACTTGGTCGTTTAAGTCGTTTAGATATTGAAGAACTTAATGCAGATGAAAAGAAATTAGAGGCAGAAGTTGCACGTTTAAAGAACATTATTGATAATCCTGCTGAACGTGAAAAGATTATTTTAAATGATTTAGCAGAAATTAAAAAGGTTTTAGGAAAAGATGAGCGTCTAACTGAAATCCATTATGCTAGACCCAATGCCGCAGTTAATGAACCATTAGTTAAAACACAATATTTTATCGCATCAAGTGGTGTAATTGAAGAAAGTGAAATTAACACAACTAACATTCCTACTGATTTATTGCAAGTTGTAAGTGCATACAGTAGAGATGATATCCTTGTTTATGGTGGAGATGAAATGTCTCCTGCAAATAAACCTATAGCAAGCGCCGACTTGGCAGGTGGTTTTGTAAAAGACGATAGCAAAACAAAGATTGTTAGTGTAAGTAAAAATGGTAATATTAAAGTTTCAGCCGCAACAGACTTCAAACTTAATAAAAGTGAAAAAGTTATGAAGTTAAAAGAAGGTGATTCATTAGTAATGGTTGGTATGGCTAATGATAATGATTATGTAATCGTATTCAATGGCGAAAACATATTAAAACTTAGGGTTGCGGATATCACTGTTACAGGTAAATTAACTACTGGTGTGAAAACTGGTTTTACAAATATTGTTAATGCGATGGTAGTTAATGATGCAGATTTACTTATGATTATAAGTAGTGCAGGAAAAGGACATTATACTTCAGTAAAAGACTTCTCTGAAGATAGTCGTGGTAATAAAGGTCAAAGTATCACAGAAGGAACTATATCAGTAACTAAGATTGAAGATAGTCGTTCAATGATTTACCTAATTCCTAAAATGGGCAAGGTTACCGCTATTGACCGCGGCAAAATGTCTATTAAAGGAAGAACTGCGCAAGGTGTAAGTTTAAGTTCAAAAGTATTGAAAAAAGTTGTATAGTAATAAAATGAATTTGCATTTTGCGCAATGCAACTCTTGCATAAACAAAAAATCATTGGTATACTATAAAGTAAAAATAAGCCACATATTTTTAGTTATTAGAACATAATATTAAAAAGGAGATATTAAATGGCAGATAAGAAAATTAATTTAACAGATAATGGTAAGGTTGTACTTGCTTATATGCAAGAACATGACCAAGTTTTAGTAGGAAAAGATATGATAGATTTAACTGGTATTAAAGGTATCTATCCAGTTCTTAACTCACTAATTAAGAATGGTTTAGTTGAAGCTGGTGACCCAATCGTTCGTGACTTCACTAACATTAAAGGTGAAACTCAACCAAAAGAATATAAGACTTATCAATTAACTGACGCCGGTAGAGCTTTTGTATTATAAGATTAAATAATTATATTGGTATGTGGCACCAATATTATTATAAAAAGAAAAAACATATTTAGAAAGAACAGGAGAAATTAAAAATGGAATTATTAAAAATTAACAGCATGAAGATTGTAGGTAAATTAGTAGAAGTAGCACTTAAGACCGGAAATAGACCAACTGATGGTATAGGTTATGTATCTGCAACTGCAACAATCGTTGCAAATTTAGATGGTAGAGATAATGAATTTGAAGTTCAATTTTACTCTAGCGCATTAACTCAAGATAAAAAGGAAAATCAACTTTATAAATCTTATATGAAAATGGAAGATTTAAAGGGCAAGAAAGTTGAAGTAACTGGTGATATTAGAGAAAGTAGATTTTATTCTACTCGTAATGAACAAATGGGTTCAAGTCAAATTTTAAATGGACGTTTCATTCGTGGTGTAGCTGAATCTACAATGGATGCCGCAACATTTGAATTCGGTGGATTCATCGCACGTGAATTAACTGAAAAGAAAAATAAAGCAGGTGAAATTTATCGTTATGATGTTGCTTTAGGACAAGCAAACTATAAAGGCGATATGGCATCTATCTTCACATTCCACATCGACCCAACTGATGTAAACATTGTAAAAGGTGTTCAAAATTATGCCGCAGGTCAAACAGTTAAGATTGCCGGAAACTTACGTTTCATTGTTGAAACTGTTGAATCTGTAGTTAATAATGAAGGTGGCTTCGGTGACCCTATCACTAGAACCTTTACAAATAGACAAAAGAACTTCTTTATCAAAACTGGTAGTGCAGCACTTAGTGCAGATCAAGACGGTTATTATGATAAAGAAACAATTAGCACTTTACTACAAGCATATAAAGCAAATGATGTAGAAATTGAATCAAAAGCAAAAAATAAAGATGATAAGCCCGTATCAGAAAAGCCAGCAATGAGTGCTAGACAAACAAGTTTAATTTAATTGTTAAGGGGTTATATCAATAACCCCTTTTAATGTTTTATTCAAGGAGAAAAAAGTAAATGAGTGCAGAAAATAAACAAAAGATATTTGAAAATTTAAGTAAAGTTAATTTAAAAGATAAGATAAAAGAAAAAATTGGTTTAAAGTATTTATCGTGGGCACATGCTTGGGACGTTTTAAAAACAATGTATCCTGATAGTGATTTAATTGTAGCCACAAGAAAAATAGTAACTGAAGAAACAAGAGAAATTACAGAAGATGGCGTTAAAAAGGTTTTTAAGCATCAATATGAAGTTGAGGTACCTTACTTCACAGATGGTAAAACTTGTTGGGTAGACGTAACAGTTAGAATTGGTGAAGATACTGAATCTGAGCATTTCTATCCAGTTACAAATAATAAAAACTTATCAGTTAGTTATAACACAATTACTTCAACAGATGTAAATAAAGCAATTCAACGTGCATTTGTAAAATGTTGCGGACGTTTTGGTCTTGGTTTATATATTTATCAAGGTGAAGATTTACCTGGTTCTGAAAAAATAGTAATTGATTTTAAAACAATAACTTCTAATTGTGATAGATTTAAATTAGTACCTATTGATGAAAAAGGCTTTGAAAATTTAAAGCAAACTGTAATTACACAATTAACTAAGTATTCAGGCTCAGATAATCAAGAGATATTAACTTATCCAGCAAATATATTAAAAGGACAAAGAGTAAGTCAATTAGTGCATGGTGCAGTAGGAGATGAAATTCTTCAAAAGTTAAATTATTACTTTGGAGAATTAGATAAAATTTTTGCCGCTAATAATAATTAATGGCTAATGTAACCAAACAAGAATTAGAAAAAATCGTATGTGATGTAATGGGCATTGATAACATTACACCACAGCTTCGTAAGCAAATCTCTAAATATGTATTAGAAGATAAGATGACATATTTAGAGATTGCTCGATGCATTGTCTACTATCAAGAAGTTGAGGGTGGCACGTGTAAAGTAATTTATGGCTTATGGTTTATTTCTTCTGTTAGGGAGAAAGCGGCAAAGTATTTTAAAAAGTTAGAAGAAGAAAAAGCCAGACAAGAAAGCGAAGCAAAAAAATTAGTAGAGTATCAAGAAAATAATATTATATTCCATATTCAGGCTTTAAAACATCAAAAGAGAAAGCCAAAACAATTTGATATTAGTTCAATAAATGTAGAAGGAGACGACGATGGCGATAATTAAAAAAGACCTTTTCGATACAAATGCATCGTTGTATGTATTAAGTAGTCTAATGCATAATCCTCTACTACTTCAAGATGAAAGATATGCCTTTGTAAAAACAGATTTTTATAAGCCATTACAACAAATGGTTTTTTATGCTATTTTTAATATGGCACAAAATGGTGTAGAGAGAATTACGCCGCAAGATATAGATTTATATTTAAATCAATATTCTGCACAGTATGAATATTATAAAAAAGAAAAAGGGTATGAATTTGTTGTTCAATGTTTTAACACCGCAGAAGGTAGCGATGTAAAACAATTTGACATGTATTATAATAGATTAAAAAAGTTCTCTGTATTAAGAGATTTAGAGGCGATTGGTATTGATACCTCTCAATTTTATGATACTAATGCCGATATATTAAATAAAGATGTTCAAGATGAACGTTTAAATAAAACTCCATTAAATGCTATCACTGAACGTATTAGACAACTATTAGTTGATATTGATAATCGTCATATCGGAAAAGATGAAGGCACCGCACAAACTGCCGCAGAGGGTATGCGTAACTTGGTTGCTGAACTAAAAGAGCATCCAGAAGTAGGTTTGCCTTTAGATGGAGAGATTATTAATTATGCAACTCGTGGTGCAAGACTTGGTAAACTATATACTTACAGCGCTCCTTCTGGCGCAGGTAAGACCCGTTATATGGTTGGTTTGGCTTGTTCAATAAGTATGCCTTATTTAGATAAGAGTGGAAAAGTTATCTTTAGAGGAACTCAAGAAGAAGATGATTATCAAAGGGTTCTTTATGTTGCAACCGAACAAAAGGCAGATGAAATTCAAACAATGATTTTGGCTTATGTTAGTGGTGTTAATGAAAAGAAAATATTATTAGGTAATTATAGTCCAGATGAATGGGATAGAGTTCAAAAAGCATTAGAAATTATTGATAAATATGGTAAGAATCTTATATTAGAAGCAATCCCAGACCCAAGTATAGCATTAGTTAAAGCACGTTTAGCAAAATATATTGTTCAAGATAATATTGAATATATCTTTTATGATTATATCTTCAGTAGTCCGGGTTTATTAAGTGAATTTAGAGATGTTGAAGTTCGTGAAGACGTTGCGCTAATGATGTTATCTAACAGTTTAAAAGAAATTGCAATGGTATACAATGTCTTTATTCAAAGTGCAACTCAGTTAAATGATGGTTGGGCAAAGCGTTCTATCGGATTAAGAGACCAAAACTGTATCCGTGGCTCAAAAGCAATCGCCGATAAAATTGATATTGGTATGATTGGTGTGCGTATTCCTGATGAAGAAAAGAAACAAATTGAAGCGTTATGGACAGAACTACAAAGACAGAATCCATTAAAGTTTACAATGGAACCAAACATAGTTATTGATATTTATAAAAATAGACGTGGAGAGTTAAACTGCGTTAAGGTATTTAGATATTTTGATTATGGAACACTTCATTGTTATGATTTATTTGTTACAGATACAAGTTATAAAGCAGTCTCAGATATTGGTCAACTTCAATATAATCAAAGACCATTTGACTTCTTAGATTTAAAAACGAAAGGAGTTATCTAATGGACTTTAAAGAATTAAGAGAGCAATTGACCGATGAAATGGTCAAAGATGTATTAGGACAATTTAATGTAGAACCAGTTAAAGAAGATGAAACTTCAATAACCTTTCCGACTTGCTGCCACAACTTAGAAGGCGGTAGTCCAAAATTAATTTATTATAAAAATTCAAAATTATTCCACTGTTATACTGAATGTAACGCATCTTTTGATATTTTTACATTACTTCAAAAGATGTATCGTTTAAGGGGACAAGAAATAAGTTTACGTGAGGCAGTAGAACTTTGTGATTTGGATGCCTCTGGCGTTTCGGATAACATACAACAAAGCGTTTCAAATGATATTAGATACATGCAAACGCTTAACGATTATTATATTCCAGATATAGAAAAACTAGATTTTAAAAAATATGATAAGACAACTCTTAATAAGTTTACTTTTGATTATATGGGCTTAATGCCTTGGATACAAGAGGGTATTGGAGTTGAAGCCTTACAAAAGTTTAGTATTAAATATGATAGTTTTAGAAAGGCTATTGTAATACCTAACTTTGATTATAATGGCGATTTAATCGGTATTCGTGAAAGATATTTTAGAGAAGAAGATATCTTAAAAGGTAAATATAGACCTTTATATGATAATGGTATTTTATATAACCACCCTACTGGTCGTACTTTTTACGGCATATATGAAAACCACTTAAATATTGAAAGAAAGCATATGGCAATTATTTTTGAAGGTGAAAAGAGTGTATTATTATACTCAACCATTTATGGTAATCAAAATAATATTGCACTTGCAACTTTAGGTCAAAATATCACAAAAGACCATATTCAATATTTATTAAAAATGGGTGTTAGTTATGTAATTTTAGCATATGATACCGATTATGAAGATTATGACCAATTAAAAGAAGTAGAAGATAGATATTTAGAAAAAGCAAAAATTTTAGCGCCATATTTTAATGTAAGCTTTTTAATGGATTATGATTTTGACTTACCTTTCAAATCAAGTCCAATAGATGGCGGCAAAGAAATTTTTGAGAAGATGTTAAGAAATAGAAGGAAGATATAATGGATAGAGTAATATTAAAAACAAATCATTTAGAAAAAACTAATAGTATGGATAACTTTCAAGGTAAAAATGTTAGTTACATAGTTCAATATTTAAGTAGCTTAGGTATATCAAAAGAGGATATGCCAAGCTTCCTTGAATGTCCAAGAGATACTGATGAGGACAATCCATCTCTATTAGATAACATAGATACAGCAGTAATTAAAACAAATGAATTACTACAAAAAGGCGCAAAAGTATTCGTGCAAGTGGATAGTGATACGGATGGTTATACATCAAGTTCAATTCTAATCAACTATTTACGTTTGCGCTTTCCCAATATAAATATTGTTCATGCACTTCATCCTGGTAAAGAGCACGGTATTGTATTGGAAAGTATACCATCTGACGCCGAATTAATTTTTATTCCAGATGCAGGTTCAAATGATTTTAAGGAACAAGCGATATTAGCTGAACAAGGTAAAACAGTTATTATCTTAGACCACCACGAAGTTGACAATTACCAAAACACTGGCGCCATTCTTGTAAACAATCAAACAAGTAAACGTTTTCCAAATAAGAATATGAGTGGTGCAGGTATAGTTTATATGTTTATTAAACGTATGGACGAAATGATGTATCCAGGTAGTTCAGCACATTGCGGATATCAAGATTTGGCGGCAATTGGCATTATTGCAGATGCGATGAATATGACAAGTTTAGGTAATAACTATTTAGCTTATTATGGTTTAAAAAATATTCAAAATAAGTTTATTCAAGCATTAGTAGAAAGCAGAAGTTTTAGTATAAGTAATCCTAAATCATTGACTAAAATTGATGTAGCTTTCTATATAGCACCAGTTATTAATGGCGTTATTCGTTACGGCGCTCAAGAGGATAAAGAAGCCGTATTTGAGGCGATGTCAAATGATATGTCAACTGAAATAATTGAAACTGTTTGGCGCGGTAATACTCGTCAAGAGTCAATTTATGAATATGCCGTTCGTTTAGCATCAAATGCCAAGTCAAGACAAGACGCGGCAAAAAAGAAGTCCTTTGAATGGTTATGTAACACTATCAATGAACGTGGTTTAAATAATGATAACTTGATTATTGTTGACTTAGACGAAAAAGAAAGTAGTAAAGTTAATCCTACTATTACTGGTCTAATTGCGATGGAATTAGTTAAAGAATATAATAAACCAGCATTAGTATTAAGAAAAACTACTTATGATGATAAAGAAGTTTATGGTGGTAGCGGCAGAAATGGTAACTTCTATGGATTGCCTGATTTAAAGGCGTTCTGTCATGAAGCCGGTGTGTATTATGCCGAAGGACACGCCAATGCGTTCGGCGCATTTCTATTACCAGACCAAGTTCAAAAAGTAAGACAGTATGCTAATGAACACTTGTCAGCATCATCTTTTGAAAAAGTTTATGAAGTAGATTATTACTTCCATAATAAATTAGAAATAGACTTAGAAATGTTATATCAAATGGCAAGTTATGAAAATCTTTGGGGCAATAGTATTCCTCAACCTAAGTTTGCTTTTGAGTTTGATTTTACCGATTATGATGTTGTAATAATGGGTAAAGACCGTAGCTCATTAAAAATAAAATGCGGCGAAATTTCATTCGTAGCGTTTAAAAATGAGGACTTAGTTAAGTTGATTAGTTCAAAAAAATCTGCGCATGCTTTGATTATTGGACGTTCACAACTTAATTCTTGGAATGGAAATTTCTCTATTCAAGTAGTTATTGAAGATATCGAATTATCCGAGGCAGGTGTAACCCAAGCACCTAGTAGTTTAATTGATTTAATTTAGGAGATAATATGAAAGATAAAGATTTAGAAAAAATGAGACGAGAAGATTTTGCAAATGACTTATTAGAAAAAATCCAAAGTAATATAAATGATTTACTAACACCTTATAATGTTTGTCCATACTTATTACCTTGTGGATATTGCGAAAAAACAGGTAGACAATGTTTTAAACAAGGTGCAACTGAACCAACAGTAATTTACACAAATACTTTAGGTAAGTAGGTGTCTATGGATAAAACTTATTTTCAAATGAGATGGGGTATCAGTGATGAACTGATTACCCTATTAGATGAAATATATTTAAGATATACAAAAGAACAAGCAATAGGCATTATTCGTGATTATTATGATAACGCCGATGAAATCTATAATTCTTTTGAAAAAGAGAAAGAAAAGGTTGATAATAAGTAAAAGTTTTAGTATAATATAATAGTATTAGAAAGGGGATAGTTTATGAGACAATATTTTGGTGGACATAATCACACCGAATTCTCCAACGTTAAAATTATAGATAGTATCAACCGTTCCGATAGAATGATAGATTATGTATGGGATTTAGGGATGAGCGGTTTGGCATTTACAGACCATGATTGTCTATCAGGCACACTAAAAGAATTGAATGAATATAAAGCAAAATTAATTAAAGAGTGGACAAAACTTAATCCAGATAAAGAAATTCCAAGTTACGAACAAATGTCTAAAGATTTAGACTTTAAAGTTGTATTGGGAAATGAGATTTATTTAAGTGAAGAAGGTTTAACAGAGGCGCATATGGATGGCAATCATCCAGTGCACTTTTGGCACTTAATTTTATTAGCAAAAGATGCCGAAGGTTTTCATCAATTAAAGCAATTAAGTAGTGCGGCATGGCGCCGTGCATGGTTCCGCAACATCTTGAGAACTCCGACTTATCCAAGCGATTTGTTTAAATATGTTCAAGGTGGACATTTAATTTGTTCTACTGCATGTTTAGGTGGATATGTAGCTTGGTGTTGGAAGCAAATTTGGGCATGCGACCATGGTGATGGTTTTATAGATGTTCCTGAGGGTTATCAACCAAGAGAATATTATGTTCAAAAGATGGATAATCATTTAAGAGGAATGGAACAATTATTTGGTAAGGGTAATTTTTATATAGAACTACAACCTAATAAAGACGGTCAAGACCAGATAGAATATAATAAATATATGATTGAACATTATTGGGGTAAGTATCCTTTTATCTTTACAACTGACGCACACTATTTAAAGGCAGATGAAAGAGAGATTCATAAAGCATTTTTAAATAGTAAAAGCTCTAAAGATAGAGAAGTTGATGATTTCTATCAATATGCATATATTATGTCGCAAGATGAAGTTAAAAGTTATATGCCATATGTAAGTGATGTTCAATTTGCGGAAATGGTTGCGAACACTCGTAAAATTAAAGATGCTTGTCAATTTTATGAGATTGAACAAAAACCTAAATTAGCAAAAGTAGAATATGAAGATTGGGATAATTATAAAGATGATTTGCAAATTTTTAATGATGTAAATGAAGCAGATTATCCTAACTTTTATTATTATCTTCATTCAACTCGTGAATCTGATAATTATTTGGCGCGCCTTGTAGCACACGGTTTTGTAGAAAAGTATGAAGATAGTTGGAATATTAATGAATATTATTCAAGACTTGAAGAAGAGTTTTGGACATTGAAGCAAGTTGGTGATAAAATAGACCAACCGATGGCAGACTACTTTATTACAATGAAGAAAATTATTGATTTAGTTTGGGATAAAGCAAACAGTATTGTTGGACCAAGTCGTGGTTCTGCAGGTGCATTATTAATTAACTATTTATTAGGTATCACACAAATGAACCCAGTAGAGATGAAATTGCCATTTGTATGGAGATTTTTACATCCATCTCGTCCAGACTTACCAGATATTGATTTTGATACTGAGTCAGATAAACGTGCGGCTGTATTTAACGCCGTTAAAGAATATTTTAATAATATTGGTGGAGATGTCATTAATGTTTGTACTTTTGGTACAGAAGGAACAAAAAGTGCAATTAAAACTGCAGGACGTGGTTTAAAAATAGATGATGATGTAATTAGTTATATCACAACTTTAGTGCCAAATGAAAGAGGTTTTGACTGGTCATTAAAAGAATGTTATTATGGTAATGATGACGACCGCAAGCCAATTAAAGCATTCATCGACCAAATGGACCAATATCCTAAATTATGGGAATTGGCGCAAACTATTGAGGGTTTAATTACTCGTTTAGGTGTGCATGCATCCGGTGTAGTTTGTGTTAATGGCGATTTTAATGATTACAATAGTATAATGAAAACTTCAAAAGAGCAAATTGTAACCGCATATGATTTACATACATTAGAGAAATGTGGATTAGTTAAGTATGACTTCTTGACTGTTTCTGCGTTAGACCGTATTAGACAATGTATGAATTATATGTTAGAAGACGGTACTATGGAATGGCAAGGTTCTTTAAGAAGTACTTATAATAAATATCTTCATCCAAAGGTATTAGATTATAGTAGTCCTAAAATGTGGGATATGGTTGGACGTGGCGAAATTAGTAGTTTGTTCCAATTTGATACTTTAGTTGGTTCTCAAGCAATTAAGAACATTCAACCTAATAGTTTAAATGAATTAGCCATCTCCTCTTCATTAATGCGTTTAATGAGTGATGGAGAACTTCCGCTTGAAAAGTATGCACGTTATAAAAGATTACCAAGTTTATGGTATGATGAAATGCGCGCATATGGATTAACAGATGCTGAACAAAAAGTATTAGAGAAGTATTTGTTAAAGAAAAATGGCGTTGGTGAATCACAAGAAGTTATTATGCAAATTGTAATGGACCCACAAATTAGCGGGTTTGATATGAAAGAAGCAAATAAATTAAGAAAGACAATAGCCAAGAAACAATTTAGAGAGATTGAAGCAGTTAAAGAGTTATTCTTTACAAAAGGTAGAGAATTAGGTACATCAGATAAGTTGTTAAGTTATATTTGGTATGTTCAAGTTAGTAGTCAGTTAGGTTACTCATTCTCCGAAATTCACACCACTGGTTATGCATTAATTGCACTTCAAGAAATGAATTTAGCTTATCACTATCCGATTATTTATTGGAACTGCGCATGTTTAAGTGTTGATAGTAGTGCAATTAATAGCGCGGACTTCTATAACCTAATTGAAGATGATATTTTAAGTGCAGAAGACACAGATGGTAAAAAAGTTCAAAATAAAATGGACTATGCGAAGTTAGCAGCCGCATTGGATAAGTTTAGAAATGTTTGTCAAATTGATATGCCGGATATTAATGAATCAAGATTGTCTTTTACTCCAGATGTAGAAAATAATAGTATCTTATATGGTTTAAAAGGTATCTCAAGAATAACTGAACCTGTTATTGAAGAGATTATGTTAAATAGACCATTTAGTTCATTACAAGACTTTTTAAATAAAGTAACAAAAAGAACTGTCACAAAAGATAAAGTTATTAATTTAATTAAGTGTGGTGCATTTAATAAAGTTGAACACAAAAGCACAAAAGAAATATTAGAAAACTTTATATGGAGTGTTTGTGAACCTAAGTCAAAATTGACAATGCAAAATGCAAATATGTTAATTGATTTACATTTATTGCCAGCAGAATTTGATTATGCGAGTGATGTTTATAAATTAACAAAAGAATTAAGACGTCATAGAGATAGTAAGAAATTATGGTATTGCGGCGATAGACTTGAGATACCTTTAAATAAACTTGATAGTTGGCGTCAAATAATGAAAGATAGTGGTTTAGAAGTTCATGAACTTATGCTTGATGGCGAAGGTCGTCGCGCGATTAGTAGTGATAAATGGGATGCATTTTATACTCGTCAAATGGCAGGTGTAAAAAATTATATTAATGCGAACCAAGCAGAATTATTAGATAAACTTAATAATAGATTATTCGCAGATGAGTGGAATAAGTATTGTAGTGGAGATGCTCGTCAATGGGAATTAGATAGTATGAACTTCTATTTCACTGAACATCCATTAAAGAAAGTTATTAAGCAAATTGATATACCAATTAACCCTATTAGTACGATTGTTGAAGGCGCGCAAGATGGTTTCTTCTTTATTAAAGGTAAAGAAATACCTCGTATGAAATTATATACTATTGCGGGAACAGTTATCGATAGAGATAAGGTTAAAGGTTTAGTAACATTACAATGTCCAGATGGAGTGGTAAACTTAAAGGTTTATAAAGATTTGTATGCGACTTTCTCAGCCGTTGTAGGAGATGTAGACGAGAACGGCAATAAAGAAATAGACCAAGATAGTTTCTTTGAAAAAGGTGTTCATTTATTAGTCACTGGTATTCAAAGAGGTATGACGTTCGTTCCTAAGGTTTATAAGAACACAGGTAGAAAGTCAATATTAAGAATAATATTAGATGAAGATGGTGACTTCGTTGAATTAGAGGAAAAACAAGATATTTAGGAGGCATATGAAAGTTACAATTTGAGATATGGATTACTTCTATGCTGAAAAGAAAGTAAATTGTTTTGATTCAACTGTTATGAAAATCTCTAGTTACCATAAACAACTTGGAGATGAAGTTACCTTAGTTTTAACTGAATACGATATTTATCGTCCTTATGATATATATTATATTTGCCGTCAAAAGAAGGGGTGCCCTCTTCCTCCTAGGGACTTCTTCCTTAATGGCAAAGTAAGATGGATTGGTAAAGCAAACGCCACACGACAGTGAACAATACCTGATGTGGTGCTTGCTTGCCGTCCAGATTATCTGCTATATCCTGAAAAGAATACGGTTTGGGAACGAAGTGAACAAGTAAGGTTATTAGATAGTAATGGTGAAATGATGCCGCTTATTCAAGATTGGCATAATGTATTTAAAAGAAAACGTGCTTTAATCACTGATACTCAGTTGTGAACAACTTCTGCGGAAAATCTCAAAAAAGCGCTAAAAACTTTAGCAGAAATACAAAACGTTACCTTTTTAGAACCAATTTGACTTCAAAAGATTGTATCTGATAAAACTATCGAAGATTTATTTTTTAAATTAATTTTGACGCATGGAAGTAATTTGAAGTTCCTTCCAATATTTCCTGAAGAATATCAGGAATGCAAAAGGTTGTTAGAAAAAATGCGTTTAACTTGACCAACTACTAAAATTGGCGCCTTGGAAATTAAACTACGCCCATCGACACATTGGGAAGATAGAGAATTTGCTTTGCGCGACTTTGAGGCGCTTAAGCGCATTATTGTAGATGCTAAGAAAAGCGGATTTGAGATTAGAATTTCAGAATTGAAAAATCGTTTGGATTCACCGTACTTCGCAATCTTCGAAACAATAGCGACTTGAATGAATAAAATGCCGCAACGTAGTTGGTTAGAATATTTAAGTATGAGTGTAGGATATGCGCCATTTGGGCAACTTCAATCCTTTTGGGCGCACCCTAGTCAGTGAAATGAAATGTTTAGAGATTTGTTGCGCCAAACATATGAGGACAAAGAGTTTCTATTAACTATTTGGAAAGAAAAAAGCATATCAGAAAATGATATACCTTGAATGATGTGGCGCCAAGAGTTTGCTTTAGGCATTTAGCCGCGCGGCTCTGTTAAGAGCCAAGATCGAGTAGTAACAAGGAGAAATGAATGAATATTAAAAATTTTAAACATATATGTGTATTAGATACAGAAACAACAGATAAGTATTGAAATATTGCTGCGCCGGTTCAAATTGCGGCTATTATATGTGATAAGGAAGGTAATATTATTGATACCTTTGAAGAAAAGATTAAAACTAAACATCGTATAGCACCTGATGCAAGTGCAGTGCATGGAATTTATGCTGAGGATTTGGTAAATTGCAGAAGTGAAATGGAAGTATTAACCGACTTCTGTGAATGGATGGCGCAACAAAAAGTTGATTGCATTTTAACTTATAATGGCGAAGCTTTCGATAGACCTATGCTAAACGAACGAGTTAAGGCATTAAAAATACCTTATCATTATTTTGAGAAAGAGAATTTCCCAGGCATTGATGGTTATTATGATTGCGTTTTTGATGCAAAGAAACAAAACTTATTTGGTTTAAAAGATAAGTTAGGTAGAAAATGGCGTCTATCATTAGTAGCAGAAACACTTGGCATTAGTAATGAAAATGCGCATGATGCATTAGCTGATGTTATGATGCTAAAAAATATCTTTTTTATGGTCGACCCATTAGTCCATCCAGAAAGATGGGGTAATGAAGAAACAAATACAACAAGTTTATTTTAGAGGTAGAAATGAGATTTTTAGTTAAGTATCCAATATTTTATTATTTATTGCAGTTCACTTGGGGTATTCTAATGAATATTGTTGGTGGCGGTATGGCATTATTTATGTTAATTACTGGTCATAAGCCACATAGACACGGTCCTGCAATTTACTTCAGATTAAAGAAAATGGACGGCTTTGGTTTTAGTTTAGGTATGTTCTTTGTAATAGGTAAAACAGCAGATAGCGTAAAAGACCATGAGTTTGGTCATACCTTACAAAATATTACTTACGGACCAATCGCACCGTTCATCGTATACATACCATCTGTGATAAGATATCAATATTTTAATTTTAAGTATTGGCGCAAAGGCGATTATAGTCCTGATTACGGACGCATTTGGTTTGAAAGAGATGCCACTTTATGGGGCACTGCTTTCATAGCTTATTGGATAGCACATAGAGGAAATTAAAAATATAAAAATAAAAGGACTCACTTGAGTCCTTTTTTATTTCTTACAATGGTTATTAAATTCAATAACTGCTTTAAGCAATTCTGCATCAGCAAAGTGTGCAATAGTAGGAACATCTTTATTAAGACAGTGACTATCTCAATAAGGGTGGTCTTTATAAACAAAAGTATGACTAGGATTAACACGAGGGTCAAGAGTAAAAAGTTCTCTTAATTCTTCATAGTTAACGCCAAGTTTTTCTGCAATTAAATTGAATTGATTACAGAAACTTACTTTTGTTGCCAACCAAGAATTTTCCATATATTTAGTCAACTCAGCAGTAGTGCTATCAGTTATTCTAAATACGTGGCGAGCATCATAGCAGTTTTGTAGGAGTTGAACTACCTCACAACAATCTTTTTTATTTCCACCTAAAATAGTAAAATTAAAATCATAATTATTACAATGAGGTGTGCCGCCATAATATTCAGGACTGAAAATGATATGTTTACCTGTTGCTTTGATTAAAGCATCTGTGCTGCCCGGCAAAATAGTTGATTTAACAATATAAATTGATGCCTCATTGTTATTGATTGCTTCAATAAGGTCATCTATTGGCGCGTCGATTTGGTCCATCTTAGGTGTATCAATACAAACAAAAGCAAAATCATATTTAATGTTGCGTTTTGTATTTACTTCTGTTTTAAATTTATCATAAATATCGGGGTGTAGTTTTTCCAACTCTTTATAAAGATTGCGGCCGACAACACCGTAGCCTATAATTAAAACATTTTTCATACTAATCCTTTCTTAAGTGGTTTCAAAGTTTTTCTTCTAGTTCAGGACATCATCCTTCACGACTATTACAAACAAACTTGAACTCTGAGTTGTTTAAAGCCTCATCTAATTCATCAATATTATCTCGGCTTCAAAGACCATATCGAATAGTTGCATCAAGAATAGGTTCATTATGCATAAAACTATTGAAATATATATCTTCAATAACATAACTGTTATTACGTAAATCAAATGTATTCCAAATTCAATGTAATCGTGTGAACTCGAAATAACAAGGATAATGAGTTGTATAGTTGCAATGTGGCCATTCTTCCTTATCTAACAATTGTCTTGTTTTATACTTATCGTATTTTCAAAAGCTAGTTGGTAGATTACTATTACCTTTAAAACTCTTCTGATGATAATGAATTGTTTTAATATCATTTAATGTAAAAGGACGAATAGCATAATTATCGTCCACCATTCAAATAAAACCATTATACTTATCTTTAAATTTGTTATAAGCAATTTCCATTTTATGCTGCATATCTAAGTGAGCGTTATATTGGTCTGGTCGAGGTGCAATTTTGCCGCAAGGAATTCATTCAACCCAGTTGAATTTTTTAACCAGTTGCTCATTGCAATCTCCAATTACAACAAAGTGATATGGAAATTGACAAAACTTATTCCAAGCAGTAAGTGCTATCTCTAATTCATGCCCTTGTGCGCCAGAGTTGGCATATGGAAGAACGACTAATACTTCCTTATTAATATTAGTAATTAATTCTTCTTTAAGAGGTAATAAATCTGGATTCATTTTAAAGAAAGCATCATAAGTACGACTTGCGCCAAAGAAATAACCACGAGTATTTTTCTTCCATAGATACTCTTCCCAAGATTTTGTAATATAATGTCTTATATAGAGATTGGTATCTAAAGTATGGTGACAGTTTTCATTAGGAGTGTGAACATTATTCCAAAAATCATTACAATAAGTTTTAAGATTGAAACAAATCTTTTTATTGTATGCAGGAGAAGATAGTGATACTGTATCGCATATTTTGGTATATGTTTCAACCACACCTTTGCACGAATAATCAGGTTTATGAATTAAACCATTTGCGCCATAACATTCCCATTGTAAAAGGAAAGCGTCATAGTTTGCATATAATGAGCATACCTCATTAATATTAAGATTTTTTAGAGTTAAAAATTCATCGCAATCAATTACAAAACATCAGTCATAGTCATATTGCGATTTTATATATCGCAAACCTGCTTTAGTATAGGTCGCTTGACCACCCATTTCACCACGAAATTTAAGACTTTTTATTCGCTTTAAGCCTTTTTCAGACAAAACAAAAGAAACACTCATTAATGAAACGGCGTCTTTATATTTCGCAGTTATCTCACAGTGAGTGTCACTATCAATATCCTCTAGGATAAAAATATGATTGATACCTATACCTAGATGATATTTAATTCACTCATCTAAGTATAGATGCTCATTTTTAATAATAGTTAAAATACAAGTTTTAATTATCATTAATTACTTCTTTCTAGTATTGGTAATCTTCCTCGTCATCATCCCCATCGCCTGAGAAACTTTCAGGAGAGTGACCCACTACATTAATATAAAGAGTGTCATCAGTACTGCCAACATCAACACTACATACAATTCGTTCATCTGTTTCGTATGTAAAACTTACAGGACGATATTGACTACCTTCAATATAAATATAATCGCTAGAACCATCAGTCTTGAACTTATAAGGTTCAGTTGCTTCAATTTCTATATTATAAGAGCCAAGTGATAGAGGACTATCATCGTATATTATGGCCCAATGATTGTCTCTATATACTGTATAGTGGTCAGGGTCTAAGATTGAAACTCGAACAGCGATACGAACAGCTTGTCCACTAATAAGAACATCACCAGTAATATTTGTGAATGAGAAATCACCAGTTGAGCTATCATAATCTATTAATTCAGCATTAGATACTGTAATTGTAGAAGGAAGGTTGAAGTAGTCTTCATCGTCACTATATTGGAAAGCAACAGAACCATTAATTACTGCACTTGGGTCGCTTGTTGAAGAACTATCAAAGTCAACATAACATCTATTTATACTACTACTAAATAAATAATAATAAGTATAAGTACTAATAATTTCTACTTCATCATATCCTGCCGCAACTCCTGCAATAGTTACAGTAGAAGTATTAGAATCATAAGACCAACTTGATGCACCAATAACATTAGTTACAATAATATCTCTATAGTGGCTGTCTTCTCCTCTTAATTGTATTTGTTTAGTATCACTTGCACGCATGGTTGGATTATTTTGTGTAGTAACGACATGTTCAGTGCCACTAATAATTGGATATACGCGAGGACATTCTGCAGTGATTGTTACTGCAGTTCCTTCAATAGGATTTGACTGACTAAAACTAAATTGACCTGTAGAACTATTATAACTAAAACCAAAGAAACCAGTTGCTGTTACAGAGTCAGGGTATCCATATCCACTAGTTGGAGTGATAGAACCACCACCAAATGAATCAGTCCAAAGTGTGCTAGGAGAGATTGTACAACTACCATTTGTAATATTTGTTTCCGCAGTAATTCTTGTAGCAGCTTCCATATGAATATAGATATCATCTTCTGCAGTGATGTTAGAAATTGTGATTGTATTTAGAAGAGAGTTGAAACGAACAGTCGCACCAACACAATCTAAGAAACGTTCAGAAACACGATAATCTGCACCACCAGTTGCTGAAGCTGTTAAAGTAGTTCGATTTACAGTTTTTCTAATCTTTGTTGGCATTGGGTCTAATGCAATATGATATAAATCATAATGAACATTAACCATTTTTGAACACATACAGCCAACAAATACAGAACCAAGTGGATTTTCTAATTTTACATAACCAGTTTCAGGGTTATAGGTATAATCATCAATACCAATGACAAACAATCCTTCAGGGTCTAAATCATATCCTTCGTTAGGAATAATATAAAATTCTAAATCTTGAGTTTCTTTAATACTAATTGGTTGTTCAATACTAATAGTACAATTAGTTAACTCAAATTCGATTGGGAAATATCTTAACCCAATAGCATAAACATATCCTTTATAACGTATGCCAGGTTCTTCATTTAAAGATACAACTTTAATTTCAGTAGATAAATTATCTTCTAGTGGGTCTTCAATTAGTGGAATTACACTACCAACTGCTTCTCCTTTAAAGTTCCCTTCATTATCAATGAAATCGTTGGCTTTATCAGGATATAAGGCATTTCTATATTTACTCATTTTTTGCCTCCTGTTATGGTAGTGGGTTGATAATTGGGATAGTTGGACCGATTACAGGTTCGCTAATAGGTTCATTTGAACTTTGTGGGTAAGTAATTACTCCATTAATAAAATAAACATATCCATTAAAACGTTCAGCAGGTTCTTCGTCTAAACATACGAATTTAATAGAGCCGTCTACATTGTCTTCTGTTGGGGCAACAGTTAATGCGGCAATTTCTTTACCTGCAACCTTATCTACGTTAACATTGCCATTGTTATCAATAAGGTCATTAATTTTGTCAGGATATAAAGCATTTGAATATTTTGCCATAATACCTCCATAATATATAATAGTATATAAGAATTTTTTAGTTAGTGCAAATTTACGCCAAAGAAAAAGACCCTTATGGGTCTAATCTTTATTTTGCATATTGTTATACCAACTAATTGATTGGTCAATAAATGCACTTAATTGGTCAAGGAATAAATCAATATTGATACCTGCGGCGTGCGCACCTGCTTTAACACTATTAATAACAGCAGTTTTCTTTGCAGCACCTTTTAATGCAGAATGCTCATATTCTTTCATTGCGGCGTCAGCTAGAGCTTTAACAGTTTCCCAGTTCTCTTTGAAAGATTTTTCTTTCATAGATTTAATTAAAGATCGAATACCGATAAAGGCTGTTACACCACCAGAAATTAAACTAACCAAACTAATGATTAAAGTAATAATGCCTTGAACTGTTCCTATCCATTCCATATAATCTCCTTTTATTTTTGTTCATCTTTTAATGGTAATTCATAAAACCAAATAGAAATATCTTTATCTATAAATGAGTTACCATTGATGCCATGATATGCTTCATACATATGTCTAAAGTTTTCAGAATCATCGCGAGTACGATATCCTTTTTTAGCACATTGATAGAATGATACTAGAATATCATTTCTAAGTGAAGCTTGTGTTGCGACTTCATTTAAAACTAACATCTTATTTATTTTTGCAATTTCTTCTTCTGCTCGATGGATACGTTCATCTCAAACGTTCTCTAGTCGGTCTAAACGTTCTTCTCAACGTTGACCCACTGCACGGAATTTGGTATCAAATACTTCGCCTATTTCAGCCTGTCGCTCTTCTTTGGCTTTTCTTTTAGCTTCTTCAGTATTTTTTGCCTTCTTTTGCTTGCGTTCTTCTCACCAGTTTTTAGTTAAATATCCAACTCCCATCAAGCTTAAAAAAGACACAATAAGAGATAATATCTTAAGAGTATCATCCATTCTGTCCTCCTCACTATTTTTCTATTAAATAGTGCACTTCTTCCTATTCTACATAGTAAGTATAGTAGAGACTGGTAAGGAAGTCAATTTTAGTGAAAAAAGAAAAAGGAGACTTAGTCTCCTTAAACATTTAGGTATGCCCCTTCTATCGGTAAACACAAGGTAGTAATACCACTTGTTGTAGATTTAGATAATATCGAACATAAAGGTAATAACATTGGTGAAGCAGTGCACGGTGTGGTAAAAGCATTAGTAGATTTTGATGAATAATCAATTTTTGTCAAGCTTTTATTAGTCGAAGTTATATTAGAGTCACTATCTTGACCGATAAGAACATATCGACTAGATTGAAAATAAAAATTCACATGAGCTCAATCTAAATCAAGTACAACATAATTCGTACTAGACATAGGTTCAAGATTAAATTGTGAATAGTTCAAAATCCATGATTTTAGCACTAAATAACGTATTCCTTCAATAGTTTCAATGGTAAAGGAACCGCATTCATCTGAAGAACGTGGAATATATAAAGTATATGTACCATTTTCTAATGGAGTAAGTCCATCTGCGTTAACTTTATAAACATTTTTGATTGGTATTTTAAAATTATTGTTATTTTGAGCAACTCAATAATATATATTAGAACTAGGACTCAAAGTTCCATATGATATAAAACTTGTATAGGTAACAGTAGGAAAAACTTCACCACCACCACTAGGAATTGCGGCAATCTTTTCCGCAAACTCAGATGGTTTAATTGGCTCCGCAGAGCCATCTTTAGCACGGATGGCATCTGCAGTTGCTGTTAAAATTGAGGTACTAATCATTCTTTTATCGTCGCTCATTAGAATCCCTCCTCATCGCCGTTAACAATTGAACCAGCAATAACATTATATAAATTAAGTAATGTTTGTTCTAATGGTGTAATTTCTGAAGATGAATCAGAACCACTAGCACTTGGATTAGAACCAGTATAGCGTAAGATGTTTTCTGTAATAACTACAACAGATGAAGAAGTACGATTCCAAGATATGGAATGATTATCATAGAAACAATTTCCTGTTTCAAATAAACTATTAAATATTCCTGTTAAATATTGAGATGAAACGATACCTTCATCAGTTATATAATCTAACTTTTGAACATTGCCTTTATATTTAAAACCGCAAAGATAGTTAGTTACAGTATCATTAAATCTAGTAGGAATTGAGTAGTTACTAACGACATCTTCGTTAAAAAGATTTAATTGGATACCTTCAAGTAAAGCTCCATAAGGTTCTTGATAATAATCCCCACAAGTAAGAATTCATTGTTTATAACCACTTACACCTGGATCATAAACTTGGCAATAGAATTTATTATTAGCTAAATATTGGAAATATGTGGTACCACTTATTTGAATGATATTACCATCTTCTGTTTTAATTCCACGTCCTAAATTATAATATGTTGCGGTAGAAGAATTTCCTAAAATAATTTTAATAATATCAAGATTACTAGGCATTCAAGTTCCGGTTTCACAACCAACAGTATAAAGGAATAGTTGAATTACTTCATTATTTTCATAAATAAAATCAATTCCACTTACATCGATATAACTACTTGAAGAAGGGTTAGTTGATGACATGCTATAAATCAAAGTCTTATTATTTACAACATATAAATTGATTTCACCACCACTAATAGAGTCTAATACGCTAGCCATTGATGCTTTATATATGCTTAAAGGTTCATTACTATACATGCTACCATCATTATAACTATAAAAATAGAATAAATCACCTGCTTTACTAATTTTCATTCGAGGTATATAAGTATAAGTACCAACCACATTATACATTCGAGAACTAGAAGAATCATAACATATTAAACGAGCTATATATACCAAATTAGTAGATTGTTTTTTAAATAGATGAGCAATTGCAGTCATTGTTTCATAACTAACACCGACATAATAACTTTCATTATTATAATCACCGATATATTTAATTTGCCTCATACTTGGAACTTGAGCTCAAGTTGCACCGCTTAATGTTAAACTATTTTGCTCTAAAGTCCAAGGACATTGACCTTCTTGTGCAATAGTCATAGCTTTAATCTTATTGTTAGATTGGTCATAATATAACATATCAAAAGTATAACTATTATTAATATTAAGAAGAGGTATTGTAAAAGATGCAGTATACTCATCTACATAACCAGATGGTCCTGGATAAGTCATCTTAATTGTAGCGGTAGCTAATGTGCTATTACTTCAATCTTGGTTAAAATAGTATAATTTATCTCCTCATCCAAAAGTTCCTGAAAAATATGAAGTTAATGGAGTATCAATTGGAGTTATCAAATGAGTAGAAATTGATTCATAAAAACTATCATGGAATGTAGGTTCTCCTGCGCCATATTCACCAAAAATTACAGAATCTGTAACAGGATTATACCAAGAAGGTTGCATACCAGCAACTGAAGCAATTTCAAAACTCTTATAAGAAGATATTGAAGGCATTGAACTATTTAATGGGTTTGGGTAATATAAAAGTCGAGATTGTGTTAAAATAATAACATCAGAACCTTTCACATAAACACCTTGGATGATACTTAATCAAGTTTGTTCAGCAGAACTAATTTGTACACATTCGTTCCAATAAATGCTTGAAGATAGGTCTGAGATATAAGCGGTATAAAAACGATAATCATTACTATTAAAAAAACCTAATGTATTATTTATAATAAATACCTTATCTCAATAATTAGAAACAGAAGAACCACCTGCTGAGCCCAAATCATAAGTTGCAAAAGTTATAGGACTTTGTGCTGTAATAAGAACTAATTTACAAACTGTGGTTGATGCATTATTATGGAATAATATATATGCTGGATATTTAACGCTCTTAATTTCTAATTCACCTAAATACTTAAATTGTTTGCTATATGCTGTATTATCATCAAGCATAGCTTTTAACTCTTGTGGTAAATCAGAATATGTTACTTCGGTACTGGTAATATTCCAATCAGAGGTTCAATCTCCGCCGCCTCCGCCGCCTTGAATAAGTTCTTCAATACGTTCTTCGCTAACACTTAATAAAGCATCAGTTTCTGCTTTGGTATAGGCATCGCCGCTTCCGCCGCCTTCAATCTTATATTTAGTAGTACCAATTTGAAGACTTTCTAATGCTTCTTCAGTTCCTACTAAAGTAGGGTTTGCAACAACAGCATCAGGAATATTTGGTTTTCCACTTAAGTCATTATAGTTACCACTAAAATTAGAAGTACCTGCGCCAATATTTGTTCTAGCATTTGATTTTTGAGTTGTAGTTAAGCCTTGATATGAAGTGTCATATCTAACAAAATTAGTATTTGTTAATTGACTAGTAGAGGTAGGAATTGTTGGTTTATTACTTAAATCTGTATAACTACCACTTGTTGCAACTTTTGCCATTCCAGATACTTTCAACTTATCAGCATCGGTATAGTCGTTACTAGAAAGACCTTTGTTTTCAACTTTATCAACTTTATCTTCTAAACTAGCTTTAATTTCAGTATCATCATAATTATCTAGTCTACCAAGTTTTTGTTTTTCAGCATCAGTAAAGTCGTTACTAGATAAACCTTTACCCTCTACAGCATCAACTTTGTCATCTAATAAAGCATTAACTGCAGACTTAGTATAATAATCGTCCAAGTCTACTTCATTAACTTGAACAAATGTAGAGCCGCTTCATCGATATGATAAATTAGCGGTAAGGTCTACATAAATTTTGCTTTCCTCACCTTGAATTTCTATTGTGTGTTCAGCATCTTTGTAAAATTTGCCTTGTGCTTTAACATAATAGCCTTCAATAACATCATCTACATAACTAGGCAATTCACTTTGAGGTACTTTGCCATCAACTAAGTCAGCTTTTGCTTCGATAACTGGGTTAATTTCCAAAGCTTTTTCATTGATTTCGCCATAATTATTAACTAGGTCATTGATTTTTTCAGGGTAACGAGCATTAGTATAAATTGTTTTCTTTGCCATTTTACCTCCGAGAGATAGACAAACTACCTCTATTGTATATTATATTATAAAAAAGTTAGTGATAAAAGTCAATTCCGCGAACTGAAAATCGACTTTAAATAATTTTTAAAGTATAATAATATATATAAAGGAGATTATTATGAAACCAGAAGAAATTGCAAATTTTAGAAATCTATTAAGCGCTTTCTCATTAGAACAATTACAAGAGAAAGAAAAAGAATTAAATAATGATATTAGCCGTATGATTATGGATAGTGATTTAGTTATGAAAGTTGCCATTGTACGTTCATTAATCGCAGAAAAGAAGGATTCTAATGGCGAAACTAAGTAAAGAAAAGATTGCAGAAGAAGTTGCGGCAAAAGGTTTTGAATTAGTTGATGCTAGTAATTACGAGAATATCAATAGTGAGATTGATGTTAAATGTAAAAACGGGCATACTTTTAGGACTTCTTTAGTATCAGTTCGCTCTGTTAGTTTTTGCTGCCCTCATTGCGACCGCACATTATTTGTTAATCCTAATGTAGTGCCGCAAAAGAATGGTTATAGAGTAATCGCTTTTGACCAAGCAACAGAGAAGTTTGGATTAAGCATTTTTGATAATGGTGAATTAGTATTTTATAACTTATATAGTTTTACTGGTCATTTAGACAATAGGTTAACACAAATAAGAAACTTTATAAGAGATGTTGTTATTAAAGAGTGAAAACCAGACTATATTGTTATGGAAGATATCCAACAACAACACGGCGCGGTGTTAACTTATAAAGTGTTAGCTATGTTACTAGGTGTCTTACAGGTGGAATGTTTCACCGCAAAAGTGCCTTATGAAATAGTTAGCCCCAACGTTTGGCGCAAATATGCGGGAACATGCGGCAAAACTAGACTTGAAGAAAAGAAACTAAGTGTTATTACTGTTCAAGAAAAATATGGCGTAAGAGTAAATGATGATGTGGCTGAGGCGATATTAATTGGTCGATACGGCGCACACGTGCATAAACAAGAAATTAAAATGGCATTTTAAAAAGGACTATTTCTAGTCCTTTTTTTATTTTAGCGTTCAAATTTTAATCTTTCTACTTCTGAGCGCAAAATTTGCACTTCTTCATTTAATTCTTGAATACCTTTCCAAAGAATATAAATTAACTTTGTTTCTTTAACACGCATATAGTTGCCATTTTCACCAGAAGCATAAATATTATCTACTAAGTTAAAACCTTGTATATTTATGTTTTGAAGTTCTTGCGCGATTACACCGATTGATGGTTCATAAGTATCTTTATATTCAAAACTATAAATACGTACTTTATTAATTAAATCTAACGCATTAATATTTAAATACTTAATATCGGTTTTTGCACGTTTGTCTGATGTCGCATTGAAAAATACTGCCTCACACTTGTTTGTTGCTATTAAATCCGGTGCAGTAATACTTTTTAAAAACTTAAAGGCATTAGCAGGATTGCTTGTATTATCAATAATTAATAAATTATCACTTGTTTCCGCAGATGTTTTATAAGATAAAATAAATTGGTTCTCAGATGCATTTACTAAATATGAACCAAATTGCGCATTATTAACAGTGAAGCCTCCATTAAAAAATTGATTAGCTAGAAAAGAGTTTATATTGTTAGTAGTAACAATCGCGCCTTTATCGTTCGCCTCTTCTTTATTATTAAGAAAAACATGTGGTAAATCATCTGAACGGAAATCAATGAAAGTATATTTTAAATTTTTATCGCTGTCGCAACGGCCGCCTTTAATATGTGGAAAAAATAATGCCATATTCACCTCTATAATATTATATTAAAGTTTAGAGAAGAAGTCGATTTTGGCTTCTTCTCTTTTTTATCTGATGTATTGAATTAGCTTATCAATAAGCTTATCTTGATACTTAATTGAATTAACTCCTAAACTAATATCAGTAGCCTTTCTTAAATCATATTGAATACTTGTAACAAATAAAAATTGTGATAAATCTTTATATAAAGTATCATATGAATTATAATAGTCTTGAGCATTAATACGTATACCATCACCAACTCTAATTTCTACTCCTTCATAATCAAAATTTTGATAATTTGCTAGAGAAGAAAGGTCAATTGTCGTAATGTTGTATTGTGCTTCTGGTTTTTGGTAATCTCTAAAAGCATATTGAGCTAATTTAAGTAAATCAGTAGATTTTGTAGCAGTTGTATTTTCATAGTTATTTTCTAAAATTAAGAAATTATAATTATTATAAATAAATTGCCATAAATCGTGTTGCTCTTGTTTCTTTTGTTCATATAAAGTTAAAGGATAATGTAGATAATTATTTTTTAATACATCAAAAGCCATTTTATATAATCCACTAACTCTTGGATAGTTATAGCCAAAATATTGTCTAATAAATTTACTTCAAGAGCATCCAGTCTCTGGAGTGGCATTGTAGTAGTAGGTAGTAGTACCATTTTCAATGCGATATCAATCATTGATAGACTCATTTAAAATTGTAAACATTTCTTGAACTGGAGAAAGAGATGTTCCTGCAGACTCGTAATTGCTATCTAAAGTATAATGATATTTTTTAAACTCAGTTACTCCATTTTGTGTAAATACTTGAGCATCTGGAATTAGAGCTGGTAATAAACTAATATGTTTATTATTATCATTCGTTGAATACAATAAAGCAGAAAAGTTGTTTCTAATACCTTCATCACTTGGTAACCAAGACTCAGGAATAAAGTAATCACAATATTTACTAGCTAAATAAGCACCACTTCAATATTCTGTTAATTGAGCCTCGATCATTGCTGCGCGTTCATGGAAAAATGGGTCATCAATACGTTGATGGTAAACAAATCAAAAATCTCCATTTGTAGAAATTCCGTCAGCAATAGAACGTTGGGTGCTGTCTAAATGAAACTCTAAGAAGTCGTAATTACCGACTATAGTTGCAGCATAACCATTAGCATTAAAATGTAATGTAATATCTTCAATTGAAACTAACTCTGATTCTTTATTTTTAATTTGTAATGTAAAAGTAAAGTCTTTATGGTCTTTATCAACAAAATTAAAGTTTGCAAGAGTGTTAGCTTTGTAATAGTACTTTATGTCATCATTGAAAGGTAATGAATGAATACCGTAGATTATTATATAACTATTATCTTCACTTAATACATAATATTTTTTATTAATATCGAAATCAGTAGCTAATTCATAAGCTTCAGGTTGTTTATAAAGTCCAATAGTAAGGTCATCTAACTCATTTGGATGTACTACTAAACCATTTTTATCATACCATACTAAAGATGGATTAAAATTCTCTTCTGTAATTTGTTCTAATTGATAATCGCAAATTTCACATGCAAATAAATATCAGTCTGTTTCAGAGTCTTTTTTATTAGGACCTTTAATTAAATAATTAGAATCTGCTTTAAATTTGAATTCAGTACCAGATAACATACTTTCTAATGAAATTGTTTGTTTAATACTTCCATCACTATTTTTAAAGTTCTTCCAAGCCTCATCTGGAATAAGAATACTATTAGTCATTAATGGATGAAGCAATACATCTGTTGCCTTACCTTCATCGAACAAACCTACAATTGTTTTACCACTGTTTAATCAGCTCTCTCTAAAAGGAATCATTACGTATGTTCCTGTATATCTTAATATACTCTTGTTAGTTAAAAGTTTTAACTGATTAGCCTCATAGCGTAATTGTTTAGTGGCTGCAGATTGTGGAGTAAAACCAATTGTTTCATAATCAACTAAAGAAGGAGTCTCTTTATTTTTAAACCCTTCTGGAAGTTGTGAAGTAGACATATAAAAGGGTTCACGGCTATCACACCAATAAGTAATAATTGTATATGGGTTTTCAGTTTTGTCGTCCGTATCAATTGTAGGATTGTTATTATCATATTCAGTGATATTTTTACTATCTAAAGTATAAATAGATTGTCCTTCTTTATTGAAACCATGTCGCATGTTAATGAAATTACTTAATGCATTTCATGCGAAAGCTCAGTTCCAACCTAAAAGTACTCTACTAACAACGCTTCCAGCTAAACGTCCTTGTCATGTTATAGGTCTTGTATATCTATAATAAGAATTTTCATTGCTAGGACGAACAGAATCAAAGATATATTCAGTGTCTTTTTCATCATAACCATAATATTGAGAAATAGGTAAGAATGCATCATAGATTTTATATGCGTCATTAGTGGATAATTCATATTCAACTAATCCTTGAAGAGAAGCTGCTTTAAAATATTCAAAGTATTTAGTAATTAAATTGTTTCGTTTTTCATTATCTTCATAATATATTTTTTGTTTTTCAATAGGTTTTTTATAATAATATACTGGTTCTGCCAAGTTGTTTATATAACGTTTTAAAATATCTTCTCATTCTATTATGTTATAAGTTGTTCCATCTTTAATAAAATATGTCAAGTCAGAACGATATAATTCTTTTTGTGTAATTTCAATTGGCTCTAAATGTTCTTTCAATTGATATAATTGTCTTAACATTGATTTGTCTGCTATTGGCACACTAGTACGATGTAGGTTTTCATCTGCAGATGAGTACAATTCAAAGAAACTTTTACCATAGGTTGGAGAATCTTCATTGCTATCATATAACCAAGTTGGTATTGAAGATGTTAATAAACTTCAATCTAAATCACTTGTATAAATATTCTGATTATTGTCGTTATTAACTCAAGTAATTTTATAATTATATATAGGAGTAACATCAACTGGAGTATTAAAATAATCTCTGAAATTTTTAATGTTCTTTAAAAAACGTTGTTGCGCATCGAAAAAGTTATTTAGATATTGTGCTTTAATATTGTTATAGTTTAATAAGTTAGTTTTATTTGATATACCTTGAACAAACATATGGTCATAGGCATTAACAAAACTATCTAAATTATTAGCCGCTTTTTTATCTTTATAGCCTTGAATAAAAGTATTATCAATTGTTGCACCTAATACATCTAAATCCGCAGTTAGTTGCGCAAGTTGTTGCGTTTGATAGTGTAATGCATTATAATACTCTTGTGCATAAAACATTAATTGTCCATTAATAATACGTAATTGATTCTTAAAAATATCCATAATTTGAGAATATTCAGATTTGCTAATAATGTTTTGGTCTAAGAAGTATTGTAAATCAATAATTTTGTTTTCTAACCAAGGGCAATTATCAGCCACTTGAGCAAATTCTAAATCCTCATCAGTTACATTGTGACTGAAACAAATAGCTACTTGACTAGAAACAATATTACCGCTAACTCCTTTAATACAGATTTGAAAATCGTAATCATTATCTATTGGTTCTCAGTGTCTAATCAAATCAGGGATATGCTCTACTGCTTCACTAATTTCAACCACTTCTGTACTATCAGCTGGTTTAATTTTTAGAGTTCATATAGATGTATCGGGAGTATAAGTATTTAAGTTACCTGAAGGGCTTCGAACAGTAATTTGACTACTAACTTTTTGATTATTTATTGTAGCATTAAAATGAATATAATCATATAATCTGAATGGATCAAGTGCAGATAATCATTTAACATTAAGAACTATTCCTTCAGCATCTCCACCAATAGTATACGAAAAATCATTGGGTTTTTCTTTATTATTAAACTCGTCTTCCAATGAGCCAAGGAAATTTTGTTGCTTGCAAAGAGTAGTAAACATACCAGATTCAAATTTAGTTTGTGTCCAATAACTATCATAACCAAACAAAGAAATGAAAAAAGGTGGAACTTTTGGGAAAAGTGTAATTTCTTCATCTTGAATAGTTGGACCTGTAACATTTAATACTGTAGTTAATGAAGAACCTTTATAAGAAAAATCAAAATTTTGAATAGAAGAACGAGGAGTATAATAAGTAAAATCTAAACGTGTTGTGTTTTTAGCAGGTTCAAATCAAAAATACTTATAAATTTCTACAACATCAGAAGTTAATAATAATTTTTCATCAAAATCTTGTAGTCATTTTTCATCCAAATCTGTTAATTGAACATCTACAGAACTTAATTTTTCTGCAACTTTTAAGTGCATACCTAATTCGGCACCCAAATCGATAAGAATAGAACCAGCAGAACCACTTCCTTCAAAAGGGAAAGTAGTGTATAATTCTTTATATTCATTATGGTCAAAACACTCTTTAATAATGCGTTTTACATTTATTAAATTAGTTTGATTTTCTTTAAAAGTATTTAATGATTCATTCGCGCTTTCATATAAACCTATATTTAAAGGTACATATGTATAATTAATATAGCAATCTTGAACAATCTTTTTTGTTCAATCATCAATATTTAAAGCACCAATAAAAGAATCAGTTGATGAGTCATTAAGAATTTGATATCCGCTACGTTGTTTTGTTAACAAATATGAAAAAGCATCTTGGCAAGTAATTTCATAAATGCTGTTAAATTCTTGAAGATTGTATTTAATATCAATAATATAAAATAAATGAGAGTTATCATACTTATCTTCTAATAATAGTAAACTACCCACATGTAATAAATCTGTAAAAGGGTTATTATATATTTGATTATCAGTGGTAATATTTTTATTCATTGAAAAAGTTAAAGTTTTTTGACTATTTTCTTCTTCTGAAAATTTTTCATTATATGTATATTCTACACGAGTCTTTGTTAATAAACGGCCATCGTATTGTTCTTGATATTGATTAGTTTGATTTAAATAATCAGTTAGTGTTGTTCTTAAAAAAATCATTTTACTTCTGTATAAAACAGGAGTTAACATTGATATTTTAAACTTAATCATTTTGCCTCCTAATAACAAATATATTTAAGAGTTCAGTTTGGTCAATCATTTTGATCGATATTTTGCTTAACATGTAACATTTTTTCGTCACTATCCATATAATAACTAGCATCCATAATTACTTCTTCATTTTCATACTGAATACTTACTATTGGTTTGGTATCTAAGCTACTTATTAAAGTGAATTGTTCTCCTCACACTCTATTGTTAACGGTTCCTCCTTTTATATCATCTTCGCTAATACTAACTCCAGAGAAAACATTGTTTGTATTTTCATATACCCATCGAGTATTAACTCAGTTAAATTTTAAAGGAAGTTTTAATCCATATTGCGGTTTTACGAATGAATAAAAAGAGTGTAAACGGTTATATTGATTTTGCCATAAATAATAACAAGCGCCACCAAGAGGTTGAATAAAATAATATTGAGGTTGATTTTGAATAGATAGATAATAATTAATAGAGTTTGTATTATTATATTGCATTTGACCTTCATTTAAAGCATTAGAAACTAGAATAGAACCAATCGGAGGTGTAATACTAATGCTTTTATTCGGGTCATCCAGGTTGTCCGGGTCTTTAAAAACTATTTTATAATCTTCTTGAGTAATATAATAATATTCATGCGGTTTTAAAGTATAATATTTAATCTCCTTATTTTCAGTATCTAACATATCTTTGTATCTTAGATTATATCGAGGATGAAATAGACTATAAAAAGATTGAATTTCCGTCGTTTTATGCTCTAGGTCATTGATATTCATTTTTCAATTTTTAAAAGCTGTTGGAAAAAATAAATAATTATACATAACCACCTACTTAATTTGACAATAAATATAATTAATTATATCTAAATCATTAATAGTAATAGTATAAGTATGTTCTGTTGGACTATAACTAAGAGTATAATCCACGTAAACTTCTTCATTAGTTGTATTCATAAAGAATTTAATTACAGGAGCTAATGGTGTATCTTCTTGAAGAAGAATAGCAGGAATAGAAAAGGTAGCAGATAAACTATCATATCTTTCATTATAAGGTTGTTGTTTAACTGTATCTTGAAAACCAATTAAATCAATTTGCGCTGCTGGACTGCCAAGATATTCTGGAGTTTCAGTTTCTTGAACTTGAATTTCTGAAGATGTATTATCTGTTGGCATTTGATTACTATATTTATAATGAATCGTATATCTATTATTGCCAGCATCGTGAGAAATGGCTGCAGGATAGTAAACACCTTGTGTTAAAGCTTTTACAACTAAAGCTTGTCCATCTAGTGTTTTAACAATAACATCTCCTCGATTAAGACGGTTATTGTCATAAATAATAGTGTCCGATACATTAACAACTAAACTCTCACCAGGTGCCAACATAGCGAATTGCGCATTTAATTCGTCTGAAGTTTCAACGGATGCTCTAATATGATAAACATCTCAATAACTTAAATCTTGACCAATATTGTGGATGCGTTGAGATAAGATATGAGCTACTTCGTTAATATTAGAAGCTTTTACTTGTGTAGTAAAATGGAAATCAGTATTTTCAGGAATCTGATTTGGTTCGCTACCAACAACGACTTCAGTATCATAGTCATTAATAAACCAATGCTTTACTGAACCTACTTCTTTTTGATAAACATAATCATAATTACTGTAAATTTTATCTGCCTCAGTATCGGCATATGGTAAACTATAAGTTTTTTTAATATTCATATAGCCTCCTAAATAACATTAGTTCTTGAACGAGCATTAATGTAAGTTTGCATATTATTTGATAAACCAGATTCTACTATAATATTATTATCACAATTATACGCAAAAGTAAAATCAGAAATAGGACGATTAATGTTTGGCATATTAAAACGACCTGGTAATTTAAATGCAGTTGTCTCAATTTGACGAACTAAACGCTTTCCACTAGATAAAGTTGATAATGATGTAAGCAATCTGTGTTTACTGTCTCCTTGTCTTCAGAAAACAAGACCATCTTCAGAAGTATATTGTAATTGAATAGTTTGTTTGCCATCATAAGTTAAATTTTGGAATTCACAAGAAAATAATTCAAAAATTTTATTGTCAACTTGTACATAAAAAGAGAAATGAGAAGTTTGATTAATATCACTTGGTGTCTCATTATTAGGTTGTTTTGTTTTTATAGTAAAGTTAGCAGTAATTGGAAATTCTAAATCAGAGTAATAGTTCGCGTCACTGATTGTAAAATATTTTGAATTAGCTGGCAAAGTCCATTGAACCGCGTCTTTATTAAAAGCGCACATTGGACCTTGAAGTTCAAACGATAATTGGATTTCAGTATAATAACGAGGAGAAGTGATTATAAAATGATTATCTGTATCTTCTACTTCTTGTTCATGACCTATAACATAACGAGTTCCTTGAGAAACACTAGCCAATTTTACTTGATAATAATATCTATCGCTAAAACCAAAACTTAATGCATTAATTTCATAAGGAGATAACCAATCTAATAAGTAACGATATTCTTCTTCACTAAACCAATATACCCCCATAGTAAAACTTAATGTAGGAACCTTAAAATCCATACCAGTTAATTGCCCTACTTGAGAACTAAATTGTGGTTTAGAATAGCTATTACTTCAAGTAGCACCATTAAAAAATTTTAAACTATTTTTTTCATTAATAATAAATGCACCAAAATTATCTCAAGCATCAAATCCACGTCAAGAAAATGACGTGAATTTATCTAATGATGCTTTAATTTTATTACGAGTATTTATAGTTTGTTGTGTAATAGGCATATTCTTATACTTATAAACAACAGTAGTATTTGATTCAATTTTAGAATAACTTTTACTTGTACTCATAATTATCTCCTTCCTAACCCAACGCTACGGTTGTTTCGTTTTAATGCCTCTTGAACAGCTCTGATAATATCTTGACCATCAGCATTAGTTAAATTAATAGTCTCATCACCAATAGTAATATAAACATTACCGCTAGAATCTTCAGTAACTCTAATATTATCTAAGCCGCTAAAATAACTACCAAATGTGGTTCTAAATGTATCTAATGCACTTAAAGCTTCATTATATGTTGCACCCTCAAGAGTTCTACCCAAATAGTTAGTAGCAAAAGTGGTAGTATCTGAAGTATCATCTAACATAGCTTGAAGTAATAGTTGTTGAGAATTTAATAAATCATCAAATTTTTTATTAATATCCTCAATTTGACTGTCTATATTATTTAATACTTGTTCTTGCGCACGTTCACGTAGAGTTTGTAAACGTTCCTTTTCTAAATCTTCTAATTGCTTTTGAAGTTCTAATTGTTTTTGTTGTGATGCGGCAGAATCTGTTGAACCTAATTTAGTAATATTACTAATAAGCATTTGTGCTTGTTCTTCATATTCTTGGTCTTCAAATTGCTGATTAATATCATCAAAGTATTTTTGATAAGCGTCTTTACGTTTATTTAATGAATCTTCTAAAGCTTGTTGTTCTTTATTTAGATAATTTTTATAAGCATTTAATGCTTCTTGCTCTTGTTTTAGACGAAGCTCAAGGCTGGCAGTAGCTAATTCTTTTAAACTACTATAACGTTTCTTCTGCTCTTCTAAGAATTTAATTGTAGCTTTATCTTGCTCTTTTTCTTCTTTAGCACGTTCAGTAGCCAAATCATGTTCAATTTGTCCAAGGATACGTTGACGCTCTCTTTCAAGATATTCGCTGCCGTTTAAAACTTGTTGCATTAATGCGAAATTACCTGTCTCTAATGCTTTAACAAGTTGGTCTCCAGTTTCACCTTTAAATAATTCGCTATTTTCATTAATAAATTGAGTTTTTTCTACGCTATCTAATGTATTTCATTTTGTAGCTTTTTCATAAAAATTATCTATTGTACTTTGGAATGATTTAATATTTTGTCCAATATTTAAAATACCTGTATTAAAAGCTTTTTCATATTCATTTAAAAAATCTCTATACTTGGCACCGCCTTTAGTTTCTCCAACAATATCTGCAATTGCATTTTCTAATGAAACTCCAGAACTTAATTGTTGTGTAAAATTTTCAAACATTTTTAAAGATTGTTTAGAAGAATATCCTAAATCTTGAATAGCTTTTGTAAATTGATTGATATGGTCAATATTGCCTTGATAATGTTTGTCAATATAATCTAATGATTGTTCAGATAATTCACTAAAAGTAATTCAAGATTCATTTGCTTTTTTAAAGGCTTCTTTTGATTCAGCGTCGCTAAGTGTCAAATATGCTTTTTTATAAGCTTGTGCTTGTTCTCTTAAAGTTAAATTGGTATCTGATAACGTATCTGCTAGGTTTCGCATCGTTTCAGTATATCTTTCAATTTTTTGAGTATTATTTAATAATGCCTTTTGAGTTTCTACTGACATTTCAGAAAGTAAACTTTCAGTTAATTTACGAGTTGCTGCACCAAGTTCAGCATCAAGATTCATAGTATCAATAACATCATAAACAGATTGATTATTTAAAGCATAAAGAGAGTCTGTAAGAGTCATAGACTTTTTGATATCATCGGCTGAAATTCGAGACAATTTTTCTCTTTGTTCTTCTCTAGTATTTTTTAATTCTTCTTGAGTTCTTTCTTGAATTTCTTTTAAATATGCCAAACGTTGTTTGTCTGTTTGAAGAGATTCATACTTTTCTTTTTCTTCACTACTTAATGAGTCTGATACTGAATTTAATAAATCATTCATCTCTTTTAAGTCTTCATTAGTACGAAGAACTTGATTATCAATTTCTTCAAACTTGGAAACTACTGTATTTAGTTTATTACTCTTTTCTGATAGTTTATATATCTCTGCTGATAAACCGCCTATGTCATCTTCTTGCTTTTCAGTACTAGAACGGAAAGCTCCTGCAGATGCAGCAATACCTAAACCTAACGCAGCTACTAAACCAGTTGCTAAAGCAATACCGGCGATGATACCAGGAATACCCGCACTAGCAAAAGCAGAAACAATATGAGCAAACATTCCTTTACCAGCTAACAAGTTATTACGCTGTTGTTTAGCTGCTTCCTTGTCCATGCCTTCTAATAATTTATCTTGATATAGTTTTGCAGCAGCCAATCCTAAGGTAAAAGATTTTTCAAGAGTCACTAAAGATTTGAATATTAATGCTAAGCTGCTAAAACCAACTACCATTTTACTAGTGTTTCCTAGTTGCATATTTAAGCTTTCTTCTTGCGCATCATATAATTCACTCTCTTTATCTAAAACGTCTATTTCCTTTTGTAAAGTATCAGATGTTTCAACTGTTAAATGATATTTATTTTTAAGAGCAGCTAATTGTGCCTCTAGTTCTGTTGTATCTTTTCCTTCTGTCCTTGCTTTTGCTATTGCAGTTTCAAGTTGTAACAATTCTATTTTTAAAGTTTCAAGTGCTGATCTTCTGTTTTGATTTAATATCTTACTTCGTTTAACTTCTATTAATTGTTGTTTTAACACAATTTTTTGTTGTTGACGGGATATAGTTCATTCACGGATTTTATTACCTAAGATACTAAGTCCTAATGCCCCTATAATAGTAAATGCAGTTACTAAACCCGTTGTTGATGAAAGAATAGCACCAATTGTGTCTAAAAGGTTCGAGAAACCATTGACTAAACCAATTAAAAAGTCACTACTTGCAACAGCACTAACTATACTTTCCCAAGCAATATTAACTTTATTTAATGCGGCATCCATACCTTCTAAATATGTAGACATTTGTGCCATAGTCGCGCCTTGAGAACGTTCAGCGATTTCTTGTAATTCAAGAACTCTTTCATAGTCACTCATCATCGCAATTAAACGAGATTGTTGACGAGTACCAGCTAATGCTTTCGCAATAGCAGCTTGTTGATTAGAAGAAAGTTGGTCTCATTGCTTACCTAAATCATTTAATACATCTTCAGTAGAACGTAATTCGCCATTTTCTTCTCTTAATGCAATACCAACATAACTTAATTGCTTTTCAACATTATTGATATTCATACCATCTTCAAGAGTAGCGCCATAGTCTGTTAATTCACGCATACGCGCAATTACTGTTTTTAATGCAGTACCGATAGTCTCTGGAGCTTCTCGAGTGGTTTCAAGACCTTTAGTTAATAATGCAGTAGTATAATCAATAGACATACCAGCTAAGTTTGCTTGTGCGGCAACCTTACTCATCGCAATAGCAATCTCTTCATATGAAGTCGCTGCTGTAGCCGCAACTGCTGCGAATTTATCTGATACTCTCATCGCATCTTCAGCACTTAAACGGAAACCGTTAATAGCAGTAGTTAAGTAGTTAACTGAATCTGCAGTTGAAATTGATGCAACTTTCGCTGCTGCAATGGCTGCTTCAGTTAATTTAGTTGAGTCTGCAATACTACGACCTTGACGCAAGAATGAAGTCATTGTACTAGCAACTTCTCTCGTGGTAGCACCTAAACTTTTTGCCATATCTTGGTATGAACTTAGTAAGTCGTAGGTTTGTTTACGAGTTAAACCAGTAACCATGGCTTGTTCTGTTAATGCTTTATCTAAGTCTTTAATAGTACTAACTGCTTCACGAACAGCTTTTTTAACCGCACGTAAAGCAATATTATACAATGTTCAACGTTTAAAAACCTTTCCTAGAGTTGAGTGTTGTTTCTCTAATACTACATTAGTATCAGCAACTGCCGTATTATCAAAAGAAGCTGTTCTGTTACTACTAGAGGTAGGTTTAGTTGGAGTTAAATTTTCACTTTGTTCTGTTGCAATACCTTTTAATTTATATAACTGACGTAGAAAATTTTCTAAAGCTGCGTTGTCTGTCTCTAAAACTGGTGACATAGTTTTTAATTTTGCTTCGATGTCAGCAATTTGAGTAGTTATATTATTTTGTTCTTCAGTATTTTCTTCTCTAATTTGATTGGCACCTAGACCTACAGTATTGGCAATATAACGCATACCCTCACGACCGCCAATATTTTTAGCCATCTCATCTGTAACTTTTCGTAAATCTTCTCCGGCTTCCTTTATAAAAATACGGAAATATTCTTGAATTAAAGATGCACTGTCACGCCCCTTAAACATATCATTTTCTTGTAATTTTCGTCCTCTGTCAAATAACACTGTAGCTTCAGCAGGGTCGTATGTTTTACTAGAGATTCTTTGATTAAGTTCAGCAGTTGCATGTCTTAATTTACCACGACGTTCTTTTAATTCTTGTAAAGTTTTTTCTAATTGCTCATATTCTGGCGCAATTTTTTGATTAGTTTTAACTGCTTGAGATAATATACTAAATAAAATGTTTAAATTTTCTTTAAATGCCTTCGCTTTAACTGGGTCTATAGCACCCTCTAATGCTACACTAGCAGCTTTTGATGCCGTGTCAAAACGATTTTTAGCTTTAGGATTCAATTCGATAGATGCCGATAACTTTTTTATGTCCTCTAAAGTTTTTTTCATAGCTTCGAGGTCTTTGTCTTCGACTTCAGTACCTATTTTAATTTTGATATCTTCAGCCATTTAGCCCTCCTGAATTATTGTTTATTAAATAATTCTCCTAAGTTTAATGCATTTATTTGTTCCATAATTTCAGAGTTTTCAATTTGTAATTTATCGCCAAATTGTTCAATAAGTTCTTGAACTTTATTTAAATCTAAACTAGCTAAGAACTTATTAATTTTATTAGATAAATCTTTCATTTGTAATAAATAATGAGTACGCGCCATTTTTACGGCATCACTTAATTTAAGTTTAGTTTTCTTATAAAAATCTGATTGTTTGTATTCACTATCAAATTCTACTAATGCTTGGTAGAAATCGAAAAAATTTTCAATCTCTATTAATTCTTTTATTTTTGCTTCTAATTCAATATTATTCATATTTTCTCCTTTCTATTGAATTGAAATATAATCTTCTTTTGTGTTAACCACTCTAAATTGTAAATCAATAGTATTAGCACTATTGTTTAAAGACAAGTAATCATTTGAGCTGATATTACATTTATCAAAATGCATGAACATTGGTACTGTATCATCTTCTGCATTACCAACTAATTCTAAATCTAATTTAACATAGCTATTTGCAGGTTTATTAAATATATAACTTTTATCACTTTCATAACTATAGAAAATTAAATATGGACTATTTGGTTTCTCAACAGATAATTCAATTTCTGAATACTCACCATATGCGGCTTCAAGTTGACCATCTTCATCTAAAACAAATACTTGATAAATAGTATCTTTCGGCAAATCAAGATAAATTTTACCATTTTCATCTGACATATAATCTTTATCAGTATTACATAAACCCATTGAATTTGATTCAAAAATTAAATCTAAAACTCTTGTTGTTAACGGAATTCCCGTAATTGTGATATAATCTACTTGATTTCTATTATATGCTAGTTCAGTAACTCCTTGATGTCCTGTCGCAGTTTTATCTAAAGAACGAAAATGTATACTAACTCCTACATCTTTCATACGGCATAAAGGCTGGTTGGCATACTCTGCCATAAAATTTCCCACGTTACCGGGGCAATATGAACGAATAATACCATTTGCCTTATTTCCAATTTTATATTGCATAGTATGACCTCCATTTTTCTAATAATAGTATAATGCGAAAAAGTAAAATAGTCAATTTCAGCAATAGAAAAAAGACGGATTACTCCGTCTTATCGTAAAATCGATATGTGATATCTTTCCACTCGCCATCAATCTTTTTGTACATATGTTGATTAGTAGTGGTTTTATTAAGCGGTCCGCGCTCTGGGATAAATGGACCAACTTTATAATAATCTAATTGCTTTGCTAATGCATCATCCATTAAAGGTAATCCTGAATACATCGCAAATTTGATATGCGGCCAAATTTCGCGGCATCGAGCAATTAACAAACTTAGTGCAGTATGATTAGCGTCGCCACCCATAAAACAAATGCAAGTACAATACTTATTTTCTGCCAATAGGACTTTAATAACCTCAATATTTAGTTCAACACCAATATCTTTTTGTAACCAAGGTTCAAAACAATCTACACAGTGACAAGGGCAGTTCGTGATATTAAAACACAAACTGCATTCATCTGGCACTTCAGTAAAAGTTACCAAATAATCATCATATTTTATCATATTAATCCTTGTACTTTAAGTAAGCTCTATTGTCTGCTTCGATTTGTCTTGCAGCACTGAAATTAGAAATACGTTTTAAATAACCAATAATACGTGTTGCATAGTCAACGTTAGTACTGCCACAATGAGGACAGTTAACAAATGTATGTTTACTAATGTGTCCGCAATCATTACAAATAGTATTCATTACGTTGTATGTAAAGTAATTACATCCTTCAGCCACTGCTACATCCATTAACAAACGATATTGAGGTGCAGATAAGTGTTCATCTAGGTTATTATGTAGAGCTGAGCCGCCATCACAACAACCAGTAAAGTTAATACCTTGATATCTAAACTTAATAACTGGGTCAATAGTTTTATCTTCTACTAAATAGAAGTAACTATTATAGCAATCTCTAGGAACTTCATAACCATCTTTTTTATCCCATTTAGCGTTCTTAACACCTAAACTTTCAGCAGGAACAAATTCAGTATTAAACTTACAATGTTCAGTTCTTGCCGCCGTATTGAGATTCTTAATAGTTTCTAATATATCTTTTGCAAAACTTTGATAATCGCCATTGTTAGGGTCAATTGGGATACCTAAGAATTCGGCAGCTTCAACAAATCCATTAATACCAATAGTTAAATATTGTTTATCAAGGTCAATAAATCCTGCATCGAAAATAGTAAGTAATCCGGCATTCTTATAATCCCAAATGATTGAGTTGAAAGCAGTTAGATAACAATGAACACGATTAATGATTTCAGTAATATATTCACGTAAACTAACTATTGAACTATTGTTTTCATTTTCTTTATGCCAATCTTGAATGATACGGTTTAAGTTAAGTGTAATAACACCTTTTGAACCTGTCTCGATACCTCCGGCACCAAGAGTATAAGAGAATGTATTATCCTCAATACCATTACGAAGACGGCAACAACTAGATAATGAATCTACACTATCGCTTTGATACATAAAAAATGATGCGCCATTAGCCCACATCATAGCATAGAAATCTGCTAATTCTGTGTCAGTGTACTTACCATCAACTGTATGCATATTTGCTGTTTCTACTGGGAAAGTAAGTATATTTTTAAGACGTTCGGCATTAAACCAAATCATAAATAACTTTTGTAATTGTTTAGTTGTTTCCCAACAAGGAACATCTCCATCAGGGAATACAAAATCTTCAAAAATTGATTCGAAGTAGTCATGGTCAAAGTAAGCAATATTCCAGAAGATTGATTGATAACCACGTGCACCCGCAGGTTGGTTAAGTGTATAAACAATTTGTGCAAAGTAATGTTCAATCTTTTCAGCTAATGTAACTTCTTTTGATTTCCAATTTTCTACTACGTCTTCTAAATGGTCGATATAGTCATCGCCATAGTCTTTACGAGCAAAATGGTCAAAGTAAGTTAGGAATTCTGGAGTGGCAGTTGCGCCCGCAAATTGTCCTGCTACTAGGAAAATTAAATTAATAAACGAACCACAAAAACTATCTAAGTGTTGTGGTGCAGATGATGAACCACCTATTTTAGTTAAACCATCTAGTAAAAATGGATATAAAGATATTGAACAACAATATGGGAATATAGATGTTTCATCATGTTTATAAATGATGTGATGCGCTAAATCATCTGTATATTGTGCGGCAAGTTTTTCACCATACATTTCAGTAAGTTTTTGGCGCATTAATTCACGATTTAATGCAATAATATCTTTCTTAGGAAGTTCTGCTGCCATAGTGGCAATATTTTTTGTTGCGACGTTTGCATTTTGGTCTACGTCACTACCTGTTGCGGCGTTTTTAGCAACCATATATTGGCGCATAAACGCAATTTTGTTTTCTGTTGTGTCTGGTCTCATTATTTCTCCTGTACCCATGCCATAGCTTCTTTAAGTCCCATTAGTTGGTCGTTAACTGAAAGCACTGGCAAATTGCGAATTTTTAAAGATGTCATTACATTGACATCAGTAATTTCTTCATACTCGATGCCTTTTTTCTGTAATGTCATTTTTAACATTCTACATTTTGGACAAGAGGTAGAAGAATATAGTTTGATGCTATCTTTCATATAAATCTCCTTTGTGCATATTTTATAAAATAGTATAGTAAAGAAAGTTTGTTTTGGCAAGTTTTGGACCGTTTAGAAAGAAAAAATCCTTGACCGAAGTCAAGGACCCTTTAAAAACTTTAGATTAAACTAGTTTTTCTTAGTGTTTTCTGGACTGATAATACTATAGAATACACCATGTTGTACATCTCTGTAAGTATATTCTCCGCCTTCAGTTTCAGGCTCAACTGGTTCAGCACCAACTGTAATAGTTGTAGTACCTAAACTACCATTCATATCAAATACAGAAGCGTCACCTTCAGCATCTTGAGTTAGATTGAATATTGAATCTGGTAAGAATTGATAGAAAATAATTTTTACTGGAACTTGTTCACCACTCTTTTGGTCGATGAAGAAAGTATCACCAACGATAGTCTTAGGTCCACCAAAGTCTGAACCGATATGTAATACATCAGTATATTTTGCTAAATGCGCTTCTGATGTTGGTTCTTCTACAGTATTGAAGTGTTCAACTACACCACCACAAAGTGCTTCAATAGCATCTACGTTACCAAGAGCATCTTGGATTTCCATTGTAGCAGTTTTACCGAATTTAATTAAAGCATTAGCATATTGACCACCTGTAACAGTTTTAGTAGGACCTTCTTGAGAAACGTTAGCCACTTTTAAAGTTTTTAGTGTACAAACAGGTTTGATTTTAGTTGTATTACTTAATACTGCCAAAATTTCATCTGCTTTATATTTTGCTAAGCTGGCATCTGATTGACTATCAGAATCTACTGCATCACATACATCTTTATAGTCAAAAACTTGAGCGTCCATAACAGTTACAACACCAAATCCTCTTAACATTTCGTTAAAACGAGCACCAGCTGGAGTTAGTCTACTGTAAGATTGTGTATTTGCCATTTTTTACCTCTCTTATTATTTTATAAAGAAGTTAAGTTTACTTCCCTTCTTCATATTGCCTGCCGCAAAAATTTCTTTATTCACCTCGTAAGAAGTGGCTTCTGCGGCATATTTTTGAAGCCATCTAATTTGAGCCAGTGTTTGTTCGAATAAATATTCGAACGTGAAGCTTGGAAAAACGTACGTAATGGATAAGAAGATTTTAAGCATAGCATCTTGACCACCGCCTTGTTGTTTTTGACGCATATTCCTAATTTGATCTTCATATTCCTTTTGAGCCAGATAAAATGCACGCTCAGCTTCAGATGCGAATTGACGAGGTTCTTCAACTCGCTCTCCATTAGATTCTTTTATTACATAGAAAAGGTATTCTAATACCTCTCTAGTAATTTCCACGTCATTTGAATATAGTTTACGATTAGATAAATCAACTTTAAAATCATCGACAATCTTATTAAAACCATATAAAATAGATGTATAAATTTTAATATATTCTCTATATCTACCTAAATCTACTAACAATAATAACATTATATCATATAAATCTAATTCTTGTTTAAGATTTAATTGCTCACGCAATTTCTTGATTGGTGTAATTATTATATTGTAGAACATTAATCAATCTCTATCATTATAGAAATCTTTTAATGGTACAAGATGGATATTAATTATATCGCTATCTATGTATAAATGAAAGTCTTTTGTTACAAAACTAGCAGTTAAATCATAATCAGTTCTAATCATTAAAAGTCAACCTTTCTATTTTGTTGGTCATTAAATGAGAATGAAATTCTATAACCGGCATGAAAATCATCGAAGAATGTATATGAACAACTAAGACATTCTAATTGACCTGATGCTGAAATCTTTTGTGAGTCAAGAGATTGCATAATACAATCGACAGCTTCAAGTAAACGATTTTTATTTTCATTTAACAAAATATTATCAGTTTTTGTACCAAAATATACAATTAAATGCGAACCTATATTGCTGTCTACTGAACGATTACTGATTTGGTCAATAAATATTGCTATTTGCGCCGCACGGTCAAAGTTTTTAATACCATATTCTGTTGGCGCGTAGAAATTAATATATTGGTCGCTAATTAATTCATTTAGATTAGGTAGTAACTCTTCTGATGCCGTTAAGACATCAGGAGTACTAATAGTTAGTAATTTTACTAATGTTTTATTTTGCGCTAAGATTTGCGCAGCTTCTAAAGGGGCTTTCTTTATATTTACTAATGGTTTCATTATTCCACCACTACGAAGCGCTCTTCAACTACTTCGCCCTTTCATTTAGTTTCAACAGTTACTTCTTTAACTCCAAAAGGTAAACAGAATACTACTTCAGTCGCAGTATGTTTTTTAATCTTAATACCTTTATCAGAGTATTTAAAATAACCTTGTTCAGTTTCTACTGTTATATCTTGATTAAAAGCAATAAGCTTATTATCAGTACCTGGATCGTCAACTGGTTCAAGAATTAAATCAGTAGTTTGAGATTGTTTTTTAATTATATAACTGTCTGATACTATGCTACGACTATTAGGCATAGTACTAGGTGCAGTTGTCGGTGTAAGAGAATAATATACTAAACCAGGTTCACTGATACTATCATATTCTTGCACTAACCAAGGACGACCATGAATAACTACGGTATCCTCAAATTCTAATATATTGGCTGGTAGTACTAATAATGGTTTTTGTCTACTTTCAATAGTAGCTAAGCGTTCTTCTGATACTTCTGAATAACGTTGCTTTAAACCAACAAAGTATCCCCAGGTATTTTCCAATTCAACATTGCATAATAATGCAATATATTTGCGCCAATTTACATCTTTAATAATTACAATTTCTTCTGCAATTAGTAGATGTAAAGTTTTTGCGGTTCAAACACTGCCGATTTCTAGAGCATCATCAACATTTGTATAAACATAAGCCATATCTTTTTCTTGCTTATTCACAACGACCGCCTGCTTTTCAGTTTCGTCTTGAGTAATTTTAATACTTGGATATCCTTTAATAAGGAAATGAGTATTTACTTCGGCTTGTGCTTGTTGATATTTTTTGTTGCGTTCTTGAAATCTGCTAAAACTACCCATTGATATCTCCCATTGCAGGCTTTCCATCAGGGTTAACTCGACTATATCTGTTTTCTAATTCGCGTGCGTATTTACGATACTCAGCCATTAATTTCATGTTTTTATCAACAGAGTTTGCACGTGAATATGTTTTAATATTGGCATCTGTGTAAATATCTTCAAAATTATCTGCATTTGAGATAAGTGTTTCGCACCAATAAACTTTCATCCAAGCGATAAGTATTTCGATTTCCGCATAAGATAAATCATTAAGAAAACGTCCATGAGGGATGGCCTCTGGATAGTCTTCTAAACTAACTTCTTCAAGGTCACCCTCATGATTATGTATCGCATAGAAAGTTTCATAGGCGGTTGAAATTTTTGGGAATTTAAAGGCAGAGATCGCGCGACGTGCTAAATTATAGCATTCTTCATCAATTAAAGCTTCACTTACAATTCCATAATATTCACCACGGATAGTTGCTCTAAAAGAAGGATATAAAACATCGTCCCAAACTTGCATAACTACCTCCTATTTCTATTCGCCGTCTAAAGTTAATTGTACTTTAAATAAGTCCTCTAGCATACGAACAACGTTTACTGTTAAACTATTTGCGTTATTAAATGCAACTGCCTTAACAACATCTTCACTGTAAAGTTTAATTGCATTTTCAATATTTTTTCTATTACCACTCTTTAAGATTTCTAATATTTTTCCGCTATTATCAGTTTCTGCAGGTTTGAAATCTAAAACTTCGTCAAAATATACGCCAGCTTCATATGCGGCTTTAACAACAGCTTCATTATCAGAGAAAGTAAAGTGTCCTTTCTTATAAAGTTTATAAATACCATCATCTAGGAAAACACCTAATGCCCAATCTAATGGTAAAACCATAGATGGAGAACGGTCTGTTAAATAAATTTCCTTAGATATTTCTCTATTAGAAACTGGATGAAGGATAAATAATAAATTTCCTGGTCTTGTTTTGGTAATTCTAAAATTTGCTTTAGTCTCAGACATAAAGTCTCCTTTCTATAAAAAAATGAGGGAGGAGCCTAAGCCCCTCCCCTTGGGGCCGAATAGATTAACTATTCAACGTCAGTTACTTCGATTACTGCGAAGTTGTTAGCCATTGCAATACCAACACCTAACATTTTGTGAGCATTCCATTTTTCACTGCCAACTGCGTCAGTGTTTCTTTGGATATACATTTCACCACGTAAAGCAATCTTAACTGGTTTAGCACCAGAAGGCATTACAAATACGTATTTATTGTCGTAGAACCATTCACTGTTTGAATTATCTACTAAATAGTTAGGTAATTCAACGATATTAACGCCTTTGTAAAGACGGATAATACCATATAGTCTACGTTCTTTTGAGTCTTCCATATCAATATGGTAAGCATCTGCTGTATTAGCTAATAAATCTAATGCAGAAGAAGAACCGAATACTGTAGGAATACCATATTGTTTAACATATGGTAATACTTTGTCTAATGCTGCACCTAAACCTGATTTTGTAGTAGTTACATTAGTAGGATCGCCAGCATCGATGCGGTTATAACCAGCAACTGGAGTACCAACTGTTAAAGCGTTGAATACATCTTTATAGATTCTTTCTTCAAATCCTTCAAGGATATTGTTGAATAATTCTGCTAAAGACATAGTTCCAAGGATGATTTCCTCTAAAGTAACATATACTCCAACACTTTCTAATGTAGTGTTAACTGCGAAGTATTTGTTGTCTAATCTAGCTGCACGGTAGATACCTGCTCTAGAACCTTTAGCGATAGTTAATTTTGCACGGTTTTTACCAATTTTTTCAATGTTGAATACTGGTTCAGCATCTCTAGCAAATTGTTTAACTTCTGCAAATTGACCTAAAACACCTTCAAGTTTCTTTGGAAGAATTTCATCTACTGATTCTTCAACTAATGCGAAGAATGCTTGTTCTTTTGCACGAATGTCTCTGATTGATGCGCCATCAGCTAAACCTAATTCATCTTGAATAGCTTTAACTGCTAAACCTTGAACATCTTCTGCAGAGAAGTTTCCTTCAGTTAAAACGATAGGTTGGTTATTGAAGGCTGCAACTAAAGTTTGTAATAATTCCTTTTTCATAATCTTCACCTCTCCTTTCTAACCTAAGAATACATAATGATATGCAGGAGTTCCATCTGCTAGTTTGTCAACTGCGTACCAATCTTCATCTTGTTTATATTGACCCTTTGTGTTATCAATTTTTTCAATACGACCAGCAAGTGGGTTATTTTCGCCGGCTAATAAGTCCATATCACTCATCCATTCATCACCTGGCATTAATTGAACTAATCTTAATTCTTCTTCATTAACGTCAGTTGCATAGAACTTCCAAGATAGGTTGTTCATTACTCTGTTTAATGGTTCAGAGAATACGATGAATAAAGCCTTATCTGTAGCTTCAGCGTCTTTAATACCGTCAGCAGAAATTGCAACGATATGACCATTAGCGATTAAATTAGTATATTCAACGCTTGCAGAACCTTTTCTATTCTTGCCTTCTTGCATGAATGCAGGGAAAGTAGAAACTTGACCTTGTGCGTCATAAGTTACTGCTGGTCTCATTTGAGAAACTACGAATCCAGGTAATAAACCTTTAAGGCTATTATTTTCGATTTGATAATATGTTGGTAAATAATCAAAAATCATAGTTATACCTCTTTCATTCGCTTATTTCAAGCTATTTAAATAGCGGAATAAGTCGCTTTCATTATTTTTTGCATTTGTTGAGTATGCAAAGACTCTTGTACGGTATGAAGAACTACTTTCTTCATCCTTTTTACGTTTGTAAATTTCTAATAAATCCACGTTTAAAGCATCATAATCAACAGAGTCAATACCTTCCATGAATTTATTAAACTCCTCTTCAGAAAGAACATTAGCAAAACTATTTAATAGAGTTACTTTTTTCTCTCTTTTAAGGGCTTCAAATTCTGCTCTTTCACCTTCAGTAAGTGTGGCAGAACCTGAACCTGCTTCTTGATTGTTTTCATTTTCTGCACCTACTTTCTGAGTTTGGGTGTCTACAGCGTTGAAGTCGTTTGCTGTTCCAGCATTTTCAACTGCAGCTTCGTTTGCTGGTTGAGCATTCTCGCTAGTGTCAGTAGGTTGTGTTTCACTGAAATCACTTGGTGTCCCTTCGTTAGCACTTGCAGGGTCTGCTTCAGGTTCTGGAGTTTCAGGAGTTGGTTCTGCGGCAGGTTGACCTTCAGTATGTTGGTCTCCTTCGTTAAAAGAAGGTTCTGCTTCAGGAGTAGCTTCTGGTGTAGCTTCAGGAGTTGATTCAGAAGTACTTGCAGGTGTTTGTTCACCGGTTTGATTTTCGAAAGGTGCGTTTTCAGCGCCTTGTGTTTCTGGCTTTCTGATAGGTTCATAAGTAACGCGAACTTCTTCGATATTGCCGAATACTACTTCGCTTGCGTCATTTAAACTATATTCAATACTGAATAGCTTAAGACTACCATCTAAATAAGAATATGCTTTGAAAATTGCCTTATCGTCAAACATATCAACGATATATGTGTAATATTCGTTACCATATTCTTTATCAAGAGCTTGTTCTACAGAAGCAGAAATCTCACCCCAAGAAAGCGCCATAAATTCTTTTAAATTCATTTTATTGCCTCCTTGTTCTTGAGCTACGTTGCCTTCACAGTAGTCTTTTAAGATTTTCATCTTTTCTGCAAAATTGTCATCGTAAGAGAAGAAAGAAGAACCTGTGAATGCGGGTCTTTGCTCTTTACCCAATACACTTAATCCAATAATTGAACCTGCGGTAAATTCAACATTTTTAAAGTGTTTCTTTTCGTCATAGTTAATAACGTACTCAACTGTTTTAGGGTCAAGTTCTAATGATTGACTATGACCTTCAATTTTTTTCGCGATTTCGCCTATATGGTCAGGACGTTCTGTATAGAATACAGTATCGCATACGGCCCAAGTATTTCCATCCTCAAGAACTTCAAATGTAGGTTCTGTACAAGGGTCTACGATACCGTAAATATCTTGTTCAGTAGCATGTCCTACAAAGTCATCTTTTTCTGCGTCATAATGGCTAACAATTGGAGTATATGGTAATGTTTTAATTACTTGTTCTCCAAAAGTATCACTAAAATAACGTTTATCAGGTGTTTCACCTTTAAAGAAAACTGCGCACTTACCTCTTGAGAATCTCTCGTTGGTTTCGTCCTTTTTGAAGTTGAAGAATTTTACTGGCCAACTACAACTAATTGGTTTCATAATTCACCTTCATTATTTTATTCTTGTTTAGATTTTTCAGCATCCTTTTCTTTATCTGCTGGCTCTTCAGACTTAGATTTAGATTTTGAAGAATCTGTTGACGAATCCTTCTTTGTTTCCTCTTCACGATCAACCGCAGTTTGTGTGTAAGAAGTTTGCATAGGAGTGATTTGGTCAAGCTTCAAGAATTTTTCTAATTCAAAAGTATCTCTCAAATCAATTTGTTTGATACCACTAGCGATAATATAGTCGATTTTGCCAACGCCTAGTGTGGCATTTGTTTTATATATCTCTATATCATCGTGATAAGTATAGCTCGAAATTGGTAAAATATCAATATCGGCTTGATAGTCTTTGAAGTCAAATCAACTATTGATTGTAATATTATAGAAGTTAATTATTTCTTGGACATATTTCCAAACACTGCCGCGGTCTCTAATTAAAGCCATTTTTAAAGCTTCAACACTATTTGAAGTGAAGATACTATTGTTAAAACCGGCATTGTTGAAGATTTGTTCAAAAGCATTTGATAATACTTTGTTTTCACTTGTATCACTTTCAGATACTTTATCAATATGAACTGTACCATAAGTAGTAACTAACTTAGCGTTATCGTTAACTTCAATGATTTTCTTCATTGATTGGTGTAGTGCTTTAACTTCGTCTTCTTCGAAGATTAATTGGTCTTCATAGTGCGGCATTTCTTGCACTACTAGATACTTTAATTGGTTTTCATTACGTTGAAGTTCATTATCTTGATATTGTTCGTATTGGCGAATTCCTGCCAATAGATATAAGTAAGTTGGAACCGCATATTCATTAAGTAAAATACCAGATGCAAAACGAGGATCAACCATAATCCAACGTGGATTTTTCATATCGTTTTTATAGGCCTTATAAGCTTTTACCAATTCTTCTGGAAAACTTTCAAGTAAAAGTTTTAAAGCATCGCCTTTTAAACCTAATGAATCAAAGTATGTAACGTCAAATTCAATTATTGCGGTATTAAATTGTGTTTCGGCAACTTTGCGGCAATACTTGTTAGGTAGAATAATTGTATCTACTGTTAAGGAATCTTCATCTGATACTGTCGCGAAATATACGGCGCCTTCAAGATATAAAGTTCTTAATAATGCAGGGAATTTGGTTTCAATGCTTAAACCATCAACGACTTCAAGCATTAAGTTGTATGCTTGTTCATAGTTGGCTGGTGTTAATTTACGACGAGATGCTGATTTATTTTTAGTATATACTTTATGCGGAATAACTTTATAACGCCACATAAACATATTACTAAGATAATCAATAACTGCCATGTAAATTGGGTCAGTAGCATAAAGTTTTTTAGATTCTGCTACGGCTTGACTGTTATCTTTAATTGCTTTCCATAATGCGTCGCGCACTTGGCTCGCAGTCATTAATTTTGATGTATTAGATGAACCAATAGTAAGATTATTACCACGACGTGTTGAAGTGTCGTCCGCATACATCTCTTGAATGGACTTAATGTCTTTAACACGAGTTTTCTTAAAGTTAGTTAGTACTTTTTTATCTGTATTTGCCATTGAAACCTCCTAATTAATAAATGCAATGGTACGAAGACCTTTTTGTTTTCTTCTATGTTTTTTATAATATTCTAATTCAAAATATTGATTTACTGCCCAAACCAAATATTCAGCCATTGAGAAGAAGTCTTTTTGAATAGAGTTACTACGACGAACAACTTTTAATGTGTTAGATAAGTTGTCAGAGGTATTTTGAATATCTAGGTTTTTAAGTTGCGCTTCCATTAAATCCATTGTTTTAAAAGGAAGTAATTGACGTTGTTGGCGCACAACACTCATTTGAGTGAAACTTTTATTTTTTGAATATAAGTTAATGGCTTCAGATAGTTTGATTGGGTAGGTAATTGCGCCATTACTCATACGAGAGAAGAAGAACCAATGTATTTGTTCTCCTGTTTTACCACCAGCTTTAATTTCATAGCAGATGGTTTTATCTTTAGGATAACGAATTAAATCGTGTTCTGAAGTAGTTGGCGGATTGATAATACCTAAACCACTTAATAGGAATCCTTCAGAATCTTGTGTTTCCTTGTTTAACCAGTCCCTAATACCCGCGCCTACACCGTTGGCATCGTATATTAGAAGCTTAGCATTGTAAGCTATAACCAACTTTTTAAAGGTATTTGCAACAACCATATAATCGGTTGAGGCAACAGTAAGTAAATTAACAAATTTATAAGTAAAATAGTGTTCCTTAGGAATTACTTTCGCAACACCAACTGCAGTTTCTGCCGCGCCATCTTTCGCCATATCGGCGCAAATAACGTAGAAACAATCTTGCTCTTTTTGAACATCAGTTAAGTTGTCTTTTAATTCGACGTGTTTAACTTGGCGCAAAGATGTGATTAGTGAAGATGAGAATGCCGCGCCTTGAGGAGCATCACTCCATCTACTTTCATATTCTCTTTCAAATGATGCTTTAGAGAATGATGGTGCATTAATAACGTCTTCTATTTGCTTTTGCGCAGTTAAGCCGCAAAATAGTGGTATACGATAGGTTCCGGTTAATACAAAGTATTTTTCTGGTTCTAGTACACTACGACATAATATTTCTATTAGCTTTTGGTAAGCAAATGTGCCTTGGAATCCCGCAGTAGTAATATAAATTTGTTGAGATTGCGGTTCGTATGGATTGATTAAACCATTTGATGTAGCACGAGGACGATTAAGTAACGGAATGTAAACTTCGTTTACTTTTGTTTCATCTTGCTCAATAACTTCCTCGAAAATTAGCGATTCTTTACGCAAACCACGGACGTTTCCTAATCCGAGTGAAGAACCATTTTTAAAGTTAAATTCTACATAGTCTTTGCCGGCTTTGTAGGCATCAAGCAATTTTCCCGCAATTTTACGACGTTGCATTTCATTTGCAAGTAAGGGGAATTTTGCCCACAAATCATCAATAACCTTTTGCTTGGCGATTTCGGCAGCTTGTTTGTTTGTACCTGCGGTAATAGTTGTATTATGGCGAGGTATTTGCATACAGTAGATATAACGGTCAAGGTCTGCCAAGAATGATTTTGAAGTACCACGCGAGAATGTTTCATATGACGCGTTGCCGCGGCGCATACATCTCATCATAATACGTTGGAAGAAGAACAAATGGAAGTGTGAAGCCGCAGGAGTCATTATGTCGACTAAGCGGTCAGGATAAGCAATTAAATAATTTAAAGCTTCACCCAATTCTTCAAAATGTTCATCAATTCGTTTATGAGTCAGGAAACCAGTGCTTTCTTGGTCATCGGCATCCATAAAGTTTATATATTCTTCGATTTCTGGGTCTAATGAGTCATCATCGAAAACATCTTCAATTAACATATTAATCCTCCTCAGAGAATTGTTCGTTTAATACTTCGCTGTCATCCTCTTCGGCAATAGGTTCATCTGTTGGTGAAAAATCAAGTATTTCTTGAAGTGACACTTGGGAAATGGCTTCTTCGGTACGAGCTTCCTCTGAAGATTCCATGCGCTTTTTTGCCATATCTTCAAGCAATGATTGAAGTCCAGTTGACTCAAGAATAAGTCTGCGGTTCGCACCTTGAATGTCTTTAATGGCTTGGTCAACTTCATCACGAGTATAGTTGTCGTAGAATTTGAATTGGAATCCACGATCTTCCATATATTGATAAAGTTCAGCCACAGTAGTAACATCTGAGGTTTTTGTTTCATTTATCATTGTTTCTAGGTCTGCTTGTTTAGCGAATGTTGAGTAGGCAGATGAGAAATCTTTAATTGATTTGGCGTCTTTGGCGCGAATAGCTTCGTCTAGTTCTATTTGAAGTTTACACAATGTTTTTACTGCCTCTTTTTGAAGAGGGTTAGTAATATTGTTGGCTTTCAAAGTGCGGGAATAAATACTGTCGAGTTTGATTAGCTCTTCGAAAGTGTATTGTTCACCCCATTTAAGACGTCCACGAGTAATATAAGATTCTTTGATTGGAGCTAGTTTGTTTAGGACTTCAGTTAGGGAGCGGCACTTTTCCCATTCGTGATTTGTACGTACCCACAAATCGTGAGTAGTTGACGCGTATGCTAAGTTAGGTTGATTTGCTACATCTTCAAGCACAAGAGTAGAGTATTGTTTGAAGGACTCTGCGCCGTATTCTTTGGTAATATTAATCCAAAGTTCTGGGTCCCAAGGTAAATTATAAGAGCGGCAAAAGAATTCCGCATGTTGTAAATTATTATAATCAAGTTGTTGATTTATGCAATCAAAACAAATTGTTGCGCCACTTAAAGGGTTATTTGATAACATTAGTTCGTGTCGTTTGCCGCATTTCGGGCAGACACTTATAGGAAAAGTAATCATAATCTCTCCTTTCTTTTATAGTATAATAGAAAAACAATATGAAGACAAATTTGGGCAGAAGGGTTAGTATGATGCCGCAAAATATTTAAGTAATGCGATGAAAAAGTTTGCAAAATTAAATAACTTGACTTATAATATAATATAGGGTAAAGGGAGAAAGGATAGTTAATCCCCTCTATTCTTTCTCTTCCTATTTTTGATATAGAGATGGTGGTTAATTATAATAATATAAGAATTAAGATATATTTCGGAGGTTTTATGCAAAACGAATTTAAACCAGAAAACTATGTGGTTGAATTAAAGGGATTAGATGTTTATAATGTTGAAGATATGGACGAAGATGAAATCGATGCCATTTTAGCCGCACAAGAAGAAATCACCAATGAAGAAATAGATAAAGAATGATTAGAACTTATGAAAGAATTTGAGGGTAAGTAGAAAGGAACTACTGTGGGATATGTTATATTAGGAATTATTATTGTTGTTTTGGTGGGTGTCCTTGTTTGGGCATTTTTTCGCGGCAACACTGCCGTTAGACTAGAAAAAGATAAGGCAGCACATTTAAAAGAACGATTGGCGCAACAAGAAAAAACTCAATGTTTAACTTTTGAAGAATTGGTAAAAGTAAGAGCAGAGCGTGACCAACTAAGTGAAGATTATGATGAAGCCGTAAGTTTTTGCCGCAGTCTAGAGAATAACCTGGAGCAATATAAGAACAGGGAATGAAAAGAAGAGAGTGAAGAAGGATTAGACAAGGCTATTGCGGAAAAACAAGCCAGCATTGATAGGTTAAAAGAAGTATCCGTGCAATATGAAGAAGTTGCGGCGCAAATTAAAGAGTTGATGGAAGAAAAACTTAAAATTGAGAATGGTTTGGAAAAGGCTAAGAGCGATTATAGTACAGCCGAGATGAAAGTTCGCCGCATTATGGAGAGATACCAGGTTGCATTAAAGGTCGAGGATAAAAAGGTTGATGGTTGAACTTTTGATTTGAGTAAGGATGAAGTTAGGTTAATTGAATTGATTGGCGAAATTAGTAGTATGTATAAAGAATTGAGAGAAGATTTAGCTATTATTGAGTGGAAAAAGATTTGGTTACCTAAGTTACAAGACTTAAATGGTAAAGTGGGTTTGGAAAAGAGAGGTATTTATTGCTTGGAAGTTAAGGGTAGCGATGGTATCTGCTATGTCGGACAAGCCGTCAATATCAAGGAAAGATGATATCAACACGTCAAGAAAATGATTGGTGCCATGCCTAAGGGTAATGAGAAGTTATATAAATTTAGACCTGAAGATATAATATGGAAAATATTGGTAAGTGGAAATGATATCGATTTGAATGAAGAAGAAAGATTTTGAATAGATAATTTGAAGTGTAAAGAGGTTGGATTAAACAGAATTTAATTTTGAATAGATAATTTGAAGTGTAAAGAAATAGGGCTAAACAGAATTTAGCTCTTTTTTTATTGCCTGAAAACCCTAATTTAAAAAATGGCTCATGTGATTTTTGTACCTGGGAGGTCTGGAGGGTTTTACAATTTTTGTAAAAAAAATGATATGTCCCCCCCCGTCTAGTTAGTCTTGCCTAACTCATAACTGCCCGTCCCCCTTTATATACTTATATAATAATATAATATATATGCTTATATCATAATATCGTTTTTAAACGTGTTTAAATGCGTTTAAATGCGTTTTTATTGTAAAGTGGTATAATTATACCTTTTTACTATTTCAAAGCGTTTTAAGGGCATTTAAAAGAGTTTTACAATAAAA
>AUXO016167321.1_pt1 | contig 94897 bp, 82 predicted proteins | sample 768731 | NCBI WGS metagenome assembly AUXO01 (sample SAMN02715735, study PRJNA202380) | gut metagenome | biome: sheep rumen | host: Ovis aries | place: New Zealand: Palmerston North
CTGACTATGAACAAATGATACAGTCTATTTTAGACTTATAAATTCCAATTTATATAACTAAACGATTAAAAAGATGAAAGCTTTATTATCAAACATTTTTGGATCAAAATGCATCCTACTGGCGACGATCTTACTTTTTGTTTCATGCTAGGATGATGACATAGTTCCCTTGGACCCTGTTGTGCCCGAGGGTGCTGTAGACATGGGGATTATAATGACCCGTGAGGACGGAAGTACCTACAAACTGTACTGGGCTGAGTCCAATTTTAGTGAAAGCGGTCTATGCCCAAAGCCGGAGGACCTGGGAGATTATTTCGCTTGGGGCGAGACAGAGCCGTATTATGTAAAGGGGCATTCCCAGGACAATCCCTGCACTGACTGGAGAGAAGGGAAAACCGGGTATTACTGGGACTCATACAAGTGGTGCAATATGGACAATTACAAACTCACTAGATATTGTCCACAAGATAAGACAGACGATTGGGCTGGAAAAGGAAGTCCAGACAACAAAACGGAATTCCGGGATTATGACTACGCCGATGATGCAGCAAGAGCCATCTTGAAGGGCAAATGGCGTATACCGACCCGTGCAGAATGGGACGCCCTAGGCGAACAGTGCACCTGGAATTATATTAACGTAAATGGTGTTTTAGGCTTTCAGGTCTTAGCCAAAAATGGAAACAGTATATTCATCCCTGCGGCGGGCTTCCGCGAGAATGGTGTCATCAAAGAAGTTGGAGATTCTTCCAACTACTGGTCATCCTCCTCAGATACAGAATACCCCACTTATGCATGATATTTGTTTACCCACAAAAGCCACTATGTGGGAGGATTCCATAGCTCTCGGTACTACGGGCATTCCATACGTCCGATTATAGAAGAATAGTTTTGATTGATATAAAGATTACATAAAAAGAGGGGCTTTAAAGTCTCTCTTTTTTTATTCTATAAGCTTTTCGATCTAATTTTCCATTGAAAGTCCTTTTAATAGCATCCACTTGTTCATAAAGTAAAGGTACCTTGTAAGACTCTAATTTCTTAACTAGGAATCGGGCCCATTTTCTTTTATCTAATTCGACACCTTCCTCTAAAACAGCCAACAACTTTAAAGTGTTACCTACAATAGGATGAGGAACTGCAATACAAATACAATCTTTTATTCCAGGAATAGCCATAGCTACATCCTCTACCTCGGATGGTTCAACTTTCAGACCACCCACATTGATCACATCATCTTCACGACCTGTAAGATGAAGCATACCATCTTCATCTAAATAGCCTAAATCTGAAGTAACCAAAACATTTTCGCCTATCCGACTTACTTCCATATCCAAATCCACATACCCACTCATTAAAGTGCGACCAGAGCAAGCTATGGTTCCTTTTTCTGTGATGATGATATTAGAATTCTTCATGGGCTTACCTAAACAGCCTGGAATACAATGACCATCATTGAAATTGTACGTGGATATAATACCCGTTTCAGTTGACGCATAGGTATTATAAAGCCTGGTGTGAGGTAAGATAGAGCATAGTGCCATCATATCAGCATGACTTATAGCTGCAGCACCAGTCTCAATAAAATCTATTTTATCTTTATATTGGGATAATCTATCTTTACTGAATAATAAAAGCAAACGAATGCTGGATGGAACTAAGAATGTGGCCAACTTGCAACTTGGATAATCTAAAGCTTGATAAAAATCTTCCTGATTTTTAAAACCATCGATAATCATCACAGTCCCTCCAGCCATGAAAGTGGGATAGAATTTAGAAAGGCTGCCTATGTGATTTAATGGGCCACAGATAAGAAAAACAGTTTCAGATGTAAATCCCTGCGCTATCATTAAATTCTCAGCATCGGCCAAAATGGTATCATGGCTAATCATTACCCCTTTTGACTGTCCGGTAGTTCCTGTAGTAAAAAGAATATCAGCCAAACCCGTTTCATCAAAAGGACCATGGTTAGAAATACGTGATTCATACTCCCCTATTTTTTCATCGGGAAGGGACTTTTCTAATGGCACTGCAATAGCTCCTATCTGGTGCAACGCAAAATAAGTTACTACACAAGATACATCAGCATGAAACTTAAACAAGTAAGTTTGACCTGCAGCTATCCCTTGGGCTTTAAGTTTTAGGACATAAGAACTAATTTCATTGTATAATTCCTTATAAGTCAGTTTCTGACCCTGGCATATTAATGCCAACTTATCAGGCTGGAAAAGGGCATGACTAGCTATATAATCAACAAGTTTAGTTCTCATACAATCAGAAAGATTTATTTATTATCGCTCATTTTTTTTTGCACCATAGAAACTAAACTGTCCAAAGACTTGAAATTTCTAGGTGTAGCATCTTTACCATCTAAAGTTATATGATATTCTTCTGACAAAATCATTAAAATAGATGCAATTCCCAATGAATCCAACTCACTAAAAAGAAAGTCGGTATCGAAATCCACTAAAGGGAGAGCATCCTCCAACAAGAACCTTATTCTTTCTTTCATTTTAATTTATAATAATAGGGTTATATCTTTTGTACTTATTTAATTCTTCCGCTGTAGGGTGTATCATTAGCAATGCTGCATTCTGGCCTAAAACGGTTTCATCTAAGTCTGAAGTCACAGTTAAATTAGGAGCAATTCCATCGGCAGCAAATGTAGTGATTAATCGGTTGTCCTCATCAGAATCCACAGCTATAATGGAACTAGATGGTTTCAGCATGGCCAATAGAATAGGAAATTCACCTTTTTGACAATTCAATACAGCCACAATCGGCTTATCCTCCAAATCCTCAAGATAAGATTTATAATTATCGCTCTTTTTCAAATTAGCAATAACGGAGGTATATATCTCAACGCCCTTATACATATAACGGTCTTTCAGTAATGATAATGAATCCATGAAAGAATTATGCCCAATAGACTTTTTGATATACTTACGATATAGATAACGCAATGTCAAAGGTTGCCTCCTATACCCAGACTTATCCATAACAAGCCATTTGAAAACTAAAGGAGGAAATAGATAGGCCATAAGGACTACGGAGAACATCCCCACGATGGTAACTTCGGCCAACGAATGCAAAGCAGGATGTTTAGCAAGGATTAGGCTACCTATACCAATAAACATGATTAGTGCAGAAAGAATGATGGAATTCTTATAAGACAGCAACATTTTCTTCCGATAGGCATATTCATAGCAGGAACCTTCGGTCATGAAGATGGTATAATCATCGCCCTGTCCAAAGATGAAGGTAGCCAAGATAACATTTACGATATTAAACTGAATATCCAGTAAAGCCATAATACCTAAAATCCATACCCAGCTAATAGCCATAGGTAAAAAAGACAAGATAGCTAATTCCAAACTACCCAAGGAGAACCAAAGGAAGAAGAAGACGATTAATCCACAAGCCCAACCAATGTAATTGAAGTTGTCCGAAAGATTGTTGGCAATAGTACTATTTAAAGTAGGTAAATCAAATACATTAGCCTCAGATGCTTCCGTTTCCATGTATGACTCAAAATGATTCAAATAATCAGGGTCCACCTTAGCCACATCAACCACACTATATTTCCCATTTATGCTATCCAAACTAAGATTAGAAGAAAAAACAGAGAATAGAACATCGAAATCTTCAATGGGTTTCTGTTGATATTCGTTGTCCAATACAGCAAAGAACTGATCAAACGTGCCATCCACAAAACCCTCATTGGTAGCCTCAGCACGTAAATCATCTTTTAATTTATCCCTCCTATTCTTGATGAATTCATTCCAATCTTGCAATCTAGACTTCTGCAATTCTTCTGTAGGCAAGAACCTGGAACAAGAAGAAACAGCAAGCAAACCATTAGATTCATATTTTCCAAGAACTTTCTCTACCAAAAGATTTTGTTCTAATGCCTTTTCCAAAGAATTATCAGTGGACACAATATAAACATCCTGTCCCACTTCGGATGAAGGCATCATGGTCTCCTGAAAATAAGCCATGTCTGCTTTCTGCCCTTCATCCATATAATTGATGTTGCTTATATTCGAATCAAACTTTGTCTGGGAACTAAAATAACCGAAGAAAATGGTTAGGACAACAACTGCCACTACAAGCCAATTCTTGTTTTCGAGATTCAATTCACCCAAACGACGAAACAACAAACGCTCTCCATCTTTCTTATTCACCCTTACTACATGTGGCAAATAAAAGACAACGAAAAGAATGGTTCCAACTAAAAGGAAGGAACTGAATAATCCTAAATCACGAAGAGCTACAGAACGTAAAGGCACCAAACTTAGGAATGCACCTACGGTGGTTATATTTCCCACCACTAAAGGCATTAATATCTCTTTAAGAGCCGAACGAACATCCGTGGTATGTGAAAGATGCGCGATAAGATGAAGTGGATAATTCACGGCTATACCTAAAATGACGGAAGATATGCCAATGACAATTACCGACATATTATCATGCACCAGAGCTAAGGCTCCCATAGCAAACAGCCATCCCCAACCAATGGAAACCACGATAAGAAGCATGTTCCAGGTACTCCTAAAAGACAAGTACAATAGCAGTAGAATCAAAATAACAGAAATGGATACAGACACGATACAATCTTTCTTTATCTGTGATGCGTTTCCTACTGCTATAGCAGGGCCACCAAGAACATGAGCGCTAACCCCTTTAAACTCTGATTCAGTCAACTTTAACGATTCCTTCACAAGACTTAACAACCTTCCATTATTCTCCGTTTCACTATTACCAAACGGGGACTCCATCATGACAATAGCCCTTTTCATGTCCGATGAAAAGATGTAACCATCATAAAGTTCATAAGAAAGTCCAGAACCACCATTGGGTAAGGTACTTAGTACTGGAGTGAATAGATTTAAAGGATCACGCTGAATGTTGGAAGAAAGCAAGCCACCAGTTGGGAACATCAACATCTGCTTATCTTGATGCAACTGGCTGGAAATAAAGTTTTCACTGTTTAATACAGAATCTATCCGTATATAATCATCTTTAGTAAGGAAATAAGGAATATTCTCATAAATAAAATCGGTAACCTCTGACATCTGGCTCCAATCAATTTGAGCCACCAGATTCTTTACCATGTTCAAAGAATCCCTTTGCTGCAAGTCCGATGTGAAATAATCAATAGATTCTACCAATACATCAGGATCGTTTTTAGAACTATACTCAAATTGAAAGATAGCAAAAAGTCTACTAGCACCTGAAATATCCTGATAGACCTGCAACGACTGCTGATGTTTCTCGCCTAACGGCAAAAAAGCAGAAATATCTTCTTTATAGTTAAAGCGCAGAATTAAAATAAACAAACACAAAGTAAACAACAAGAAAGACGTGATGCCCCATAAGCGGTGCACCTTTAAAAAGTCATATATCTTCAGAATTACTTTGGTCATAACATTTACTTATTATCTACAGGATTAGAATAAATACCCAAGAAAATATCACGCAGCTGTTCCATATCGCAAGTATCATATTTGTCCAGTTTACTTAAATGATGCTCAAACGCCAACCGCTGTTCTACAGTGTACATATCTTGATAACGAGTATTACCATATCGGATATCGTGAGCTATATAATTGTTAGGATACAAGCGATAGGCTGTATGGATTCTACTATCAATCAAAGAAGCCACAGCTTTATGATATTCATTTTTAGTCAATAAATCCAAAGAACTCAGTTCCGCCTTAGATATGGGTTGACAGATTTCTATATGCACCTGCCCTTTATACTGAATAATACCTGTAAGAATACTATTCAAGTCCTCACCAGGTTTCTTTGTGTACTTTGTATATTGAGACTCATAAAGTTCCAATGCTTTCAGAATATCACAGGATTCCCATTCATAACTAATAGATACCGGTACGATATGTAAATCAGCCAAGGCCTTGATTTTATCTTCAGGCTCACTTAAACAAAACATTTTGATAATACCTTGGTCGGTAGAATCATTACCATCCTTCGTTCTCCCATTTCGTTGTGCAATCCAAACTGACTGCTTCTTTTCTTTAATGACATAACGAATGTATTCCGACAAATGTTTTGAGCCCTTATAAAATTCCTTAATATTACCCCCAGGACGCTCCACTTTAAACATCTTATTCGATTTACCTATATCCACCACCAGCTGATTCATCATCAGATTTGCACCGAAGGTAATCTCTGTGGTATCGTATCCATTGGCATTCAGGAAATACTGCAAAAGACTGGAATCCAAAACAATATCGCGATGATTAGAGACATAAAGATAAGACTTATCCTTACTAAGCCTCTCTAATCCCGTACATGAAAAATCAGAAATCGTAAGATCAATGACTCTTTTATTCATCAGACTCATGGTCTCTTGCTGAAATTCACGAACAGTCTTAAAACCAGCTACACGTTCTCTAACATCCTTGACAGCCTCATCTGGGTATACATAGGATGACAACAACGGAAAACTTGAGCTAGCAGCAATTCTTTTCATTGCAGCAGGAATTTCATCTTCATAATATGGACGAATATCGTCAAACTTAGGATTTTTGATTATCATAATTTTCACTATTAATTATTCAACTTCAGATTACCGAGCCAATGAAGAAATTCATCCTTCCATTGTCTACACTCTGCTGTACCTTTAACAGTAGAAGCACCAAACCCATGCCCACCGGTCTTATATTGTATGTACTTATGTGGCACCTTGTTGGCTGTTAAAGCAGAATCAAGCAAAACCGAATTATAATACTTCACAACTGGGTCATCCACACAATTCACAAGAAAAACAGGAGGACAATCTTTAGGAACATGCTTCTCTAAAGAAAGAGAATCGCGCATGACCTTGTTGAACTTTCTATATTCTCCCAGCAACCCCCTACGGGAGCGCTTATGAGTGCAAGGATGAGACATGGATACTACCGGATAAATAGGTGCCACAAACTTCGGTCTACTTTCTGGTGAGTTATAATTTTCAGCTACAGACATAACCAAATGCCCACCTGCTGAAAAGCCCATAGCTCCAATCTTTTCTTTATCCACCCCATATTCCTCAGCATGTTCACGAATATATAAAATAGCTTGTTGCAAGTCGTTCTGAGGATCTGGATATTGATTTCCACGATAAAACAAACGCGTATGAAAAGCAAAAGCCGGTACATAGGCCGTCCTGTATATCAAGACAAAAGCAGCTATATGATTCTGTTGAAGCCAACGAGCCACCATATGACCTTCTGTTTCAGTGTCGTGCCAAAAATAACTTCCCCCAGGACATATTACTACAGCCTTATTCCCTTTTCCTTCTACTGGATAAGCCGTCATAAGCACCTTCTTGTGGACATCAGTTCCACTCCAGATGTTTACCTCTTGTGAATGGGACTTCACCATCAGGCACATAAAAGACAATATGATGAGAATCTGTTTCATTCTATAGCCTGGTTTATCTTATCCACTATGTAATTAAGGCCGAAAATAGCTTCACAGGTATTAATGGCAGTAAGTGGGACACCACAAAAACCATGTAAATTATTGTTCTGACCAGTAAGCAATAAATTTCTAATCTTCGTTACAACCGGAACTTGAGACAAAGCTAAGTTGTTATAATCCTTGCTAAAACCACATAATGAACCATCTTTTACATTATAATAATCCCGAATGGTCAGTGGAGATGAAGAATTTACAGCTTCTATCTTATCTCTAAATCCAGGATAAACTTCCTCGACCCTATCCAACAGTTTATCTGTACATTCTTTCTTCCACAACCGATATGATTCACCTCGATGACCCGTGACCGTATTTTCCCACATTTGGCACATTTCCATTGGCATAGGGGCTGTCAACAGTACTTTCCTGGAATACTTACCTTGATTCAATTCAGGTGAAGTCATCAACAAGAACCCCAATGGCCAAGGCTTATTCATTTGTCCAAAGTTCCATATATCACAATAGGTAGTCATGTAATAGACTGAATGGTTAATATATGGGAAACTGTTTTCCTTCATTTTTAAATACAATGAAAAGGCTGAATAAGAATTTGGTATGGAATTCAATCTATCACGGTATGATTTAGGGAGAGCCTTTTCATCCATTAATTTAAACATGCTACATGGATGGATATCACAAATATAATAATCGGCATGATAGTCCCCCTTAGAAGCTACTACCGCTTTTACTTCCCTGTTTTCCACCTCAATTTTAGTAACAGGATTATTCGTCAGAACAGTACCTCCATGTTCTCTGATACAGTCGGCCAGTGTTTCTGCAAATAAGTAACTACCTCCTTTAAATCGACTTGCACCATTAATATACAAGACATTGATGATGGCATGAACATAAGCAGGAGTCTGATTGCCCCTACCACCATAAAGAGGGTTCATATAAGCAATGATACTACGCAGTTTACTATCCTTTATATATTTGGCAATAAATGCATCTGCAGCCATCATAAATTCCTCAGAATGAGCAAAAAGACTTTCACTAGTTCGCTGGATGTTAAAGAGGCTGACTTCACTGGTGAGCCGATAAATAGCCTCTACATAATTCTGGAGATTTACACGTTCCTCAGGGAAATAAGATGACAAAGATTCCACAAAGGGCCCCCTCCCCTTAGCTATTCTATAGTAAGCCTTATCCTCTGCAAAATAAAGAAGGTCTGTACAATCATCGTCCACATCCATAATCTGCATTTTATCCATAACTCCCAAATACTGACAGATCTTACGGATGTTTCCATTGGGCCCTAAACCAGCAATAACGTGCATTCCAGTATCGAAAACCATTCCGAAACGCTTAAAAGACTGCAGACCACCACCTATGGTAGCATTCTTCTCCAGTATGGTAACTTTCATACCTTCATGAGAAAGAATGGCACCAGTAAAAAGACCACCTAAGCCTCCACCTATGATAACTACACTCTTACCTCTTTCCATAAGCGTCGGTTATTTGTCTAAACAAGGTTTCAGCAGAAAGAAGTTCACTGCATGTTACGATGGTTCCTACCAGTACACCCAGCATTCCATGAGAATTAATATTTTGACCCGTTTGATAGACATTGGGCACACGGGTACGATGAGGAACACGGTAAGCTGCACTAGAATTGACATCCTTTGCAACTCCATACATACTACCAGCTTCGGTACCCGTATAATCTCTATATGTCAAAGGTGTGGACGTATAATAATACTGAATGGACTCCTTGAAACCAGGAATTTGCTTTTCCAAAGAATCCAATAATATTTCAGCTTTTTGCTTCTTGAAAGCTTCATAGTCGCTTCCTCGTTTTCCTACAGTGGTGTCCTTCCATTTCTCTAAATCATCTATATGCATGTAGGACAAAATAGCCCCTGTAGTAGCAAATTCAGGATTCTTTTCCTGACAGAAGTGCATATATAGATAACCTTTTGGCCAAGAAGAATCATTGTAGTCTTCACACCCCCAAGGAGTATCCCCATTATAACCATAAAGATTATAATTCATATAAGGCAATTTCTTTTCCTTGAAATGTAGATAAACTGTAAAACTTCCAATCGTCTGTCTAATGGAATTAATACGATTCCTGAAAGCCGGACGAATCAACTTGGTACCCAGCAATTCCAAAGTACGCATAGGGTGAGCATCGGAAATAACATAATCTGCTGGGATAAACTTTTCATGATTGACCTCAACCCCCACTGCATGACTCTCATCACAAACTATCTTAGTAACTGCATGATGAGTAAGAACCTCTCCCCCATATTTTTCAATTGTATGAATCATAGAGGTAGCCACATTACCACTTCCTCCCACAATACGATATGCACTTTGATTATAAAAATCCATGATGAAGGCATGAGTGGAAAATGGTGTTCTATCTTTCTCTGCAGCATAGAGAGGAAGATTTCCTACAAGCACTTTGGCCAAGATAGGGTCTGTAATAACCTCGTCTATCACATTATTGATAGAACGAAGCTGATATTCTGTATTAACAGCCGAATTAGAATCGGCATATTTCAAAGAATGCAAGGAAGATGCACTGGCAACCTTTTCAACTAAATCAAAGTATCTTTCCAGATTTTCACGCTGAGCAGGGAAATAAGAAGACATTTGATCGATAAAAGACCTACGACCTTTAGCAAATTTATAACGCTTACCCTCGAGTAAAACAACGTCATATCCAGATGGATCCAGTTCCGATAATTGAACATCATTAGATATTTCAAGGTAATTCATAAATTTGTCCAAGGTCTGTCCTGGCCCAGCACTTCCAATGAAATGCATGCCTGTTTCAAACTGAACACCTCTCCGAGTAAAGCATTGAAGACAGCCACCAGGTTGTATATTCTTTTCTAATACTGTAACCTGATAACCGTTCTTGGCAAGAATGACCCCACAGGATAATCCTCCCAAACCACTTCCTATTATAACTACCTTACCCTTCATTCATCATGCATCTTGTTCTAACTCATTACATAAGTCGGTATACTTACGAATATATCTTTTCCTCATGGCAGAAGCTTGTTCTCTTAAACCTCCATACTGGCTTAGCTCTTCCGGAGTAATACGCTTCCCTACTTCAACATACATTTGCCCTTTATTCAAGTGGTATGTCCCTTTCTTTAAGACCTTTCCAGGACCATAAAGGCACATAGGCAGCACATCCATATTCAGTTCTCTTGCCACATAGAAAGCACCCTGATGAAAACGACCTATCTTACAGTCTTTAGAACGAGTACCTTCAGGGTAAATGGCAATACTATAACCACGTTCTTTCAAGGACTTGAGTTTAGGCAACAATTCAGCCATTCCTTCCCTTACCGGATAAAACTCAGCATTACGTATCAAAAAACCATAGGTAGGATTATTCCAAACCCAATCATTCGTCAGGAAAATCATATTAGGGGTGAAAAACATCTGACAAACCAAATCCAAATGGGACTGATGGTTGCAGATAATTACCGATGGTTTGTCGAATACAGACTCATCCTGAACCTTATACCTGAATTTCGTTCCAGGAATACCATGAACCAGCATAATCAAACGAGAACAGGTACAAATGATGTTATGCAGGTTTTTCCTTTTCTTTTCTGTCATCTTTCCAATCTTCACATACAGATAGACAAAAGGAGTAATAACTACCCATATAGCAATTAGAAAGAACAATAACGTATAAATAGTACGGATGTATTTAAGAAGCCAACGGAGGATTCTTAAAGGCAAGCCATAAACTACAGCTAAGAAGCACAATACAGTATTCAGCACTGTAATACGGAAGAAATCCCACCCAGGACGGAAATGCGATACTCGTTCCTCCCGAGGAGGATAATAAACATGAACAGGTATCTGAACCAATTCTACACCATGCCAGGAAGAAAAGACCAGAAGTTCCAGTTCGGCTTCATATTTATTTGTCAGTAAAGACAAACCATAAAGTTTTTTTATGGGATAAAGCCTATAACCCGTTTGAGTGTCATCCAATTTTCTACCCGTCTGGATGTAGAACCAGAAATTAGAAAACTTATTTGCAAAGTCGCTTCCTTTAGAGCGAACTACACCTGTTAAGTCCCTAGCACCTACAATCAAGGCTCCTGGATGTTCTTGATTCGCCTTCAGAAACAAAGGAATGTCGGATGGATAATGCTGACCATCAGAATCTAGAGTGATGGCATAGGAAAAGCCTAACTCTAAGGCTTTCCTAAAACCAGTCTTCAAAGCATATCCTTTACCCTTATTTTTAGGATAAGAGACAACTGTTATGGAAGGTATACATTCAAGAAGTTTTGAAGTCCCATCAGTAGAACCATCATTGACCACAATGACATCATCACAATATGACAGCGATTCATGAACTACCTGAGCAACTGTTCCCACATTATTATAGGTAGGAATAATCACACAAATTCCACGTGCTTTTAAGGTTTCTTTAATAGGTGGTTCTACGATATCCTTCATACTGGTTTCAAAGTCATTGATATTTTTGCATAAGTAACCTGCTCGTCATAGACACACATTTGCACTTTCTGACGATTAGATTCCTCTTCCGTAACCTTCATCAATTCATATACTACATTCCCATGAACATCAAGAGGTGACAGAACAGAAAGAAACTTAACATTATTCACCCTATCTATTTCCATCGTCCTCTCCAAATAATCGGAGGCAACCTCTAACCCAATCTGCACGAGACAAACACCAGGAGTTATAGGTAGCCCAGGAAAATGAGCTTTATAGATGAAATGTGTACCATTCAGAGAAAGTTGATATTTAGCCCCCTTCTCTGTACACTCTTTCCTTTCTATCTCATAAAGACTATTCTGCAATACCATCTTCACTAGCTATTAAAGGGGTGAATATATACTTTATATGCCTTTTTTCATTCACATATTCATTTTTTCCATCCTGTAAAGTATGAATCAGCCTTTTCAAATCTTTCTTCAAGGTCATTTTAATGTACCATTTGTTCAACATGCTGATTACATGATACAACTTTACCTTATCTTTTTCAGGAACGTAAGAAAAATCCATAGCAGATATGCCAAATTCATTGAATAGACTACCATTAATCCGTCCTTCTTGATAAGCCATAATGCATATCCCACTTATATGGGCTTTTTGCATTTCTATAGAAGCAGTATACCGAGCACGCTCTCCTTCTGTTTGAGGAAAGTGAACTTGTGCATGCGCAAATATAGTGGCACAAAAAAGACTAATCAACAGTAAATACTTTCGCATCTATTTTAGAATTAATCTGAACGTTACTCAATTCAATGACGGTCTTATCTCCATTCTTTTCCACCAATTCAACCATAGAAACCGTAGAATTCTTCTTATTGAAGTGAAGGATGATTTTCTGAAACATTTGTTTCATATCCTTTCTCAATGGGGATAAGTTGGCTACATATTCATTGGCAATATCCGATATCTTCACACTAAAATCCTTATCGTCATTCAAGCAATTACCTACTACACTATTCATCATGATGCGAGCAATTTCCTTGAAAATTTTATTTTGCTGAACATCAATCACATCATTGTGCTGATTACTTTTCAGGTAAACTTTGGAATTGTTCAGTAGAAAAACATAAGCATAAGGGGAAACATATTCCCAACGGAGCTTATTATTCTGCTGATAATACATCTTTCCTTTAGACACTAATTTGTCATTCAGCATCTTCAAGTTTTTTGTCTGAGTAAAATCACACTGCATGGACTTCATCTGTGAAGCCACCTCATTAATCTTCTGCCTGATTTGAGCTTCAGACAAAGTCTGTGCTGAAATCAGCATAGAAAAACTCAGTAAGACAGTTAATAGTACAAAAAACTTTTTCATCCTTATCTAGCAATTAATACACATCCACCCATAATTAATAACACACCAAGCCATTTTTCCATGGAAACCTCCTCATGAAAGAAAACGATAGCTGCTATCATCCCCATCACATAACTCAGACTAATCATGGGATAAGCCATACTGAATGGGAAATTCTTGAGGATGTAAAACCACAAAAGCGATCCCAAAGCATAACAAATACCACAACAAGCAAATTGCCAATTAACCAGCAAACCACCCCAGAATTCACGATTCCACCCAAATGGAGCCATACGCATAAGGGCAAATTTCAGAAATACCTGACCGCTAGAAAGCAATATACTCTGAATCAAAGCAAGAATGATCAATTTCCACATGACAGCACCATTACTAATGAGTGAATAGAATAATCATATTTTTTCCCTAGCCTAGACATAATGTCCCGAAAAGCAGGAGTTGTTTCATCATGAATACCGACTAAAACAGTTTTAGCTTTACCACTTCTTAGAAGCAGTTTTGCATCACGCAAAGCCCAATCCAGAGAATTATCTCCCTGCGTGTAGGTTATATTATATCCATGACATTTCAATCGAATGGCAATATTACTACTAATCGTATTATGAGTACTTTGCATGAAGAGAGTAGGTTTTATCATCTGCTCTCCCTGCTCATGAATCTCATTCAACAAGAGTTCGCTATTTTCAAGACATCCCATGGAAGTACCTGTTATGATGGCATCGGGACACTGAATTCCAGCTTGTTGCAACGCTTTCAATGAAGACAAGAGGGAACTTTTCATCAGTTTACCCATACGACGTGCCTCCAAAGGTTTTACAAACTGCTTGATTTCAGCCAGTTCTTCTTCAGAATTAATTTCCACTTTACTCAAGACCTTTATCTCCCTATCACTCCAAATGGAATCAATAACAGATGTAGGTCTATCTGAAAAGAGTAAAGATGAATCATTCCCACCAAATCCAAAAGAATTACATAGGACATGATGCAATTCATAATGAGATTCTCCCAAAGTAGGTATAATACCATCATTAAATGGATTTTTCCAACATAAATTACCTGGAACAAACTGGTGCTGTAATGCCAATATACTTATAACTGACTCAATGCTTCCTGAAGCACTGGTAGTATGACCCGTATATGATTTTGTGCTAGAGACCAATGGCATCTTTATACCAAAAACACGATTTAGAGCTACACTTTCACTAGCATCATTATTCGGGGTTCCAGTACCATGAGCATTAACGTATTGAACATCAGAAGGAAGAATTCCTGCCATACGCAAGGCTTCATTCATCGCCAGATAGGCTCCTTCCCCATTCTCTGATGTAGCAGTCTGATGGAATGCATCACACGCATTACCATATCCATTTAAATAGGCATGGATAGGGACATCTCGTTGTCTGGCAGATTCCTCCGTTTCAAGGACAAGGAAGGCTGCACCTTCCCCCAAGTTCAATCCTGCTCTGGTAGCATCAAAAGGACGGCAAACCTCCTTATCCAAAATCATCAAAGAATTGAATCCATTTAAATGGAATTTGGATAGAGCTTCTGTTCCACCAGCTATAACCAGATCGGCCTGCCCGCTTTTTAATAAGTTGGCTCCAAGAATAAGAGCATTGGCTGCCGAAGAACATGCAGTGGAAATCGTGGTATAATCAGAGAAAATGTCAAAATAGTTTGCCATAAACTGAGTACAACCACCACAATCATGATATTCTAAACAATCCAGATGTTTAAAATCGCCATGAACCAGTTCTTCATAATAGCGTTCGGTCAAATCCATGCCCCCAACTGTGGTACCGGAAATCAAGACGATACGTTTATCCCCTTTCTGGATTTTTGCCTCCTCAATAGCCTGCTTAATGGCAAGTATTCCCATCAACGCAGTTCTACTAGCCAGACCACTAATACCCAACTGTTCCTTCATCTCCTCATTAGAGAGAGGTACTTCACCTACAGGCAATTCTTTATGGACAGAATCCAAGTATTGCATAGCTCCAATACCTGTTTTTCCCTCCTGTAAAGAGCGTAAAACAGATAATTTGTCCAAGCCAATAGCTGAAACAATTCCTTCACCAGTTATGACAATACTTGAATTCATGAGTAGAATTTATTTTTTCCGGTTTTTACTTACAAAATCAGCTATTGTTGCCACATTCTTGAAAATGGCTTTTCCTTCGGAAGGATTGGCTAGACGAATGCCATATTCCTTCTCCAAAAGAACAATAAGTTCCAGTGCATCGATGGAATCCAATCCAATTCCATCCTCACCAAACAATGAAGCTTGATCATCAATATCATCTGGAGTCATTTCCTCCAAATTTAAGACATCTATGATTTGTTCTTTCAATTGCTTAATTAATTCATCCATATTTTAATTCATTTTATTTGTAGTCAGTAAATAAAAATCTGCATCTAAATGAGATTCATCTTCTGCATCTATCCAACCGCCCAAGATAGATTTGATTCCACTATCCTGAAACGTAGATAGAAAAACTTGTTTCATTATATTTTCATCCTTCTCAGGCAAAACATAAAATGACGTTTCACCATGGTAATGATTTCGAATAGCTATTTCACCCGTTACGATATTGGGCAAAGTATAGACGAAAACTGAAGGACTGGGATAATAGTTTTCCTCATCAGAAATATCTTTCTGGTGAATCCTATCTGAATGTATAGAAGAAGTACGATTAAAAAGCACCACAGCACGGTCGTCAGTCTCTTTATCTCTGTCATCCCCAGAAACTTGGAGCAATAACTCTGATGCTATAAAACCTAATCTGGAAAGTAAGTCCATCTTGTAAAATTTGGGATAACCTCCAATTTTAGTTTTATAAACCTCTGACAACATGTCCTTTCCTATGCTTTCAGTAACTAATTCTTTTCCATCAACTACTATTCTCTGCGTTGAAATAGTAACATGATGAGCCTTAAATAGATTCTGAGGAATAGAAACCTCATTTACCCCATGTTCATCTTTTGTAGCAAATAAGGCTGCATTGCATCCACCAAATCCAGAAATCAACTTCACAAAGGATGTTTTATCCGTATCCCTGGAAGAAGCAGATATATTGATCTTTCCTGAAACACCTAATTCGGTAAAACCCTTGGTTCCCAATATCCGATGATAATCTAAAGATTTCATGGTAATAATGGTTTCCAATAGTCCAGCTGCCCCCATCGTATGACCATAATATCCTTTCAAGCCATTGGCAGGCAAATCCGACAAACTGGCATGTTGCACGGCAACAGATTCCATTTGATCATTATACATGGTAGCAGTTCCATGGACATTGACCAGAGCCAAGTGGTTCATAGATTCACCTTGTAAAGCACCAAGAAGAGCCTTGTAGCTACCTTCTCCCTGTTTTGAAGGGCTACTGATATGGTAGGCATCGTTACAGATTTTACCCTGCTTAATTATCCAAGAATGTGGTTCAACCTGCTTCCTTGACAGAATCACAGTAGCCACAGCCTCACCTAAATTCAAACCTGTGCGTTCCATATCAAATGGAAGACAAGGTTCAGCAGATAATGCCTTAAAAGACTGAAATCCAGAAACTATGAATTTATTTTGTATATCTGTTCCTGAAACAATTGCATAATCATAGAAACCTGCATCCAAAAGCCTTTCAGCAAGTATCAGGGCAGCTGTCCCCGATATGCAGGCATTACAAACGGTAATAGGAACTGAATCCAATCCCAATCTGTCAGAAACAGTTTTAGCAGCTATTCCAGGATAAATACGCTCTTCGGTAAAGTCTGAAGATTCCAAAAGACCTATATTACCTTTAGTGGTACTGACTATGAGCACCACACGATCCTGATGAACATCTATACTCGTATCCTTCAATGCCCTAGAGATAGAATGATACAGCAAAGATTCAAATAAAGTCAGTCCGCTTACTTGGTACTTCTTCCTCTGGTCATCCGTAAACAAAGAAGCTGCAAAAGGTTCAGGCAGATTCCACAGATGCGTATAAGTACTTAAGGCGGAATTTCCATGGCTAAGTGCCTGGTAATTCTGCTCTGTACCTTCCCCTAATGGAGAAATAATATCATCTGCTATCTTATAAACCATAAACTATTTATTAAAAACATCCCACCGCTCCTGCCATTCTTTATAGAACTGAGGACTTTCCCAAACTAATTCATAATTCAAATCCATAAACACCTGAATAGAGGTACCTGTAGCTATTAAGGTATCATCCACAGTATCACGGATTTCGTAATCGAAAACTACCTTTGCAGCCTGAGTGGGACGGTAAACTATATCTATCCTAGGCTTTGAACCATATTTTAGGGGATGCTTATACTGAAACTTCAAATCTACAAGCGGTGCATAGTAGCCCTTTTCTATATACCCTAAATAGGTCAAGCCAAATTTTTCCCCAAAAGCCTCTCTAGCATCTTCAAAATACAAGGCATAGGATCCATGCCAAACCACGTTCATGGAATCCACCTCAGAGAAGCGAATATTGAATTCTTTACTAACCTTCAGTTCCATCCTTTTTGAGTGCTATTTTTAACTCGCCAGTTAGCAAAATATTTTTCCCTAACTGGACAGTAGAATTTGCCAGTGTCATCCCGAAGATTTCTTCCTGGACATCCACAGTGGTTGTTATGGTATCATTCACCTTAGGTAAGTCATGAATTTGCAAATTTCTTATTGCACCGATAAAACCAATCTGAATTCCTTTCTTCAGGATATATTTATTGACATACCCGATACGAGCGGCACAAGTCTGAGCTATATTCTCTATAAGTCCCGAAGCGGTAAAACAGCCATTGTCTACAAAGATATTATTTTCTGTGATGGTGGTCTCTGTCACAGTACAAAGCATGTCGAACTGTGTAAGACAACTAATCATCACAAAAGGTTCTTGCTGGGGAAGTAATTCATGAACATCAATACTCCTCAAGAATTCCTCTGTAGGCTTTGTATAATCCAACTCATCCATCATGACCAAAATTCAAAATAGTTGTACCACTGTGTAGGGTAAAGATTTAACATACGCTCCAGTTCTGTGACATAAGCATTGGAGAGTTGATTAATCTGCTCACTACGCTTTGCCAGCTTATCATATTTCAAAGGAGTCACATAAATTTTATAGCATTTCAAAGAGGTTTTCATCACATTTACAGCCAAGACATCCAATGACCTCATCGTGGCAACACTAAAAGGACCCAAAGGAAAATTGGCAGGTGCGCCTAAAAACATCTTTCGAACACATTTCTGAGACCCGAAAATACGATCAGCAGGTATACTGACGATTTCACCGTTCACTAACGCATTATCTATTTCAAATAAGTGACTCATATCAGCCTTGATTCCAATCATACGGATATTTGTATTAGAGAACATCTTGTTTCTGTTCTCCATGACAGTCTCCTTCTCCTCCGCAAAAACCAAAGCATTAAAGACTTTTGATTCAGCTACCAGATTATATCCTGCCAATTCATAATTCCCTATATGAGAACTCAACTGGACAAACCCATCTTTTTGTGCTGCAAGATGAAGAAAGTGGTCGTAGCCTTCGATCTCAATCTTAAACTTTTTACCTGCATACATTGCAAAACGATCAATGACAACTTGACCAAACAGGCAATGATTCACATATGTCTTCCATGCAGCTTTCCATGGCGAATAATGAAATCGCTCACGGAAATATCGATAAGCAATGCCTCTACTGGCATTCAGACAGAGACAGACAGGTACCACAAAGATAGCAGCTGCCAGATAAAGTAATCTGACATCCATGAAACGCAAAGCAAAAATCAAGCTATTTAAAAGCTTAGATCCACCATACGTTTTACCTGTCCATTTCTGCTCTTGGGCCATATTAACCTACCTTAGACTGAATATAATCATAGAACTGGGAAAGTGTTTTAACTCCTCCCATTTCCTCTGGTTTAATCTTGAAACCAAAATTTTTCTCCACAATTACCACTATATCGACAAAATCCAAGCTGTCGATACCTAAGTCCTCTTTCAGTAATGCATCATCTGCAATTTTCTCCTCATCGATTTCCAAATCATCTATTAGAAATGCATTTACCTTTTCTTCAATTTCTTTTCTATCCATATGCTAATTATTTTTGTTTACAAACTATTATACTATGTCCTTGTCCTAATCCATCATAAATCTCCTCAACTTGTAATCCAGCGGTTTCTATCAAACGGATCATATCTTCTGAATGATACATTTTGCTATTTCCATTGGCTATAGCTGCAAAATATAAGCTAGTCATCGTCAAACAAAATGAAGCTGGCTCAAAACGCTGTCTATCCCAAAGAGTCTCCATAATGAAAATACGAGTGTTACCAGTCATGGCCTCCTTTGCACGAGTCAGAATGCTTACAATCTCATTTTCTGAGAAACAATCGAGGAACTGACTCATCCAAATGGCATCTAAACCATCCTTACGTTTAGGAAAAGATGCATTCTTATCCAAGAGGTTGATACCATAACCAACTATCCTCTCCGAATTTTCCTTACCTGCAATCTGATTCTTCATCAATTCTATTTGCTGAGGAAGATCTAGAACTGTAACTTCAACTTCCGGATTATAGTTTACACACTTCAACGCCCATTTACCGGTATTTCCACCCACATCAAATAGCGTACGAACATTATATTTACCGAACACTATCTCTAATGCTTGTGGAAAAGAAGAGTCACTATAAAAATGGTCAAATCCAAACCAACTTTTCTGCACCTGCTCAGGAAGGCTGGACAAACCTTCATAAACCGTAGGCCAATCTCCAAAATGTTTCAACCCCACAGGTTTTCCTTCTTTCAATGATTCCTCCAGATTAAACCAACCCACATAGTTAACATCATGATTAAAATCCAAGTTAACACGAGTAGCCGGATCATTTATTAAGAACCATCCCGTTTTAGATAAGAAGTACTTATCTGTATCCGGATTAATGAGCACAGTACCTATGCAAAGCGAAGCCTCCAACAAGCATTTCACAGCATACCGGGAAAGGCCAGTTTTACAAACTACCTCATCTTCAGTGAGACCATTATCACTATCCCGCAACAAATCCAAAATACCCCACTTGACCATCAGTCGGGAGGCCTGAAAAACAGCCGGTCCCCATGCTATGAATTCTGCTGCACGTTGAGCATCACGAGCAGATAGATTATCCTGTGTATATTTTTTCTTTAATGAATCAGACAAATACATAAATTTCTTTATTGAAGAAATACATCAATCAAGGTTTGAACTTCTGTATAACCAATGCGCTATTTGTACCACCAAAACCAAATGAGTTGCTTAACACAGTATTGATGTCTGTATCTATCGTTTTAACGGCAAGGTTTAGCTTTTCAGAGTGTTCATCAGGGTTTTCAAAGTTTATATTTGGGGCCACAAAATTATGATGCATCATGATTAATGAATATACAATTTCGCTAGCACCAGCCATCCAGCATTCATGTCCTGTCATCGACTTCGTACTGCTAATAAGAGCATGTCTGCCATGGAAAAGTCTGTCCAAAGCAATGGCCTCGTACATATCACCCTGAAGAGTTGATGTGGCATGAGCATTAATATAATCAACATTATCTGGTGTAATACCAGCATCATTCATTGCACGACTCATAGCAATGACACAACCCTCATCACTAGGTTGAGATATTCCACCTCCATTAGAAGAGAAACCATATCCCACTACCTCTCCCAAAATTGTAGCACCACGAGCAACTGCATGATCATAACTTTCAAGGACCAATGCTGCAGCACCTCCACTAGGGATTAAACCATCACGGTCCCGGTCAAAAGGACGACTGGCCTTGGTAGGTTCATCCATACGTACGGAGAATGCAGAAAGAGCATCAAATGAAGCCATGGCATAATAATTACATTCTTGAGCACCACCACAAAGGATCACATCCTGCAAACCCTGCTTAATCAACATATAACCCAATCCTATAGAATGACTGCCACTGGCACAAGCTGCGCTGATGGTAAAATTAACTCCTCTCAAATGAAAAATAGTGCTAAGATTCATATTGACAGTAGAATTCATAGACTGGAAGATCAGACCATAACCTATCATGGCCGTGTCATGCTTCTCGTCCATAATCTTGGAAGTCTCAATAACCGGTTTTGCAGAAGAGTCATTACCGAAAATACAGCCAACTTCATTATTGAGAAGATAGTCATTATCGATTCCAGACTGCTCAAATGCTTGACGGCTAGCCATATAGGCATATCTAGCTTCTTCAGACATTCCAGCTCTAGTATGTCTGTCAATCATTGCTTTTGTAATTACAGGATCTTCAACTAAACCAGTAAGTCCAGAACGATAGCCATAAACTAATCGATCATTATCAATACCAATTCCAGATTTCCCTGTATATAGTGATTCTTTTACAGCTTCTACAGATGTTCCTAAACAGGACCAAATGCCCATACCTGTTATGACAACTCTATTTGACATGAATCTTATCTTTATGTATATAAACCACCATTTATGTTAATAACTTCTCCTGTAATGTAAGCTGCCTCAGGAGAAACAAGGAACTTAACAACAGCAGCAACTTCCTCCGGCTTCCCGAAACGGCCCACAGGAATCATTTTTTTCAAATCATCTTCAGGCAGATCCTTAGTCATATCCGTTTCAATAAAACCTGGTGCTACTGCATTCACCGTTACCCCTCTAGGAGCTACTTCCTGTGCTAAAGCTTTTGTAGCTCCTATTAGAGCTGCCTTAGCTGCACTGTAATTAGCTTGACCAGGAAGTCCCTTCAACCCTGACAGAGAAGCGATATTTACGATACGCCCACCTCGTTTCCGAGGCATCATGTGTTTAAGCAGACGGCGTGTAATGTAAAAAAATCCATCCAAAGTTGTATCAAGAACATTATGCCATTCATCATCCGACATCATAAAAAGCACATTATCTCGACGAATACCTGCATTATTTACCAAAACTGAAATGTAATCATCAGGATGAGTACTTTCCCAGTCATCCAAGGCAGATTCCAATTGAACTTTATCGGATACATCAAACCGAAGAAGTTCAGCTTTACCACCATCTTCTTCTATCAGCCTTTTAGTGGTTTCAGCAGCCTCTGTATTTGACTGATAATTTATGATGACAGGAAAACCTATCTTTGAAAGGACAATGCAAATAGCACGACCAATACCTCTAGACCCGCCAGTTACGAGTGCATATTTCATACTTAATTTTATCTTAAAATTAATTTATTATTTTTAGATTTCAAAATTAGGGTACAAATTTACAAAAAATAGAGCAATTTAAGAAGAGGAAAACTAAAAACTCTTTTCCTAAAGGAAAAAAGAACAATTATTCAGCTAAATATAACAAGTAAAAAAGCAGCGATGAATATTCAAATAAGCACCTAGAACAATTAAAGCGTTAAAACATCAAAGACAAATTAAACGCTAATAATAAATGAGTTAAAAAAAAGAGGAAGAACTAGTCTTCCTCCTTTTTCCAAGATATTTAATATCTACTAATCAGTAACAGTTAATAATTGTTTTTTCACGTCACGACAGTTTGGACCTATCTGAATTTCGAAATCACCAGGTTCACAAACATACTTTAGATCATGGTTATAATACTTCAAATCCTCAGCAGTAATAGTAAATTCAACCGTCTTGGTTTCACCTGGTTTAAGAGAAATCTTCTGGAATTTCTTCAGTTCTTGAACAGGACGTGTACTTGTAGCAATCAAATCACGGATATAAAGTTGAACAGTTTCTTTACCCTCACGATTACCCGTATTCTTCACAGTTACAGATGCCTTAACCTCTCCATTCTGAGCCATTTTAGCAGCAGACAATTTTACATCTGAATACTCATAAGTAGTGTAACTTAAACCATAACCAAATGGATATAGAGGGGCATTAACAACATCTAAATAATTAGATCTGAAACGAACATAAGGAGCATCATCACTGCTCTGTGGTCTACCAGTGTTCTTATGATTGTAAGAATATGGCAACTGTCCTAAAGCTCTTGGGAAACTAGTAGTTAGTTTCGCACTTGGGTTAGCATCACCAAACAATACATCTGCAATAGCATGTCCTGCTTCAATTCCTGGGAACCAAGCATTTAAAATAGCTGGTACATTTGCATCTTCCCAAGTCAGAATCAATGGACGACCAGTGAAGACAACCAGAACTACAGGTTTACCTGTTGCTACAAGTGCCTTTAACAATGCCTCCTGTGGTTCAGGAATAATAGGGTTAGCACGTGATGTACCTTCACCATTCATATTGGCATTTTCACCAAGTGCTGCAACAATAACATCAGAAGAACGTGCTACACGCAGAGCCTCAGCCAACAAATCAGCCTCAGAACGAGCATGAACTTTAGATGCATCACCACCTCTAGCCAAACCCATAGCACGACCAGCAACAGTCTTTTCAGTAGTTTCATCAGAAAGCAACCAACTGCCTTCAGCATAGGTTACGGTACCACCTTGACCTGCGACAGCTTCTTCCAAACCTTGCTTCAAAGACACAGGTTTACGAGTCTTAGAATAACCACTCCAAGAACCAACCATATCAGCTGCACGATCTGCCATAGGACCGATCAAAGCAATTCTCTTATTCTTGGTCAAAGGCAAAAGGTTTCCATCGTTTTTCAATAACACCTGACAATCCTGAGCCACTTTACGAGCTTGGTCTACATGTGCCTGAGCACCTAAAATCTCTTCAGCACGCTTTTCATCACAATACTTATATGGATCATCAAAAAGACCCAACTTATATTTTGCCTCCAAAACTCTGCGACATGCGGTATCAATATCTTTTTCTGAAATCAGGCCCTTCTCCAAGTTTTCTTTACAATACTTGAAGAGATATTCACTTACCATATCCATGTCAATACCAGCCTTCAATGCACGAGCAGCAACAGTTGGCTCATCACCTATACCATGATAGGTCATTTCCATGATACCTGTATAATCAGTAACAATAAATCCGTCAAATCCCCAAGTGCCACGAAGCAACTCATTCATTAGATAATCATTGGCAGTAGCAGGTATTCCTTCAAATTCATTAAAGGAAGCCATATAAGAACCAGCACCAGCTTCACAAGCAGCCTTATAAGGAAGCATGTATTCATTTAAAGCGCGTTGACGGCTCATATCTACTGTGTTATAATCACGTCCAGCTTCTGCTCCACCATACAAAGCGTAATGCTTAACGCAAGCCATAACATTGTCGTTACGAGTCAAATCACCATCACTCTGATAACCTTTAACCAATGCCTTTGCCACTTCCGCACCTAAATATGGGTCTTCACCTGCACCTTCAGCAATTCGTCCCCAACGAGCATCGTGACAGATGTCAACCATAGGAGAAAATACCCAATCTACTCCACTTGCAGAAGCTTCAATAGCAGAAGTACGAGCTACTTTCTCGATAAGATCCATATCCCATGAAGTAGACATACCCAAAGGAATAGGGAACGTAATGTCATAACCATGGATTACGTCAAAACCAAAAATCAAAGGAATACCCAAACGAGATTTTTCTACAGCGATTTTCTGCACTTCCTTAATGGCCTTAACATCTCTCATTCCGAAGAGACCACCAATCTCTCCATTGGTGATACGAGTTGCCAAAGGAGATTCTTCTCCATCCTTTCCCTCACCAGCAACAAATCCTCCTGCAACTGGAAGATTCAATTGACCGATTTTTTCTTCTAATGTCATCTTAGACATCAAATCTGATACAAAAGAATCCATGTCCGATCCTTTTTTCTGACCACAGCCGGTCAGAAAAGCCAAAGCAAGAAATGATAATGCTACAGCTTTAATGGTTAAAAAGTTTCTTTTCATATTAAAGTTTTATTAAAAATTTAAGGTCACGATTCAAAGGTAAATAGATTTTTATTGTTGAAGAAATTTTAAACGGAAAATCTTAGAAGTAGATGAATCTAAGGCATGTAAACCACTAATTCTACGACCTACGACCCAGATAATATCACCATCAGCAGAACAAAGAACCAATTGCCTTTTTTTATCCCACAAAGGAACCTTCAGATCTGTCAAGAAATCACTAACTAACTTTTTCCTTTCCATACCGAATGGAACAAATTTATCCCCTTGTTGAACTCTACGTAATAATAAAGGAAAATGAAGTTTTTCAAGATCAAATAGTGCGATATTAGGTTCTTTCTCCAATATCCGATATTCTTCTTTATGAATAGAATTTATTTCAATCATGGCTTCATCAAACGATATATATTTATCTGATTGATTGATATATACACATTTTGAATCATCAGAAATAACTGGAGTTATTCGAACGGTTTCTCTATCAACTAAAAGACTCCACTTATCTGAATAGAATACTTTGCCAGAAGCATACAAAGGTAAATTTAAATAATCAGAAACTTGAGCCTCATTAAAACCATATAAACTTAGAATTTCAAACCATACAGATTTCGCACCTGGGAAATTGGTAGTAGATTCTGTTCTTTTCAATAAAAGAGGACTAGAACCTAACTCATAATTTTCATCTAAAATCAGGTCTTTACAAATTTCTCTCACCCTTTCTTCATAAAGCAATTCAACCTCTCTAAAACGAGACATCGTCTGACTTAAGGTTTGAATGATAGAAGGGTTTAATTCTTTTAAAACGGGAATAACCTCAGAACGAATTTTATTTCGTTTATATTCATTTAATAAATTAGTACTGTCTAAAACAAAATCTTGACCTCTAGACTTTAAATAGTTCAATATTTCATTTTTAGTAACACATAAAAAAGGACGAATAACATCTCCATTTTTAGGAAGCATTCCCCTTATTCCATGAATACCTGTCCCTCGAACCAAATTAATAAACATAGTTTCTGCTTGATCGTCCTGATGATGGGCTACAGCTAAAGTAGGAATACTTAGAGAATCCATGATTTTTCTAAAGTAAGTATATCGAAGTTCTCGAGCAGCCATTTCAATGCTGATTTTATGTTCTTGAGCATAATTCTCAGTCTGAAAATCCACCACCTGCAGTTCAATCTTTTCCCTGTCGCACAATTTACGAACAAACGATTCATCACGGTTAGACTCTTCACCTCTCAAATGGAAATTACAATGTGCAGCTACAACATTATAACCCAGTGATTTTAACACTAAAATTAGAGCTACCGAATCGGCACCCCCACTTAAACCTACTAGAACTTTACCATGAGGTTCTAACAGGTTGTTTTGTGTGATAAAAGACTGTATTTTATTCTCCATACAAACTTAATCGCAATTCTTTAATCCTAGGGTCTGAAATATAATCATCATAATCCATTATCTTATCAATAATACCATTAGGAGTTAATTCAATAATCCTATTGGCAACAGTTTCGATAAATTCATGATCATGACTAGCAAACAGGACGTTACCTTTATATAATTTGAGATTATTATTGAATGCCTGAATACTTTCCAAGTCCAAATGATTCGTTGGGGTATCCAGAATAATGCAATTTGCATTTTTCAACTGCATACGAGCAATCATACATCTCATTTTCTCTCCACCGGACAAGACATTCACTTTTTTCAAAACTTCTTCACCTGAAAATAACATCCTGCCAAGAAAACTTTTGAAATATACTTCATTGCCTTCTCCAAACTGACTCAACCATTCTATTAGATTTTTATCACTTTGGAAATATTCCGTGTTATCCAAAGGTAGATATGCAGTGGTGATAGTTATTCCCCATTTATAGGTTCCTTCTGCAGGAATAATATTTCCATTTATAATTTCAAATAACGTGGTCATAGCCTTAGGGTTACGACTTAAAAAGACAATCTTATCTCCTTTTTCTACGTTAAAGCTAACATTCTGAAACAAGACAGAACCATCATCGTTATAAGCTTTTAAGCCTTCTACCTCTAAAATCTGATTACCAGGCTCACGATCGATATTAAAAATTATACCCGGATATTTACGACTTGAAGGCTGAATCTCATCCACTGTTAGTTTCTCTAACATTTTCTTTCGGCTAGTAGTCTGTTTACTCTTTGCCACATTAGCAGAAAATCTTCGGATAAACTCTTCCAATTCCTTTCTTTTTTCCTCAGCCTTAGCCCGTTGATTCTGAGCCTGTCTAAGAGCAAGCTGAGAACTTTCATACCAAAAACTATAATTTCCTGCAAACAGATTAACCTTACCAAAGTCGATATCTACAGTATGAGTACAGACAGAATCCAAGAAGTGACGGTCATGACTTACCACCAAAACCGTATGTTCAAAATTACTAAGATACTCTTCTAACCAAGAAACTGTTTCCATATCTAAATCATTGGTTGGTTCATCCAGCAACAAATTGTCAGGATTTCCAAAAAGAGCTTGAGCCAACATAACCCGAACTTTTTCTTTTCCACTTAAAGCTGCCATTGACTCATTATGCAGGGATTCTTTAATGCCTAGACCACTAAGCAAAGCTGCAGCATCACTTTCAGCATTCCAGCCATCCATTTCTGCAAACTTTTCCTCTAATTCGCTTGCTCTAATGCCATCTTTGTCGTCAAAATCTTCTTTAGCATATAAATACTCACGCTCCTGCATTATATCCCATAATGGTTTATGCCCCATCAGCACGGTATTCAAGACCGTACAATTATCGAATTTAAAGTGATCTTGGCTTAAAACAGACAATCTTTCCCCAGGGCCAAGAGTTACAGTACCTTTTGTGGGCTCCAATTCTCCAGAAAGTGCTTTTAATAAAGTGGATTTTCCTGCACCATTAGCACCTATTATGCCATATATATTTCCACTAGTAAACTTAAGATTGACATCCCTATATAAAACCCTTTTACCAAACTGAATAGCTAAATTTGAAACTGTTATCATAATTAATCAATATATTTTAGTGTGCAAAATTAATATTTTAATTGGATTATAATGACAAAAATGTCACAAATAAGGAGAGTTTGTCATATATAACCTTCCTTCAAACAAAGTGGCAAAGATTTTGTTATTAAAAAGAAAAAATTTAGAAATCATGGAAAATAAAGAAAACATTAAAGAAGAAAATAAAAACAGTGTAGAAAACGCTGCTGAAAATAATTTCGAAAATTCAACAGAAGAAAAAGTTCAGCAAGAGCAACAGGAACCAGAAGCAAATCAAGATACTGAAAAGGAAGCAGAAGCACAACCCGAGGGTGAACCAGAACCAGAGCCAACGGAAGAGGAAAAACTTCAGCAAAAACTGGATGAACAAACCAGGCAAACTGCTGCAATGCAAGATAAGTATCTTCGGTTAATGGCTGAATTTGATAATTTTCGTAAACGTACAAATGTAGAAAAAGCAGACCTGATTAAAAGTGCAGGAGCCAAAGTCATTACAAATATCCTTCCCGTTTTGGACGATTTCGAAAGAGCTTTAAAAAACATGGAAAAAGCTGAAGACGTTAAATCTATACTTACGGGAGTTGAACTAATATATCAAAAATTCTTAACTACACTCCAAAAAGAAGGACTACATCCAATAAACACAGAAGATGCTGATTTTAATGTAGACTTCCACGAGGCCATCGCACTTGTGCCAGCGCCAACACCTGAATTAAAGGGTAAAGTATTAGATTGCGTGCAGACTGGCTATACACTTAATGAGAAAGTTATTCGTCATGCAAAGGTAGCTGTAGGTCAGTAAAATTATAATAGGTATTATGGCAACGAAAAGAGATTATTATGAGATACTAGGGGTGGATAAAAATGCCACAGCCCAAGAAATAAAAGCTGCTTACAAGAAGATGGCTATCAAATATCACCCAGACCGAAATCCTGGTGATAAGGAAGCTGAAGAGAAATTCAAGGAAGCAGCTGAAGCCTATGATGTACTACGTGACGAAAATAAGCGTGCTCGTTATGACCAGTTTGGACCTGAAGGTGTAAATGGCGCCGGAGGATTTGGCGGATTTGGTGGTTCAAGCATGAATATGGACGATATATTCTCCATGTTTGGAGACATCTTTGGTGGGCATGGAAATTTCTCAGGTTTTAGCGGATTCGGAGGTTCTTCATCTCGCAGACCACAACAATTTAGGGGCTCAGACCTTCGTATGCGAGTTCGTTTGAGCTTAAAAGAAATAGCCTCAGGATGTACCAAGAAGTTCATGCTGAAAAAAGATGTATCTTGCCCACATTGTAATGGAACTGGAGCAGAAGGTGGCAAAGAGGCAACTGAAACCTGTACCACTTGTCATGGTAGCGGAATGGTTACAAGGACCCAAAAAAGTATTTTTGGAATGATGCAGACTCAAAGTGTCTGTCCTACTTGTAATGGCGAAGGAAAGATTATCAAGAATAAGTGCTCATATTGTCACGGAGAAGGTGTAATCAAAGGAGAAGAACTTGTTGAGGTTAACATCCCAGCAGGTGTTGCAGAGGGCATGATCGTAACAGTGCCTGGCAAGGGTAATGCAGGACGTCATAATGGCATTGCAGGTGATGTTCAGGTTATTATTGCTGAAGAGCCAAATAAAGAACTGATACGAGATGGTAATGATTTAGTTTACAACTTACTTCTACCATTCCCTACCGCAGCTTTGGGAGGAGCTGTAGAAGTGCCTACAGTTGACGGTAAAGTAAGAATAAAAATTGACCCAGGAACCCAACCCGGTAAAGTTATGAGACTTCGTGGTAAGGGACTGCCAATTTTGGACAGTTACGGAAGAACTCACGGGAATGGAGATGAATTGGTACAGATTAGTATTTATGTTCCAGAAGCTTTAAATAAAGATGAAAAGAACATGATGGAAAAACTGCAGAATAGCAGTAATTTTGTCCCAAATCAAAGTTTAAAAGAAAGTATTTTCAAGAAATTCCGTAAGTTTTTTGACTAAACAAGCATGACCTATCAAGAAACTATAAAATACTTGTACGATAGTACCCCACTATTCCAGCACATTGGAGCTGGGGCATACAAAGAAGGTTTGGAAACAACCCATAAATTGGATGAACATTTTGGTCATCCTCATCGTTTGTATAAGACTATTCATGTAGCCGGTACAAACGGTAAAGGTAGTTGTAGTCACACGCTTGCTGCAATCTTTCAGTCTGCTGGATATAGAGTAGGCCTTTACACTTCTCCTCACCTAATGGATTTTAGGGAAAGAATACGTGTAAATGGAGAGATGATTCCTGAACTTTATGTTACAGAATTCGTAGAAAAGGAGCGTTCTTTTTTTGAGCCACTACATCCATCCTTTTTTGAATTAGCCACCAGCATGGCTTTTAAGTATTTTGCTGATGAAAACGTTGATATCGCTATTATTGAAGTTGGCTTAGGAGGAAGATTGGATTGCACTAACATCATTCAGCCAGAATTGAGCATTATTACTAATATCAGTTTTGACCACACACAATTTCTAGGCAAAACACTTGCGGAAATAGCTCATGAGAAAGCCGGCATAATGAAAAAAGGCGTGCCAGTGATCATCGGAGAGACAACTCCAGAAACACGTGAAGTTTTTGAGCAACACAGTAAAGAAATAGGATGTCCTATTACTTTTGCTGAAGACTACCCTATTGTTTTAAATGCTGTTCCTAACACAACAGGGAATTTTGGCCTTACATACACACTTCGCCAAGGTTTCCTTAATACTACAAGTTTATATGGTGAACTAGGTGGGGAATATCAAACAAAAAATACAAACACTTTACTACATGCTATACGTCAATTAATCTATAAAGGCACCAGATTGAATGACGAACATATTCGGCAGGGATTCGCTCAAGTAACCTCATTAACTGGACTATTAGGCAGGTGGCAAAAAATCAATGACAAACCTTTAGTATTGTGCGATACAGGTCATAACACAGGTGGTATTAAGTACGTGAGCAAACAACTACAAAGCCTCAACAAACCTCTCCACATTGTCATAGGAATGGTCAATGACAAAGACATTAATGGAGTTTTGGATTTGCTTCCCCATAATGCAATTTACTATTTTACCCAAGCCAGTGTGAAACGAGCTCTCCCTTCTGAGCAGCTAAAACAAATGGGTGAATTTCATCATTTGATTGGAGAATCTTATCCTAATGTAGCTGAAGCATATGATGCTGCCTATAAGAAAGCTAAGGAAGACGAAGTAGTATTTGTAGGTGGCAGTAATTTTATAGTAGCAGATTTCCTTCTCCATATTTCAGAAAATAATCTCTAATCTGAATTTTTTTATTTAAATTAGAGATTATGGGCATTACTTTTTCTAAATTCATTTGCCCAAATCAATTCTTTTGGTTAAGTTTGCACTTAGATTTAACCAAAAAAGAATACTATGAATAACGAAATCGACCCCCATAATATCTCAGGTTTGAAGAGAGAAGACTTCCAATCTGAGATTAAAGGCAAAAAAACAGATCTTTTCATTCTTAAAAACGAGAAAGGCAGTGAAATAGCAGTCACAAATTATGGTGGTGCAATCCTTTCTATTATGGTTCCAGACAAAAATGGCAAATTTGCAAATGTCATACAAGGTCATGACACTCTGCAAAACGTCATTAATAGTCCAGAACCATTTTTAAGTACTCTTATAGGCCGATATGGTAATCGCATAAAAGAAGGTCAATTCACTTTAGATGGAAAAGTATATCAACTAGCCATAAATAACGGACCTAATTCCTTACATGGAGGTCCTACTGGTTTCCACACCCGCGTTTGGGATGCCATGATGATTGATCCTCAATGTTTGGAACTGCATTACACTTCCAGTTACGGAGAAGAAGGTTTTCCAGGTGAACTGAACATGACAGTTCGATACACACTATCTGATGAAGATGCTTTTATCATTGAATATAGAGGCTTTACCAACCGTCGCACTATTGTTAATATGACTCACCATGGATTCTTTTCTTTAAATGGAATTAAGAATCCTACTGCAACAATTGACAATGTGATCTGCACCATCAATGCTGATCATTATATTCCAATAGACGAGAATAGCATTCCTTTGGGCTCTGTAGACCCTGTTGCAGGAACTCCTTTCGATTTCCGTCAGCCTCATACTTTTGGTGAGCGTATAGATGACAAAACTAATCAGCAGATTATTAATGGTTCTGGATATGACCACTGTTTTGTTTTAAATAAACACGAACGAGGTGAATTGTCATTTGCAGCTAAAATAATAGACCCTGATTCTGGTAGAACCATGGAAGTCTATACAACAGAACCTGGCGTACAGCTTTACACAGGTAATTGGTTAAATGGTTTCTCAGGTTGGCATGGTGCAACCTTCCCTGCCAGAAGTGCAGTCTGCTTTGAGGCTCAACATTTCCCAGACTCACCAAACCGTCCTTACTTCCCTACTGTAGTATTGAATCCAGGTGAGACATATCGCCAACGGACCATTTACAAGTTCGGAATCATAGATGAATAATTACCAAAAACAATAAATACTTAAAAATTATGACACAAGCAGAAAAAAAGAGCGGTAGCATTATCGCCATCATTGCAATGTTCTTCCTCTTTGCAATGATTTCTTTCGTTACTAACTTGGCTGCACCAATTGGTAACATTTGGAAGGCTCAGGGTTTGAGTAACATGGAAGCTATGTTAGGAAACTTCATGAACTTCTTTGCCTATTTATTCATGGGTATTCCTGCTGGTAAAATGTTAGAGAAAATTGGTTACAAGAAAACCGCTCTCATCGCCATGGTTGTTGGTATCGTAGGACTTTTAGTTCAGTACCTGAGTGGTCAAGGTGGTGGCTTCTATGTTTACCTTTTGGGTGCATTCATTTGTGGTTTCTGTGTATGTATGCTGAATACAGTAGTAAACCCAATGTTGAACCTTCTTGGTGGAGGTGGTAATAAGGGTAATCAGCTTATCCAGACTGGTGGTGCATTCAACTCTTTGGCTGGTACTTTAACCCCACTGTTCGTAGGTGTATTAATTGGTACTGTAACAGACAAGACCGCAATGGGTGATGTTGCTCCTCTGTTGTTCATTGCAATGGGCGTTTTGGCTGTAGCATTCGTTATCATTTTATTCGTTGAAATACCAGAACCACACTTGAAGAAAAAAGAAGCTGTTGTTGCTAAGGTAAAAGATAAATATAGCGCATGGAGCTTCCGTCACTTCGTTCTTGGTGCTATTGCCATTGCTCTTTATGTAGGTGTTGAAACAGGTATACCTGGAACTTTGAACTTGTGGCTGTCTGACCCTGTTAAGGGTTTAGGTCGTGAAGGTGCTGCTGCTGTAGCAGGTGGTGTTGCTGCATTCTATTGGCTTCTCATGCTCGTTGGCCGTCTGATTAGTTCTGCCATTTCTGGCAAGGTTTCAAGTAAGACTCAGTTGACAGTTTGTGCTAGTGTAGCTATTTGCTTTGTACTGTTAGCTATGTTCTTGCCAACTTCAGTTCAAGCTTCTTGCCCTGCTTATGCTAACGGAGCTTTCAGTATGGAAGTTGTTCCAGTAAGTGCATTCCTTTTGGTTCTTTGTGGTCTTTGCACTTCTGTTATGTGGGGTGGCATTTTCAACCTGGCAGTTGAGGGACTTGGTAAATATACAGCTGCTGCTTCTGGTATATTCATGATGTTAGTATTCGGTGGTGGTGTACTTCCACTAATCCAGAATGGTGTTGCAGACGCTGCAGGCTTTGCAATCAGCTACATTGTACCATTGGCAGGTTTAGCATATATCTTGTTCTATGGTTTGGTAGGCTGTAAGAATGTAAATAAGGATATCCCTGTAGAGGATTAAACCAAATAAAAAACCTTTTAATAAATAGACATGAAACTAACAATCGAAGATGTTCGTAGTCGTTTCATCAAGCATTTTGATGGCACTACTGGTTCCGTTTATGCATCTCCTGGACGAATCAATCTTATTGGTGAGCACACCGATTACAATGGTGGTTTCGTATTCCCAGGTGCTGTAGATTGCGGCATTATTGCAGAGTTAAAGCCTAATGGTACAGAAAATCTTGTACGAGCATATTCCATAGACATGAAGGACTATGTAGAATTCTCTTTAAAGGATGATAAAGGTCCTCGCGCTACATGGGCACGCTTTATTTTCGGTATTTGTAAGGAAATGATGGCTCGTGGTGTAGATGTTAAAGGCTTCAACACAGCATTTGCCGGCGATGTACCTTTAGGTTCTGGTATGTCTTCATCAGCTGCATTGGAAAGCACATATGCATTTGCTTTAAACGACATGTTTGGCGAGAATAAAGTACCTAAATTCGAACTTGCATTGGCAGGCCAAGCTACAGAACACAAATATATTGGTGTAAACTGTGGTATAATGGATCAATTCGCATCTATCTTTGGAAAAAAAGACCATCTAATTCGTTTAGATTGCCGTTCATTAGAGTACGAATACTTCCCATTTAACCCTAAAGGTTACAAACTTGTCTTACTGAACTCATTGGTTAAACATGAGTTAGCATCTTCAGCATATAATGACCGCAGAAAAAGCTGCGAAAATGTTGTTGCTCATATTGCAGCAAAACACGAAGGTATTGAAACTTTACGTGATGTAGACTGGGCAAAGCTGGAAGAAGTAAAGAACGAAGTTCCTGAAGAAGATTACAACTGTGCAAAATACGTGTTAGGTGAAAAAGATCGTGTATTGGCAGTTTGTGATGCTCTTAAGGCTGGTGATTACGAAACAGTAGGCCAAAAGATGTACGAAACACATGAAGGTTTAAGCAAAGATTATAAGGTATCTTGTGAAGAACTTGATTTCTTGAATGAAATCGCTAAGGAATGTGGTGTTACCGGTTCACGAGTTATGGGTGGTGGATTTGGCGGATGCACTATAAACCTAGTGGAAGAAGTTCTATACAAACCTTTCATCGAAACAGCAAAAGCTAAATATAAGGAAAAATATGGCAAAGAGCCAAAAGTCATCGATGTGGTTATTGGTGATGGCGCTAGAAAACTTTGTTAACAACAAACTTATATAGCTGGTTATTAAGAAAGTGAAACCAAATCGGTTTCACTTTCTTTCGTTATAATTTGGACACCTCGAATTTAATAACTATTTTTGCAGAAACTCTAAAATAAAAAATATGAACGATATCAAACTTTTAAATCGAGCAGCCAATAATATAAGAATTTTAGCTGCAAGCGCCGTAGAAAAAGCTAAATCTGGCCATCCAGGTGGTGCTATGGGTGGAGCTGATTTTATTAATGTTCTTTATTCTGAGTATCTCATTCATGATCCTAAAGATCCAACGTGGGCTGGTAGAGATAGATTTTATCTTGATCCAGGTCATATGGCTCCAATGCTCTATGCACAATTAGCTCTCACAGGTAAATTTACTTTGGATGAACTTGCTAATTTACGTCAATGGGGATCAGCAACAACTGGTCATCCTGAATTTGATATTAAAAGAGGTATAGAAAACACCTCAGGTCCATTAGGACAGGGGCATTGCTATGCAGTGGGTGCTGCTATTGCGGCGAAATTCCTTGCTGCACATACGGGTAACCCTACATTTGAAAAAGAGACTATTTATGCATACATATCTGATGGAGGTATTCAAGAGGAAATTTCTCAAGGTTCTGCACGTATAGCAGGTTCATTAGGATTAGACAACCTTATCATGTTCTATGATTCTAATGACATTCAGCTATCAACAGAGACTGCTGATGTCATGAATGAAGATACAGCTGCTAAATATCGCGCATTACAATGGGAAGTTATTGAAATAAATGGTAATGATGTTACCATGATTAGAGAAGCCCTGGATGCTGCAAAGAAAGTGGTAGGCAAACCTACTCTTATCATCGGAAAATGTGTAATGGGTAAGGGAGCTTTAAAGGCCGATGGTACTTCATATGAACGTAATTGTAAGACTCATGGTGCCCCATTAGGCGGAGATGCTTACGTAAATACCATCAAGAATCTAGGAGGTGATCCTGAAAAGCCGTTCGTTATATTTGATGAGGTTAAAGAATTATATGCAAAACGTGCTGAAGAACTGGAGAAAATAACTGCAGAGAGACATGCTGAGGAAAAAGCTTGGGCAGATGAAAATCCAGAAAAAGCTGCTCAACAGACTGAATGGTTCAGTAATAAAGCACCAAAAATTGATTGGAGTAAAGTAATTCAAAAAGATAATGATGCCACCCGAAATGCATCTGCAGCATGTCTAGGGGTATTGGCAGAACAAGTTCCTAATATGGTTTGTGCTTCTGCAGACTTGTCTAATTCGGATAAGACTGATGGCTTTTTGAAAAAAACTCATGCATTTAAAGCCGGAGATTTCTCTGGAGCATTCTTCCAGGCTGGAGTTGCAGAATTAACTATGGCTTGCTGCTGTATTGGTATGGCATTACACGGAGGTGTTATTCCTGCTTGTGGTACGTTCTTTGTATTCTCTGACTACATGAAACCAGCCATCCGTATGGCTGCCCTCATGGAACTTCCTGTAAAATTCATATGGACTCATGATGCTTTCCGTGTAGGAGAAGATGGCCCTACTCATGAGCCAGTAGAGCAAGAAGCACAAATTCGCTTGATGGAAAAACTAAAGAACCATCATGGTAAGAACTCCATGCTAGTTCTCCGTCCTGCAGACGCAAAAGAAACAACGATAGCATGGAAATTAGCCATGGAAAACACAAGCACTCCTACTGCTCTTATTTTAAGCCGTCAGAATATCAATAATTTACCAGAAGGCAATGACTATAGTCTAGCCACAAAAGGTGGATATATTGTAGCAGGCTCAGACAATAATCCAGATGTTATATTGGTAGCTACAGGTTCTGAGGTATCAACATTAGTTGCTGGAGCAGAACTGCTTCGTAAGGAAGGCAAAAAGGTTCGAATCGTGAGTGTACCATCTGAAGGTTTATTCCGTAACCAATCTAAAGAATATCAATTGAGTGTATTGCCAAGAGAGGTAAAGAAATTTGGTCTTACTGCAGGTTTGCCTGTAAACCTTTTAGGCTTAGTACCAGAAGCTGAAGGAACTATATGGGGATTGGAAAGTTTTGGTTTCTCTGCTCCTTACAAAGTTCTAGATGAGAAATTGGGCTATACTGCTGAAAACGTATACAATCAAGTAAATAAATTATTCTGATGGAAAAAGAATTGATTGGTTTAGCTAGCGACCATGCTGGATTTAAACTCAAGCAGTTTGTAAAGCAATACCTAGAAAGTAAGGGTATTCCATATAAAGATTATGGGACCTACACTGAAGAAAGTTGTAATTATGCTGAATTCGGTCACAAACTAGGTTTCGCCATTGAAAATGGAGACGTAAAGATAGGTATTGCTATGTGTGGAAGTGGTGAAGGAATTAGTATGACTCTAAATAAGCATCAAGGGATCCGTGCTGGCCTTTGTTGGATTCCAGAGATTGCTCACCTAATCCGTCAACATAACGATGCAAACGTGCTTGTCATGCCAGGCAGATTTATAGACAATGACACGGCCCGTCAAATAATGGATGAGTTTTTAAACACCGATTTTGAAGGTGGAAGACATAAAGTTCGAATAGATTCTATTCCTTTATAATAGGTAAATAACACAAAGTAAGCATACGAATGTATGCTTACTTTGTTCTTGATTGAAAGATGGTAAAAGATATGACCGTCGGAAGTCCATTCCGACACATACTTAATTTTTCTATACCTTTATTATTAGGTTCTCTTTTACAGCAAACATATAGCTTGATAGATGCAGCAATTGTGGGCCGCTATCTTGGTATTAACGCACTTGCCGGTGTGGGAGCCAGTTCTTCTGTCATCTTTCTCATTTTAGGTTTCTGTAATGGGTGCGCTGGAGGCTTCGGAATTCCTGTGGCACAAGCATTTGGAGCAAAAGACTTTAGTAGAATGCGTTCTTATGTTGCAAACAGCTATTGGCTTGCAACAGGAATTTCTATTTTCTTTGTTATCATTTGTTGCCTACTTTGTGACACAATTCTCCATATCATGCATACGCCAGAAGAAATCTTCTCCGATGCATACTCATACTTACTTGTCACATTTATAGGAATACCCTGTGCACTTTTTTACAATCTAATTGCAAGCATCATAAGAGCTTTAGGAGATAGCAAAACACCATTCTATTTTTTACTCTTTGCTTCCATCTTAAATGTAATTTTGGACTTAATTTGTATATTAGTCTTTAAATGGGGAGCTGCTGGTGCAGCAATTGCTACACTTATTGCTCAAGGAGTGAGTGCCATTTGCTGCTATAATTATATGAAAAAGATCTTCCCACTTCTGAGAATGAATGCTGAGGAGTCTCGAATAAATAGTAAGAGTATAAATAATCTACTGCTCATGGGAGTACCAATGGGACTCCAATTTTCTATAACGGCTATCGGAAGTATCATGCTTCAAAGCTCAAACAATGCTTTAGGGGCAACCTGCATAACCGCCTTTACCACAGCCATGAGAATAAAAATGTTCTTCATGAGTCCCCTGGAAAATCTTGGTATTGCTATGGCCACTTATGTGGGCCAAAATCTAGGAGCCAGACAAATCAAAAGGATATGGTACGGAATACGAACCTCACTTTCATTAACTGTCATTTATTGGCTATTCTGTGCTATCCTACTTTGGTTTACAGCAGATTGGATTTCCTCACTTTTTGTAGGACTAAAGGAACAGAAAATTATAGAATACAGTGCCCTCTTCTTACATATATCTTGTTTTAATTATATCTTCCTCGGGACACTTACTACCCTTAGATATTCTTTACAAGGAATAGGATATACTAAACTTGCATTAAATTCAGGTGTCTTTGAGATGATAGCACGTGTATGCGTCAGCATCTGGCTAGTACCTGCAACAGGATTTTTAGGCGTATGTTGGGGAGATCCTATAGCATGGATGTCAGCCGACTGTTTTCTAATCCCAGCTATGATTATTGTTTATCGGAAACTGAAGTTAAAACACAATCTAGAGGTTGGTCATAAATATCAGTAGGGACATAATCTACAATCTGAAAAGAAAAACCTACACCCAACTTATAAGCACGATTCAACTTGGGAAGAAATCTGTCATAGTACCCACGCCCTCTTCCTAATCTGTTACCATCTTTAGAAAAAGCCACACCAGGCACAATTACTAAATCTATACTATCATAATCATTGTAAAATGATAAAGATGTAGGCTCCAAAATGCTGAATTTTCCTGCTTTTAAGAATTCTTCTCCTTTATATTCACGTAATTCAATATCATCACCAACCAAAACAGGAAGCAACAGCGTTTTCTTTCCTAAAAACTTTTGAAACAAAGGCAAAATATCAACTTCATCAGGAAGAGGATGATAGCCCATCACAACTTTTGCCTGTTGGAATTGAGGTAAAAGTAAAATCTGGTCAATAATATTATTCGACTCACTTAGACGCTTCTCTTCTGAAAACTGTGCCTTTAAAACCGAAATATGTTTTCTAAGTTCTTTCTTACTTACCATATGGCAAATATAGAGATAAAAAATAATTACCAAAAAATTTTCCAAAGGAAAATAAATGGCATTATCGAAAAAAGGTTGTATTTTTGTAACTACAACTAGAAAAAACAATATGGATAAAATTAGTCAGCCAATAACTTCTCAAATGATAGAAAAAGATATGCGCTATTTGCAACTACTTAGCGATTCTTTTCCAACTATTGCTTCCGCTAGTACAGAAATCATCAATTTGGAAGCAATAAGTAACCTACCAAAAGGAACTGAACATTTTATATCTGATCTCCACGGAGAATACGAGGCTTTTATCCATGTTCTTAAGAATGCGTCTGGAAACATTAAACGTAAGGTTAATGAGATTTTTGGACTTACCATGCGGGAAAATGAGAAGCATGAACTTTGTACACTAATCTATTATCCAGAAGAAAAGCTAAATATCATCAAACAAAAAGAAGAATATTTGGATGATTGGTATATGATTACCTTACACCAATTAGTTACTATTTGCCAGAATGTATCTTCTAAATATACTCGTTCAAAGGTTCGCAAATCTCTTCCCGATGATTATTCCTATATCATACAGGAACTTCTTCATGAATCATCTGCTGAATCTAATAAACAAGAATACTTCAATCAGATCATAAAAACCATCATAGAGATAGGACGTGCAGATGATTTCATAGTAGCTTTATGTAATGTCATTCAGCATCTCTCTATTGACCAACTACACATTGTAGGAGATATTTGGGACAGGGGCCCTGGTGCACACATCATTATGGAGACACTCCGTCACTACCATCATTTTGATGTTCAATGGGGCAATCATGATATGAGTTGGATTGGTGCAGCAGCAGGTAACCTAGCCTGCATCGCAAATGTATTACGTATCAGTTTCCGATATGGGAATATGGCTACTTTAGAAGATGGTTATGGAATTAATCTTTTGCCTCTAGCTACTTTTGCAATGGAAACTTATAAAGATGACCCTTGTGAAAGATTCCAACCAATTCTAGCTGACCCTGCTCATTCCGACACCAAATCTACTCGCCTACTAGCACAAATGCACAAGGCTATAACAATTATTCAATTCAAACTAGAAGCTGCCATCATAGACCGTCGTCCCGATTTCGAAATGGCATCTCGGAAACTTCTAGAATTCATTGATTTGGATAGAGGTGTATTCCATTACAATGATAAAGATTACGAAATGTGGGATACAAATTTCCCAACGATCTGTAAAGAGCATCCATATGACTTGACTGAGCAAGAAAAGGATATTATGGAAAGGCTTAAACATTCATTCTGCACGAGTGACAAGCTCCAGAAACATATAAAATGTCTGTTTTCTCATGGCAGCATGTATAATGTTTGCAATGGAAATCTCCTCTTTCATGCCTCCATACCTTTAAATGAAGATGGGTCTTTCAAGGATGTCAAGATACATGACCAATATTTTCATGGAATGGCTTTAATGAATGAAGTTGAACGGCAAACTCGATGCGCATTCAATGCTGAAATAAGTAAGGAAGATCGTAAATTTGCACGTGATTACATATGGTATTTATGGTGTGGCAAAAATTCTCCACTCTTTGATAAAGACAAGATGGCTACATTTGAAGGCTATTTTCTTAAAGACAAATCGATGTCTAAAGAAGAGAAGGGATACTACTACACATACAGAGATAATGAAAAAATCTGTGACGCTATACTCGATGAATTTGGTGTAATAGGAGAACATCGCCATATAGTGAATGGACATGTTCCTGTTAAAGCAGCAACTAAAGGGGAAAGTCCAATAAAAGCTAATGGTAAACTTATAGTTATCGATGGTGGCTTTGCTAAAGCATACCATGAAAAGACAGGCATTGCAGGCTACACATTAGTATATCATTCCAGAGGGTTACAGCTTGTTCAGCATGAACCATTTACATCTACAAAAGATGCCATTGAAAAAGGAACCGATATTGTTTCCACCACACAATTGGTTGAACTCAGCACACATCGTGTAATGGTAAAAGACACCGATCTTGGTAGAGAACTTGCGAGACAAATAGATGACCTTAAGAAGTTGTTATACGCCTACAGGAATGGTTTCATTAAAGAAAAAGAAAATAAACAGCATTAACTATGAAACAATACTGGTATGTATTCTGCCAAGATGAGCTACTTCTATGGAAAGAAGGTGGTAAATTAGTTATACCTTTTGCTGAAGAACCACCAGTAAAAGTAGCACCGTGGACAACTATAATCACTCCAGAAGAGGGATATTCAGCTATTTCCATCCCATCTCCCATCATTGAAGATGAAAAACAAAAGATGGTCTCACTCAGACCTTCTTATGACATTTTATCGCGTGAGCATTATCTGAAAGCAGGTAAGTGTAGAGAACTACTATACTGGGATGCTAATAATAAATTCTGCGGCTGTTGCGGAGGCCCTATGAAATTCAACTCCCCCATCAGCAAGAAATGTACCATGTGTGGTAAAGAAATATGGCCAAATGTGGCTGTCGCATGCATCGTTCTCATCCAAAAAGGTGATGAGATTCTAATGGTTCATGCAAACAATTTCAGAGGTAAATTTTTTGGTCTGGTAGCAGGTTTTGTAGAAACTGGTGAAACTTTAGAAGATTGTGTGAAACGGGAAGTTCTTGAAGAAACCAGTCTTACCATCAAAAACCTAAAGTATTTCGATAGTCAACCTTGGCCATATCCATGTGGTCTTATGGTAGGCTTTACGGCGGAATACGAAAGTGGAGAAATACATCTCCAGCGAAGTGAACTTGGAGGAGGCGGTTGGTTTACAAAAGACAATCTCCCAGAACTTCCACAGCCACTCTCCATAGCAAGGAAATTAATTAACCACTGGTTAGAAAAACAAAATAATATACTATGAATAAATATTTTTACTTATTATTCTTAGCCCTCACGTCACTGAATTTAATTTCATGCTCAGTGGAAGAAAAAACAGTTCAGATTCAACTGGCTGAAACTAGTGATGTGCATGGAGCATTTTATGACTATGATTTCCGCAATGGAAAAATTCAGCATTCCAGCCTTTCGCGTATTTCACAATATCTGAAAGAAACCCGTAAAGAACTTGGAGACAATCTAATATATATGGATAATGGAGATATTCTCCAAGGTCAACCAGAGGTTTATTTCTTTAATTATATGGATACAGCCAAAGTGCATCAAGTAGCAAGGATGTTGAACTACTTAAAATGTGATGCTACTGCTGTAGGAAATCATGATATAGAGACTGGACATGCAGTGTATGACAAATTTTATGGTCAATGTAACTTTCCTGTATTAGGAGCCAATGTAATAGATAAGAAAACCGGGAAGCCTTACTTCCAACCTTATAAGATTTTGGAACGCAGTGGAATTAAAATAGCCATTATAGGTATGTTGACTCCAGCTATTCCTAAATGGCTTCCTGAAATCTTATGGGAAGGATTAGAGTTCCAAGACATGGTAGAGTGTGCTAAACAATGGATCCCAGAAGTGAAAAAAGAAAAGCCAGATTTAATCGTTGGCTTATTCCACTCTGGTTCAGACAGCCGTGAAGAAACAGCTGAAGGTGAAGTACTAGAAGATGCTTCTTTCGTTGTACCAGAAAAGGTTCCAGGTTTCGACATAATTTTCTATGGTCACGACCATAAAAACCGTTTAGAAGAAATAGTAGATCCTGAAGGAAAAACCGTCTATTGCATTAATCCTGACAATGAAGCTGAATTTCTAAGTTTAGCACATGTTACTTTCCAACTAAGAAACGGCAAAGTGGTTTCAAAAGAGATAAAGCCGGAACTAAAAGACATGAAAGATTATCCAGTAGATAGTGATTTTGAAAAAGAGTTCGCTCCTCAAAAACAAGAAGCCATCGACTATATTAATAGAAAGATTGGAAAGTTGACAAAAACACTTTATGCTAAAGAAGCATTTATAGGTCCATGTGATTTCCTAAGCCTAATTCATCAGTTGCAAATGGACATCACAGGTGCTCCTATTTCCATTACTGCTCCCCTCTCCCTCAATGCTGTCATTCCACAAGGAGACCTTACAGTGGGCGACATGTTTAATCTTTATCGATTCGAAAATTATCTCTACACTATGAGCCTCACCGGCCAAGAGATTAAGGATGAATTAGAAATGAGCTATGCCAGCTGGACAAATATCATGAAAAGTGCAAATGACGATCTGCTACTGCTAAATAAGGATGCTTCAGACGATCAGCACTTAGGATTTAAAAATTTCTACTTTAACTTTGATACAGCTGCAGGAATCAATTATACCGTAGATGTAACAAAACCAAATGGAGAAAAAGTAAACATAATTTCCTTGTCTGATGGAACCCCATTTGATTTAACCAAACGATATAATGTGGCAATCAATTCCTATAGAGGAAATGGAGGCGGTGATTTGCTCACGAAAGGTGCAGGTTTAACCAAAGAGGAAATCCTTAAAAGAATAGTAAAAAGTACCGATAAGGATTTACGTTATTACCTCATCAAACACATTGAAGAACAAAAGGTAGTTACCCCACCTCACATGAACAACTGGAAATTCATTCCAGAATCATGGACAATTCCAGCTGGTAAGAAGAACTTGAAAGAACTTTTCAATTAAAAAGGAAATAAAAAAATGGATGCACTCTTGTGCATCCATTTTCTATTTTAAGGCGAATAAAAGAATTACAACTTTAAGCTTACTTTGATAGCTTCTATCTTCTCCATTGCCTTTTCAGACAAAATAGGATAATCATCAGCACTGGTCATCTTATCCTTTACTTCACAATAGAATTTAATCTTTGGTTCTGTACCAGAAGGACGAACGCTAACCTTTGTTCCATCCTCACAGAAATACTGCAATACATTACTTGTAGCAGGCATATCCAAATGCTTAACAGCACCTGTATTTACATCTGTGAGCTGAAGGCTTTGATAATCCTTGATAGTTACTACCTTAGATCCACCTAATTCCTTTGGAGGATTAGCACGGAAATCAACCATCATCTGCTTAATTTCATCTGCTCCGCTCTTACCTGGCTTAACCACATTAATGGTAAACTCCTTAGAGAAACCATACTCCAGATAAATCTGCATCAACAAGTCATATAGAGTCTTACCTTGATCTTTAGCCCAAGCTGCAATTTCACAAATCAAACAAATTGAAGCTGGAGCATCTTTATCACGAACTTTATCATATGGTAGGAAGCCAAAACTTTCTTCACCACCACCGATGTATTTCTGCTTACCTTCTGATATGGCAATTTCGCGAGCAATCCACTTAAAACCAGTGTAGCAATCGCGAAGCTCCACATTATTTTTCTTAGCTATTTCAGCAATGACCTCGGTAGTAACGATAGTCTTTACCAAGAAATCAGAAGACTTAAGCTGGCCTAAAGCTTTCTTGTTCTTTATGATATAATAGCAGAACATCATACAGGTCTGATTTCCATTAATGATAATCCACTCACCCTTATTATCACGACAAACAATAGCCAAACGGTCTGCATCAGGATCTGTAGCAACAACTAAATCTGCGTTTAACTTCGTTCCCAACTTCATTCCTAATGTCATAGCCTCAGCATTCTCGGGATTAGGAGATACAACTGTAGGGAAGTTGCCATCTATAACCATTTGTTCTGGAACTACATGTATATTTTGGAAACCCCAAGAACGAAGACATAAAGGAACGATAACCCTACCAGTTCCATGCATTGCGGAATAGACTATATTCAAATCTTTCTGGCGATTGATGACATCCTGATCGATAAGTGCCTCATGAACAGCTGTCATATAATTATAATCCATTTCACCGCCAATGATTTCAATCAAGTCCCAGTTGGCTTCAAATTTAACATCGTCTATTGTTACCTTATTTACTTCCTCTATAATGCCTGTATCATGTGGAGAAAGTACCTGAGCACCATCTTCCCAATACGCTTTATAACCATTATATTCTTTTGGATTGTGAGAAGCAGTAACATTTACACCACACTGTGCATGAAGTTCACGAATAGCAAATGAGATTTCTGGTGTAGGACGCAAACTCTCAAACAAATAGCACTTAATACCATTTGCAGAGAAAATGGCAGCTACAGTTTCAGCAAATTCACGGCCATGATTACGGCAGTCATGACCTACCACAGCTGCTAAATCCTTACGATTAGGGAATGCTTTCAGAACATAATTCGCAAAACCTTGAGTTGCCATTCCCACAATGTATTTATTCATTCGATTAGTTCCAGCTCCCATGATACCACGCAAGCCGCCAGTTCCAAACTCAAGGTTACGATAAAATGCGTCAATCAATGGAGTCTTGTCCTCGGCATCAAGCATAGCCTGAACTTCTGCACGTGTCTCAGCATCAAAAGAAGGAGAAAGCCATTTCTTGGCAGTTTCAGTACATTTTTTTATCAATTCTTCATTTTCCATAATTGAATATTTTTAATAGTATTTAGATTTCAGATGTTATATTTAGATTACAAATATAGATATTTAATCTGATTTTGCCTAAATAAAAAATGACTTTTTATAGAAAGCACTTGCAATTTCCAACTCACATTTAATAAATAATTCTATTTGTAGATTATTAATTTATAATTCACTATTTTTGCAGTATGAAAATTACACTACTCGTTATAGGTAAAACCATAGAAAAACATTATATTGCCGGAATTGATGACTACGTTTCACGGCTAAAACATTATATAAGTTTTAATCTTGAGGTTATTCCAGAATTAAAAAACACCAAAAGCCTTTCCGAACAACAACAGAAGGAGAAAGAGGCCGACTTAATTCTGAAGTCACTCCAACCAGGTGACGTAGTGGTCTTGCTAGATGAGCACGGTAAAGAATTCAGAAGCATTGAGTTCGCAGAATGGACTAAACAGAAAATGAATACAGTCAGTAAACGACTCGTTTTCATTATTGGGGGTCCATATGGCTTCTCTCAGAGAATTTATGACATCGCACAAGAGAAGATTTCGCTTTCTAAAATGACCTTTTCCCACCAAATGATTCGCCTCATTTTTGTGGAACAACTTTACCGGGTGATGAATATCCTCCATGGTGGACCATATCACCACGAGTAATTACCAATGAAAATCTGCCACTACAGGTAAATGATCACTATATCCCCCTTGATACCTCAACCCATTGTAGGTGCGAAAAGGCTTTAGCCCTCCATATTTCAAATCTTCCTCCAAAATAAAGGATGGCTGATGGATTTTCACCCACTCTGGAGCGGTATAGAAATGACCACTTTTCTTGTAAAGTAAGTTCCCATTAACAATGAAATGGTCCAGGGTATTCCACTTACCTTGGTATTTATAAGTTCCAGGTTTCTTCCCTATCAATAAATTATACAATGATAAGGGGTGAATTTCATCTTCCACTTTTGATGCTTTTAATACAGTTTTCAAAGAAGCGTTATCTGGAAAATCATTAAAATCGCCCGTAATAATAATTCTAGGTTTAGATTTGTGAACCATTACAGAATCAACATGCTGCTTTAGCACTTGAGCCACATGTCTCCTATAGGGATCAGAGATGCTCTGCCCACGACTACGACTAGGGAAATGGCAAAGAAACAGATCTAAAGTATCTCGCGTCTGAGTAATTCCTTCCACATGAAGGATATTGCGAGTCGGTCTGTTCCCGATAGTACTTCTATCTATTTCTATTTCATCAAATTTAAGAGGCTTAAAAGTAGCTTTTTGGTAAAGGAAGGCGATATCTATGCCACGTTCATCAGGACTATGGGTCATATAATAATCATAACCGGCAACACGCAGCGGTGACCGACGGGTTAAATAAAGTAGAACACTATCATTTTCTACTTCACAAAGCATTATCACATCTGGAAGCTGATCATCTGCTGCAGATGATATGACCTGTGATATATGAATAAGCTTTTTCCAGAAACGAGGCTTAGTCCAATTCCGGACAGTACCAGGTAGGAATTCCTGGTCGGCTTTCAAAGAATCATGGAAAACATCAAAAAGATTCTCTACGTTATACTCCATCAATCTAAAACGAGATTGAGAGAAAACTAATAAAGAGAATGTGGTAAAAACTAAGAATGTAAAAAATCTGTGCAAAATCAAGAAAGAGTGCATCAACTTGATGCACTCTTTTTAGGTTTATGATTAAACTTCAGGAATAGCCTTTAAAATAGCTTTTAAATGACGCCAGCAAAGATCCACTGCTGGTATATGCAAACGTTCTTCTGGTGAATGAACGCCACGAAGTGTAGGCCCGAATGAAATCATATCCAATTCTGGATATTTTTCTTTAAACAAGCCACATTCCAAACCTGCATGGATAGCCTTAACTTTAGGCTCCTTATCAAACAAATTACGATAAGTATCAACAGCAATCTTAAGGATCTCACTATCCATATTAGGTGCCCATCCTGGATAAGAAGCTAGATTCTCCACCTTTGCACCACCCAGTTCTAACGCAGCACGTATGGTGTCGGCCATTACTTCTTTTCCATTGTCAGCACTACTACGCTGACTAGCAGTTACCTTAATAGTATTACCCTCACCCATCTTAACAGAAGCCAGATTTGAAGAAGTTTCTACTAATCCTTCTATATCACGGCTCATTTCAAATACGCCATTGCAAACAGCCATAATACAATTTATGAGGTTATCTGCCGTCTTCGAGTCAATAGCAGGACGTGGGTCTGTACTTTGCATAACCAATTCCATGGCTGGCTCAGTACGCTTAAATTCTTCTTTTACACCAGCGGCCCAATTATTGAAATCGACACGTATTTCTTCTTTATTCATCATTGGCACTGCTATAACAGCGGAAGCATCACGAGGTATAGCATTATGTAGACCTCCGCCATTAAAACTGCATAAATACATGCCATATTTACGATTTGCTTTATATAAGAAACGGAACAGCACCTTATTCGCATTAGCGAGACCTTTGTTGATATCATCACCAGAATGTCCGCCCTTTCCATTCTTCAAAGCCAACTCTAAGAAAATGTAATTCTCGGGAACCTCAATTGGGGTATAAGTAAACTCTGCATTTGTTCTAATACCTCCTGCACAGCCTACAAACAATTCACCTTCATCTTCAGAGTCTAGATTTATCAAAATGTCACCATGCATGAAATCACGCTCTATAGCCTCAGCACCAGTTAAGCCACGTTCTTCATCGGTAGTGAACAAGCATTCCATAGGTCCATGTTCCACTTCTGGATCTATCATAGCGGCCAATCCCATAGCAATTCCCACACCATCATCGGCACCTAAGGTAGTACCTTTAGCCATCATCCACTCACCCTTTATTTTTGTCTTAATAGGGTCTGTCAAAAAGTTCATTTCAACATCGGGATTCTTTTCTGGCACCATGTCTTGGTGAGCTTGAATAATCACAGGTTTTTTATTTTCATAACCAGGAGTAGCAGGTGCACTGATTAGGACATTACCTGCCGCATCCATTTTGAAACCTAATCCATGCTTCTCGGCAAAATCTTTCAAATATGCTCCCATCTTTTCCTCATGACCAGATGGACGAGGAACTTGATTAATTTCAGCAAAAATGTCAAAAATAATCTTTGGTTTTAATTCCACATTATTCATATTAAAATAGTTTGTTATTTCAGTTCAAGTGCTAATTTATATTAAATTGTGTCCTTCTTTCCTAAAAGCAAATTTAGAAAGTATATCTTTGCATGCAAATTTACAAAAGAATGCTCAAAACAATGCTTGTATGTGTGTTAATAATTGCTATAAGTGTAGCATTATTAGCCATAAAAATTCTGATTAAGAAGAACGGGCGCTTTCCAAACACCCACATTAGTGGCAGTAAGGCAATGCGTGACCGAGGCATAGGTTGTGTACAATCTCAGGACTATGCAGCACAATTAGATAATCCACATGCTATTCCTGAGCGTAGTAAATAATGAAAAATTAAAATTAATAAAATAAGCACATATTTATAATGAAAAACTTGAAAACTGTATTGGCTGCTGCATGTGTGTTAGTTTTTGCAGCATGTAACAACAAACAAGCAGGAACAGAGACAGCGCCTGCAAATGTAAAAAGTGGCGATTTGAAGATTGCTTATGTAGAGATTGACAGTCTGATGTCTCAATATCAGTTCTGTAAGGACTATACTTTACTTCTAACCAAAAAGGGTGAGAATATCCGTGCCACTCTAAATCAGAAAGCTAAAACTTTAGATTCTGATGCACAGGAATTCCAACGTAAACTTCAAAACAATGCTTACACACAAGAGCGTGCTGAACAAGAGAATGCACGTCTTGTAAAAATGCAGCAAGATCTTCAGGCTCTTCAGGAGCGTTTGAGCAATGAATTTGATGCTGAAACAGCTAAGTACAACAATGCTATGCGTGACTCTATAACCTCATTCCTGAAGATTTACAACCAGGATAAGGGCTATAGCCTTGTGCTGAGCAAAGCTGGTGATAATATGCTTCTTGCAGATCCTTCACTGGATATTACCAACGATGTAGTAGCTGGTTTGAACAAGCGTTATGTTCCTAGCAAGGAATTAAAGGAAGTTAACGCTGAGACTACTGGAAAATAATAGAAGCTAAATAATAAAGAAAGATGCATCCGATTTAATTCTGATGCATCTTTTTTATCCCCTATCCGGAAGATTAATAATCTTCAGCCCGTAAGATTAGTAATCTTCGTGCCATAAGATTAGTAATCCATAGGCCATAAGATTAGTAATCCTAAAAATCTAGGATTATATTGCTACTACCAAGAGAAAAGAATGTGGAGGAAGAAAGTAAAGCTCAATAACTGAGAACAGAATAATCTCTATTAAGAGTTTTCAATGTGTTTATTTCCACCGGAAGAATTTTTACCTAATTTACGAAGCAAAGCTCTATTAACTACAAGAAATCTTTTAGGCTGAGTTTTAAGTTCCGCATTAGCCACGTTGCTTAAGTCGTTAAAATACTCGGAAAAGACAGAAAGGATATTCTCTCTAAAGTTAAATTTAGCATCGCTATGAGTCAAGACCTTTAATCCTGCCTGAACAATCTCCACATCTATATCTTTCCCTGTAAGAATAGGATCACCATCATAATGGATTACACCATTCCCTGAACGATGTATATGAAGTTTGCGAGTCCGAAAAGTTTTTATGTGACTATTCTTATTTATTGTCTTGTTGAAAAGTTGAAAAGCTATTTGAGGTGCATCTAGAACTGTAAAAGGTTCCATGACAGTTACATCCAACAAGCCATCTTCCATGGATGCATCGGGTGCAATGTATGCATTATTTCCATACTGAGATGCATTGGCACAGGCTATTAGGAAAGCCTTCATTTTTACCGAGCCCTCTTCATCTTCTATTTCATACGTTTCAGGCTTATAACGCAAGCCTTCTACCAAGGTATTCTCCAGATAAGTCAAAAGGCCTCTTTTCCCAGCTGAAGCAAATTTTAAACTCACAAAGGCATCAAAACCTACTCCACAGGTACAAAAGAATGGCAAATTATTCACCAAACCATAGTCTATAGTATGTACTATACCATTTTGGATGATGTCAACAGCTTTTTTATAATCCTGAGAAATTTCCAAATGACGAGCTAAGCCATTTCCAGAACCACATGGAATAATGCCCAATGTTGTATTAGTATGAATTAAAGAACGAGCTACCTCATTTACAGTTCCATCACCACCTATAGCAACAACTGTATCATAGCCCTCATCGGCAGCCTGCTTGGCCAATTCCATTGCATGACCTGCATACTGAGTCTTTGCAATCTCCCAATCAATTAATTCCCTGTCAAGAGTTTGCTCAATATATTCCAAAATCTGATTTTTATCAGAAGTTCCAGAAATAGGATTAACGACGAATAAAACCTTACGACTCATAATTTGCGGGTGCAAATATAACATATTTTGCCCAATTGTTACCCTTTTCTATATCTTAATCCTCAAAGAATAATATTTTTTGAAAATTTTGGTTACTATACTGAAAATAATTGCTAAATTTGCACCGTTTTTTATGAATTAGCGAAAATAATTAAACTAATCGCTGTGGACAGCGACATATAACATATTTATATATATGGGATTGTTACAAGAAAAATTGGCAAAGTATACCTTGCCTCAGCAATATATGGCTATGGGAATCTATCCATATTTCCGTACCATAGACAGCCATCAGGATACAGAGGTAGAAATGGACGGCAAGAAGGTGCTTATGTTTGGATCCAACTCATACATGGGTCTTACATATGACCAGCGCATTATAAATGCAGCTATAGAGGCAACAAAAAAATATGGAACCGGTTGTGCTGGTTCTCGTTTTTTGAACGGTACTTTAGACCTTCACGTAGAACTTGAACATGAATTGGCAGAATTCATAGGGAAAGATGAAGCCTTAGTATATTCTGCAGGTTTTAATGTAAATGCTGGAGTAATAAGTTGTGTTACAGACCGTAATGATTACCTTCTTTGCGATGAGCGTGACCATGCTTCTATCGTTGATGGCCGTCGTCTTTCATTCTCTAAAGCTTTAAAATATAAGCACAATGACATGGAAGACTTGGAGGCAAATCTCCAGAAATGTAATCCAGAAGCTGTCAAACTGATGATTGCTGATGGTGTCTTCTCCATGGAAGGAGACTTAGCTCCACTTCCAAAGATGGTGGAACTTAAGAAGAAATACAACGGTAACATCATGATTGACGAGGCTCATGGTTTAGGTGTATTTGGAAAAAACGGACGAGGCGTTTGTGATCACTTTGGCCTAACTGATGATGTAGACCTCATCATGGGTACTTTCAGTAAATCTTTGGCTAGCATTGGTGGTTTTATCGCTGCAGACAAAGAAATCATCAATTGGGTTCGTCATAATTCCCGCACCTATATTTTCAGTGCAAGTATCACTCCTGCTGCCGCTGCAGCTGCAAAAGAAGCGCTTCATATCCTGAAGACTGAACCTGAACGCCAAGAAAATTTGTGGAAGATAACAAATTATGCTTTAGAAAGTTTCCGTAATGCAGGATTTGAAATAGGTAGTACTGAAAGTCCTATTATCCCTCTTTACGTACGTGATACTAGAAAGACTTTCGAAGTAACCCGTTTGGCATTCGACAATGGTGTATTTATTAACCCAGTAATCCCTCCAGCTTGCGCACCAGAAGACACTTTGGTAAGAGTTGCTCTGATGGCTACTCACACAAAAGCACAGGTAGATCAGGCTGTGGACGTTCTGTCTAAATGCTTTAAGCAATTAGGTATCCTAAAATAAATCTAACAAAAGAATAAAAAACGCAGAAACTGGGAAGTTCTGCGTTTTTTTTCGCGAATAATTTGGAGGTTATTCAAAAGTTCATTACCTTTGCACCGCATTTGAAAAAAGGCATTCGGGGTGTGGCTCAGTCCGGTTAGAGCACCTGCTTTGGGAGCAGGGGGTCGTGGGTTCGAATCCCGCTACCCCGACAAAAAAAGAGATTGGTTTCAATCTCTTTTTTTTTATTAGAAATTCAGGTAAAAATCCCTAGTCAAATTTTGAAAATCCTGCGTATATTGACCCTCTCTTTGAATAACTAGTTTATCAAATTTAGGATTCGGATTTTCCTTTTTAGAAAAAGATAGCAATACCCTTTCGGGGGATTTTCTTTCCACAGTTTGTACATCAGTCCTTGAATTTAAATAGAAACCTTGTTCTAGAGCCAGCTGTATAAAATGAGCAGCCCCAAGAATGGGAAGGACAACAGAAAAATTACCCTCCTGAGAAATCAAATTGGAAACTTTATTGATTAAATCGGAGAAATTTAACGAAATATTATGTCGTGCCAAAGTTCGCTGCTCCCCTACACTCTTTAGTGAGTCCTCAAAATAAGGAGGGTTGCAAACTATTAAATCATACTTATCTAAGGACTGATAATTTAAGATATCCATGCAAATAACATGGATGTGTTCAGCCCAAGGTGAAGATAATACATTTTCCCTAGCCTGTAGTACTGCCCTTGGTTCAATATCTACAGCATCTATCTCAAAGTCAAGAGTCATACTTTCTAACCTTTGAGCACACATTAAAGCCAGAATTCCAGTTCCAGTGCCGATATCTAACACTCTCCTGCAGTTCTTTACATCAACCCATGAACCCAAAAGACAGCTATCTGTTCCCACCTTCATACCCGATGAAGACTGTTTCACTAAAAATCGCTTAAATTGAAAGTATTCATTACTCATGTTACAAAGATAATCAAAAATAAGTGAATAAAGAAATAATGATATTCTACAAACCCTCATATCTCATTTAAAAATAGTATCTTTGCAATGGATTTTAATCCAAAGGCATATACACTAAAGAGAAAATTATAAAAAAGATGAACGATTATAAAAATAGATATTCTGAAGAACCTGAAATTTCTATGATTGCAGACTTCGAAGGTGATGAAGCTAATCTCTTTAATCAGAAAGTAGATGAAGAGCTTCCCATTCTTCCTTTACGGGATGTTGTCATATTTCCAGGGGTTATTCTTCCAGTTCAAATCGGTCGTACTGCATCACTCAAAGTAGTAAAATATTGCTATCAGAATAATTGCCAATTAGGTACACTCACTCAGCGTGATGCAAAAGTGGAAGATCCACAACCTAAGGATTTGTACGAAACTGGTATTGTAGCTCGCATTCTGCGAATTCTTGAGATGCCTGATGGGAAAACTACAGCTATACTTCAAGGTCAAAGCAGATTTACTGTAGAAGCATTCCTCCCTAGACCATCAAAGGACGACTGGTGGACTGCACGAGTTCGTGAGCGTAAGGATGAAGGTTTTAAGATTCAGAATAAAGAATTCTCCACTTTAGTAGAAACATGCAGAGATATGGCTGGCCAGCTCATGCAAGAAATCTCTGAAGGAAGAACTGAGGTGGCATTTGCATTACGAAACATAAATAACAATCTATTTTTCATTAATTTCTGTTGTGCTAATCTTCCTTTTAATACGGAAGACAAGATGAAGTTAATGGAAAAAGATTTTTTAATAGACCGTGCTTATGAACTTCTTAAGTTGATCAATACAACCTTAGAATTTGTTCATTTAAGAAAACATATTCAGCACAAAGCTCAAGGAGAACTGAATGAACAGCAGCGCGAATACTTCTTACAGCAAGAGATCCGCAATATTCAAGAAGAACTTGGCAACTCTAATGACCAGGAGATTGAAGAAATGCGGAAAGCTGCAAAAGAAAAGGAATGGAGTTTTGAAACATACAACCAGTTCAAAAAAGAGCTTGACAAGCTGGAACGTATTGCGCCACAAAGTCCAGACTACAACATTCAGTTCAATTATCTGAAAACAGTACTTTCACTACCATGGAACCACTATTCTGTGGATAATTTGGATATTAATAACGCAGAAAAAGTGCTAAACCGTGACCATTATGGAATGGAGAAGGTCAAAGAGCGCATTCTGGAGCATCTGGCAGTAGTACGTATGCGAGAAGACTTCAAAAGCCCAATCATCTGTCTATATGGCCCTCCTGGTGTAGGAAAAACCTCATTAGGACGCAGTATTTCAGCTGCACTAAATCGTGAATACGTGAGAGTTTCCCTAGGTGGTTTACACGACGAAGCTGAGATCAGAGGTCATCGCAGAACATATATTGGAGCTATGCCTGGACGTATATTAAAAAATATACAAAAGGCTGGAACTTCTAATCCTGTTTTCGTCTTGGATGAGATAGACAAAATCACCCAACAGACCATGAATGGTGACCCTGCATCAGCATTACTGGAAGTGTTAGACCCAGAACAAAACAGCACATTCCACGATAATTACCTAGATATGGATTATGACCTATCTAAGGTAATGTTCATAGCTACAGCAAATGATGTAAGCACCATTCCTAGTGCTCTGCGTGACCGTATGGAACTTATCGAAGTCCCAGGATATATAACAGAGGAAAAGATAGAAATAGCAAAAAGGCATTTAATTCCAAAAGCTAAAAAAGAAATTGGAATAAAAACAAAATATGAAGATATAAAGATAGGGAAACCTACTGTTGAAAAAATAATTGAAGATTACACGCGTGAAAGCGGTGTACGTCAATTAGAAAAAATGATTAACAAGTTAATCCGCAAGGAAGCTTTATATTATGCTCAACATGGAGAGTTCAGCCCTACTACTGTTAAGCCTACCGACCTGAAAAAGCTGTTGGGAACTGAACCATACAGCCGTGAGAAATATCAAGGTAACGATTATGCGGGTGTAGTTACTGGACTTGCCTGGACTTCTGTAGGAGGAGAAATCCTATTTGTAGAAGCAGGATTAAGTAAAAGTAAATCTCCAAAGCTTTCACTTACTGGCAGTCTGGGCGATGTGATGAAAGAATCAGCAGTATTGGCACTAGAATATGTAAAGGCGCATGCTGAACTTTACAACATCGACTACAGGATTTTCGATGAATGGAGCATCCACATCCATGTGCCTGATGGAGCTACTCCAAAGGATGGACCTTCAGCTGGTATAACATTGGCTACAGCTATTATCTCTGCACTTACCCAGCGCAAGGTAAAGAAAAATTTAGCCATGACCGGCGAAATAACCCTAAGAGGAAAGGTCACTCCTGTAGGAGGAATCCGTGAAAAAATTCTAGCAGCTAAAAGAGCAGGCATAAAAGAAATCATTCTTTGCGAAGAGAATAGAAGAAACATTGAAGAAATACCTTCTGTTTATCTGGAAGGACTTCAGTTCCACTATGTAAATGACATTCATGAAGTGATTTCTATTGCATTGCTTGAAGAGAAAGTAAACCATCCACTTCAATTCAACTTTACAGAAAAGAATAACGACAAATCATGACATTTGAGCTTCAATATAAAGACCCAAAAACAAATGCCCGTGCGGGCAAAATTACGACCGACCATGGCGTAATAGAAACTCCTATCTTCATGCCAGTGGGAACACTTGGTACTGTGAAAGGAGTGCACCTGAGAGAGTTGGTAGATGACATTAAGGCTCAAATCATTCTTGGTAATACTTATCATTTATATTTAAGGCCAGGAGTAGAGATTCTGGAACAAGCTGGCGGTCTCCATAAATTTAATGGTTTCAACAAGCCGATGCTGACAGATAGTGGAGGATTTCAAGTTTTCTCTCTTGCTGGAATCCGTAAGCTAACGAATGAGGGTGCGGAGTTTCGTTCTCACATTGATGGTTCAAAGCATTTTTTCACTCCTGAAAAGGTTATAGATATAGAAAGAAGCATCGGCGCAGATATTATGATGGCTTTTGATGAGTGTCCCCCAGGAACATCTGTTTATGAATATGCAAAAAAATCATTGGAGTTAACTCATCATTGGTTAGACAGATGTTTAAAAAGATTCCATGAAACGGAACCGAAATATGGATATAATCAGTCTTTATTTCCTATAGTACAAGGATGTGTATATAAAGACCTTCGTCAGAAATCTGCTGAATATGTAGCCAGTAAGAATGCTGATGGAAATGCCATTGGAGGTTTAGCCGTGGGTGAACCCGTGGAAAAGATGTATGAGATGATAGAAGTGGTAAACGAAATTCTTCCTCAAGATAAGCCTAGATACCTTATGGGAGTTGGAACACCTATAAATATTCTGGAAGGTATTGAACGAGGAGTGGATATGTTCGACTGTGTCATGCCAACAAGAAACGGGCGCAATGCCATGGTTTTCACCAGGAATGGTATACTAAATATGCGAAACAAGAAATGGGAAAATGATTTTTCTCCACTAGATCCAGATGGCACCTCATATGTGGACCATATGTATTCTAGAGCGTATGTTCGTCACCTTTTCCATGCAGGAGAAATGTTAGGTATGCAAATAGCATCTATACATAATTTAGCTTTCTATCTCTGGTTAGTAGGAGAAGCTAGAAAGCATATCATTGAAGGAGATTTCTCTACTTGGAAAACTAAAATGGTTAAACAGCTCTCAGAGAGACTTTAAAACATATATGAAGAAAGCATTGGAAGTCATAAGAGAATTTTTAACCACTCTCTTTAAGCCTATGAGGCCTATATGGGATTGGCTATTCTCTGCTCGTTGTATTTCAAGAATAGACCGATATATTATCGGCAAGTTCTTGGGAACATTTGTCTTTTCCATTGTATTGATTATCTCCATTGCTGTAGTTTTCGATTTCAATGAACATTTGGATAATTTCATGGAGCATAATGCTCCGATGGATAAAATCATTTTTGAATACTATCTGAATTTTATCCCCTATTATTCCAATCTGTTCAGTGCTCTATTTGTATTTATTTCTGTTATTTACTTCACGTCGAAACTAGCAGATAATTCAGAAATTATAGCCATGATGAGTACAGGTATGAGTTTTAACCGTATTATGAGACCATACCTCATATCGGCTACAGTCATAGCTATTTTCACTTACTTGCTAGGAGCATATATCATTCCAGAAGGTACTATTACCCGATTAAATTTCGAGAATACATATAAAAAGAAGAAAATGGTGACGTATGCTCAAGATATCCAAATGGAAGTAGATTCAGGAGTGATAGCTTATATAGAGAGATTTGAAAGCAGCAATAAAACTGGTTACCATTTCAGTTTGGACAAATTTGAGGATAAAGAGCTTGTTAGTAGACTTACTGCCAGCACTATTACTTATGACACCCTTTCTGATGTTCGCTACCACTGGACCATACGAGACTATACCGTGCGCGAATTAAAAGGAATGAAGGAGTTCATAACTCATGGTAACCGAACAGACTCTATCATTAAAATGGAACCTGCGGACTTTCTGATATATGAAGGGCAAGAATCTACCATGACAAGCCCTAAGTTAAAAGAATATATCGACAGGCAAAAAGCCCGTGGTTTTGCTAACATACAACAATTTGAAGTAGAATATTATAAACGAATCGCATCTAGTTTTGCCGCATACATTTTGACTATTATTGGTCTTTCTCTTTCTTTCCAAAAGAGAAAGGGCGGTATGGGTATGTATCTAGGCATTGGATTAGCCCTAAGCGTGACTTACATCCTTTTTCAAACAATCTCGTCAACATTCGCTATTAATGCGAATATGCCACCTTTAATTGCAGTTTGGATACCTAATATCCTTTTTGCTTTTATAGCATTTTATTTATATAAAAAAGCACCAAGATAAACTATTATGAGAATGAAAAGAGAAAAATTAGAAAAGCTATTCAATGACATGAAAACCCTTAAATGGTGGGAAAGTTGGGCTGGAATAACCATCGGAAGCGCTATAGTAGCTGCGGGGTTTGTCTATTTTATTAATCCTTACAATATCGTTCCAGGAGGAGTATATGGTAGCAGTATTGTCCTTCATAACATCTTCCCTTCCATACAGGTGGGAACTTTTGGATACATGTTTGATATCCCTTTGTTCTTCATAGCCCTATTATTATTAGGAGCCAATCTAGGTGCTAGGACGTTTTATTCAGCAATGATAACACCGGCATTCATGAATTTAATGACAATAATGTCATATCCCAACCAAGCAGCTATTGAGAGTTTGGACCCAGCACTTTTACTAAATGGGCATATAAACATGTCTAATGATTTGATGCTTACAACAATCATCGGTGCGGCATTAATTGGAATAGGTTGTGGTATCGTTGTTAGAAATGAAGCTACAACAGGTGGTAGCGATATTGTGGCCATGATTCTACAAAAGTATGCTCATATAAAATTCTCTAATGCTATCCTATTGGTCGATGGATGTGTCGTTCTTTTTGGTTTGTTAGTCATTGGATTAGGAATAGGCCAAGAAGAAGGAAAAGCTTCTGGGTCATGGCTATTGTCGTTTTATTCATTATTAGCTATATTTATCTCGTCAAGAGTCCTTGCTTATGTCATAAATGGTAACAAAGATGACAAGATGATCTTTATTATCAGTAAAAATGAGTTGACCAATCTTCACCATTATATTCTTAATGATTTGAACAGAACTGCTACAATCATCAAAGCACAAGGGTTATATACAAGGCAGGATAAAGAAATGATATTTCTTGTTGTAAAATACAAGGAAGTAAATAAAGTGAAGCAACAGATAAAGGATGTTGATCCCACTGCATTTGTAATTGTTACCGATGCTTATGACACCTTTGGTGAAGGATGGAAGGAGCTTCCAGATGCCGGTCAAATACAAGCTGAATAAAGATATGAAAGACCTCACCTATTCGAAGTCCTTTTTAATAAAAGAAGAGGATACTGCATTACATCTAGGATCAGGAGATTTAAACGTATTATCTACTCCCAGCCTAATTGCCTCCATGGAAAATGCAGCCATGAATTGTGCGAAGCCTAAACTTCAGGATGGATTCACTACGGTTGGCACATTAATAAATATAAGGCATTTAAAAGCATGTAAGGTTGGACAGCGTTACATAGCTAAAGCTACCCTGATGGAGGAAGATGGAAGGAAACTAGTATTCAAAGTAGAAGCATCTGACGAAGAAGGTAATCTGTTAGGTGAAGGGACACACGAACGCTTCATCGTCGATTCAGTTAAATTTATGAATAAAATTTAGAACACATATTTACATAACTCTATAAAGAAAAGAGCTATAATGAGCAGTACCAACAACGGTGCTGCTTTTTTTACCCCATAAATCATCCAATGCACTACCTCATAAGGATGCTTCATAATACCTGAGATCCAACTATATATAAAACAGACAGAACAAATTCCAAAACTAAACCAAATAGCAAAACCTTCCAGAATAGGACTATTCTCTAGATTTCCTGTTAAACCAAGTAATTCACCATTGGGAGAAAAAAGACCTACTATTAAAACTAAAAGATAAAAGATTAAGACAAAAGAAGATAGCTGCAATCCCCATCTTTGTTTATAGGATAGGGATTGCCTTTTATTCATAAATGTCATAAGGATAGCGCTAAACCATCCTGATTTATAGATAACTCCACAACTCATACATAAAGTCAAAAAAGATAAAAATGGAAAATCTAGTCTGACTTGTTTGAATGAATTACGTAAAAGCCATCGCAAACCATCTGCAGAAAGTAAATTTCTAACATCCATCCCGTAAATATTGGCAAACCAGGAAAATAATATCAATATTATTCCTGCTATGAAAAATGCCAATATTACCCGGGCATAAATGTGAAATAATTTTTTCCCTTTCATTTATTCATCATCTGGTTCTAGATTATCAACGTCTAAGATACGTAATTCGAAAGCACGAGTAACTAACCTAGTAGCATTCACACCACTACGTTCATTGGGCTTGAAAAGACGTTGAATCAAATCAATTTGCTTTTTCTCCAAAGACTTTACACCAAGAGGCATACCTTTCAACCCCGTAATCATTTCTTTGGTGTAGCCCAAAGCTAAATGACGAAGAAATCTTTCATCATATTCATCAATGTCGAAATTAATTAAGGCCTCTTGCTTACGTTGTTCTAAGAGAACACTTTTCTTGAATCTTTCCAGTATTTTCTCTAATATCGGTTCATTAAAGACTAAACGTTTTCCATCCATTACACTTTGGACATCTATACGTGTGAGCAACTCCCCACTCTTCAAGATAATCCCATCTGCACCTGCGTCTAATACATCTACCCAAAGACGCTCATTTAGCACTTCACCTGTAAAGATTAAAATATGAAGATCTTTATATTCTTTACGAACTTTTCTACAAATCTCAACTCCAATAGTTGTAGATCCACCCAAGCCCAAATCCAACAGCAATAAGTCTGGTACTTGTTTTTCTATTAAAGTCCAAAACTCAGCTTCCGTCATTGCTGTACCTATGATTTCAGCTTCTGGAATATCATTACGGAAAATCTCTTCTGTTCCCTTTAATTCCAGTTTAACGTCTTCTACAATTATAACCTTGAATTTTTCCATTTTTATATTTATTTTTCTATTTTGCCAGTGGTAATGTAAACCAAATTTTATATCCTCCCGAATCAAGAGGCTCTGCATTTATCCTACAGCCTCGATGTCCACACAATTCATCATGATCACGAATGATTTGTTTCATATTCAAATACTGTGTACCATGCAATATACCAGAAGCATCGGGACTCATTCTTTCCAAGCTGGGATAAAAAAGCAAATTTAATTCCTGTTGTGTATATTTTCCTCTTGAATCTGTGAATTCTAATCTTGAGAAACCATCGTAATAACCGCTCTTAAAGGTAAAATCGCCAGAAGAGCCATAACCTACCTTCTCCAGAGCTGCATTGACCAAGGTCTCCATAAAATAACAAAGAAGATGTTGATCCCCTATTACATTGTCCTCTTGAACATCTACAGACAGATTCCAGTCTAAGCTGTTTTTCTTTACAACTTTTGCAAAGTACTTCTCAAGATGTTTCTTCAAAACTTCTAACGGAATTCTAGCCCTGCTAAACTTTGTATTTTCCAACTGCCTATTGGCCAAATCACTTAATGTGGTAAAAATATCCTTATAATAATAGATAAGTTCCCTCATAACCTGAGTTTGTTCTTCTACCTTTTGAGGGTCTTTCTCATCTTGAAGTCTATCTACTATTTGTCTAATCCTATTGGGATAATACATTGTTTCATGCTTTAAAGTAGACAAACAGTTGTCCAACATCATATTTTGCACATGAATGAGATTCTCTTCATGAATTGCACGCCTCTTATCATCTTCTGCAGCATCCAATTCCGATTGCTTATAGCTTAACCGGATAACGGTCTGGTATATAATAATAGAAACGTAATTTAATACTAAGTCTATTAATACAGATTCATTTTTATTGGATGTAGTCTGCTTATTGATAAAGGCAAAAGAACCGATACAAGTGGTTTTACCTTCCTGATGAACCAAAAGAGGATATATTTCCATATGGGAAGACAGATCTTTTTGAGGTGATTTAGATTCCATAACATCTCTCAATAGAACCTCCAGATTTTCTGTCTTTGCCCTATCGTTTGTACAACAAATTGGAAGTAGGTTTCCATTTGCATCCTTAATTTGTATGGCTATATCCTCCACTAAATGAATGGAATTCAAATCCGGATAAATCTTGTGCAACATTTTTTCCGGTAATTTGATGATATTCTCTGAACCCACATTCACATCAAAAGTCTGCAGAACATCTCTATTAATTTCAAGAACCTGCTGCACATTCAATCTATACATTAAAGACTGACGGAAATAAAGGGCATAGAAAACTACCACAAATGCCAAAATGACAAGTATCAGGATAAAATTTGAAACTCTTTTGTTACCTGCTGTCTTTTGCATTTGCTCACAAAAACGATCCAATGTATTGTCCTCACCTAGCAGTTTGTACAATCTAGTGTAACCTGTGTTATTCGTTTTATAGATATCCCATTCACATAAAGCTAAAGCAGCAACGGCAACTTCATTTCTGATATCTAGAATTATATGATAATCTGTATTTACGCCTTTGTCCCACCATTCTAGTTCCGCTAAAGAGCCGTTTGCCTGAATGCTCATTAACAGTGAACTCTGGGGATACTGATACAAATAATACTGATTCATAAAATAACAAGCGGAATCAGCATACTCCAATGAACGTCTGTAAAACCCGTCTATATTACTATAATAAGTAGAATCTGCATACGCAGCAGCCTGTCTAAGCATGGCATCCGATTCAGGACTTGAATAAGCATTAAGACTGGAGAAAAGGCATAGGAAACCGACAAATAATCTCAAGATACCCTTTGGTAAACGGAAAAAGAACCGACTGCCCTTCCCTAGTTCAGTTTCTATATCAAACAAACATACATTAAAGATTGAATTTGTCTTCTTATATTTGTCTATGATGCCTTTACAATTCATTAGTCCAAAGCCGAAACCTTTTTTGTCGGCTAGCTCTTTATCGGAAGAATCATCTCCAGAAATTCCTATTTTACCTGAATCATATATTTTCTCCTCAATGATTCTCCTTCTATCTTCATCAGATAAGCCACGGCCCGTGTCCTTCACCGATATCTCTACATAATTATCTGCTTCTGTTGCAAAAATATGAATTAACCCACCTTCTGGTGTATACTTCCTGGCATTGTCACAAAGTGTATTAACCATAAACAACGTTAAGGCTTTGTCAGCTTTAACGGATAAATTTGTATCATCCACTACAAACTTTTGGTTCTTTACTTCATAAGCATGTTTGCTCTTTCCAACTAGGGAAAAAATATCGGCCAGTTGGAAAGTTTCTATCCGAAGGCTAACTGTCCCTTGCTTCATTTTAATCCAAAGAGACATTATATCATTATATTCATTGATTCGGTCTATTAATTCCTGAATATAAATATAACGTTCATTCTTTTGTTCCTCTGTTTGAATTTTATCGTTTAAACGATTAATTTCATTCAGTGCACGATCTAAGAAAGGAGTGATTCCGGTTACAATACTCATGCAAGTTCTCTTGTCCAGATTTTGCCGTTTATTCTCTACGATATGCTGTTCGTGAAGGTAACGCTCTTTCTCCAGTTGCCTAAATTCGTCGTCCATATTCAAGTAGGTAAAACCATATTGATAGGCCCAATTCAAATAAGGCTCTATAAGGGAGAGCAAGCTACGGTCATCTTTATTCAACTCTGATTCTGGAACTAGTAGAAGCTTATCCTTAGCTTCATCATATTGAATGGCAATAGGCATTTCAAATAGTTCCAACAACTTGGGCTTCAAGTCACTTGCCATTCTTTCCAAGAGTTCATCCTTATCATCTACATTGGTAGGAATGGATGAAGATATATAACTGCATAATTCTGCTGTAATACTTAGCTTTTCAATGCGATTAGCATTCTTTCTTCGCCATTTTCTATTTAACAAAACAAGCAAGCATCCACCTATTAATGTCAGAGCTACAATTACCCAGAATAAGATGTTCAGGTTTCGGGTTTCTCTATCTAATTGCTCAAATCTATTTTCCTGTTCTTTATCCTGCCTTGTTTTATCAAGTAAGTCCAGATAGATATTCCGATTGTAATCCGAAGCCTGTTTGTTCCCCAAGGCACTATAAGCCATGGAAAGTGACTGACGTATGTTTGCAAGCCATTGAGGCACAGTAGATACCGAGTCGTTTTCCATCCAAATAAGATCTACGGCCAATGAATCTGCCTCTGAATAAGGCTGTAAAAGCCTACTCTCTCCACTTAATTTATTATACTTCTGATGATGAATATTCATGTCATTTAAGGCACTTAAAAGTGCTCCTAATGCTTGTTCATATTCACCTTTGTAAAAATACACATCGGCTAATTGGCGACGGGCACCAGCCAACTGATAATAATCTCCATAATTCTTGAAGCATTCAAGTGCTTTTAAGGCCAATGTCTCTATGAACAAAGAATCTGGGACTCCTTCTGGATTTAAATATACGAAATCAGCAGAACGATTTTGGGTGGCAATTTCATTCCATTTTGGGTCTAAGAATTTTTCAGTGAAGGCTTCCAGTACATTACCTTCCATGTAAATCAGATTCTTTTCCCTGGACATAAACAACAAACGAAGCAAGGTATCAAATTCCATCTTGACATCTTCTTCGTATGTTGTTCCACCAAGCATATTGACTGATGCCAACATGTATTCATAATAAGTCCACTGTGCCGTGTCAGCCACAGCCAAATCTTCTTCTTTTATCTGGCTCAATTCATTCCTAGCCTTCTGATCTTGCTGCATGTAATAATAATATATAGATGCAGTAATATGGTAGTCACTCTCGGCCAACATAAGTCGGAACAAATCATGCTCATCTAAATCAGAAGACTCTTCCTTAAGACGTTTCAACCGTTTCTGAATTCTAGTTTCATAATCATAAAACTTCTTATTCTCGGAAGCTCGTGCACAAACTTTCAGTAAGCCTATATCTGAAATCAAGAGTTCTATCTGATTGTGGGTAGCTTTTTTCGCTTCTTCATAACAACGGTTAGCTTCAATAAAATCTTGACGCATATAAGCAGCAAGACCTAAGTTGTTATACGATTCAGCTATATTTCTAGATGACCCTTTAGAAAAAGATAATGCCTTGGCCGCATTCGTTTCAAGACTATCCAAGCTAGTATACCTATAGTTAAAAGCACGAAGATTGTACAGCTCACATGTTTGAAGCTGTTCATCTGTTGTAGAGCTACATGAAGATAAAAGTAATAGCAATAAACAGATATTAACCCACCGGAATATGGACATTGTCTTAACTTCTACTTATTTACACAAACGTGCTCGCTAACAAAGATACAGATAAAACCTAAATTAAACAAAGAAATAAAACGAAAAATCGTATTTTTGAAAATTTATTCTATAGAAACATACACAATTTCAAAAAGTTACATTATATTTGTATCGAAAAAATAAAATGATATGGAAGATATACAAGGGAGAGTCAGAATAAAGGATATAGCAGAACAGGCTGGAGTTTCAGTCGGTACGGTTGATCGTGTACTTCACGGAAGGCCTAATGTTTCTGAGAAATCCAGAAAAAAAGTAGAAGAAGTTTTAAAGCAAATCGACTACAAACCTAATATGTATGCTAGTGCTTTGGCTTCGAACAAGCGATATAGATTCTTATGTCTATTGCCTCAGCACAAACCAGGCGAGTATTGGAGTGAAGTAGAGCAAGGCATCATGAAAGCTCAATCTACTTATAATGACTTCAACATTAAAATTGAGATTTATTATTACGATCCGTTTGATTTAACCACATTCACTTTTTCATCTCAAGAAATGATGAAGAATTCTCCAGATGGCGTAATCATAAACCCTTGTTCCAAAGAAGTAACATCGTTATTTACAGAAGAACTTCAAGAAAAGGAAATACCATTCATTTTTATTGATTCTACTATCCCTGAACTACATCCTTTAGCTTTTTGTGCGCAGCATCCTACTCAAAGTGGTTACTTCGCTGCTAGAATTCTTCATATGGCCGACCCTACCAGTGAGATTGGAATATTCCGTCAGGCTGTAGCTGGTTTGGTGGGATCTAACCAGCAGCGTGACCGTGAGGCTGGCTTCATCCGTTATTTGCATAAACACCACCCCAAGACTGTCATTCATAAACTAGAATTGCCGAACAAGAAGTTTGGCCGTCAATTCGATTTAATGGATGACTTTTTCAATTCACATCCAAATATGCATGTGGGTATTTGCTTTAATTCAAAAGTATTTGGTATAGGTGAATACTTAGAAAAACGTGGTATAAAAAAGTTCCATCTTTTGGGTTATGAGCATTTAGATAGGAATAAAGAATGCTTAAGAAATGGTTCTGTGGAATTCCTGATTGCTCAGCATCCATGGAAGCAAGGATTTGACTGCACAAAAATGCTTATCGACTACTTGATACTGAAAAAAGATATCAAGCGCGAGAATTATGTTCCAATCGAATTGCTGACAGCAGAAAACATTGATTTCTATAGCAGAACCTATTAACATGGATGAAATTCTGAAATATTTTCCACATCTTACTGAAGAGCAACAAAACCAATTTGCTGCTCTCTATGATTTATATTTAGACTGGAATAGCAAAATAAATGTCATTTCCCGGAAGGACATCCAGAATCTATATGAGCATCATGTACTTCATTCATTGGGTATAACCGAAGTCCTCAACTTCAAACCAGGCTCTAAAATTATGGATTTAGGTACAGGTGGAGGATTTCCTGGTATTCCTCTAGCTATCTTATTTCCTGATTCTCAATTCCACTTGATTGACAGCATTGGGAAAAAAATCCGTGTGGCTCAAGAAATAGCAAATGCCATCGGACTTAAGAATGTAACCTTCCGCCATTGCAGGGCTGAGGAAGAAAAGGCTAAATTCGACTTTGTTGTAAGTCGGGCTGTCATGCCACTAGCTGATCTTCTTAAAATTTGCCGTAAAAACATTGCCAAAGAACAGAAAAATGCATTACCCAATGGCCTTATATGCTTGAAAGGTGGTGAACTGGAACGTGAAATGAGTGCAGTAAAAGGAGTGATTGAAGTTACTGAACTAAGTGATTATTTCACGGAAGAATATTTCACTACTAAAAAGGTTGTATACGTTCCTATCGTATAATTTCTTACTATGCTGAATATACACGCTATAGAGGTTAATCCCATTCAGGAAAACTGTTACATTGTTAGTGACGAAAGTAAAGAATGTGTCATCATAGATTGTGGCGCTCTTTATGAAAATGAAAAGGAGGCTGTAAAAAAATATATTGAGTCTAATGAATTAAACCCCATTCATCTTCTTAATACTCACCTCCATTTCGATCATGTTTGGGGCAATGATTTCATCTATTCCACCTATGGATTAATGACTGAAGCTAGTGACAGAGACAAAGATATTTACAATGACGTTCCTGGTCAAATAGAGCAGATTATCGGGCATCAATGGAAATATCCTTTTTTTGCTCCTATGGGCAAAGCTTTGATTGAGGATGATGTAGTTAAGTTTGGTACTCACCAACTAAAAGTAATTGCTACACCAGGTCACACTCCAGGTGGCATTTGTTTTTATTGCCAAGAAGAAAATGTGTTATTCAGTGGAGATTCTCTTTTTTATTGTAGCATAGGCAGAACCGACTTGCCTGGTGGTAATCAAAGAGACTTAATAGAGAATCTAAAGAATAAGATTCTTTCATTACCTGATAATACCATTGTCTACCCAGGACATGGACCTGCTACTAAAATAGAAATCGAGAAGCATTATAATCCATATTTATCTTAATAAAAAGAGTCTTTTAAACTCTATGCACTATAAGGTTGTAAGCCTAACTTTATAGTTAAGCCATGAAGTTTATATAAACTTACGACCTTTACTTTATAATTATTTGTAATCACTCATTTTAGGAGGTTTATCTACTATAATTTGGATTATTAGCTTTAAAATTGTATCTTTGCTTTGTTTAATATGCTACGAGTAAAGAAACCCATAAATTAATACTATCCTATGAATTTATTCTTCAAGTCACTTCTTGCTGGCGCATTAGCCTCTGTAAGCATTTTATATTCATCTGCTCAAGAGAAAGTAAATAGCGACATTATCTCTACCCCCAAATTTGGTGGCTATATCATTGGGAAATACTCCTATCAAGACAATGATAATACTACCACTAATGGCGATGGTTTTAATGCACGTCTAATTCGTGTATATGTTGATGGCTCTGTCTTAAAAGATTTCAAGTACCGTTTACAGGTTGAAGTTAATGGGGACCCTGGCGAATCTAAAGGACCACACATCAAAGATTTCTATATAGAATGGGCTAAATACAAAGAATTCACCATCCGTGTGGGACAATTCAAACGTGCCTTTTCTTTTGAGGATCCTTATAATCCATGGGATGTGGGTGTAGGTGATTATTCACTATTAGTAAAGAAATTAACCAGTATGGGCCCGGGAGACCGTTGTGGTGAACCTAGCACAGGTGGACGCGATCAAGGTATGTGGTTCCAAGGAGATTTAATCCCAGACAAAAATGATGGACATCGTTACATTCACTATCAATTAGGTATGTATAATGGTAGTGGCATCAATCATGCGGACAATAATAAGCAAAAAGATTTTATGGGTACAATTCAAGTTCAACCCATCAAAGATCTTTATATTGGTGCATTTGGATGGACTGGAACATACGGGGCTCAGGGCTATCAAGTAGATCGTAATCGTTATGCTTTTGGCTTAAAATATGAAAAGGATTGGACCGTACGTTCTGAATGGGCCCATTCACAAGGAAGGAAGTACGATGGCAAAACTGTAGGAGGTGTAGGTTACGATAAGGCCGATGCATTCTACGCAACTGTGGGTGTACCAGTCTCTAAACTAATCAAAGTTTATTTAAAATATGATCAATATAGAGATGGTAAACTAGATGAGAATAAAACTGCTATTTATTCCATTTCATGCAACATTCGCCCGCACAAAAACTTAATGTTTCAATTGCAATATAATTATGTCAATGACAAAACAGCTATTGACACTAAGTATAACCAACTTTGGGTAGAAACTTATATTCGTTGGTAATGAAAAAAATCTGGATTCCTATTTTCATGTCTTTAATTTTTGTTTCATGCCAAAAGACATGGGAACAAAAATATGTAGAAGAAGCTAAAGAACTCACTATGACGTGTCCTCGCAGCATAGGAGAAGATATTTGGCTAGATAGTGTGGTTTTTAATGTTGAATCAAAGACACTGATAAGATATAATAGAGTTACTGGCGAAATAGATAATGAAGAAGAGTTTCTGGCAAAACAGAACGAACTGAAAGAGGCTCTATTATCTGAGGTAAGAAATTCTGTGGAATCTAAAACGATGATTGAGCATAAGGCAAATATAAGGCTAATTTATATTTCTGGTTCTTCTGGAAAAACTTTATTAGACTGTACATTTGAACCTATGGATAATGGAGTATATGGGATAAGGGAAAAATAAAAAAAATAAATCCGGTAAATTTACCGGATTTATTTTATATAGATTACTTATCTACTATTGTTTGTAAAGCTTTGGACAATTGGTCTGGGCAACTGGTATCCTTCATGCCACATTTAATGCCTTGAAGTTTATCAATAATGTCCTCCACTTTTTGACCTTTTACCAACTTGCTTATTCCTTGGAGATTTCCATTACATCCTCCTAGGAATTTAACATCGTTAATAACGCCATCCTCTACATCAAGCAGAATTTGCTTAGAGCACGTTCCAGTAGTATTATATATATACTGCATTATTCTTCTGTATTAGCTGCAGGCTTCATATTGGTGTAAACAGTCTGCACATCATCAAAATCTTCCAAGCGCTCTACCATCTTGTCAATGGTTTCACGCTGTTCGTTAGTTACATCCTTCAAGTCATTTGGAATATAAGTGAAGTCACCACCAATATCCTCAAAACCCTGCTCCTCTAGATATTTCTGTATCTGAGCATAACTCTTAGGATCACCATATATAGTAATTGTACCTTCTTCCTCATCCTCATCAAATTCATCGTCTACATTGAAGTCGATAAGTTCCAGAATAAGTTCATCCATATCTGTATCAGCCTTCTTCTTGAAAGTAAAGACACACTTATGATCAAACAAGAAAGCCAATGAACCTGTAGTTCCTAATGTGCCACTAAACTTGTTGAATACAGAACGTACATCAGCCACAGTACGAGTGGTGTTGTCAGTCAAAGTGTCAACGAATATTGCTATTCCGTGAGGGCCATATCCTTCATAAGTCATTGACTTATATGAGCTCTTGTCCTTACCCATAGCATTCTTAATTGCACGCTCTATATTATCCTTTGGCATGTTCTCACGCTTACAGGTAGCTATAATAGAACGTAATGCTGGATTGTTCTCAGGCTCTGGACCACCAGACTGAACTGCAATAGCAATCTGTTTACCTAAACGGGTAAAGGTCTTAGCCATATGTCCCCATCTTTTTAATTTTGTCGCTTTACGATATTCAAATGCTCTTCCCATTGGTTAAAACTTTTATATTATTATCTGCTCATTATCTTAATTTTGCACCTAACTGTTTTTCAAGACTTAGGACAATCTTATTCATAATAGAATCAACCTGTTTGTCGTTCATAGTCTTGCTCTCATCCTGAAGAATGAAATTGACAGCATAGCTCTTCTTGCCTGCTTCCAGATTCTTACCTTCATAAACGTCAAACAAATTAACTTCTTTCAAAAGCTTCTTTTCACAACTATATGCAATCTTCCTGATTGATTCAAATTCTACATTTCTATCAATCAACAAAGCTAAATCACGACTTACAGCTGGATACTTGGCTATTTCCGTATAAGTAACCTTATTGTTCTTTACGGCCTTCATGACGTTCTTCCAATTAATATCAGCAAAATAAACGTCATTATCAATGTCAAACTTTTTAGTGATTTTCTTGCTAATCACACCATAGACAGCCAGAATCTTTCCACCGCGTGTCTGAATTTCCACAGCCTTTGCAAACAGGTCATTGGTTGAATCAACGATTAGCGTTGCACTCAAATTCAAACCTAAACGTGCAAAAATGTTTAGTAAATAGGATTTAAGTTCAAAGACACTAGAATCTTCATCTGCATGAGCCCAACTTCCCTTTACTCGCTTTCCTGTAACCCATAAGCCTAAATGAGCCTCTTCAGAGTATGCATCAAGGACATGTTTGATTACCTCTGGTTCTGTACTCTTTGAAACTCCAGGTATAATATCTGGACACTTACGAGCTGCATCAAAATGGTAGCAGTTTCCATATTCAAAGAATCGAAGGTCTGCATTCTTACGGTTGGCATTATGAGCTATAGATTCCAATCCTCCGAATAGTAAGGTCTGACGCATTACATTTAAGTCGGCTGATAAAGGATTCATCAGACGAACCAAATTAGCAGATGGATATGAAGTCAAATTATCATAATAAGCTGCCTTAGTCAATGAATTATTTAATATTTCATTGAAACCGGAACCAACCAGTTGCTCTGCTACCAGATTCTGTAGTTTATTACTTTTGTCTACATCTGATTTAACTGTAAGACTTGCCTTCAGAGCATTAGGTATTTCTACATTATTATAGCCATAAATGCGAAGAATATCTTCTACCACATCACATGGACGCTGTACATCTACGCGATAGGCTGGAACCTGAAGAACTAAACCACTTGGTGATTCTGAAAGGATTTGCATCTCTAGTGAAGTTACAATACTCTTAATCGTATCTGCAGGTATATGCTTACCTATCAAACGGTCTACATAATTATAGTCCAGTTCAACTTTAAAATCTGAAATAGGTGCAGGATTCACATCCTTTATTTCCATAGAAATTGTTCCACCACCTAATTCTTTAGCCAACAAGGCTGCTTGCTTTAAGGCATAAATCTGTCCATGAGGATCTATTCCGCGCTCAAAACGGAAACTTGCATCTGTACTTAAACCATGGCGGCGAGAACTTTTTCTAATCCAAGTAGGATTAAAATAGGCAGACTCAAAAAGAACATCTTTTGTTGTCTCATAAGTTCCACTACCCTTACCACCGAATACGCCGGCAATGCACATAGGTTCTTCTACATTACAGATAGCCAAATCTCTGTCGCTCAACTTATGCTCTACGCCATCCAGGGTAACGAATGGAGTTCCTTCAGGCATACTCTTTACTACCACCTTACCACCTTTTATCATATCTGCATCAAAGCAATGAAGTGGTTGGCCATAAGCCATCATAATATAATTTGTAATATCTACTATATTATTGATGGGACGAAGACCTATAGTCCGAAGTTTGGTCTGTAGCCATTCTGGACTTTCCTTAACCTGAACGCCTTTAATAGTTACGGCACAGTAACGTGGACAAGCTTCTACATTTTCTACAACGACATCGATATCTAAGTCGTGATTATCTACCTTGAAAGCTTCATCAGAAGGACGATGAAGTGAAGTTTTTTCTCCATGCTGCACTAAATAGGCGTACAAATCACGAGCTACTCCATAGTGACTACATGCATCAGAACGATTAGGAGTTATGTCAATCTCAATGACATAGTCGCTTTCCAGATGATAATACTCAGAAGCAGGAGTACCTGGTACAGCATCTTCAGGAAGAACGATAATGCCTGAATGATCGGTTCCTATACCTATTTCATCTTCCGCACAAATCATTCCACAAGATTCTATACCACGCAGTTTGGATTTCTTAATGGTAAAGCACTCATCGCCATCATAGAGTTTAGTACCCAAGGTAGCAACTACTACTTTCTGTCCAGCAGCCACATTGGGTGCACCACATACTATCTGAACAGGTTCACCTGAACCCAAGTTCACAGTAGTCACATGCATATGATCAGAATTTGGATGAGCTTCACAGGTAAGAACCTCTCCTATCACGATACCTTCAAGGCCGCCTTTTATAGATTGAACTTCTTTTACTCCATCCACTTCTAGTCCTATTGATGTCAATGCTGCGGCTACTTCATCAGCCGTCATATTGAAATCTACGTACTCTTTAAGCCATTTATAAGATATATTCATAAGGGTCGAAATTTACTTTCATTCAAAATACCCGCAAAAGTACATATTTTTTTCTATATAATAGGTATATAGAAAGCTATTTTTCATTAAAATGGGACATCTAAGGGATCTCCACCACCAAAAGGGTTATCCATTGGTGGTATGTCTTGCGGAGGTATAGGTGTGCTACCTCCTCCATGCACTGCTCTGTTCATTCTTGACGGACGAGGCTCATGACCTACAGGAGCACCATTGTCTTCCTCTGGATTCATAAAACGAGTATACTCTGCCTTAAAACGAAGAAGTACGTCACCTATGGCTCCATTACGATGCTTAGCAATGATAATCTGAGCCATACCATGCAAGTCGTTTCCACGCTCATCCTGGTAAATTTTATAATACTCTGGACGATGAATAAAACAAACCATATCTGCATCTTGCTCAATGGCTCCAGACTCACGCAAATCACTCAACTGAGGCTTTTTTCCTTCTAAGCCTTCACGTTTCTCTGTATCACGGTTCAACTGACTCAACGCTATGATTGGAATATTCAATTCTTTAGCCAAACCTTTCAAAGAACGTGAAATGGTAGATACCTCCTCCTGACGGTTTCCAAATCCCATTCCACTAGCATTCATCAACTGCAAATAGTCTATGATGATGATTTTCACATCATGCTCACGCACCAGTCGTCTGGCTTTAGTCCTTAGCTCAAACACAGAGAGAGAAGGTGTATCATCCAGATAAAGAGGAGCGTCCATCATCCGGTTCATACGAGTATCTAGCTGCTGCCACTCATAGGGTTCCAACTGACCACTCTTGATTTTCTTTGAGTCTATCTCACAAACATTGGAAATTAATCGGTTCATCAGCTGAACATTACTCATCTCTAGCGAGAACACAGCTACCGGTACACGCATATCTATAGCCATATTCTTGGCCATGGAAAGAACAAAGGCTGTTTTACCCATTGCCGGACGAGCTGCAATAATAACCAAATCTGAATTTTGCCAACCTGCAGTAATAGAATCAAGATCATGATAACCAGAAGGTAGTCCGCTCATACCATCTGAACGGGCCGCAGCCTTCTTTAGCATTTCGTAAGCTTCTCCTAGAACCGAATTCATCTGCTGATAATCCTTCTTCAAATTCCTTTGAGAAATTTCAAAAAGCTTACCCTCTGTTTCTTGCATCAAGTCATCCACATCTACCGTTTCATCAAATGCTTTCCTTTGGACTTGAGCTGCAAAAGATATCAATTGACGAGCAAAAAACTTTTGAGCAATAATCTTGGCATGATACTCTATATGTGCAGAACTGGCCATATTCTCACTTAAAGTAGCCAAATAATATGGGCCACCTGCTTCCTCAAGGGTGCCTGTAGAACGTAATTCTTCTGTAACCGTAAGAATATCTACAGGGCGTTGCTGAAGACTCAAGGACATAACAGCTGCATAAATCAACTGATGTCGCTCATCATAAAAAGATTCTGGCTTAAGCAGTTCACTTACAAGAGAATAGGCATCTTGTTCTATCAAAATAGCTCCAAGCACTGCAGCTTCAAAATCTACAGCTTGCGGCTGTAGACGGCCTAGTTCATCCTGTACTGGAGAATCTGACTTCTTCCTACGTGTGTTTCGTTTAATGATATCGGGCATGACTATATTTTTTGCTTGCAAAGATAATCGTATCCTATCGCAAATAAAAATATCTCAATAGGATTTTTCCAACGACTTTTCAACAGGTTTTGTTGAAACCTATAGTTTCAAACAGGTGTAGAAACATCCAGAGAAACTATCCTGTAGAGATTGAGATTCTGTATAAATGCCAAATACACTGCTACCACTTCCTGACATAGCCGCATAAACGGCTCCTGAATCATAAAGTTTTTGTTTGATAGTAGCTATTTCTGGGAATTGGGGAAATACACTATATTCAAAATCATTAAACATATAGTCCTTCCAATCTTCAATAGGCATTTTTATGATGTCCTTGAGATTCTGTTCCGGAGCAGCTGGCTTAATCTGTGAAAAAGCGGCCTTGGTAGATATGAATACATCGGGTTTAACCACAACAAGATAATATCCAGAAAGTGAAAGGCTTATATCGGTAAAAATATTACCTATTCCTTCCGCATAAACTGGTTTATTCTGAATAAAGATGGCACAGTCTGCACCCAGTTCAGCTGCATATAATTCCAGAATATGTGTAGGGATATTTAAACAGAAACATTCATTCAATGCTCTTAGCATAAAAGCTGCGTCAGCAGAACCACCTCCCATTCCAGCACCAGATGGTATTCGCTTATTTAGCTTAATTTCTACAGGGGGGATATTGAATCCCTTATTTAGTAAAAGGCGTAAAGCTTTAACCACCAGATTATCTTCATCTTCACCATCTATGGCATTACCATTCATGATAAGCTTGTAGGGATTATCTAAAGAATAAATTGGATTTAATTCCAAATCATCCACCAATGGAATCGGATAAAATACAGTTTCCAAATCATGGTATCCATCAGGCCTTTTTCGGACAACATTCAATCCTAGGTTTATTTTGGCATTTGGATGTATAATCATGATTTCACGGGTATATTGGTGTGTTTGACAATAAATATACTAAACTCGTACAGCAACCAGATAGGAAAGGCCACAAGCATTAAAGTAAATACATCGGTAGTAGGAGTGATAATCGCAGCAGCTACCAATATAACGACTATGGCATGCCTGCGATAAGTAATCATAAATTCCGGTTTTAATAATCCGAATTTAGCTAAAAGCCAACAAATTACGGGAATCTCAAAAACCACACCCATCAAGAAACTGAGTGTCCAGAATGTATCAGTATAGGAATCTAAAGCTATCATATTTACCACCTCTTCACTAACTTGATAGGTTCCAAGAAAGCGGAAGGTAAAGGGAAAGATGACGAAATAGCTCAGTAGTACTCCCATGATAAACATCACATAACCCCCTCCTACTAATCTTACCGCATATTGCTTTTCATTTTCATAAAGTGCTGGAGAAATGAAATTGAATAAAAGGTAAATAATATAGGGAGATGCACACAAAAATCCTGCAAAGAGTGCCATTTTCATGTGTACCAAAAACTGATTGGCTAGTCCCGTGTTAATCAGCTGCACATGAAAGTAATCCAAAGTGGAATTAGGAGAAATCAACTGGGTTGCTTTTTCCAAAACTCTATAAGTAATGAAATCTCTCTCTTTGGGAGCTAAAATAACATCAAATAGAGTATCTTTCATGATAAATGCAAATATCATGAAAAACACAGTAACTAAAACAATCTTGATTAGACTCCCCCTAAGAACATCTAAATGATCCCAGAAGGTCAGTTCCTGTTCTGCCATTAATCTTTTATCTCTTGATCTACCTTCTTAGTGGTATTATCATCTATTTTAGTTGCATCTTCAAGTGGCTTTTCAATCTCTTTCATGCCATCTTTGAAACTCTTTACACCTTGCCCTAATCCTTTCATTAGCTCTGGAATTTTCTTTCCACCAAAAAGCAGGAGAATAATTAAAGCAATAACTAAAACTTCTTGCATTCCTAATCCAAACATAGTCGTATAATTTAATCGTTTGATTCTAATTCTTTCGCTCTTACTCTACTCAACGTCTCTGGAGTCATCTGTAAAAAAGATGCTATCATATTCAAAGGTGCACGTCGCATAGCTTCAGGTTGAAGTTTCTTCATAATCCTATATCTATTCTGAGCACTCTCAAAACGGAGCATATTAGCTTTTATCTGAGAAACAATAAGCGAATGCTCAAGTATCTTTCTATAGAAAATACCTAATTCAGAACTTTCTTCTGAAAGCTTTTCTATTTTATCGTATGGGATTCCATAGACTATTGAATTTTCCATAGCCTCTATCTGAAGAATAGTTGGTTCTTGTTTATAAAAACTCTCTATACATTGAACCATACCACCTTCAAAAGAAAGGTGCTCAGTAAGATCCTTCTTATTCTTAAAATAAAATTGACGTAAAAACCCTTTATGAATCCAGTAGATATAATGAGCTACTTCACCCTCCTTTAGAATTATATCACCCTTATTAAAACGCATCGGGACCAGAATCGATGTCAATTGCTTGATACCCTCAGGTGACAAAGTATGATATAATCTAGCCATTTCAAGAGCTACGTCATGTCTAACATCCATAATACACTTTTTTATGATTTGCAAAGATACACTTTTTTTGATTATTTCCTCATATTTTTAGAAGAAAGAATTATCTTTGCAATAATTAATAATAAAGAATAATTTATGATTATAATCGGTATTGCAGGTGGCACAGGTTCCGGTAAAACTACCGTTGTCCGTAAGATTGTGGAAAATCTTCCTGAAGGATCTGTTGCTGTCATTCCTCAAGATTCATATTACAATGACCAAAGTCATTTACCTCTAGAGGTTCGAAAAAAAACCAACTTCGACCATCCAGATGCGTTTGAATGGCCTCTCCTTGCCCGGCAGATAGAGGATTTAAGACAGGGTAAATCTATAGAGCAACCTACTTACTCTTATCTCATCTGCACTAGGTTGAAGGAAACTATTCATGTGGAACCTCATGATGTGATTATCGTAGAGGGTATAATGGCCTTATACGACAAAAAACTGCGCGACCAGATGGACCTTAAAATATTCGTCGAAGCCGAACCTGATGAAAGACTGTTACGTGTTATTCAACGGGATATGGCTGAACGGGGTCACCCTCTGGAAATGCTTATTGACAAGTATAGAAATGTTCTAAAACCAATGCATAATCAGTTCATTGAACCTACTAAGCAATTTGCAGATATTATCATTCCTAATGGTGGTGATAATCAAAAGGCTATCAATATGCTGCAGATGTATGTCCGTTCGTTTTTAAATGAACAAAAAATAATGAAAGAACTTCGGGGAAAAGTTGCCAAGAATGAATAAACTTTTTCTTGCAATCTGCTTGGTTCTTTTTATTTTCACCTCATGTGATAATAATCAACCGAAAGAAGTTGCAAAAAACGTAACTTCTTTCGATTTTTTTGACTTAGAAGAAATTCAACGAAGCGGTCAGATTATTGTCCTTTCTACTTATGGCCCCAAAACTTACTATGAGAATCATGGGCAACAAGGTGGTCTTCAATTTCATCTCGTCCAAGAATTTGCTAAATATATTGGAGCAAGAATCAGAATTGAAGTAGCCAACGATGAAAATGAACTTATAAAACGATTAAATTCTGGAGAGGCTGATTTGATAGCAAATAACATACCCGTAAAGGATTCTTTGAAAAATGAATTGATTTGGTGTGGTGATTCCCTTGAACTCAGAAAAGCATCATGGGTAGTAAGAAATAATTCTCCTGAACTTGCTAAAGCTGTCCAAAACTGGTTTGAAACACAAGGAAAGGTCATAAATGAGATTTATAACCGAGAAAACCAACTTAAAGTTCTACGAACTACGGCACATATACAACGAAGGATTATTTTCAAGAATCCTTCAAAAGGTATTATTTCGGATTATGATCATTTATATAAGAAGTACAGTAGACAGCTAGGCTGGGATTGGAAACTGTTGGCTGCACAATCTTATCAGGAATCTGCATTTGATCCTAATGCCACTTCGTGGGCCGGAGCTAGAGGACTGATGCAGCTTATGACTTCTACAGCCCAACAGGTAGGTGTTTCCATTAACAATATCTATAACCCAGAAGAGAATATCCGAGGGGGTGTGAAATATCTAAAATACCTACATAACCAATTTAAGGATATTACTAGCCCAACTGAAAAAATAAATTTTGTTTTGGCAGCATACAATTGTGGTACTGCACATGTAAGAGATGCACAAGCATTGGCTCAAAAATATGGAAAGAACCCCAATATATGGATGGATAATGTAGACCAATACATTTTGTTACTACAGGAAACAGAATACAATAGAGACCCTGTAGTTAAAAACGGATATTGTAGAGGTTCAGAAACATATAACTATGTGAAATCCATCCATGATATTTACAATAGGTATAGGAAATTAAAATAATGAAACAAAAGGGATACTTACTTATATTGTTCTTCCTGTGTATTCTTCCTTTGAATGCACAGATAGAGGTAAAGATTGACTCCTTGAATAACAATGGAGTCAACAAGCAGGATTCTCTCATAGAAAGAACAAATACTGGTTTCATTAGACCTGAAACCATTGAGTCTGTCAGCAAATCAGTTCATCCCTTCAACGCACCAAACATTCAGACACTAAATAATTTGCCAGAATCACACATGCAACTGAATTTGAACTATCCCAAAGATTTGGCTCATTGGCAAGGTGGTGCATTCTATGGAGCAAATAATGAAGAAATTATACATGGGTTGGGAGCTTATAGAACAGCATCGGCCATAGCTTATCAGCAACTGGGAAAACTCCGCATAACCGGAGGGATTACAGTGGAGAAGTTCAATTTTTATAGAAATATAGGAAATGGTATAGGTGGACAAGTAGAAGGCACTTACCAATTCAACAGAAACATATCGGCCACTGTATTCGGAGGTGTTCAAAACATGGGATTTTTCAGCCCTTATTCTGTCATGACCTACCAGTATGGAGGCTATTTCAGTTTTAACACCAATAATAACAAGTGGGGCATTGATCTTGGAGCACAACGGTATTTTAATCCAGTAACACGTACCTGGACCACAGTCCCTATCGCAATGCCCTATTACAAATTCCAAGGACAGAAATTAGGAGTAGATTTCGGAGGACTTCTCTATAACCTCTTCATCAATGTAAGCGAAAATATGAATCCACATGACATTAAACCTATGCCCCAGATGAATTCGCCTTTAATGCCTAAACCGAATCATCGGTGATTTCATGCATGTGGATTCATATTGAATAGTAGATGTCTATCCTTTAGAGTTTAATCCGGAATATTCTTACATCTCCATCAGGCACGGTGGCTCCTCCAAAGGCTGTTTCATCTCCATTTAAACGATGGTAGTAGGGTTTGTCATCCTGGTCATAGCGAATTTCATCCACTGAAATATAACCAATGGTTCCAGGTTTGGAAATAGATATACTGATGGATCCCACACCTGCTGCCACAATAAACTCATTTTCTGCAACTTGGAATATAATGGCACCACTAGCCAAATTCTCTTGTTTCTGTTCACCCGCACTGGTTCCAAATAGAGCCTGGGCAGAACCTAACATGATGCGACGGGCTACAATATTATATTCGCCCAACTTCTGTGTGTCCGTCGTCTTCTTGTCATCCAGGAACAACCCAGTGCATTTTTCCGTTCCTGCATATTGTTGTAAATAAGGCATCAATTTCTTTAAAGCTCCGTAAACCTTCTTGAAGTAAGGTTGGGTTGGATCGGCAGTATTCGTGAATCCCCCTCCATCTATACCGAAAGGCGCATAGCACAAGGCACCATATTTACCAAATGTATAAAGAGCCCTGGCAGCAGCTGCAGCATCTACACGGGTCTCTGGTATAAACAGAGGATTACCAGATTGCTTATAATCTTCACAGATTTTATCAAAGATTGAAATCTCATAGATATCTGGTGCCAGAAAATCAATGGAAGGAGCACCGGCACGCCAAATGTCAATCAAATGAGCCTGTGGTCCTCCAGAGGGATACAACCCAGGATCACGCTGCGATGGCTGTTTCATCCAGGCATTAACATACATCGGCAGATTATACTCTTTCTTACCTGCTGAAGCTACCTGATGAACATAAGTGGCATAATTCCATGTGTTGAATATCTCATCCGTCAGATAACTGAAATGAGTATTGAAATTGGAAGTCGTGTCTTCCTTGCTTACTCCGAAAACTTCTTCCCAGGTTCCTTTCTCCTTCTTTCCATTAGAAATCCACGCTTTAGAAATCACGGGATTAAGACTCTTTTGATTCTTCTTCAAGTAGGAAATAAAATCGGATGGGACATCACTTGCAAATGCCTTATTTGCAGGAGATGAGAAATCACGCATGATACCATTAGGCCTTCTCATATAGGTTGAGGCTATATCCATTGTTCCCATCTCATTCTCTATCTGAACAGCTATAACCGTATGATTTCTATCAGTTTCACGAAGGTGGGCCATAAGATGTGCAAAGGCATTGGCATCTGCCTTACGGGCATTTACGCTGAATGTGGAGAGGATATTAAGTTCGTCGCCATTTTTGTTCTTAACTAAAGGGAAACGTTTCCTATCAGTCTTCACCCAAACTGGAACATAGGTGGACTCACCATTCTTCCAACTGCCAAACCAGAGTATCACTAGTTTCAAATGATTTTTCTCAGCCCCTTGCAACATAGCGTCTAAAATGGAATAATCAAACTGTCCTTCCACTGGCTCAAGCAGTTCCCAGGACATGGCAGCTATCACAGTATTTAAATTCTGTTCAGCCATTCTTGGCCAAATATTTTCCATATTCTGCACACTGCCAGTGGATGAATTGTGCAATTCTCCAGCCAGTGCATAGAAAGGCTGACCATCAACCATCAGTTGTGTCATGCCATCTACTTTTTTTAAAGTGGGCAACTGGGCATAAGTAAAAATCCCTACCAATGAAAAACATACTAAAAATAGAAATCTTCTCATATCAGTCACTTTTTTATTCTTTCATGCAAACTTAACATTTATTTTCCTATTAGTTGAATCAAAACAGCCTTTAATTCTGAAAAATTATCGTAACTTTGCTTTTACTATGGAAATGGAAACTGGATTTGACTTGTTCGACGAACTGTTGCAATACCATCATGCAGACTGGAGCATGAGGCAAAGGTACAACCGCATGTATGGACTGCTGGATAGAACTGCTAAACAACTTACAGCAGACTTTGCAGCTGAATATACTTCACTGTTTGCTCGTCTGTATGCCTTGTGCGCTTCGTCCAAGTTCAAATACAGAAAGCCTTTGGAAATCTTCCGTATCAACGCCAGGAGAGTCATGCGGGAAACCTATGTTCCTGACACGCACGACTATCTATTCGATCTAAAGGCGCTCTGTGAATACATTTCCTATTTCTATAATACCCCCATCCCTGCTGAAATCCTCAAACTGCTCCCTGGACAATGGCGTGAGTTTCCACAAAATACTCATGCACTCTATGCAGCGAAGAGGATACGACTGGTAGTGCAAAAATGGGATGAGCATTTTATCTATGGATATGATGAGGAAATGCCTGATGATCATTCAGTTTTAGTGGATTATCATGGCCAAAACCACTATTTCTCCAGTATCATTGACCAAATACATACAGGGACACAACTAAACCTACTAGATGTCAACCTCATCAATGTAAATGATGAGGATGATACACTGACCTATCTTCCCAAACTCATAGTCCTGGAACCCGATTTCCTTATCGATATCAGTTCTCTTTCCGCTTGTGTAGAGTCATGGGGATCTTCTGAACTAAACTACCTTTACCGAAAATTCGCTCCGAATGAGAGCAAAGAATATACTTTGCTGGGAGATGCTGCCAACCAGTTTCTGGATGACTTGGTCAATGAAGACACAAACCACCCTACGGAATGGAGAGAATCTTTACAAAGGAATTTTAGGGACTATCTTCTGGAATACAGTGTTTGTGAGGGGATTGACAACTCTTTTTTCCAACAGACCAAAGCGCAATTCCATAATCTGAAAGAGGTGGTGAGCCATAAATTTGGAGATGCCAGTGTGGATATAGACAAATCCGAAGCTTTACTGGAGCCTTCTTTCTTCTGCGAACCGCTTGGCCTGCAAGGTCGTCTGGACCTTATGCTAAGCGACTACTCACGTATCATCGAGTTGAAGAGTGGAAAAGCGCAAGAATGCGGTGGCATTAGAGCTCAAGCTAAACATGCTCTTCAAATGGCTTTGTACCAGGAGATTCTGTATTATAGCATGGATAAGCCTAGGGATAAGGTTAGGACGTTCCTACTCTATAGCAAATATCCTCACTTGTTTGAGCAAAGAAGCATGGTTTCGCAAATCCAGCAGGCCATTGCCTTGCGTAATGCTATTGTCTTTCAGGAGCAGAAACTTCGTAATGGTAAAGCATGGGAAATCATCTCCACTCTTACCCCTGATAGTTTCAAAACTTCTGAAGCACAAAGTAAGCTCTGGGAGAAGTATATCCGTCCTCAACTAGCAGATTTTCTAAAGATATTCACGCTGGTTTCCCCATTGGAGGCTGCCTATTTCAATGCATTCACCGGATTCGTGGAACGGGAACAGTTTCTGGCAAAAATTGGAGATGAACAACCGGATTCTGGAAGGGGATTCGCTGAAACCTGGAGATCGGATGTGCTGACAAAAAAAGCGAATGGGAATATTCTAACAGACCTTACAATCCTGGAGTTTCATAAGGACAGGGGAATTGATAAGATTTTATTGAATATACCTGATTATGACGAAAGTTTCCTACCCAACTTCCGAGAGGGTGATATGGTTATTCTTTACCAACGCAACCACGACTCGGATTTGGCTACAAACCATATCGTGCACCGTTGTTCTATTGCCAGCATCAGGAACGATAGAATTGAATTGAAACTGAATCATCAGCAAAGAAACCCTATTGTCTTCCCAAAGGATAGTTTATATGCGCTGGAACATGACCACATGGATTCTTCCACAAACGCTATCTATAGGGGACTTTACACCTTCCTTAAAGCCCCTCAAAACCGGAAAGACCTCATCCTTTGCCAAAGAGAACCTGAGACTGATTCGTCACGGCAATTGAACGGAAGATATACCAATGGAGTGATTAACCATATAGTATGCCAGGCTAAACAAGCTAAGGATTATTTCTTGCTGGTGGGCCCACCTGGAACCGGGAAAACTAGTATCGCATTGAAGTCGATGGTGCAGGAATTCTACGCTGAACCCGACTACAACATTCTACTGCTTTCATACACCAACAGGGCTGTTGATGAGATTTGTGAAATGCTGGAAACTATAGATCCGAAGGTTCCATACATGAGAATTGGAAACGAATTGAACTGTAGTCCTCAGTTCCGTCCACACCTGATGAAGAATCTGGCAGCCGACTGTGCCAACCGTGACCAAATCCGGGGTCTTTTCATAAGGCATCGTATCATAGTGAGCACTGTATCCAGCCTAGCCTCACAGCTACACACACTGTTTAAATTGAAACACTTCAATGTAGCTATTATCGATGAAGCTTCCCAGATTCTGGAACCTCATTTACTGGGTATCCTCTCTGCTACGGATGGGAATGGTAAATGTGCCATCGATAAATTTATCATGATAGGCGACCATAAGCAACTACCAGCAGTGGTGGTGCAGTCCCCCAAACATTCTGTGGTCCAAGAAAAAATCTTACTGGATATCGGCTTGAAAGATCGTAGAAATTCTCTCTTTGAACGATTATACGCATGGGTTAAAGAGAAGAATATCCCTAATATCGCTGCTACATTATTAAGGCAAGGACGTATGCATCCTGAGGTGGGCGACTTTGCCAATGCGCACTTCTATGGTGGAAAACTCTTACCTGTACCTGTTGCACACCAGACTGAAAACCTTGAATTCAAAAAATACGGAAAGGATTTTCAGGAATATGTGGCTACCACCCGCTTCGGATTTATTCACTGCGATTACCCTAAGATTGAGGAGAACAACAAGAGTAATCAGGGTGAAGCCAGGATTGTGGCAGCTCTAGTGGGTAGTATCTACCAATTGTGTTTACTCAACAAACTGGATTTTAACCCTGCTAAACGAATTGGTATCATTGTTCCATTCCGGGGACAAATTGCCATGATTCGTAAAGAACTGGCTTTACTGAAGATTCCACAAACCGATGATATCGTTATAGACACCGTGGAACGTTTCCAAGGCAGTCAGCGCGATATCATGATTTTCTCTACTACCATCAGTCAATTGTACCAGTTGAATATACTTTCTACCCTCGTAGAGATTGACGGAGAACTAATAGACCGCAAACTGAATGTGGCCCTTACACGAGCCAAGAAACAGATGTTCATCGTAGGTAATGCACATCTGCTTGAAAAGAATCCGTTATATAAAGAACTGATTAGAAAAGGTTCAATTTCTGCTTATTAGCCTCTTCCAGAGAAATTAGTTCTTTAGATTCACCTTCATGCTTCTCGCGTAGCTTTTGATAGAGTTCGTTGAGCTCTTTTGTATAGGCATCGTGCAAGGATGGATTCATCAGCTTAGACAGCGCCAAGGAATTCTGACTGGCATCTTTCAGATGAACTACTGGACCACCATACACTGGGGCAATCTTCAAGGCAGTATGAAGTTTGCTGGTCGTTGCACCACTTACCATCAATGGATTTTTGAACCCAGCCTTTTCCAGTTCTGCAGCTACATGAACCATTTCTTCCAGGGATGGGGTAATTAATCCACTCAGAATCACAGCATCCACTTCCTCTTTCAAAGCTGTTTCTACAATCTGTTCTGCGGGTACCATGACGCCTAGGTCAATGATCTCAAAGCCATTGCAAGCCATCACTAAACCTGCTATATTTTTGCCTATATCATGAACATCTCCTTTCACGGTAGCCAAAAGCACCTTTCCTTTATGACCGGAGACATTGTCACTGTCTTTCTGAATGTAAGGTTGAAGTATTTCTACTGCCTTTTTCATGGTACGAGCACTCTTTACCACCTGAGGAAGGAACATCTTTCCTTCACCAAAGAGCTCACCTACCCGATTCATGGCATGCATGAGCGGACCCTCAATAACTGCTACTGGGGTTTGATATTTCTCCAAACCTTCCATCAAGTCTGGTTCCAAGTAATCACTTACTCCTTTCACTAAAGCATGTTCTAACCGTTCTTCTACCGTACCTTCTCTCCAACTGTCTTTCTTGCCCAATAAGGCGGAATCGGTCACACCTTTAAGTCCCTGTGCTTTGGCAGCCTCCTGCTCCTCTCTAATCTTCTGTGCAGTCTCTATCAACCGGTCTGTAGCAGCAGTTGTACACTGGAAAAGAACCGCTTCTATCTGTTCTAGTATTTCTTTAGGAATATCCGTATAAAGAACGGAAGATGAAGGATTTACTATACCCATATCCATGCCTTTCTCTATAGCATGATAAAGGAAAACAGCATGCATGGCTTCACGGATGTAGTTATTTCCTCGGAAGGAGAAAGAGAGATTGCTAACCCCACCGCTCACATGGGCTCCTGGCAAGTTCTTACGTATCCATTCGGTAGCTCTTATAAAGTCAAGGGCATATTGGTTGTGATCCTCTACTCCGGTTGCTACAGCCAATATATTCGGGTCAAAAATGATATCATTCGGATGAAAGCCTACTTTTTCCACCAAGATTTTGTAGGCTCGGGAACAAACTTCTATTCTGCGCTCATAGGTAGTGGCCTGTCCTTCTTCATCGAAAGCCATGACTATCGTTGCTGCACCCATTCTCTTTATGAATGTGGCTCTCTCGATGAACTTCTCCTCTCCTTCCTTTAGGGAGATAGAATTAACCACCGATTTCCCCTGGAGGCATTTCAGTCCGGCTTCTATCACTTCCCACTTGCTGGAGTCTATCATCACGGGTACACGGGCTATTTCCGGTTCACTGGAAAGCAGATTCAGGAAAGTTACCATCTCCTCTTTGGCATCCAGCAGGGCATCGTCCATATTGATGTCTAGGATGAGGGCTCCGTCTTCTACCTGTTTCCGGGCTATAGACAGTGCCTCCTCATACTTCTTTTCACTGATTAGACGGAGGAACTTGCGTGAACCAGCCACATTGCATCGTTCACCCACATTGATAAAGCGAATGTCGGGCGTCTGCTCAAAGGCTTCTAAACCGGAAAGTTGCAGAGTTTCTGCCTTTTTGGCTGGAATGTGGGGCTTACCTCGCTCTACCAGAGGCTGATAGGCTGCAATATGTTTATCGGTAGTTCCACAACAACCACCGATGATATTGACCAGACCTTCGTCCACAAAAATACCCATCTCATGAACCATCATCTCTGGAGTCAGCTCATACTGTCCCAGACTGTTTGGAAGACCAGCATTCGGATGACAAGATATAAAGAAGGGAGCCTTACTAGCCAGCACCTCTAAGTGTGGTCTCAACAAAGCAGGGCCGAAAGAACAATTCAGTCCGATAGAAAACAAGTTGTAATGGGATACCGAAGCGATGAATGCTTCCATCGTTTGTCCACTCAGAGTCCTTCCAGCTATGTCGGAAACCGTTACTGAGAGCATCACAGGCACTTCCCTGCCCGCTTTCTTCATGGCTTCGTCTGCAGCAAAGAGGCCAGCCTTGGCATTCAGTGTGTCGAACACCGTCTCCAGCAGAAGCACATCCACACCCCCTTGAATCAAGGCTGTCATCTGTTCAGTGTAAGCCTCAACCAGGGTATCGAAGGTCAAGGCACGGAATGCGGGGTTTTCCACATCAGGCGACATAGAACAGGTTTTGTTGGTAGGACCCACGGAACCGGCCACAAACCGGGGTTTCTCAGGGTTCCTAGACGTATATTCATCTGCCATCATACGAGCTAGCTGGGCACCCTGCACATTCATCTCCACACAATATTCCTCCATGCCATAGTCTTGCATGGAAATACGCTGACTGCTGAATGTATTTGTAGTGATGATGTCGGCTCCTGCTTCCAGGTACAAGCGATGAATCTCCTTCACCACATCAGGGCGTGTGATATTTAGCATATCATTATTCCCTTTCATGATGCCCGGTAAGGCAGCAAAACGTTCCCCTCGGAAATCGTCTTCCTGTAAGTTGTAACGCTGTATCATTGTGCCTGTAGCACCATCCAGAACCAGGATATGGTCCTTAACCAACTCTCTTAAACCTTTCATGCCACAAAAATATATAAGTATCAGAATTTCTTCATGATACGATCCATCTCTCTCCGGTCGTCCTTCTCTTTCAGACTTTCCCGTTTGTCGTATTCTTTCTTACCCTTTGCCAAGGCTATCACCACCTTGCAAAGTCCTTTCTCATTAATGAACATCCGCACTGGAACGATGGTCAAACCAGCTACTTTATCGCTTTGCTGCAGTTTGCGAAGTTCTTTCTTTGTAAGCAGCAACTTACGGTCACGGCGAGCCTGATGGTTGTTGTACGAGCCGTAAAAATACTCGGCTATATGCATGTTCTTCACCCAGAGCTCGCCACCGATGAAGATGCAGTAAGTGTCCACCAGACTAGCCTTGTTCTGTCGGATGGACTTAATCTCCGTACCTGTGAGCACGATGCCACAGGTATAGAGATCTATAAATTCATAATCGAAGGAAGCCCGCTTGTTCTTTATGTTCACGGGAGCCATTTTCTTCCCTTCCTTATTTCCACTCATAGTTTATCTGAGCCGTCTGGTCATTGTTAATGATTAGAGCTATTTTTCCACCAGCTGGAACAATCTGTGAACGATACTTTTCCAATTCCTCATGAATCAGGTAGGATAAAGCCTTGGTTCCATAGTCCTGTCCACTTTGCTTGCAGGTGTGATTGAGGAACACATTGGCACCTTCCACACGGTCCACATACAGATGAAAGTCTTTCTCACTGGTGCTAGAGCCGAAATAGCCTTCCACATACACGTTCAGGTATTTCTTAGTCATGCTCAGGGCGTTTGGTCTAGACAACTTAAATTCCGTAGCTACATCTATTTCTTCCTTATTAGCACAAGGAACAGTGTAGCAGCGTTGTGCAGCCAAAACCTCGATATACTTACTTCTAGGTTTACCGGACTTGTCATACTCCACGTTGAAAGATGCTATCACACGATCAGGATAAGTATTATCGGGTAATCTCAGTGCACTAGGGTTACTTACCTGCAGAAGTGAATCTTCATCGGTTCTTACAGAGGTTCCATTATCACCCACAGCCAGGAAATCAGAGAAAGATACGGTGTAAGTATCCTTTTCATCATCATCGCCGAGGCAAGAGCTAAAGCACAGTGCCATCATGGCAAAAGCCAAATACTTTACAAATTTCATACGATATTGAATAAATTTTTATTCTATTACTGCAAACTGGTCCATGTGCTCATCCACATAGTAGGCTATCTGTGCCGTAATTCCCTCTTCTTCGGTCACAAAGTAGTCGTCCAGTTCATCAAAAGCTTCATAGTTCTCATACATAGCCATGAACTCTTCATCGGTGCGTGCACGGGTTAAATCCTCCTTATTCGCATCGTACAGTCTTTTGGCCTTGTAGATAACATTCGAGAAGTCTTTCAGTCCCCACAGACGCATGGCTTTGGCAAACGGATTATCGAAGATAAACGGACCGTAGCCATTCTGAATCAGTTGAATAAAGCCACCGTCCATCACTTCATCGTGCAGCACATGATAAGCCAGCAGGGTAATCTGTTCCCCCGTGAGGTTCTGGAGTGTCTCTGCGGTTATCTCGCCTCCTGTAGGTTCCAGATAGGCTTGAATGAATACGTCCAAAAAGGCATCCATTCCTTCTTCGGCAGCCTTGGCCAGTGTCTCATCCTTAATTTTTATTTCCATGGTCATCTATTTTAGAATGCAAAGCTACTAAAAAAAGAAGAATAATCACACTAACGAAAGATAAAAACCTTTAATTTTCACTTTCATTGGGATATTCCAGATGGAGTGTTTATCTTTGCAGCATGGAAGAACTGTTGCCTTATCTCATCGTCTGTCCTCTGGTGTTCCTGGCTGGTTTTATCGATGCCATTGCCGGAGGGGGTGGGCTCATTTCTCTTCCAGCCTATCTCATCGCAGGACTTCCTCCTCATGCGGCATTGGGGACCAACAAATTCAGTTCTACCATGGGGACCACAGTGGCTACTCTTCAATATGCCCGAAACGGGTTTATCCACTGGAAACAGGTCATTGTAGCCGTTCCAGCTACGCTCATTGGGGCTTACATCGGCTCCCGTCTGGCACTCGTAGTTCCTGAACGTACCTTCCTTATTCTCATGCTCTTTATCCTGCCCCTTACTGCAGCATATATCCTGCTTCGGAAAAAATCGCTCACGGGAAGTGAAACTCCCTACCCTCCCTTGAAGACTGCCCTCATCATCACCGTACTGGCCTTTTTCATTGGGGTGTACGATGGTTTCTATGGACCAGGAACGGGCACATTCCTCATGATTACGCTCACGGGGCTGGCTCATGTTTCGCTGAACGATGCTGCAGGTATCACGAAGACCATCAACCTTACCTCTAACATCACCGCATTCACGGTATTTCTGGTGAATGGAGTGGTTTGGTTGCAACTGGGGTTCGTGGCTGCCCTTTTCAGCATTGCGGGCAACTATCTGGGAGCCAGGTATTTCACCAGCAAGGGAACGCAGATTGTTCGTCCTGCCATCCTGCTGGTACTCTCCATTTTCTTCATTAAAATCTTGAATGATCTGCTGTCATAAAAAAGGGTGAGATTTCTCCCACCCTCATTCTTTTCTAGCCTTTAGCATCAAAATACAATCGCACTTTCCAGTGCCAGCTTCATCATGGTGGTAAAGGAATTCTGACGTTCCTCACTGGAGAGTTCTACATGGGTAACGAAGGAGTCTGAAATGGTAAGCAGACAGGTGGCTCTCTTACCTAGCAGCTCGGCTGTACTGAAAAGAGCAAAACTTTCCATCTCCACACAGTCCGATTGGGTACGTTCCTTGATTTCCTGCCAGGTCTCCGTAGCAGAATAGAATACATCGCTGGAGTGTACCACGGCCAGCTTACAGTCTATATTCAGTTCCTTTGCCTTTTTTAGGATAATCTCATTCAGTTCAGCACTAGGCAGGATAACCTTGCTTTCCTGACCACTGAGAATCCGGGCAAAAGTGGAGTCACTATAGGCAGAACTGGAGAGTACCACATCCATCACATTCAGTCGTTCCGTATAGCTTCCGGCCGATCCTATTCTTATGATGTTCTCCACATTGTAGAACTTATAAAGCTCATAGGAATAAATACCTATACTGGGCATGCCCATGCCACTAGCCATAACAGATACAGGCACATCCTTATAAGTACCCGTGTAGCCCAGACAGTTGCGCACAGAGGTTACCAGCTTCGCATCCGTCAGGAAGGTCTCAGCCACGAACTTGGCACGTAAGGGGTCTCCTGGCATCAGCACGGTCTTGGCAAATGCGCCGTCTTTAGCATTAATATGAGGTGTTGCCATAATATTTAGATTTTTAGTTTATTTCTTGCTCTTTCCGCAAATTTCGCAAATAATATGCAAACTTCCAAATTTTTTTCTTCATTTTAAGTCTTCTTCCTCAAGGCTTGCAAAAAAGAATTTTCCTGTTTATATTTGCAGAAAACAAAAGAAGATGAAGGCAGTTCTATTTACACTGATGGCAGTTCTGGGTAGCCTGACGCTACAAGCTCAAGACCTGAATATCTTGAAATTCCAGATAGACAGCATCATGGCCTCACACCCACTCATGAAGCAGGCCACGTGTGGCATCATGGTCTATGATGCTACGCTAGACAGCACCATATACAGGCATGAGGAGAAAAAACTGCATCGTCCTGCCTCTACGACCAAGTTGTTCACTTGTGCCACAGCTTTACGTTTCCTGGGGGCCGACTACGGCATCCACACGCGTCTCTACACTACGGCTGATACAGATTATGTCTGGGTCAATGAGAAGTGGAAAAAAGTGCTGGAGGGGGATCTTTTCATTGAAGGGAATTTCGACCCTACGTTCACTAGTGCCGACTTAGATTCCATGCTGCAGAAGACTTTCGTCAAGGAGGAAATAGACAGCATTGCTGGAAATATCTATACCGATGTAACGATGAAAAACCGTACCCTGGGAGGTGCCGGATGGTGCTGGGATGATGAGGGGGACGATTTCCCACTCCTTTCTCCGTTGCTCATCGATAAGGATACGTGTTTCGTAAGTAAGTTCCTGTGTAAGCTGGACAGTCTGGGTGTGGGTTTCCAAGGGGTGGTGAGCGATAGCATCGTTCCTTCTGAAGCTACTTTACTTGCTGAGAAATGCACCTCCCTGGGCGACTTGATACCAGAGTGCCTGAAGAATAGCAACAACCGGTATGCGGAGGCTATCCTCTACCAACTGGGGAACCTGAACACGGTGGACTACGACCCTACTTCTGAATCTTTGAAATACGTGAACCAGTTTGTAGAGGAATTGGGGTTCAACAAGCAAGATTTCCGTTTCGTGGACGGGAGTGGACTGTCTTTCTATAATGCCGTAACAGCCCAGGTGGAAGTGGAACTACTGAAGTACATCTACTCCAAGACCGACTTATTCGACTTTTTCCAGGAGGCTTTGCCTATTGCTGGAAAGGATGGCACATTGGAAAAACGCATGAAGGGCACTAACGCTGAGAATAGGGTCTATGCCAAAACAGGTTCCATCACAGGAACATATACCTTGGCTGGTTACTTATACAGAAAAGACAGACACTTGCTCATCTTCGCCATCCTGAACGATGGAGTACCTTATGGTGAGGGAAACAACATTAGGAAAATGCAGGATCAGATTCTGCACATATTGGCTGCAGCCCCTAAAGCACGTTGATAAAGAACGTGATCAGAAGACTGTTCACAAAGTCGGTGAACATACTCCCCACAATAGGAATAATCAGAAACGCCTTCACAGAAGGTACGTACTTGTCGCACACCGCCTGAATATTGGCCATGGCATTCGGAGTGGCACCCATTCCGAAACCGCAGAATCCTGCAGATAGGACTGCTGCATCGTAATCACGTCCCATCACCCTAAAGCATACGAAATAGGCAAACAGCACCATAATAATCACTTGTGTGCCTAGCATGAGGCATAGAGGTAGTGCCAAACTGGCTAGCTCCCAGAGTTTGAGGGAAATCATGGCTATACCTAGAAAGAGCGACAGACAAATACCTCCTAGCTCATCTATCTCTCGCATAGGAGTTCCTATCCAGTTGTGTCCGAATTCATCCATATTTCGGATAATGCACCCGGCTAGCAGACCACCCATATAGATTGGGAAAGTCACTCCCGTAAGGTCCAGCAAGTAGCTCACCAGGGTACCCGCACCCACAGCTATGATAAGCAGGTAGAGGGCCTTGGTGTAATTTCCTTTGCTCTTCAGTTTGTCGGCCTGAGATTTCACCAGACTCTCTGCCAGTTCTGCTTCTCCTGATCGACTATGCTTCTGCGCAGGACTTTTGGATTTCAGCAGGTGATGCTTCTCTATGAGGCGTTGTGCCAAAGGACCACCCACCAGGGAACCAGCCACCAGTCCGAAGGTAGCAGCAGCGGTAGTCAGCGAGGTAGCTCCAGTAACCCCCATCTGCTCCAAGATAGGACCGAAGGCTCCTGAAGTGCCATGTCCTCCCACCATTGGAATGGAGCCAGCGGTCATGCCCACCAAGCCATCCAGACCCAGACCCATGGCTATACCCACAGCTACACCGTTCTGTATCACCACCAGCACAGCCACCAGTAGCACCATCATCAGCAAGGGTTTTCCCCCCATCTTAATGGTCTTGAAATTAGCCTGATAACCCACAGAGGTAAAGAAGAACACCATAAAGAGGTTCTTCAGTGTACTGTCGAAACCCACCTCAAACAGACCCAGCATATAACCCAGCAAGGTGATGAAGGCAAACAGCAGTCCACCCACCACAGGCGAAGGGATGCAGAAACGCTGCAACAGACTGATACGGTCCTTCAGGTAGGAACCCACCCAAAGTGCCACCACAGCTGCGCATAAAGTCTGATATAGATCCAGGTTTGTCATGGTCATTCGTTTTTATGAGAAACTTTAGCCACCAGCACTGAGGCCACCACATTGCCCGTTGCGTTCAGCAACGTAGCTGGAGCATCCATCAGGGTAGCTATCACCATCAGGGCTGCAGCCAGTTCAGGAGAATACCCTAAAATGGAGCAGATAAGCAGCTCCCCGGTCATTCCTCCACTGGGGATGGCACCCACTACCAGACTGGAAATCAGGGCTACAGATACGATGACGAACCCATTCAGTTCCAACCCATGAAGACCTCCGAATATCGTCATCAAGAACACGATTTTCACCACTGCTATGGCCACTGAACCATCCTTGTGTATGTTGGTCCCAAAAGGCACCACCGTAGAGGCAATGCTGGAAGGCACACCCATATTCACGGCAGCTTCTATATTAAAAGGAATACAGGCAGCACTGGATGAAGTACCGATGGCAGTCAGGGAAGGAGGCAGGATATTCCTCCAGTAGGCCCTGAGCAGTTCTTTCCCTCCAGCCAGATAGATAAAGACCGAGTATAGTCCAAAGTAAACCACCACGGTGATAATCAAGAACAGCACACAAGCCCCTAGATATCCCTCCACTATCTGACCCCCTAGCATTCCGAT